>ENA-OQCE01000094-OQCE01000094.1-human-gut-metagenome-genome-assembly--contig:-NODE-94-length-39725-cov-2.894591_pt1 | contig 39725 bp, 38 predicted proteins | sample MGYA00242495_ERZ504572 | MGnify/ENA primary metagenome ERZ504572 (study PRJEB26092, sample SAMD00036228) | human gut metagenome | host: Homo sapiens | study: EMG produced TPA metagenomics assembly of... | reverse complement strand
AGAAGGTCGCGCTTAGGAAGAAGTAAAGAAAGGATTAAAGCTGGATATGTCCAGAGGAAAGCCGGCTGCAGATCAGTTGAACTTATCAATGGATATGATGAAGTGCTTGCAGGGGATGCGAATCTCATTTGCGAAGACGGAGTAGACTGCCGAAATTACGGAAACCTTGACGGTATTGATGAGGCAAAACAGCTTCTCGCAGATATGATGGAAGTGCCGAAAGATAATGTGATCATCTTCGGAAACTCAAGTCTGAATGTAATGTATGATACGGTTTCCCGTGCCATGACTCATGGAATTATGGGCAATACACCGTGGTGTAAATTAGATAAAGTGAAATTTTTATGTCCGGTTCCGGGGTATGACAGACATTTTGCGATTACGGAATTTTTCGGAATTGAGATGGTCAATATACCGATGACTCCTACAGGTCCGGATATGGATCTTGTGGAAAAACTTGTCAGTGAAGATGAGTCGGTCAAAGGAATCTGGTGTGTGCCGAAGTATTCTAATCCGCAGGGAATCACATATTCTGATGATACAGTATATCGTTTTGCTAATCTGAAACCGGCTGCAAAAGATTTCCGTATTTTTTGGGATAATGCATATTGCGTACATCATCTGTATGAAGATAAGCAGGACTATCTTCTTGAGATTTTGATGGAATGTAAAAAAGCGGGAAATCCTGATATGGTTTATAAGTTCTCTTCAACTTCCAAGATCAGCTTCCCGGGATCAGGCATCGCGGCTTTGGCGGCGTCGGAAGCAAACTTAAAAGACGTTCGTAATATGATGAAAGTTCAGACGATCGGACATGATAAAGTAAATCAGTTGCGTCATGTGAGATTTTTCAAAAATATTCACGGAATCGTAGAGCATATGAAGAAACATGCCGATATTCTCCGGCCGAAGTTTGAGGCGGTTCTGGATGTTCTGGAAAGAGAATTGGGAGGACTGGAAATCGGATCATGGATCGCGCCTCACGGCGGATACTTTATCTCTTTTGATGCAATGGAAGGCTGCGCAAAGGCGATCGTTGCAAAGGCGAAAGAGGCAGGTCTTGTAATGACCGGAGCAGGGGCGACATTCCCGTATGGAAAAGATCCTCATGACAGTAATATCCGTATTGCGCCGTCTTATCCGACTCCGGAAGAATTGTCCGTTGCGGCGGAAATTTTTGTACTGAGTGTGAAACTTGTAAGTATAGATAAATTGCTCGGAAATTTATAAAACAGACGATTTTAAATACAGTAAATAAAATGGGAGATTGCACAAAAAAGATATTTTTCTGTTGAGCAGACAGTTGAATATGAAAAAAGTGCGTCTCCCATTTTTGTTATTTGCGAAAAGAGAGGAAGGTGTATCGCATGACAGGCAGTCATTCTTTTAAAAGAATAAAAATATTTTTGGCAGTTGTGATTTTTGCTTTTTTGAGTATTTTATTGTGGAATGTATGTTTTAACAGGCATTCGATGACAGGTGTAGTAATCGAAAATAAGAATCAGATTAAAATAGAAGCTACAGAAAAAGATTTTGTGGATTCTCACGGGAAATATTTTGTGATAAGGTTTGAAAAAGGCAAGGAAAACAGAAACGATGACTTTCTTGTGGGGGATCAAGTTATTGTTAAATATGACGGTATAATATATGAGTCAAATCCGGCAGTGATAGATGCAAAGTCCGTTAAACGAAAAGAATAAGCTATGGAAAAAGAATATATCCTTTTTTCATAGCTTATTCAGGTGAATAGAAGCAGATATTTTTTATTAATGTGTCTCCCTATTTGCATCTATCATGCTGTGGTTTCATGATTATTTTGCAAATAATTTGGTTATGACCGTTCCGATCGCTGTTCCGACAACGGAAACGACAAAATACCAGACAGAATGAATAAGAGCGCTTTCGTTATAATAAATGAACACGGAAGGAATAAAAAGTATTGCTGTTATAAGCGGATAGAAATATTTGATCTTGTTAGTTGAGATGATTCCCATTAGAGCAGATAATACAAATGTCGCAGTGATAAGGAAGAGAACCATGCCTATTGCGTCAATCTGTTTTGCAAATAAAGGAAACAGATAAAATCAATAATTGAATTATAAATAATGTTATTTCTTTCATAAATTTTTTCATATGACAGCTCCTTTCTACTACGACAAAATTTGAGAGTAGGATTTTTTCATGCGTTACAGACTGTTTTTTGAAAACGGTATATCATCTTTTCTGAAAAAAGACTCTGTGCTGTTAGACAGGAGTTCCTACTTCGATCAAATTACCGTCCAAATCATAAAAACGGATTACCTTTTGTCCCCAGCTATGTGTCATGAGCCGATTGACATATTGGATTGACGGGTATAATTTTTCCAGCTTTTCGATAAATTTTTCTATATTTTTCTCTTCAAAATACAGTTCGCAAGAATTGCTTTTCGGAAAGATCTCTTTTTTCAAAAAGTCTCTCCATATCTTTTCATCTTGAAGGACAAGACCTTCCGTTAAAATGATATTTCCGTCATTGTCAAGTATCATGTCTAAACCAAATAAATCATGATAAAATTGTTTTGATTTTTCGATATCTTTTACAACAAGTAAAATGTTTTTTAATTTCATGTTTCTGCCTCATTATATTTTGCCTGATCATCTCCGGCAGTTTTCCTGTTAAAAACGATGTGGTTTCGGTTCTCAGATATTTATAGACAGTATACCATTTTTGGGGAAAACGGACAATTAAATTCTTTACCAAAGTCCCATCATATGCTGCATTCCAAGACTTACAAGCGATATGCCGACCCAGCAGCAAAAACCTGTGAAGATTGGTTTCGCGCCTGTTTTTACAAGGTGAACGATATTTGTATTCAGCCCGATCGCCGCCATAGCCATGACGATCAAAAATTTGCTCAGTTCCTTAAGAGGACCTGTGACTGCGGCAGGAAGGTGGAATATTGTTGTTACGACAGATGCAAGGATGAAAAAAAGCACAAAGAACGGGAAGGACTTCTTGAAGCTAAAAGAAGAGCCTTCTTCTTTTTTCTCCTTTTTTTCCCGATAAAAAGCTAGGGCTAATGTGATCGGGATAATAGCAAGCGTACGGGTCATTTTTACGATCGTTGCAGTTTCCAGAGTATGACTTGCGTGGATTCCGTCCCAGGCGGCGGCAGCCGCGGTTACGGATGATGTGTCGTTAATGGCAGTTCCGGCAAATAATCCGAAACCTTCATGCTTAGTCCGAGGACAGCGCCCAACGTAGGAAAGATCAGTGCGGCCAGCACGTTGAATAAAAAGATAACAGAGATCGACTGAGCAACCTCTTCGTCCGTCGCGTCGATGACAGGCGCGGTTGCGGCGATCGCGCTTCCTCCGCATATGGACGATCCCACGCCGACTAAAATTGCATTGTTTGTCTTTAGTTTCAGAGCTTTATATAAAATAAATGCAATGATAAGCGATGTTGTGATCGTGGAAATTATGATCGGCAAAGACTGCTTTCCGCCTGCAAGTATTTGAGATAAATTCATTCCGAATCCAAGAAAAATAACAGCGGCCTGCAGTATTTTTTTGGAGGTATAGTTAATTCCTGCGGTAAACGGTTCTTTTTCTTTTAATATCAGTGTCAAAACCATGCCGATTAGAATGGCAAAGACAGGTCCTCCTATGACGGGAAATGATTTTCCGAGAAACCATGCCGGAATGGAGATGGCGAGACATAGCAGAAGACCGGCGCCGTTCTTTTTTAAAAAGTTCATAATAAAATCTCCTTTGCAATGATGTGTTGTTATTCCTGTTTCCGGAAATACAATATCATAAAAATATATAAAATAAAATTATTAATATTTATATAATAATAAATTTATGTTATAATTAAACGCAGGGAGTAATTCTTATAGAGCTCGGGCGGGTGTTCGGTGAAAACACCGCCCGCTGCTTATAAAATATAAAAATGATATAATGAGGAAAGAGAAAGTAACAGTTCAGTCTGCGCCATTCGTAAAACCACACTGCGTGCTTATCGTGCTGCTGCCACTGTTTTACTCATAAACGGGCGCTCACCGCATACAGATGTCCGCTCGCAAAAACATGCAGGCATGTTTCTGCTTCACGTACACTGTATGGCTGAACTGTTGAGAAATATAACGGGGAAAGAGTATGCTTGATTTTAGAATGGAAACGTTTCTGGCGGTATGCCGGTATATGAATTTCACACGGGCAGCGGAAAAACTGAATATCACTCAGCCTGCGGTATCACAGCATATCCGTTTTCTGGAAAAGCATTATAATACGAAGCTGTTCCGCTATGAGGGGAAAAAGCTGGAGCTGACCGAAGCGGGAGAGATTTTGAAAAACGCGTCATTGACGATGATGCATGATGAAACTGCAATGCAAGATGAGATGAAAAGAGCGGGCGAATCAGAAGAACTTCGTTTCGGAGCAACGAGGACAGTGGGAGATGTGCTGGGCGGGAAAATGATTTTTAATTATCTTGAAATGTATCCGAACGCGCACATACATATGATCGTAGAAAATACACGGGAACTTTTGAAGAAACTGGATGAAGGCGAGATCGACTTTGCTTTGGTAGAAGGTTTTTTCAAGAAGAATGAATATGATTTTCAGAAATATTCAGAAGAGCCGTATATAGCGGTGTGCAGCCCTGATTATCCGTTTAAAAAGAAACCAAAACGGATAGAAGATCTTTTCGGAGAACGTATTTTGATCAGAGAGGACGGATCGGGTACGCGCGAAGTGCTGGAGAGGTATTTGGAGTCCTGTAATCTGAGCATCGGTAATTTTCGGCAGACGGTAGAGATTGGAAGTATGCATACGATCAAAGAGTTGACAAAATTAAAATGCGGTATTACATTTTTATATGAAACTGCCATATGGGAAGAGTTGGAAAGCGAAGCATTGGTCAAAATTCCATTGGAAGATTTTCATATAGTGCGAGAATTTACTTTTATCTGGAGGCGGGGCAGTTTTTATGCAGACAAGTATAGAGAAAAGTTCGGATATTTTTCAAAATGACGAAAAAGGGAGAAACTTTTATCTATTCATCAATTTTCTGCGTAAAATATAATTTTTTCTGCGCAGAGCAGAAGAAAAAATAAAAGAGAAATAAAGAAGAAAATAAAAAGAGAAATAAAAAAGAAAAAGGAAGTGAATTTCCGGAATGTTACAGGCAGAACATTTATCGTACAATATAACAGAAGAAGGAAGACAATCAGAGATAATTAACAGATGTAAGTTTTACGGTGGAAGACGGGGAGATGCTTGTCATTACAGGTCCTAACGGGGGAGGTAAATCGACGCTTGCGAAACTTCTTATGGGGATCAATGAGGCGACAGGCGGTAAGATCATACTGGACGGGCAGGATATTACATCGTATACGATCGATAAGAGAGCGCAGGCAGGAATGGGGTTTGCATTTCAGCAGCCGCCGCGCTTTAAGGGGATGACAGTAAAAAGGCTGCTTTCTCTTGCGGCAGGCAGAGAATTAGATGATACGACATGCTGTGAGTTGTTAAGCAGTGTCGGTCTTTGCGCGAAAGAATATATTAACAGAGAAGCTGACGCGACGCTTTCGGGCGGAGAGATGAAGAGGATTGAAATTGCGACAGTTCTGGCAAAAGATCATAAGATATGTGTATTTGATGAACCGGAAGCAGGGATTGACCTGTGGAGTTTTTCGATGTTGATCAAGCGGTTTGAACAGATTCACAAAGAAAAGAAGCAGAGTCTGATCTTGATCTCACATCAAGAGCGTATTATACGCATGGCGGACAGGATCATGGTTATCGGAGACGGAAAAGTAGAAGCGGTCGGCACGGCGGATGAGATCGTTCCGATCTTGTTCGGGAAGAAACCGGAATCATGCGGATGCAGAATACAAAAAGGAGGCGAACTTTATGAGCGCTGATTTTGAAGGAAATGACAAAGACGCTGTTGTGACACAGCAAGTGCTTGATGTGATCGATTCTTATGGATTTAAAAAGGAAGGGGCATATAACCTCAGACTGAACGGTTTGGCGGTTTGTCATGGGGACAGCCGTCATATTAAGATTGTTCCGAAAGAGGACAGACAGGGAATCGATATTTATATAAGCGGTGAAGCAAAAGAAGAGCAGGTTCACATTCCTGTAGTAATGACTGAAGAAGGTGTGGATATTGTATACAATGATTTCTATATAGAAGACGGAGCAGATGTAACGATTATCGCAGGATGCGGAATCCACGGGGAAGGGTGTTCGGAAACCCGTCATGACGGAATCCATGCATTTCATGTAGGTAAAAATGCGAATGTGAAATATATAGAAAATCATTATGCTCAGGGAAACGGCTCGGGTAAGAAAACGCTCAATCCGGTGACAAAGATCTATGTCGGAGAGAATTCAGTATTTACGCTTGAGACAACGCAGATCAGCGGCGTAGACTGTACGGAGAGAGAAAATTATATTGAGCTGGCGGACAACGCGAAACTGTTTGTGACAGAAAAGCTGATGACAGATGAAGAACAGTCGGCAGTTTCCAATATGGACATTGAGTTAAACGGAACAAACAGCTCGGCAAGAATTGTTTCCAGATCGGTCGGGAAAGGAAATTCAAAACAAGTCTTTCATCCGAGAGCGATCGGCAATAACCGGTGTCATGCACATGTGCAGTGTGATTCGATTATTATGGATCAGGCAGAGATAAGCTCTATTCCGGAGATCAATGCAAAACATGTAGATGCGCAGATCGTTCATGAAGCGGCAATCGGCAGAATCAATGATGAACAGCTTGTGAAGCTTCGCACGTTCGGTATGAGCGAGGAAGAAGCGGAAGCTGTCATCATTGAAAATTTCCTGAATTGATTTTCGGCATCGGTTTTTTAAAATGATTTTTCGGAATCGTTGTTTTTCGCCCATCCGTAGGAATATTTTACAGCTTTATTCCATCCTTTGATGCGGCTAAGCCGAAGTTCTTCACAGACAGAAGGAAGGAAGATTTTATCGGTTGAGCGGTTATTTGCGATTTCTTCTTTGCTTTTCCAATAACCGGAAGCAAGTCCGGCAAGATAAGCAGCGCCCATGGCGGTCGTCTCTACAAAAGAAGGACGATTGACAGGGGCGTTTATAATATCTGCCTGTACCTGCATGAGAAAATTATTCGCGCTTGCACCTCCGTCTACATTGAGTGAAGAAAGCGCAATGCCGGAATCGGCTTTCATCGCCTCCAGCACGTCGTTTACCTGATAAGCGATCGATTCAAGAGTGGCGCGGATGATGTGATATTTGTTTACTCCGCGGGTGATACCTACGATCGTTCCCCGTGCATACTGATCCCAGTGAGGAGCGCCAAGACCTGTGAAAGCAGGAACGACGTAACATCCGTTCGTATCTTCTACTTTTGACGCCATATATTCCGAATCTTCGGCTGAATCTATAAGGCGCATTTCATCTCTGAGCCATTGTATGGCGGCTCCTGCTACGAAAATAGAGCCTTCAAGCGCATAAGTCACCTTTCCGTCCAATCCCCAGGCAATCGTTGTCACAAGTCCGTTTTCGGAAAATACAGGTTTTTCGCCTGTATTCATTAATAAAAAGCAGCCCGTTCCGTAAGTGTTTTTGGCTTCTCCGGCCTGAAAACAAGTCTGACCGAAAAGGGCGGCCTGCTGATCGCCGGCAGCTCCCGCGATAGGAATCTCTCCGCCGAAAAATGCGGGATCGGTCTTTCCGTAGATACAGCTTGACGGTTTTGGCTGAGGAAGCATACTTTTCGGAATGTCAAGTTCGGACAGGATCTCGTCGTCCCAGGAAAGGGTGTTGATGTTAAACAGCATCGTACGGGAAGCATTGGAGTAATCCGTTACATGTGCCCGTCCTTTTGTCATTTTCCAGATGAGCCATGTCTCCACTGTGCCGAAAAGAAGTTCCTGACGTTCTGCACGTTCTCTGGCTCCGGGGACATTGTCCAGTATCCATTTGATCTTTGTGGCGGAAAAATAAGCGTCGATTACAAGACCCGTTTTTTGACGAAATTTTTCCGTAAGACCTTTTTCTTTCAAAGAATCGCAGTATTCGGAAGTGCGGCGGCATTGCCAGACGATGGCGTTATAGACCGGTTCTCCTGTTTTTCGGTCCCATACGATAGCGGTTTCTCTTTGGTTTGTAATACCGATCGCCGCGATATCTTCTGCCGATGCACCGATCTTGTTCATTGCTTCTACGGCAACTCCGAGCTGACAGGCCCATATTTCGTCGGCATCGTGCTCTACCATCCGGGATGAGGAAAATATTGGGTGAATTCTCTTTGGGCGACGCTGCACACTTGCCCCTTTTTATTGAAAAGGATGCATCGGTTGCTTGTCGTTCCGGCATCCATAGCCATGATATATTTTGACATGATAGTACCTCCTTTGTCATCACATTTTGATAGAAGTTTTTGTATATGTGAGACGAGTTTTGATAATGGTGATGTTATTAGCTATTATATCAGCATTATTCTCTTCGATAAATGCTTTTGATATAAAAGAAAGTATGGTATAATCGTAGAGAAACCGTCATGAAAAGGACGGGGATACGAAAAGAAAAAGGATTAAGAGAGATGGAGAGTGAAGTATGGACGGATCAATGTTTATCGGAACATGGTGGGCGCTTGTCCCGCCGCTGCTTGCAATCGTGCTCGCATTTATAACAAAAGAGGTGTACAGTTCTCTTTTTATCGGCGTGGCGGTAGGTGCAATGCTTTACAGCGGATTTAATCCGTGGGAGTCATTTGTCAATTTTTTTGACATTATGAAAAACAGTATGAATCTGAATATTTTGATTTTTGACGTTTTGCTTGGAATGATCATTGTTCTTATGGCAAAGTCAGGAGGTTCCGCAGCTATGGAAGATGGGCGGGAACGAAGATCAAGTCGAAAAAGAGCGCCCTTTTGGCGACGACAGGTCTTGGTATGCTTATTTTTGTAGACGATTATTTTAACTGTCTGACTGTCGGATCGGTAATGAGACCGGTAACAGACAGGTATAAAGTGTCAAGAGCGAAACTTGCGTATATCATCGATTCGACAGCGGCTCCTGTCTGTATTATCGCGCCGATCTCCAGTTGGGCGGCTGCGGTAAATTCTTACGTGCCGGAAGATGCGGGGATCAGCGGATTTCAGCTTTTTATGAATACGATCCCGTATAACTTGTATGCGCTTTTAACACTGACGATGGTTATTTTCATTACGGTGACGGCGTTTGACTTCGGACTGATGAAAAAGCATGAGAGAAACGCGGCGAAAGGAGATCTGTTTACGACAGGAGGAGAAGAATTCGATCAGGTTGCGGAAGATGAGATCAATCCGAACGGTAAGGTGATCGACTTGTACTTCCGGTAGCGGTTTTGATCGTATCTGCGGTTGGAGCAATGATCTATACAGGATTCCAGGGCGGAGCGACAAATCTTATTACAGCTTTTTCGGGATGCGATGCAGAGACAAGCTTGATCTTTGCGACACTCGTTACAGTATTTTTTATGTTGATTTGTATCTTCCGAGAAAAGTCGTAACGTTTAAAGGATTTATGGACAGTCTCGCAGAAGGCTTTAAATTAATGGTTCCGGCTGTTACGATCCTTATTTTTGCATGGTCTTTGAAAGGGATGGGAGATGCTCTCGGACTGGCTGAATTTGTCGGGGGAATTGTAGGAGATAACGCTTCGGCAAGTATCTTCATTCCGGCGATTTTGTTTGTAGTAGCGATCTTTCTGTCATTTTCTACAGGAACATCGTGGGGAACATTTGCAATTCTCGTTCCGATAGCGACAGCTCTTTTTGCAGGAGCGGATAACCTGACGATGATGACGATTTCTGTATCGGCTGTTCTTGCCGGAGCGGTTTGCGGAGATCACATTTCGCCGATTTCCGACACAACTGTTATGTCGTCTGCCGGAGCGCAGAGCAATCATATCAACCATGTGTCTACTCAGATGCAGTATGCGGCAGTTGTCGCCACGGTAAGTTTTGTCGGCTATATTCTTGCGGGAATCATACGGGTGTGGTGGATCGTACTTGGAATCAGTCTGATCCTTCTGATCGGTGTTCTTATGGGAATGCGGATGTTCTTGGAGAGAAAGCAGGTAAAGAAACATGCCGGGTGAGCAGAAAAAAGTATGTATTGATGTTCCGTATATCGATCAGAGCAAGCTGTACCCGACGGGATGCGAAAGTGTATCGACGGTAATGCTTCTTCGGTTTCTGGGCATTGATATAACGGTTGACGAATTCATAGAAAAATATTTGGAAAAGAAGTCTTTTGAAGAAAGAGACGGGCAGGTTTACGGTCCTGATCCGCATCGGTATTTTTGTGGAAGTCCGTACGATGACGAGTCGTTTGGATGCTATGCTCCGGTGATCCGGGAAGCCCTTGAGAAAATAATAGGCGCTGAATATACCGTGACGGACGAGACCGGGATGACAACTGATGAACTGGTTGAAAAATATATCGATCAGGGGATGCCGGTTATTTATTGGGCGTGTATCAATATGCGTGATCCGATCGTAGGTCCGCAGTGGAAACTCTTAGATACAGGAGAGACGTTTACGTGGATCTCCAACGAACATTGTATGTTGCTTGTCGGTTATGACGAAGATAGTTATTATTTTAATGATCCATATGAAAATAACGGCTGCATCCGATATCCGAAAACAGTTGTGGAAGATCGCCATAAAGCACAGCACATGCAGGCAGTCGGCGTAGTAAGAAAAACGGTCATTCAGTAACCGGTATATGGATGAGCTCGGTATGGTTTGGGAATATGGTGACGGCAACAGATAAAAGAGTCTGAAAAGATTTTGTCTAAGGAGATTTTGAGATATGAATAAAAAACGATTGATTCCTTTGATTTCTATATTGCTCGTATTTAGTTTTATCGGCTTATTTTTTTGATAAAAGAAGAAAAGGCTTCGGAAAAAATATTGGCGGATGCTGTTATAGATCTGCCTGAAAATGATCCGGCTATCGACCGCGCAGTTAAAATAATCGAAGAAAACCTCATAAAGGAAATGCCGGACTGCCATGTAACTTCTCTTCATGAAAATGATGCGGGATATGCTCCGCTCCTTCAAAAATATGAAGACAAGGGATTAGAGACACTGATCATAGATATGGATTTTTATGTTGAGGAGGATGCCGAACCGGGCGTGTTCACTCCGGGAACTTCATATGAAGGTTATAGTTGGATGTTTACACGTGAAAGTAAAGACGACACATGGACTTTAGAAGAAAACGGATTTCTTCTATGAAGAAACCATGATGTCTGAATAAAAGAGAACTGCCGCATTGAACTGATTTTTAGTTAAGTTCAGTGCGGCAGTTTTGTGCATTTTATAATAAATGGATTCCGTTTTCGGAAGCGGTTTCGACGATTGATTCCGGCCACATAGAAGAATGGACTTCTCCGATGTGAGCTTTTCTTAAATAATACATACAGATACGTGACTGGCCGATCCCGCCGCCTACAGTATAAGGGAGTTCTCCGTCAAGAAGAGATTTCTGGAAAGGCAGTTTAGCGCGGTCTTCGCATCCTGCGGTTTTTAATTGAGATTTTAATGATTCTTCATCGACACGGATGCCCATAGAAGAAAGCTCGAGAGCGATGTCAAGAACCGGATAATAAACGATGATATCGCCGTTTAACTCCCAGTCGTCATAGTCCGGCGCACGTCCGTCGTGCTTTTCGCCTGAAGCGAGCACTTTTCCGATCTGTGAGATGAATACGGCGCCTTTTGCTTTTGCAATACGCAGTTCTCGTTCTTTTGGAGTGCAGTCAGGGAACATGTCTTCCAGTTCCTGTGAAGTGATGAAGAAAATATCATCAGGAAGAAGAGGTTCGATATAGTTGTACCTTCTTGATATGTAGTCCTCGGTATCTTTTAATGCACTGTATACCTTTCTGACTGTGTATTCCAGTGTTTCCATATTCCGTTCTTCTTTGGAATAATCTTTTCCCAATCCCACTGATCGACATAAAGGGAGTGGATGTTATCGGTATCTTCGTCACGACGGATTGCAGTCATGTCAGTGTAAAGACCTTCGCCGGAATGAAAACCGTATTTTTTTAAGGCATATCGCTTCCATTTTGCGAGGGAATGAACGATTTCCGCGCAGGCATCGTCCTGCTCTTTGATTCCGAATGATACCGGACGTTCAATTCCGTTTAGATTGTCGTTCATACCGGACTGCGGAAGAACAAACAACGGGCAGATACACGCGTCAAATGAAGAGATTTTGCAAGCGCGCGCTCGAATGATCCTTAACTTCTTTGATAGCGACTTCTGTTTCACGGATTGTAAGCGGAGAAGAATATCCCTCCGGTATTTTTAAATGTTCCATATATAACCACTCCTCTTTTGATGTATTGACATTTATGTTTTATTTTAATGGGGAGAAGGGGAGAAGTCAACTGTGACTTTTTTGATTATGTTACTGACAGATTTTTTCATGGAGAAAATTCATTGAGCTTTTCTTTTTGCTGCTCGTTTGCTGTCTGTATTTCAGATTATTCACAATGAGGATATAAAATAACAGATAATTTAAAATAAAATGAAAAAATATTAGAAATAATATTGACAAACACATAATAGAGTGATATTATTAAATCAACAAATAAAACAAACTAAATAATCAATCAAACTAAATAAAAAATATTTTGTTTTGAAAGAATTTTAGTAAATGTTTTATTCATCCATCGGATATCGTGATCAGGGATCGGATGGAAAGATACAGAGAAAGATCATAATGACGAGAAAGTTATGAGAGAAGTAAAATCTGTATTTGAAAAATCCATCGGAAACTGAAGTTCGATGGAAATCTAAGAATAGGAGGTACGGACCACCGGGAACGTAAGTTGATCTATCAAAAAGAAGATAGAAAAGAGAGGTAAAAAAAGAATGATAGTAATATCACATTGAAAGTGGATGTTGATCAAGATGAGTTGATTGGCATCCACTTTCAGTTGTGCGGAAATATATTCGGTAAAATAGCGAAAGCATAAAACTTGGCAGAGGTATGTATATTGCTATGTATTGCTGTATATTGCGTAATGAGTCGGGTTTATGGCACACCTTTTCTGATAAGATTTTTTTAGAAAACTTTTTGGAAAACTTTTTGGAAAAGATGATATTTTGGAAAGGTGTGTTTTTATTATGAAGAGAAAAAGAAAGACAGCAAGAGAAATTTTTATAGTGATCTGTTTATTTTTGACAATATTTCTGGCGGTGTTGTTTGCATTTGGGAGAACAGAGATTCCGGCAGTCGTTTATATGTCTGTATGTACGGCATGTCTTTTCGGAGGGGTTGCAGCGATACAGGAGTGAGTGACCGGGTGTTTTGGATTTTATCAACTACCGTTGTCTTCTGAAATGTGAAATGTCGGTGTATAACAGTTGTAATCAACTGTTCGGATGATGTATAATAATTTCATGAATGATAGGGATAAAAAATATCAGGTGATTACACCGGAAAAGGGGGCTTGTGTATGAAAATAGATATGCATTGCCACGTGAAAGAAGGCTCGATCGACAGCAAGGTTGGAGTGGAAGAGTATATTACGATTTTAAAAAAGCATGGTTTTCAAGGGATGGTCATTACCGATCATGACACATACAACGGATACCGATATTGGAAAGAAAATATAAAAGGAAAGAAGCATACGGATTTTGTTGTATTGAAAGGGATTGAGTATGACACAAGGGATGCCGGGCATATCCTTGTTATTATGCCGGAAGGGGTGAAGATGCGTCTGCTTGAGATGCGGGGGATGCCGCTGGCGCTTTTAATCGACCTTGTGCATCGAAACGGCGGAGTCCTAGGTCCTGCTCATCCATGCGGTGAGAAGTATATGAGTTTTACGAATGCGCGGCGGTATTACTTATCTCCGGAGATTGTAAAGCGTTTTGATTTTGTAGAGGCATTTAATAGCTGTGAGCCCGTTTCGTCGAATTCAGGTGCGGAAAAACTGGCGAAAAAATATGGAAAAGTTATGACTGGCGGAAGTGATTCACATAAGCCGGACTGTGTCGGACGGGGATATACGATCCTTCCGGAACCTGTTACATGTGAGACGGAACTGATTTCGCTGATCCATAAGAAAACTCCGTTTAAAGCGGGAGGAGTGCTTTATAATAAGACTACGAAGGAAAAGATCGGAAAGATCAACAAGCTTTTGGTATATTCCTTCTGGGTTTATAATAAGAGCGGAGAATTAGTGAAAAGACATGGCAGAAATAAAAAAATGGAAGAAGAGCATCCGTTTGATCCGATCGATCCGATCGAACTGTATTATCATTCTTGATCCGATGAATGGAAAATGATCGCTGTGTGGAGCATGCGATAAGAAAAAGTTGTCTATCAGTTATTTGTTTAACTGATAGACAACTTTTTTGTCTTCTCTTATTTCTTTTATCATTTTTTGTTTCAGCATATACGGGAGAATCGAATCAAGGAAAGCATTTGGATCGGTCACTCCGATTCGCTCGCTGTTGAACGGCTGTTTTGCGGTCAGATCTTTTACAAAGGGTTCCAGTTCTTTTTTTGTCAGCGACTTATTTTTTTTGAGCGCTTTTTTGACTTTGGAGATTCCTTTTGAACAGAGCATGTTGGAGAGATCCTGTTTCTGGTGCATTGTGCGCCAAAGACCCCATCCGTAAATGATCATTGTGGCAACGGCAAACATAAGGACGTAGGGAATGTATTTTAACATTATTTTTTCTCCTCTCCTTTCCAGTAGATCAGGTTGTTGTCTTTCATGATCTCAAGAAATTTAATTAAACGGGATAATGATTTTTCCATTTTCGGAAATTCAGATTCCATTTCTTTGGAAAGCTGATGTACGTCTTTTTCATCGTCTATCGCATGCCATACGAAACTTCCGTACTTATCCATTTTAATATCGCTGACTCTCGGGCGGCGGAATATTTTCTGGGCAATTTTGTGATAGAAGCCTTTCCATTCGATAAAGACGGTGACGATTCCGTTTTCATCTGTTTCATATTCTATATCCGGATTTTTTACAGGAATAAAATCAAGATAGTTTTTTTCGTTTTTTTTACTTTTTTTACTCATCTTAATGAAGATCCTCTCTACAATATCATTACAGAATAATATCATAAAAAGAGGCAGCCTGCAAGCAGCAGACTGCCTCCGGTGAACAATCAGATCATGTATGTACTTTGTTTATACGTTGAACTGAATGTACGGTTTTATTTTTTTAGCAGGTTTCGCTTTCATGCAGAGTGCGAACAATCCGCCGAGAAGAGCGATGAAGATAATCAGACTTCCAACTTGCGGAAGTGAGAATTTTAAAGCTACGTCAAGTTTCGCAACTGCAAATCCTGCAAGCAGGATACCGGTGATACCTTCTCCTGCGATAAGTCCTGATGTGAAGAGCACGCCTTTGTCTGTGCGGGCTTTCTTTTCTTCGTCCGTACCTTTGATCTTTTCAACAAGGAAACGAACAGCTCCACCGGCCATGATACCTGCGCTTAAGCTGAACGGGAGATACATACCGACTGCGAACGGCATTACCGGAACTTTTATGATCTCGACTACGATTGCGATAAACACACCGATAAGGATGAGTCCCCACGGAAGTTCTGCGTTCATGATACCTTCAACGAGCATTTTCATCATTGTAGCCTGAGCTGCCGGAAGTTCTTTTGAACCGTAAGACCAAGCTTCGTTCAGAAGGTAGAGAACTCCGCCGATAGCTGCCGCTGAAACAATGACACCGATCAATTCACCGATCTGCTGTTTCTTCGGTGTAGCTCCTACGATAAATCCGGTTTTAAGGTCCTGAGACGTATCTCCGGCGATTGCTGCGATTACACAGATGATACCGCCGATAGCGATTGCTCCGACCATACCTTTTGTACCTGTTGTACCTGTTGCTTTTAAAGCCAGTGTAGCGATGATCAATGTTGCGATCGCCATACCGGAAACAGGGTTGTTAGAAGAACCGATCAGACCTACCATACGAGAAGAAACGGTTGCAAAGAAGAAACCGAAGATTACGATGATAAGTGATCCGAGCGGACTTACAGGGAATGCCGGGATGAGCCAGATTGCAACAACGATCACAAGAAGAACTACAAGAAGGATCGGCATAGGAAGATCCTGCTGTGTACGAACGAGCGTTGTGTTGGAACGTTTTTTGGACATACTGGACATAGCCTGTTTAAATGTACGGACGATCAGCGGGAAGCTCTTGATCAGGCTGATCATACCGCCGGTAGCAACAGCTCCGGCTCCGATGTATTTGATGTAGTTGCTCCAAAGAGCAGACGGTTCGTTGGCTGCAAGCAATTCAGAGATCGGAGCTGTGCCTGGGAAGATCGTAGCGTCAGCGCCGAACAAAGCGATTGCCGGCATAAGTACGAACCAGCTCAGAGTACCTCCTGCAAGCATGTAGCTTGAAATCTTCGGTCCACAGATGAAGCCGACACCTGCAAGAGCAGGAAGAACCTGAATACCGATCTGAGATCCTGCATAGCTTTTGAAAGCATAACCGATTTCGCTTGGGAATAATTTGAATCCGTCTGCGATGAATTTGTAAGCTGCTGCGATACCGAGTCCTGCGAATACAGTACCTGCTTTTGCGCCTCCCTCTTCTCCTGCAAGAAGAACTTCTGCGCAGGCTGTTCCTTCCGGGAACGGAAGTGTGCCGTGTTCTTCAACGATCAATGCCTGACGAAGCGGCACCATGAAGCAAATTCCGAGGACACCTCCGAAAAGTGCAACGAGAAAGATCGTCATCATACTTGGGAAAGCGATTTTTCCCTCCTCAGCCCAGATAAATAATGCAGGCAGAGTGAAGATAGCACCTGCCGCTACAGACTCTCCGGCGGAACCGATTGTCTGCACAAGATTGTTTTCGAGAATGGAATCCTTACGAAGAATCACACGGATGATACCCATAGAGATAACTGCTGCCGGAATGGAAGCTGATACTGTCATACCGACGATCAGTCCGAGGTATGCGTTTGCGGCTCCGAAAACGACTGCAAGGATAATACCAATCACGATTGAAGTTACCGTAAACTCCGGAACGATTTTATCTGCCGGAATATACGGTTTGAACTCATTTTTCTTTTCCATGATGTTCATTCCTTTTCCTTTCTGTAAAATTAAAGACTTTGTAGTAAAGTCTATAACATTATACCACTTTGGCGTGATAAAAGGAAGAAGAAAAATTTGTATTTATGCAATATTCGTCAATATTTCTACAGTAATATTAATATTTATTAATATTATGACGGTTTTTTTTGACATATTCTGCGTTTTGGATAAAATTGCAGGGGAAAACGGCGAAGAAGAAATTCAGGCGGAGCGGGCGGAGAGATTTTACACTTTATATTTCAGGAAGATTCTTTTATAATAAGAGGCAGCAAGACGGAAGGTGAAAAGTGGAAATGAATGAAATTTTAGAACAGGCGCTTCCTTTTTGGGAAAGTCTGACAGATAAACAGAAAGAAGAAATCAGGAACAATATGGTAAAAACAGAATGCCAAAAGAAAACGCAGCTCCATTTCGGCGGCGGAGAATGCGCCGGAGTCCAGATCATCGGAAAAGGAAGAGTGCGGGTATTTATTACATCACCGGGCGGCGGAGATATTACATTATTCCGTTTGCTGGAAGGAGATGTCAGTATTCTGAGCGCGGCGTGTATGCTTAACGGTATGGATGTGGAGCTTGATATGGAGATGGAAACAGACTGTGAACTTTATACGATTCCAAAGTGTGTGTATCGCAAACTGTATGATGAGAGCGGAATTGTGAAAGACTATACGATGGAGATGATATCGGAAAAGTTTTCTGACATCATGTGGCTGTTTAATCAGTTCGTTTTTTCAAATGTAGCATCTCGTATCGCATCGGCTCTGCTCGACCATAAAGTGATGGAGCGCTCAGACAGTCTGGCGATTACGCACGAGGCATTGGCGCGGGATGCGGGGACAGCGAGGGAAGTAGTGACAAGGATACTGAAGCAGTTTCAGGCTGACGGACTTGTGAAACTGACCCGCGGGAAAGTGGAAATACTTAACGAGGCAGGACTGAGAAAAATCTAATCTTGAAACGGCAAAACGGCACATAGATGTTAATTGTGATTTTGTCACTGAAAAGAAAATTCATCCGGTATAATATAAAGCCATACTCAATGAAAGAAAACAAAAATCGAATCAATAAAAACAGACCGAATAAGGTCGGGAAAAGGAGAAAGAAAAATGGCAGTAGTAAAATTAACAACGGCAAATTTTGATCAGGAAGTTCTTCAGGCAGATCGCCCGGTATTGGTAGATTTCTACGCTGACTGGTGCGGACCGTGTAAGATGATGGGACCGGTAGTAGAAGAGATTTCCGGAGAATTGGACGATGTAAAAGTATGTAAGATCAATATTGACGAAGAGATGGAAGTAGCGCAGCGCTACGGTGTTATGAGCATCCCGACATTTATCGCGTTTAAAAACGGAGAGATGACAGGAAAACAGGTCGGCGCTGTTCCGAAGGGAGCGCTTGCAGATCTGGTAAAATAACAAAACATAGTAAAGGACAGATAAACCGGCTTCTTGTCAGGAATGTGCACGGGTAGTATAATCAAGAAAAATATGTTGGAAGACCTGTGGCAGGAGGCGGTTTATGTCATTACAATTTATTATGGGAAATTCCGGAAGCGGAAAATCTTACTGTTTATATGATACGGTTGTTCGGGAAGCGATTGAAAATCCTGACAAGAATTATCTTGTCATCGTTCCCGAGCAGTTTACGATGCAGACACAAAAAGATCTCTGTCTTGCGCATCCAAAAGGCGGGATCATGAATATTGATGTGTTAAGTTTCGGGCGTCTGGCGTACCGCGTTTTTGAAGAGGTGGGTCAGGATGCCCGTGTTGTGCTTGATGATGAAGGAAAAAATCTTGTTTTGCGCAAAATTGCGGGCGAGTGTGAAAAAGATCTGAAGGTCTTTAAGGGAAACCTGAAAAAACAAGGTTATATAAGCGAAGTGAAGTCTGTTCTTTCGGAATTTGCGCAGTATGGCGTAGACTTTGAACGTTTGGATGATTTTATGAAAGAAGTGCCGCCTGAAAGTTATCTGCATTATAAACTGGATGATATCCGAACTATATATGAAAAATTTGAAGAGTATTTAAGTGAAAAATACATTACAAAAGAAGAAATGCTCGATGTGCTCAGCGACGCTGTTCCGTATTCCGATATTTTAAAAGGAAGCGTGGTGGCGATGGACGGGTTTACAGGTTTTACGCCTGTACAAAACCGTTTGATCGGTGAGCTTTTTTCAGTGTGCGAAAAAGTGATGATCACAGTGACGATGGACGGAAGAGAAAATCCGTATGTATATGAACATCCGTATCAGATTTTTGCGCTCGGCAAACAGATGGTCACATCTCTTATGAAGATTGCGGGTGAGAAAAAAACAGAGATTGAAGAACCGATATGTTTGTTTGAAAGGCCGGTGTATCGTTTTCGGGATTGTTCGGAAATGGCGTTTTTGGAAACGGAACTATTCCGGTATTCAGGCGCAAAATATAACGGAAGCTGTGAGTCTGTATCGCTGCATGAAGTGCGCTCTCCGGGAAAAGAGGCAAAGTATGTAGCAGAAAGTATCAGGCGGTTAGTGAGGACAAAAGGATACCGATACAGAGACATTGCCGTGATCGCGTCAGATATGAATGTGTATGCGGATGTGTTGGAAAAAGCATGTGCTTCTTTTGACATACCTGTGTTTATGGATCATAAGAAAAGTATTCTTCTGAATTCTTTTGTAGAGTATGTCCGCAGCCTTCTGGGGATGATACAGGAAAATTTTACTTATGAAAGCGTATTTCGTTATTTAAGATCCGGATATTGTGAATTTACGGAAGATGAGATCGACCGATTGGAAAACTACTGTCTTGCGCTGGGGATAAAGGGATATAAAAATGGCAGCAGGCATGGGCGAGGAAAACGAAAGAGGCGGATGAGGAAGAAGTGGAAAAGTTAAATCATCTGCGCGTGAAATTTGTCGAAAAGATCGATCCGCTTATGTTCGTTTCAAGACAGAAAAAAAAGACGGTGCTTGACATTACGCTTGCGGTATATGAATTTATCGCAGGAGAGCATCTTCAGGAGAAATTGGAACAACAGCAGAAATTTTTCGCAGAACAGGGAGAACTTACACTTGCAAAAGAATATGAGCAGATCTACCGGATCGTCATGGAGTTGTTTGACAAGTTTTCGGAACTGTTAGGCGACGAGCCGATTACGCTGAAAGAATACTGCGAGCTTCTTGACGCCGGATTTGAAGAGGCGAAAGTGGGAGTGATTCCTCCGAGCATTGACCAGGTTGTGATCGGAGACGTAGAGCGTACAAGAATGAAAGATATCCGCGCCTTGTTTTTTGTCGGAGCGAACGATGTGCTTTTGCCGGGCAATGCGGGAACGGGCGGCATTTTGTCTGAGCGGGACAGAGAAAAATTCAAAGAGAAAGATATCTCGTTGTCGCCCGGACCGAAGGAAAAAATCTATATACAGAAATTTTATTTATATACGGCGCTGACAAAACCGACGGAACTTCTAAGCCTGTCATGGTCAAAGGTGTCGGGGGAGGGAAAATCTCTGCGTCCGGCGTATTTGATACAGGAGCTTCGCAGGCTGTTTCCGAATCTGTCCGTTGTCGATGAAGAAAACAGAAAGCTTAGCGACAGAGAGATCACCCGAAGAGGGGGGATCGAGGAAAGTGGCAAAAGGAATTTGCAGCCGCCGTCTCGGGGCTGGATAATGAGTGGAAAGAGTTGTATACATGGTTTCAAAAAGACGGAAGAAATAAAAAAGAGATCGAAAGTATTTTGAATGCAGGTTTTCTGCATAAAACAGATACGAGGCTTGCACCGGAACTGACAAAAGAACTTTATAGTGATCGAAATCGCGTCAGTGTGACAAGACTGGAAAAATTTGCGTCTTGTGCATATGCTCATTTTTTAAGTTACGGACTGCGGCTTTCAGACCGGGAAGAATATGGGTTTGAGGCGCTTGATCTCGGAAATATCGCGCACAAGTCTTTGGAGACGTTTTCCAAAAAGGCGGATGCGCAGAAAATGAAATGGCAGGAAATACCGGAAGCTCTTCGTGACGAGATGATCGATGAGAGTGTGGAAGAAAGCGTAATAGATTATGGGAATACAGTTCTTTTCAGTTCGGCGCGAAATGAATATATGATCACTCGGATCAAACGTCTTATCCGAACTTCTGTGTGGGCGCTGACAAAGCAGATAGAAAAAGGAGACTTTCTTCCAAGCGGGTACGAGATGCAGTTCGGAAGCGGGAAGATTGACCGAATCGATACATGTTTTGACAATGACTGTGTTTATGTCAAAGTGACAGATTATAAAACGGGAATGAAAAGTTTTGATATTACGGCGTTGTATCATGGTCTGCAAATGCAGCTTCCGGTATATCTGAACGCGGCTTTGGATGTAGAGCAAAGAAAACATCCTCATAAAACGATCGTCCCGGCAGGAATATTTTATTATCGGATACAAGATCCGATCGTTTCGGAAGAAAAAACTCAGGATGCCGTGGAGAGAAGTATTTTAAAAGAATTAAAGCAGGATGGGCTAGTTAACGGGGATGATATGGTGATTTCGCATTTGGAGAAAGAACTTTCGGGGAATTCGCTCCTTTTTCCAATAGGAAGAAATAAAGACGGTTCATTGAGTAAAACGTCTCACGCGCTTCCGGAAGAACTGTTTCGGCTAGTACTTTCTTTTGCGAAACGAAAAGAAGAGTCGGTCAAAGACCGAATGTATGACGGAGAAGTTTCCGCCTCTCCGTATGAGATGGGAGAAACTACAGGATGTGATTACTGTCCGTACAGAGATATATGTGGGTTCGATCCGCGTCTTGAAGGATGTAGTTACCGCAGGCTGGAGAGATATTCTTCAGACGATGCGGTGAAAAAGATGCGGGAGGCTTTGGAAGAAAATGTCAGCCGGGACGCTTCGGAAAACGAGCAAAGCGGGAAAGGCAGGGAAGGATAAGAATGGGCGTGAAATGGACAGAACAGCAGCAAAAGGTCATAGATCTGCGAAATCGTAATATTCTTGTATCTGCGGCGGCAGGATCGGGAAAGACAGCCGTTCTCGTAGAACGTATTATTCAAAAGATCACAGATGAGCAAAGTCCTGTCGATGTGGACAGACTTTTGATTGTGACATTTACAGAAGCGGCGGCAGCAGAGATGAAGGACAGGATCAGAGAAGCGATCGAGAAAAAGCTGGAAGAAAATCCGGGAAACGTACATCTGGAGAGGCAGGCTACGTTAGTTCACAGTGCGCCGATCACGACGATACACAGTTTTTGTCTGTCTGTGATAAGGGAACATTTTCATGTGATCGATCTTGATCCGGGATTTCGGATCGGAGAAGACGGAGAATTAAAACTTTTAAAACAAGACGTTCTCGATGAATTGCTTGAAGAGTGTTATTCCAAAGGAGAGGAAGAGTTCCTTTCCTTTACAGAGCGGTTTGGAACAGGGAAAAATGACCGGAAGATCGAAGGATCATTTTAAAATTATACGAATATTCCGGCAGTTATCCAAGACCGGAACAGTGGCTTGACCGTTGTGCTGCGGTATATACAGAAGAAGAGGCGGCGGAAGCATGATACGGCGGGCAAAAGAACACGTTCTTATTCGGATCGAAGAACCGGAAAAACTGATCCGCAGAGGATTGAAAATATGTGAGGAGCCGGATGGACCGTATATGTATGCGGATATGCTGGAAGAGGATCTTCGTGGAATAGAGAAGATAAGAAAATGCAGTGATTTTGCAGAAATGTATGACGCGGCTGATCGGTTTGTATGGAAAACGCTTTCGAGAAAAAAAGATGACAGTGTATCGGCTGAAAAAAGAGAGTCCGTAAAGGCGTTGAGAGAACAGGCAAAAAAGGCGATTGCCGGGGTGAAGGAAACTTATTTTTACGCGCCGGAAAGCGTATGGAAAGAGGACATGGTTTCGGCGGGAGAGTCTGTGAAAACGCTCGTATCTTTGGTAAAGCTGTTCGCAGAAAAGTTTGCGGAAAAGAAGCGCGGCAGAAATATGATAGATTTTAACGATATGGAACGGTTTGCGCTTGATATACTGACTGAAGAAAAAAACGGAGAACTTGTTCCGTCTGCCGTAGCCGGAGAATATGCAAAACAGTTTGAAGAAATTATGATCGACGAATATCAGGACAGTAATTTTGTACAGGAGACGATCCTGACAAGCGTATCGGGACAGGCAGAAGGAAAAAATAATATTTTTATGGTAGGCGATGTAAAGCAGAGCATTTACAGCTTCCGTCTTTCAAGACCTGAACTGTTTATGCAAAAATATAACACATACAGTTTAGAAGACAGTGACAGACAGAGGATCGATCTGCATAAAAACTTCAGAAGCAGAGGAGAAGTTCTGGACAGTGTCAATTATATCTTCCGACGTATTATGAAAAAAGAAATGGGCGGAATCGAATATGATGACAGCGCGGCGCTTTATCTTGGGGCGAAGTTTCCGAAAACAGAAGAAATTGAGGCAAAACGATACATATCGTCAGAATGTGAAAGAAACACAGATCTTTTCAAGACGGAGCTTTTGATCTTAAAAAGACCGCGATAAAGAAGCGGAAAACGTACGTCGGTCAGAAGCGAGGATGATCGCGCGCAGAATTAAAAGTTTGATGCGCGGCGGGGTTGTGTCGGATAAAAAAACAGGGGAATATCGTCCGGTGCAGTATAAAGATATTGTGATTTTGACAAGAAGTGTGAAAGGATGGGCAGAAGATTTTTCGGCAGTCCTTGCAGAAGAAGGGATTCCCGCATATTCTGTAAGCAGGGAAGGGTATTTTGAAACTTATGAAGTGAGCGTATTGCTTGACTATCTTAAAATACTCGATAACGGAAGGCAGGATCTCCCGCTTGCGGCGGTTCTGGCGTCGCCTTTGGGAAATCTTCTGACAGAAGATATGGCAAAGATCAGAGTCGCATATCCCGACGTACCGTTTCATGAAAGCGCGCGGATGTACGCGTCGGAAGAAGCACAGGATCCGGTCTTGAAAGATCGTCTGATGAGATTTTTCAGTCAGGTGGATCATTTCAGAAAAAAAGTGTCGTATACTCCGATTCATGATCTGTTGACGGAGATTATAGAAGAAACAGGTTTCGGTATATACATTTCGGCGATGGAAGGCGGAGTGCAAAGAGCCGCAAACGTAGAGATGCTGGTGGAAAAAGCAAAGGCGTTTGAAGGAACAAGCTACAAAGGATTGTTTCATTTTGTGCGGTATATCGAACAACTGAAAAAATATGACGTTGATTACGGAGAAGCCGGGATCATGGATGAACAGGCGGATACGGTAAGGATCATGAGTATTCATAAGAGTAAAGGTTTGGAATTTCCGGTTGTTTTTGCGGCAGGTATGGGAAAACAATTTAATACACAGGATACGAAAAGCAGCATGATCCTTCATCCTGAATGGGGCATTGGGATTGATAAGATCGATCTGAAACGGAGGACAAAAGCGCCTACATTTTTGAAAAAGCTGATTCGGGAAGAGGCAATGTATGAAATGTGGGCAGAGGAGATGCGCATTCTGTATGTAGCGTTGACAAGAGCAAAGGAAAAACTGATCATGACAGGGGTTTTGCCGGATCGTTTCATTATGCGCTCCGGCAAAGACGGAGTTATCACGGCAGGTGCAAAATCATATTTCGACTGGATCATACCGGCTCTTTGGTCTGAAGAGGAGGAGGCGGCGTTAGAAGATGCGCCTGTCTGCATTTTTCAGTATACAGGAAATGACATAGGAGCAGATATTTTACAGGTGAAGTCAGAACAGTTGGCGCTTGACGTATTGAAACACTGGGATGTGACAAAAGTGTATGATCCGGAAATACGAAAATGTCTGGATGAACAGGCAGATTACGTTTATCCGTATTATTCGGAAGGCGGTATGAAAATGAAGTTTACCGTATCGGAGCTGAAAAAAAGAAAGGCGCTGCAAGAAGAAGCGGGAGAGGAAATGTATAAAGAACCACAGACGGTTCCTCTTCTTCCCCGTTTTATAAAAGAGGAAGAAACTCTTTCCGGCGCTTCACGGGGAAGCGCATATCACAAGTTTTTAGAACTGCTTGATTTTGCAAAAGAATACGAAGCAGATGATCTGGAAGCAGAGGTGGAAAGGCTTGCGGAAGATGGACGTTTATCGAGGGAAATGGCAGAATGTATTGAGACAGAAGATATGATGCGGTTTCTTCGGACTAAGAGCGGAGTGCGGATGTTACAGGCGGCAAGGAACAGAAAACTTTATAAAGAGCAGCCTTTTGTGATCAGCGTGAATGCATCGGAGATCTATCAGGGAGATCTGTCCGGGGAAAAGATATTAGTGCAGGGGATTATCGACGTTTATTTTGAAGAAGAAGACGGACTTGTCGTGCTTGATTATAAGACGGATCAGGTGAAAAGCAGAAAAGAACTTGCGGAAAAATATCATGCGCAGCTTGAATATTATGCACATGCCCTGTCTCAGCTTACGGGAAAAACTGTAAAAGAGAAGATTATTTATTCGTTTACTTTAAAAGAGGAGATCATCGTATGAAGATTTTGATGTATTGTTTGCTCGCATTAAATGTTGGGGTATGGCTGATGTACGGTATAGATAAGTGGAAAGCAAAATCGGGAAGATGGCGGATTCCCGAAAAAGTTCTTCTGCTTGCGGCGTTTGCAGGCGGTTCGGTTGGAGCTTTAGCAGGAATGATGATGTTCAGGCATAAAACAAAGAAAGCAAAATTTGTCATCAGCGTACCGATATTTTTTGTGATCCATTGTGTGATAGCCGGATATGTGCTTTTGAATTATTAAAGAACAATGTAACAGTTCAGCCCGCGCCATTCGTAAAACCGCACTGCGTGCTTATTGTGCTGCCGCCACTGTTTTACTCATAAAAAGGCGCTAAGCACATACAGATGTCCGCTTGCAAAAATATGCAAGCATGTTTTGTGCTTCCTGTACATCTGTATGGATGAACTGTTACGAAAAAATATGTCAGATGCTCTTGACTTTGACGTAACGTCAAGTAATATACTTGCCCTAAGCTGATAGAAAAGAAAGAAAATATCGGCTTAGGGTATTTTAACAGGAGGTGAAAACGGTGAAGTGCGGCATTAAAGAAGTATCGGAACTAACAGGAGTGAGTGCGCGCACACTTCGTTATTATGATCAGATCGGATTGCTGAAACCATCAAAGACAAGTGAAGCCGGATATCGGTACTATGGAGAGCGGGAACTGGAGATCCTGCAGCAGATTCTGTTTTACAAGGAACGGGGAATGGAACTAAAGCAGATCAAGAAGATCATCTATCAGAAAGACTTTGACATTATGGCGGCTTTGCGGGAACACCTTTTGGAACTTGAGGAAAAGAGAAACCATATGGAAGCTCTGATCCAAACAGTGGAACAGACGATACGTTCAATGAAAGGAGAATATGATATGAGTGATCAGGAAAAATTTCAGGCGTTTAAAGAAAGAGTAGTTCGGGAAAATGAAGAAAAACACGGGGCGGAAATCCGCGAAAAATATGGCGATGAAGAGATGGATGCCGCAAACAGGAAAGTTTTAGATATGACAGAGGAGGAATACGAGAGATTTCAAAATCTGGGTGAAGAAATCCGCATACAATTACAGGATGCGGTAAGAGGCGGAGCAAACCCGGAGGATGAATGCGGCAGGCGGATCGTCGCACTTCATAAAGAATGGCTTGGAAAGACATGGAAACAGTATACGAAAGAGGCGCATGCGGCAATCGGCAATCTCTATATCAGCGACGAGAGGTTTAAAATGTATTATGATAAAGAAGTGAATGGATGTGCAAAGTTTCTCGAATCTGCAATTCGATATTGGGTTGACCGGGTATAAGCGGAGCTGAACAGACGATTTACAGGGCGGCGATCAATGGTTTTTCCGGATAATATTGTATTGACAAACTATATTATACAAAATATAATATTACTCATATAATACAATGTCTTTGGCAAAAAAGGAGGAACAGATGGTATTTCATACAGGAGCTGCCCTGTTGGATGCGATCGTACTGGCAGTCGTATCTATGGAAGAAACGGGAACATATGGATACAGGATCACGCAGGATGTAAGAAAAGTGATCGACGTATCGGAATCGACATTGTATCCGGTTTTGCGAAGGCTTCAGAAAGATGAGTGTCTGGAAGTATATGATCGACAGTTTGAAGGCAGAAACAGACGGTATTATAAAGTGACCGAAAAGGGAATCGCGCAGTTGGATTTTTATAGGGAAGAGTGGAAAAATTATACATGTAAGATCAGCGATATCTTTGACGGAGCAGATCGGATGAATACGATTTGCTAAAACGGGCAATACTCCTTTGAAAGAAGAAAGGGGAAGTTGTATGTCAGGGAAAAAATCAAAGACGATCGATCCGGCAAATCTTGATCCGGATGAAAAGCTGAAATATGAGGTGGCTGAGGAAATAGGGCTTCTCGATAAAGTGATGACGGAAGGCTGGAAATCACTTACATCAAAGGAGACAGGCAGGATCGGAGGATTAGTGACACGAAAGAAGAAGCAGCGATCCGGCGGGCAGAATATTTCTTTACAAAGATAGACAAATTTGATAGAATTATACATCCGAGGGAGACGACAGGTGATGTGTATGAAAGAAAGAATAAATGTTTTGAGTACGGAAATGGACTGCATAACAGCGAAGGAAGCGATGTTAAAAGCGATTGCGTTTCTGGAAAGAGAGTCGGTTGATATTATCGAAGTTTTATCTATGAGCGCATTGATGCGCGCGCGGGATGAAGACGAGTGGATAAGATCGACATCCGGATTTGGTCTTATTCTGCCCGGAGAGACAGAAATTCTCGAAGCGGCAGGGGAAACCGACAGGATAAAACTAAGAGAAGCGGAAAATCAGACATTTATAAAAATGTTTATGAAATACCTTCAGAAGAACAGAAAAAGAGTTTTTTTGCTTGCCGAATCGGAAGAAAAGCTAAATACTGTGGAAAATGCCATGAAGTATTATGACAAAGGAATTTTTCTGACGGGACACGCGCTGATCAAAGAGGGAGAAAACCGGGAAGAAGACGTAGTCAATGAGATCAACGGAACAGAGACGGACTGTATCTTGTCCGTACTGACTTCTCCTTATCAAGAAAAGTTTATCGCGGAAAATCAAGCTCTTTTAAATGTAAAACTGTGGTTCGGATGTGGAACTCTGCTTGAAAAAAGTTATGGCGAGAGAAAGCTTTCCAAAAGGCTCTCCCGGTTTCTGCTGAAAAAGCGATTTCATCTGTTAGTAGGGAAACAACAGAAAAAATCAGACTAGACAAAAGCGGGAAAAATGTCCATATATGGAATTTGTGAACAATGTATAGACATTAAAATATGAATTTTTTGTAAAATATCTGAGGAAATGCATAAAAAATATGTATTTCCTCTTTCTTTTTTTGCTGTTTTGCATTAATATAATATACGAATCTAAGAAAGAGGAATATTTTCGCTTTTAAAGTTTGTGAAAAATGTACATGATATAAATCCAAGGAGTGGAGGAACAGGCATGATTTCAAATCAGATACTTCAGAATACGATCGACGGATTGAAAGGAATTTCCAAAGTTGACTTCTCAGTATTAGATACAGAGGGAAAGGAACTGGCATCTACATTAGACAATGCGCAGGAACGAAACAGCGCGGTAATCTCGTTTGTAGAATCGCCTGCGGACAGTCAGGTAATACAGGGATGTCAGTTTTTTAAGATTTTTGACGAGCAGAGGCTTGAGTACGTACTGCTGGCGGAAGGTGACAGCGAGACGGCGTATATGCTCGGCAAAGTTGCGGCATTCCAGATCCACAGTCTGCTGGTAGCTTATAAAGAAAGGTTCGACAAAGATAATTTTATTAAAAATCTTCTTCTGGACAACCTTCTGTTGGTAGACATTTATAACCGTGCTAAAAAATTACATATTGACACGGAGGTAAAACGTGTTATCTTTATTATTGAGACATCACACGAAAAGGATAATGCCGCGCTTGAGAATGTGAGAAATCTTCTTGGCGGAAAATCAAAAGATTTTATTACTGCGGTTGATGAGAAGAATATCATTGTAGTAAAAGAACTCACAGAAAAAGACGGGGCGAAAGAGCTTGAGAAGATGGCGAAGGAAATGCTCGACATGCTGAAGGAAGATACAAAGGACGAGCAGATCCGTATTGCATACGGTACGATCATCAGCGACATCAAGGAAGTATCCAAGTCCTATAAAGAGGCGAAGCTTGCGCTTGACGTAGGGAAAATTTTCTTTGCGGAAAAGGATATTGTTGCATTTACGACACTTGGTATCGGCCGTCTGATCTATCAGCTCCCGATTCCGTTGTGCAAGATGTTTATCAGAGAGATTTTCGAGGGGAAATCGCCGGATGATTTTGATGAGGAGACATTGACAACGATCAATAAATTTTTTGAGAACAGTCTGAATGTATCGGAAACATCCCGGCAGTTGTACATTCACAGAAATACTCTTGTATACAGACTGGATAAACTTCAGAAGAGCACGGGGCTTGATCTGCGTGTGTTTGAGGATGCGATCACGTTCAAGATCGCGCTTATGGTTGTAAAATATATGAAATATATGGAATCATTAGAGTATTAGATCTTACAGGAGTATAAATAATTAGGAGGAACTTATGATTGAATTAAGAAACGTGACGAAAGAGTACTCTAAGGGCAATTCAGCTCTTAACGGAGTCTCTGTGAAAATCGAACGGGGAGAATTCGTTTTCATCGTCGGAGACAGCGGCTCGGGAAAGTCTACCCTGATTCGTTTGATCATGAAGGAGTTGAATCCGACTGAGGGAACGATCATAGTAAACGGGCAGAACCTGAATCGTATGAAACACCGCAATATCGCGAAATACAGAAGAGGATTGGGCGTTGTGTTTCAGGACTTCCGTCTTTTGAGAGACAGAAACATTTATGAAAATATTGCGTTTGCCCTGCGCGTGACGGAAACGCCGACAAAAGTGATCAAGAAAAAAAGTGCCTGCGGCGCTTTCGCTGGTCGGTCTTGCGCAAAAATATAAATCGTTTCCGAAGGAATTATCAGGCGGAGAGCAGCAGCGAGTTGCAATCGCAAGGGCAATCGTAAACGAACCCGCTATTTTGTTGGCAGACGAGCCTACGGGAAACTTAGATCCAACGAACTCATGGGAGATCATGAGCCTTTTGAAAGAGGCGAATGAAAGAGGAACGACAGTGCTTGTCGTTACGCATAACCAGGAGATTGTAAACGAGATGAACGAGCGCGTGATCACTATGAAACAAGGTGTGATCGTCAGTGATGAACAAAAAGGTGGTATATAGATGAGGATTAGTACATTTGGATACGTCGGAAAACAAGGCGTTAAGAATATCTGGAGAAACAAGATGTTTTCGCTCGCGTCCATTGCGACAATGTCAGCTTGTATCTTCTTGTTTGGATTATTCTTTTCGATTATTGTAAATTTTCAGCATATTATAAAAACAGCGGAGGAAGGCGTTGCGATCACAGTATTCTTTGAAGAAGACGCTACAGATTCAGAGAAGAAAGCGATCGGGAAGGCGCTGGAAGCCCGCAAAGATGTGGCAGAAGTAAAGTACATATCGGCAGAAGAAGCATGGGAAGAATTCCAGAAGCAGTATTTTGCAGACAATCCGGAGCTGGCAGAAGGATTTAAAAACGATAACCCGCTGGCATCTTCGGACAACTATGAAGTATATATGAAAACAGCGGAAGACAGTAAGAGTCTTACAGCGAGAAGCCGTTCTCTTTCGGAGACGCAGAAAGAACTTGTTTCTTATGCACAAAAACTGGACGGCGTACGAGAAGTAAACAAGTCGGACGTAGTAGCGAAGATGCTTTCAAGCGTAAATACACTTGTAGCGGTTATTTCGATCGCAATTATCATTATCCTTCTCGGAGTTTCGATCTTCCTGATCAGTAATACCGTTACGATGGGTATTACCGTGCGAAAAGAAGAGATTGCGATCATGAAGTACATCGGAGCGAAAGACTTTGTCGTTCGTTCTCCGTTCGTGATCGAAGGTCTTATCATTGGTATTTTCGGCGCGGCGATTCCGCTTGTACTGCTGTACTTCCTGTATGATAAAGCAGTTCAGTACATTATGGTGAAATTCAGTATTCTTGAGAATATTATTACATTCCTTCCGGTGTCGACTGTATATCAGATCTTACTCCCGATCGGTGTGGTAATGGGAATCGGAATCGGTTTCCTCGGAAGTTTCTTTACGGTGCGCAAACATCTGAAAGTATAGGAGGTATACTCGATGAAGTGTAGAATGAAGAGGGTGGCGAGTTTATTTCTTGCGTTGGCGTGTGTGCCGGAATGACGATGAACGTAGGGGCTGTTACCGTTCAGGAAGCGGAAAATAAAGCGGACGAGCTTGAAGGCAAAAAAGAACAGGCTGAGGCAGAGGCGAAAGATCTCACGGAAAAATTAAAAGGGATCGTTGCCGATATGGAAGAAACGCAGAAGAAACTGACAGAAAAAGAAGAGGAGATCGAACAGGTTGAAAATGAACTTGTTCAGGCTCAGATTGATGCGAATGATCAGTATGAGAGAATGAAAGTTCGTATCAAATATATGTATGAGAGTGGAAATACTCAGTTTGTAGCCGTTCTTGCCGAGAGTAAGAATATGGGAGATTTTCTGAATAAGGCAGAATATATTTCTCAAATCTCAGAGTATGACAGAGACGAACTTATAAGGTATCAGGATACGGTTGAAGAAATCGAGGTGAAAGAAGAAGAGGTTCAGGCAGAATATGAGGAACTGAATACGCTTCAGACAAAGCTTGTCGGTCAGCAGACGGAAGTTCAGAAAATGATCGATGAGAATAAAGAAAAACTTAGCAATATCCAGTCGGAGATCGATGCGAATGCTGCTGCATTGGAAAAGGCAAAAGAAGTTGAAAGAATCCAACAGGAGCAGGCAGGAAATAATTATATTCCTTCAACGGGCGGAAACGTCGTGAGCGGAAACGGATATTTTACGCACCCGTGTCCGGGTATGTCGTACCAATCCAGTTATTTTGGCGAGATCAGCCATATGAGGTCGGCGGCCATAAAGGACATGATTATGCTGCGGCTGTAGGAACACCTACATATGCGGCTGCGGCAGGAACGGTTGTGATCGCCGGATTCAGCTACAGCGCCGGAAACTGGGTTGTTATTAATCACGGAAACGGACTTGTGACAAAATATATGCATCACAGCGCACTTGCCGTCAGAGCAGGGCAATATGTAGAGAAAGGTCAGCAGATCGGATATGTGGGAAGCACAGGGCAGTCAACCGGACCGCATCTTCATTTTCAGGTGGAGCTGAATAATGTACCTGTAAATCCTGATTTGTATATGTAAAGTGGTTATACATAGGAATAGCCGGGGGTAATGATTCAGTCAGTGAAATTTACTATATGGGAGATTTCCCGTATATGGAAGAAGAGGGGAGACAAGGCAGAGTATGATCTGTTTTGTCTTTCTTCTGTATAGACAAAAAGTTTGGCGACATTTCATAAAAGTCGAATGGGAAATAAAAACGGTTATATAATAGATAGAGGGGCGTTGGAAAGTAATGCGATGTGATGTAAGAAAATTTGCGGATGAACGAAAACAGGGGAATGAAAAACATGGATCAAACTAGTAATAATCAAAATGAGTCGGATGAAATCAAGATGAGTCGGGGCAGCGTGGATGCAAATGAAGGTTCTTTAGGCAGCGGGAAGAAAAAAAGCAGATTCGGGATTGGCGTTCTTGTAGGAATCGTGATCGGCGCAGTTATAATTACCGGAGTATGGGGAGCTGCAAAGGTGGTATCTGCCGTATTTTTCAAAGGCAATTTTGCAACGGAAAGTACATCAAGATCAGATATGGAACATAAACTTGACAGGCTTAACGCGTTGATAGAGAAGTATTATCTGTATGAAGATGAGATTGATAAAGATGCCCTTGTAGAAGGTATTTATTCAGGGTATGCAGGCGCGCTGGGAGATCCGTATACAGAATACTACGATGAACAGGAAGCGAAGGAGCTTTTTGAAACAACGAACGGTGAATTTTTCGGAATCGGAGCATCGATGTCGAAGCAGCTCGGAACAGATGAGATTACGATCGTCAATGTGTATGAAGATTCACCTGCAGACAAGGCGGGCTTGAAATCAGGCGATATCTTATATAAGGTAGACGAACATGAGACGGCGGGATATGAACTGGATACAGTCGTTTCGTGGATCAAAGGCGAAAAAGGTACGTCGGTTGTCCTCCATGTGCTAAGAGACGGAAAAGAAGTTGAAGTGACGGCTGTCAGGGATAAGATCGAAGTACAGACAGTCGCATATGAAATGAAAGAAGATCAGATTGGCTATATCGCTGTAAGCGAGTTTGACAGCGTAACTTATCATCAATTTGAAACGGCGCTGGAAGATCTTGAAAAGCAGGGAATGAAAGGGCTTGTAATTGATCTTCGTAATAATCCCGGCGGAAATTTTGATACAGTAACAGATATGCTGAAGCTGCTTCTTCCGGAAGGAGTGATCGTGTCGACAAAAGACAAAGGAAGGGAATGTAGAAGAAGTTACTTGCGACGGAGCAAATGAATTTGATAAGCCGCTTGCCGTACTTGTAAATCAATACAGCGCCAGCGCGTCGGAGATTTTCAGCGGAGCTGTGCAGGATTACGGCATCGGAGAGATCGTCGGTATGACGACTTATGGAAAAGGGGTCGTTCAGCAGTTAATGGATCTTGGAGACGGAACATGCTTAAAAATGACAATCGCAGAATACTATACTCCAAACGGACGGAGCATCAACGGCAAAGGCGTAGAGCCTGACGTGGAAGTAGAGTATGAATACGATGAGAATAATCCCGAAGCAGACACCCAGTTAGAGAAAGCTTTGGAAGTAGTGAAAGATCAAAATAAATAAAACAAAAACAATATGGGCGGACAATATGGAACAGAATAAGTTTAACGGAAAAATCTGAGCAGAAAGTCTGAACATCTGAACAGAAAAAGCGGAACAGTGAACTGTCCGCTTTTTTCGTAATTATTCAAATTGTTTTTTAATAAGTTTTTAAATCGGTTTTTTGAATCGGTTTTTCGTGTGGGCTCATTTTGAATCGTTTAGTTTTGGACTTTTCGCCTTACAGATGAGCTGAGTCATTGTTCCCATCGGACAGTAAACGCACCAGCTTCTCGGTTTGAACAAGATCATTGTTGCAACCCCAAGTACGGTAGATGTCAGCATGACACTGTAAAATCCAAAAGCAAACTGTGCGACGCCCGGATGGAATAGTGTTCCGTGGTATGCCCAATCCCACGGGAACGAAAATGTCCAGAGCAGGGAGACTGCCTGTTTTAAGCTGTGGATTTCTGCAAATACAAGTCCTGTATTCCAAAGCATTTGGAAAAACATGACAAAGAAAAAGATTAGAAATCCATATCTGAACCATTTACTTTTCATCCACAGAGGCACGTCTTTTTTCGGGAAAGACCGAAACGTCCTCCGATCAGACCGAAAAGCTGCCCTCTTCCACAATACCGGTTACAATATCCCTTTGTTCCATTTGCAAGAGAGATGATCAAAGGGATGAAAAAACAAAGAAGTCCGATCCATGCAAACAGGATGTTGAAAAATCCGAGAATCAAATAAGCGAGGGATACGATCCACAAATAGTCATACCAATGTTTTTCCATGACGGACCTCCTAAAAGTTTGTTCTATTAATATATAGCATAGAGGATGATAAGATTCTGTGATATAATCACGCAAGCAGATGACAATGTGCTTTTTGGCGCTTTCGGTGATTCCTGAAGTATTTGTTTTTTTATACATGACGAAACAGGAAAATTTTGATATAGTATATAAGTGCGAAAAATCGGATTGTGAGGAGTTAAGAAATGGATATATTGATTGTTATGTGTATCGGGATTTTAGTAGGAAGAGTTTCAATCCTGCGCAGGGCGAAAAAGAAAAATGAATATCTTTCTTTGTTTTGTACGTTTATTTTGATTTTTTCTATGGGAGTCATGCTTGGAAAGAAAGATCATTTTTTTGAAGAATTATCATCGCTTGGTCTGACAAGCTTTCTCTTTTTCCTTATACCGACCGTGCTTTCTATCGGATTGGTTTACTGGCTGACAAGAGTTTTTATGAAGAAAGATAAATAGGCCGTTGTAAAAAATAAAGTTTTAGGAAAGAAGGGGTTAGATGATCGTTTTTTTAACGATATTGTCCTTAGTATCAGGACTTGTCTACGGCTATTTTGATGTGGAAAGCAGTTTCATTTCCGCAATCACGCAGAATACCCATATTGTTTTATATATATTAATGTTCTCCGTCGGAATAAGCATCGGAATGTATGACGGTATTGTGCAGAAAATACGGGAATATCATATTAAGATTTTTATTATTCCGATCGGAATTATTATAGGCTCTCTTTTGGGAGGAATAATTTGTTCTATGATCGTTAAAATGCCTGTTGGTCATGGGACGGCGATCGCGAGCGGATTAGGCTGGTACAGTCTTTCAGGAGCAACGATCAGCAAGCTGGTAAGCGCAGAAGCCGGAAGTATCGCTTTTTTGAGTAATCTGATGAGAGAGATCTTTTCGTTTTTTTATTATTCCGTTTTTGGCGGTACATTTTAATTATTATACGTGCATTGCACCTGCGGGAGCGACAAGTGAAGATACAACGCTTCCGGTAATGCTGAAATATACAAATGAAGAAACGGTAGTGTTATCTGTTTTAAACGGAGTGATCTGTTCATTTTGTGTGCCGATACTTATTTCGTTTTGTTTGAATATAAAGTAAAAATATATAATCGCCGGCAGACAGGAAAAGTATAAAAGAAGAAAAGGAGACGTTGAAAATGAAACTGCAGTTTAAATATCAGAAATTTCAGGCTGATGCGGCGAAGGCAGTTGCGGATGTCTTTGACGGACAGCCATATTTGGCGCCTTCTTATATGACAGGGGAAATATCGGGGAAAAATTCGTCGTCAGAAGAGAGAAAAGGAACTTTTTCAGGATGGAGCAATCAGAAGATCGTGCCCGAATTAAGCGATGAGAGAATATTAGATAATCTGCGGAAAATACAAAAGGCGAATCAGATTCCGGTTTCTTCAAAGCTGGAAGGGCGGGAAAACGGATATCATCTGACGGTTGAGATGGAGACCGGAGTTGGGAAAACGTACACTTATATTAAGACGATATACGAATTAAATAAACGATACGGATGGAGTAAGTTTCTCGTCGTCGTGCCAAGCATCGCGATTCGGGAGGGCGTATATAAGACATTTCAGATAACGAGAGAACATTTTGCAAAAGAGTATGGAAAGAAGATCCGTTTTTTTATTTATAATTCAGAGAGACTTACGGAAATCGACCGGTTTGCATCGGATAATTCTGTTCATGTAATGATCATCAATTCTCAGGCATTCAATGCAAAAGGAAAGGATGCAAGGAGAATTTATATGAATCTTGATGAGTTTCAGGGAAGGAAGCCGATCGATTTGATCGCGGGAACAAATCCGATCATAATTATTGATGAACCACAGTCGGTGGAAGGCAGGCAGACAAAAGAGAGGATGAAACAGTTTTGCCCTCTTATTACGCTTCGGTATTCTGCAACGCATAAAGCTGACAGTCTGTATAATATGGTGTATCGCCTTAGTGCGGCAGATGCTTACAGAAAATACCTTGTGAAAAAAATTGAAGTAAAAGGAATCGCAGAGACAAAAACAATGGCGTCAGACGGCTATATATATGTAGAAAGGATCTGTTGTTCTGAGTCTGATGCGGCTGCCGTTATACAGTATGATTTTAAAATGGGAAGCGGGATTCGGAAACAATATCGAAAGGTAGGAATCGGCGACGACTTATACGAAATTTCGGGAGGTTTGGAAGAATATCAAGGCGGCTTTGAAGTAAAACAGATTAACAGACAGGAAGAATCGGTTGAGTTTGTCAACGGGATGAAACTATATGCAGGCGATATCAACGGAAAAGTGGACGAGGAACAGATTCGCAGAATACAGATCAGAGAGACAATCCTGTCTCATATAGACAGGGAACGCCGGTTGTTTGGCAGAAGAATTAAAGTTTTGTCATTGTTTTTTATTGATGAAGTTGCCCGTTATAAAAAGTATGACGAAACGGGATGTCCTCAAAACGGCAGTTATGCGGACATATTTGAAGAAGAGTACCGTAACATTATAGAGAATATGAAGTATGGACCGGGAGATGAAAAGTATCGGGATTACATAGAAATGATCCCTGTCGAAAAAACTCATGCCGGATATTTTTCAATAGACAGAAAAGGGCATGTAGTCGACAGTAAAGGGAAAGGAAAAGAAATGATGTCAGACGATCAGGATGCTTATGATCTGATCATGAAAAATAAAGAACTGCTTTTGGAGTGTGACCCGAAACAGTCTCCTGTTCGATTCATTTTTTCTCATTCAGCACTTCGGGAAGGATGGGATAATCCGAATGTATTTCAGATTTGTACGTTAAAAAACGGAGGAAGCGAAGTACGAAAACGGCAGGAAGTCGGAAGAGGGCTTCGTCTGTGTGTCAATGGAGACGGACAGAGAATGGACAGAAGTTTTCTGGGGCAGGACGTCACAGAGTGAATACGTTGACCGTGATCGCAAGCGAAAGCTATGAAAGTTTTGTGAAGGGCCTGCAAAGTGAAATTGCAGAAGATGTTTTCGGTAAACAGAGTCGGAAGGCCGACGTCTGTCGCGATATAGAAGTAATCATACCCGAGAATGCAAGAAGCCGTCGAGTAGAACTAAAAGTCGATCAGGAAAAGCTAAATGGAGAAGAATTCAGCGCATTGTGGTCAAATATTTGCCTGAAATCGACATATACCGTAAATTTTGATACGGAAAAATTAGTAGAAGATGCGGTGAAAATATTAAACAGAGAACTGCATATACAAGATGTGCGATTTAAAGGCAAGAATGAGGCGGCAAAAAGCGTCGTGAAATATGATCTTGCGGGGAAACTTGCCGATATGACAGGGCTGAAAAGGAAAACAGTGATCGAAATATTGAGCAGAGTCGAAAGTTCTGTTTTTCAACAGTTTCAAGAAAGTCCGGAAGAATTTATCGCTCAGGCAGAAAGATTGATCTTAAATGTGAAAGAAACAGCGATTTCGGAAAATATCATATATCATACGTCAGACGAAAAATATACAAAAGATATTTTTACACAGCAGACGATTCAGGGAAAACAGGGAGTGGACGCAATGAAAGTCGGGAAGCATTTTTGTATGATTATGTGAAATACCGATCCGGCGCAGAAAAAGGAATTTATCGAACGGCTGGAAGCATCAAAAGAGGTTGCGGTATAATGTAAAAACTTCCGGAACAATTTTTTTTATATCTCCACTCCTGCAGGACGTTATATGCCGGAATGGGCGATCGCTTTGTACCGGGAAACGAAAGGAAAACGTTTCTTTGTTGTTGGGAAAAAAGCCGGAAAAGATAAAGACTCTAATCAGTCAAAAATAGCGGAAAACATCAAGATATGCTGCGCCTCTAAGCACTTAACGGAGATCAGCGCAGGAAAGGTCGTTTTTAAAACGACGGAGGAATACACGGATTTTATGGATTTATCGCATTTCATCAAAAATTGTCAATATACAAGAAATAGTGTCAAATAACCTTATTATTCTATATTTGTATATATCAAAAGCAATATTTCGCTTTGTAAAAGAAACTTTGCTAAGATGTAAAGGAGTTTTGATAGATTTCTAACGGAAAAAATAAGATAATGATGTCTGAAAGGAGGACAGATTTGAAATGAATATAGGAGAACAAATAAACAATCTGCGCAAACAACATGGTTTAAGTCAAGATGATTTTGCAAATTTATTTAATGTTTCCAGACAGACTATTTCTAATTGGGAGAATGGTAAAAGTTATCCGGATTTAGAGATGATTATAAAAGTAAGTGATTATTTCAAAATCTCTATTGATGAATTATTAAAAAATGATGTTCAGACTGTAAAAAAAATTGATAATGAAAAAAAGGCAAAAAAGAAGTATCTTATACTATTGCTAGTTTTATGTTTTTTAGGAACTGTTATTATCTGGGGGATTATTACAGTAAATATCAAGATAGCATAGAAGTTGATTTCACAATGGAAAAGCATGAAACTTATAAAAGCAATGAAACAAAAGAACCGTCTATGAATATTGCAAACGGATATTTTTCAGTCCCTAAAGACGAAAAACTTGATATACAAGTAAAAGGGACTGTTGACAACGGTAAACTTCATATTACCATTGCAGATAAAGACAATAAGATTTATTATCAATTAGATGGTCAAGAGTTGAATGATTTACAAACTTTATATTTTGAAAAAGGTTCCTATATTATTCAAATCGTTGCTGATGATTATACAGAAGACATTATAAGTCTTAACTATAATGTTAAAATAGAAAATTAACGGTAAATCTTAACGGGAAATCATCAGTCATAATAAAAATGAAAAAAAATTATTTCGGGAAGTACATTAAAAATACTGGCAATGATTTTTATGGTAATAGACCATTTTGGTCAAGTGGTGTTAAAAAA
>ENA-OQCE01000093-OQCE01000093.1-human-gut-metagenome-genome-assembly--contig:-NODE-93-length-40518-cov-8.349360_pt1 | contig 40518 bp, 48 predicted proteins | sample MGYA00242495_ERZ504572 | MGnify/ENA primary metagenome ERZ504572 (study PRJEB26092, sample SAMD00036228) | human gut metagenome | host: Homo sapiens | study: EMG produced TPA metagenomics assembly of... | reverse complement strand
TACGAAATTAACAGAACAGGATAAAAAAGACCAGGCCAGTGGAAAAGTCGTATTCAAGTTACGATTGACAGCGCTTCTCAGATTGAAGGTCAGTCAGGTTCAAAGCGTTAACTGGAATAAGGATGGCATCCAGTATGATTTGCTGCAAATAGATGGAAAATTATCTGCCGGAGAACTTGCAGATATGGCGAGAGAGGTTATTAATAACAGAAGATAAAGAAAAAAGATGGTGGATTCAGTCCGGTTCACCATCTTTTTGTAACTGTTGTGGAAATACCTGTATCGCAGCTGATGCATAATATGTTATAATTTACAGATAGTGTAGCTGTCCAGAACTTTTATAGTTAAAATAAAAGTACAGCCTTTCGATTCATTCAATTAGCTGTACTCTCATTTCCTAGATTGACATGATCCAGCAAAGGGATTGCGTAATTGATATCGTTACGCTGCCCTTCACGGATCATAAAATAAACCGGATAACCGTATGCATCTACAACTGCATGGATTTTTGTGCTGGCTCCACCACGGCTGTGTCCGATTTCGTTTGGAGGCCCCCTTTTTTTGCTCCAGCATTATGCTGATGAGCTTTGACGATAGAAACGTCCATTGACAGTTCTGTTAATTCGGCTTCTAAGCTCAAAACACGAAAAATATTATCAAGGGTGCCGTCTTCAATCCATTTACGGAAACGGGAATAAACCGTTTGCCAGGAGCCATAACGTTCTGGAAGGTCTCGCCATGGAGCTCCGCTACGAGCAATCCAAACAATTCCATTCAGAATTGTCCGGCTGCATTTTTGTGGGCATCCCTGTTTTCCAGAATTTTCAGGCGGCAGTAATGAAGCTATACGGATCCATTCTTCATCGGTTAATTCGTATCGTCTCAACATAATTTTTCAATTCTATCATAAAAGGATTTTGGGTTCAAGATGGGGTAATGAGAAATTTTCTATCCGGATGTCCTGTTTATTCTTTATGATCATTCCAATACATGCGACAGTGCAGTGCCCTTCCCGGAAATAAAAAAACGGCTTATATCTTCATGCTCCAGTTCAAAATTGGTGTCCAGGGCTATCCTTTCGCCTGATAGTTTTCATACGGTTCAGAAAAGAAGCTGTTCTTTCAGTTTCCATTTTCTGTTCCTGGAAGTAAAGGCTGCCTCCACAGAATTCAGAAGCAGCAGCCTTTTCTGCTCCTGGGTAAGATCTAACAGAGATTCCATATATCGGAATTCCCGGGAAAGGGTTGTTCTTTCAATCGCCGGATCATCGGTATTTAAGGTTACCTTAAGGCCCATTTCGAGAAATGCTTTCAGCGGATAAGCAGACATTTCTTCCATAGCTTTTGTCTGGCGATTGCTTGTAGGGCACATTTCCAGAAAAACCCCCTTATCCTTTACAAGCTGTATCACTTCCTTATTTCCCGCGATCCTCACACCATGACCGATCCTGACTGCCCCCATACGGACAGCTGTTTTTACATCCTCTGCATTTCCGGCCTCGCCTGCATGGATGGTAAATGGAACCTGATATTCTCTTGCTTTTGCAAAAAGCGCCTCGTAATTTTCTGTTGGAAAGAGTGCCTCGCTCCTGCAAGATCGATAGCAACCACGCCGCCATCTTCAACAAGATATTTTTTTGCCAGCTCCAGAGTTTCCAGATTTTCTTTCTGGTTAAGATCACCGCGCATACAGCATAAGATCAGATTACTGGGGATGGGAGCTCTTTTCAGACCACGTAATGCAGCATGGATCGCTGTTTCCTGAGTCATTTCCTTCTGTGTATGGAGCTGTGGGGCAAAACGAAGTTCTGCGTAGATCACACCGTCTTCTTTCATTTCAGAAGGATAAGATAAACAGCCTCTTCCAATGCCTCTTCTGTCTGAAGAAGGGAAAGAGGCAGGTCAAAGCATTTCAGAAAATCATTGAGATTTTCGCAGGTATCCGGCACAGAAAGGAGAGAAAGAAGCTCTTCATCTGTGGCAGCCGGAAGCGTGATCTGCTGCAATGCGGCAAGTTTTCTGGCTATCTCTGTGGTAATGCAGCCGTCCAGATGTGCGTGGAGATCGATGTAGTGATCAATTCTATTTTCTGTTTTCATAGGCGCTAAGTACCTCCCCGGTTGGATTTATTCTTATCCCTGAAATGGTTTTGCGTTTCTTATGGTATCTGTCGGAAGGAAATATTAAGGTGAATTCCGGGTTATATTTCCTGTGTGGCTTTTTTTAACCAGGATTGCTCTTCTTCATTCAGATACGGAGAAATCTTTTCGTATACAAGGGCATGATACTGATTGAGCAATTTGCGCTCTCCTGCTTCCATCTGTTCCGGATCGACACCTTCCAGATCAAATGGGACCAGAGTCAGTGGCTCAAATTTCATAAACTGGCCGTAGGATGTTTTTTCGGCTTTTTTGCAAACTACAAGATTTTCGTGACGGATGCCGAATTCATTTTCCGCATAATATCCAGGTTCATCGGAGGTGATCATCCCTTCTTCCAGAACAGGAGCCGGAAGCGCGGCAGGGCTTTTCCAGCGAAAACTCTGAGGTCCTTCGTGTACATTGAGAAGATAACCTACGCCATGGCCGGTTCCGTGGTTGTAATCCTCTCCCATAGCCCAGAGAGGTCCTCTAGCCAGGGCATCCAGATTCAGGCCGGTACAGCCGTAGCGGAATTTTGCTGCTGCCAGGTTCAGGTGTCCACGGAGTACTGCTGTGAAATATTTTTTTTCTTTTTCAGTAACCGGGCCAAGTACAACGGTGCGGGTGATATCAGTAGTGCCCTCCAGATAATGTCCGCCTGTATCCATCAGAACCAGCCCTTTTGGCTCCAGTGGAATATTGGTTTCTTCTGTTGCACTGTAATGGACAATGGCTCCATGTGCACCGTAGGCAATGATGGGATCAAAGCTGTTTCCCTGAAAATTCTCCTGTCCGGAACGGAATTCATAGAGCTTATCAGCAGCGGAAAGCTCGGTGATCTTCTGTTTTCCCGCATTTTTCTTCAGCCAGTGGATAAACTTCACCATTGCAACGCCATCTTTGAGGTGGGCAGTCTTTTCATTCTGGACTTCGGTTTCATTTTTGATGGCTTTTGGGAGAAGGGTCAATTTTTCACCGTCCAGGATCGTTACCGTCTTTGGAATACTGCTGACCAGCCGGCTGTTTACATTGCTTCTGGAAAGAAATACCTTTTTCTCTTCGGGAATCGTCTGTACATAGGTGTAAATATCATCATATGGATAAATGGCAATACCGTCTTTGGAAAGTGCTTCCTTAACAGAATCCGAAAAGGCTTTTTCATTGACAAAAAGACGAAGCTCACTGTCATCCAGCATAAGATAGGAAAGAACTACCGGGCAGCAGTGGATATCATTTCCGCGGATATTTAAAAGCCATGCAATGTCATCAAGGGAAGTGAGGATAAAGAGGTCTGCGCCCTTCTCTTTCAGTTTGCTGCGGATCTCACGGATCTTGTCTGCTCTGGATCTTCCGGCCCATTTTTCGGATAATTCCATTACCGGTTCACAGGAAAGTGCCGGACGGTCATTCCAGATATTTCCGATGAGATCCTCATTTACAGAAAAATGTACCTGTTTTTTCTGAAGGATTTTTTCTAGCGTCTCTGCTTCTTCTGCGCTTACGGTACGGCCATCGAAGCCGAGACACATTCCCTCTTTCAGATTTTCTTCCAGGAATTTGTGGATCGTTGGTACGTCCGGTTCTCCCATCTTAAACAGAGTAACCGGAGTTCCCTTTAACTGCTGTGCAGCCTGGATAAAATATCTTCCGTCTGTCCAGAGTCCGGCCATGTCCTGCATGATCACGGCAGTTCCGGCAGAACCGGTAAATCCGGTGATGTATTTTCTGCATTTAAAATAATCCCCAACATACTCAGAACCATGAAAATCATCGGTCGGAACCAGATAAGCATCGATTCCCTTTTCCTTCATTTGTTTTCGAAGAGCTGTGATCCGTTCTGTAACTGTCATAATCTTATGCCTCCTCTGTATAACTGTTCTTTATCGCAAAGCCATGATCCATAGGGCCGCTTCCTTTTCCCAGATCCAGCATGGCAGCAAGGGCTCCGGAAATATAGTCCTTGGCACGGTTTACAGATTCCACCATGGAAAATCCCTTTGCAAGGTTGGAAGTGATGGCCGAGGAAAGAGTACATCCTGTTCCGTGGGTATTGGGATTGTCGATCCTTTTTCCCTCAAACCACTGATATGTTCCATTCACATAGAGAAGATCATTGGCATCATTGAGCTTATGTCCGCCCTTGCAGAGAACTGCACAGTGATACTGCTCGGAAACCTGTTTTGCAGCTTCGATCATATCATCGGCGTTTTTGATCTTCCGTCCGGTAAGCACCTCGGTTTCCGGGATATTCGGGGTGAGAAGATCTGCAAGAGGAAACAGTTCTTCCTTCAGAACATCCACCGCCTCCTCACTGATCAGTCTTGCACCGCTTGTGGCAACCATAACCGGGTCCACCACGATATTTTTTGCCCGATACTGTCGGAGCTTTCCTGCGATCATATGGATCAGATCACTTTCGGAAACCATTCCGATCTTTACTGCATCCGGAAAGATATCCGTAAAAATACAGTCCAGCTCCTGACCCAGGAACTCTGCGGTTGCATTCTGGATGGCTGTGACACCGGTGGTGTTCTGGGCAGTCAGCGCGGTGATGGCACTCATGCGTATACTCCGTTTGCCATCATGGTTTTAATATCGGCCTGGATCCCGGCTCCTCCGCTGGAATCGCTGCCTGCGATGGTTAATGCTGTTTTCATCTTTGGTTTCCTCCGTTTTCTGTGAATATATGGTTCTGTAACTCTGTCAGATCCCGACAGTAGATATAGGCATCCTTTTTCAGCTGTTCCTGATCCGGTTCTCCTAATGCGTCATAAATACCGGCAGTCAGAAATCCTGCATTTCCGGCAGTCTGCAACGCGTAGAGAGAATCCTCCACAACCAGCGTCCGGGATGGCTCCGTTCCCAGTGCTTCTGCAGCTGTAAGATAGACCTTCGGAGAATGTTTGCTTTCTCCGATCTCACTGGTGGTATAGATTTTATCAAAAAAGGAAAGAAGTCCGTTTCTTTCCAGCGCCCGGCAGATATGTTCCCTGGGGCTTGAGGTTGCCACCGCAGCCGGGATTTTCTGTTCTGCAAGGCATTGAAGAAGTTCTCTGGCACCTGATTTTGCCGGGACCTCTTCAAAATAGTATTTACGGATCCGGGATTTCAGATCCATCACGATCTTTTCTTCGGAATACGCAAGAGTAAACCTGTTTTTCAGCCAGTCCGCTCCCTGCTCCATACTCATGGGAAAAAGGATTTCGTCCATTTCCGCAACCGGCTGATATCCCAGATCTGTAATATATCGTTTTCCAAGCTCCTTCCAAACAGAGAGCGAATCCAGAAGGACGCCGTCTGCATCAAATATCACGGCTTTTATAGGAAAAATCATGTTTATACTCCTGAAAAATTTTTTTGTGATACTCTGTCATTGGAACATTACGAAATAATCTCCCATGACATAAAAAACTGATATAAAAAACGCGGATATATCACAAAAGATATATCCGCATTTATTATAAGCCGCAGATATCCAAAATGCAACCGGGAGTTAAGGAGGCTCATCTGAAACAGCAACTCTATTTTCAAAACATTTTTTATTCTTTACCATTAAAACAATATGTGCATATATTACAAGGATCGATCCCAATGGATTCCAGAAGATCATCCAGTCTGTGATAACGGAGAGTTGTAAAATTCTGCATCTCGCAGATATCCTGTACCATCTGCTCGTATTTCTCTGTATGTGGATCTGCATATTCATCCAGAACTTCCTGCGGACAGTTGGGGCCTTCTCTCTTCTCGATCACCTGACGGGCGATCAGCTCCATCTCAGATTTGGAACGTGAGAAGTTTAAATATTTGCAGCCGTACATGATTGGCGGGCAGGCAGGACGGACATGAACCTCTTTGGCTCCGCTGCGGTACAGAAATTCGGTTGTCTCGCGAAGCTGGGTGCCACGTACGATGGAATCGTCTATGAGAAGAAGTTTTTTATCCTTGATTAGCGCACGTACCGGGATCAGTTTCATTTTTGCAATAAGGTTACGCTGGTTCTGATTGGTCGGCATAAAAGATCTCGGCCAGGTTGGTGTATATTTAATGAATGGTCTTGCATAAGGAATACCGGATTCATTTGCATATCCGATGGCATGGGCAATGCCGGAATCCGGAACACCTGCTACAATATCCGGATGAACAGAATCTCCGTCTCTCTTTGCAAGCATGCTTCCGCAGCGATAGCGCATCTCCTCTACATTTACACCTTCATAAGATGCTGTCGGATATCCGTAGTAAACCCAGAGGAAAGAACAGATCTTCATTTTCTTTCCAGGCTCAACCAGAGTTTTAACTCCGTCTGCTGTTACAAATACGATCTCTCCGGGGCCAAGTTCCTTATAATCTTCGTAACCCAGATTAATATAGGCATGACTCTCAAAGGACAGACAGTAGGACCCCTCTTTGTGGCCAATCTCCACCGGAGTTCTGCCCATCTTGTCCCGGGCTGCATAAATTCCGTCTTTTGTCATGAGAAGCAGCGTCATGGAGCCGTCGATCAGACCCTGGACATACTGGATACCCTCCACAAAATTGTCCTTTTCACAGATCAGTGCAGCGATCAGTTCGGTCACATTGACTGTTCCGTTGGTCATCTCCTGAAAATGTACCTTGGTCGTATCATACAGCTGCTGCAGAAGTTCATCGTAATTATTGATCTTTCCCACAAAAGTGAGGGCAAAGCTGCCGATCCTGGAACTGAACAGAAGGGGCTGAGGCTCATAATCAGAAATACATCCGATTCCCATATTTCCCTTCATGGAACCCACATCTCCGTCAAATTTTGTACGGAAAGGCGTGTTCTCAATGTTGTGGATGGCACGGTCAAATCCATGTTCTCCGTAAACAGCCATACCTCCGCGGCGTGTTCCCAGATGAGAATGGTAATCCACTCCGTAAAAAAGTTCCAGTACGCAGTCGCTTTTCGATGCTACTCCAAAAAATCCGCTCATAATGTGCTCCTCTCTGCTTCCATAGTATTAACGATTCCTGTTATCGTTCGTACATCCATAATCGTTATCAGTATAGCATAAGAGAATTAAAAATAACAATCAATTCAGCGGATATTCCTGCTTTTTCAGAATAAATTATAATGATATTAGCCGGATTTATAAAAGAAAAAACGTTTTCTGCATAAACCAGAGCTTCTGTCAGTTCCAGAGCGCGATAAACAGGTTCAGATAACCGGCAAATGTCAGCCATGCCAGATACGGGACCATCAGGTAACCGGCGTTCCGGGAAAACTCCCGGAATGTGCGGATACAATAGTATACAAGTCCCCACAGAAAAATAAGCCAGAGAAACGCAAAGCCATACCATCCTGCCCCAAAAAAGAAAAACGGCCACAGGAAATTCACGGCAAGCTGGATCCCATATAAAGCAAGGGCCCTATCCCTGTCTCTGCTTTTAGGCCTGGATGCGATCAGGAACGAAGCGATCCCCATCATGATAAAAAGGATCGTCCATACAACCGGAAACAGCCATCCCGGTGGCGATAAAGGCGGCTTATTTAACTTTGCAAATACTTTCATTCCGTTTCTGGTAAAAAATCCGGAGACAGCTCCTGTTGCCAGGGGCACTGCAATGCAGGTGATCAGTTTTCTGGTATCTTTTTTCAAAAATATCCCCCTTTCTGGTCTGGGAAGATTTTCGGACAACACAGGTTTTCTCTGTTTATTATATTTCGGGATACCGTTTTCTATACGATCATATATAAAAAAGAAACAGCTCTGTTTTTATGCAGAACTGTTTCTTTTTGTAAACCGTTTAAATTTTTAGATCATTTAACTGGTATATGTTTTTTCTGTTTATTGCTCCTGAGTGATTCCCTTGAACTCGTAACCGGCTTCTTTGATCACCTCTTCCACTTTTGCCTCGTCAACCTTCTCAGGTACAGAGAATACAGTTGTTCCATTCTCGTGGGAAGATACCACATCCTCTGCTCCGAAAGCCGCCTGAATTGCTTTGTTTACGTGTGCCTCACAGTGTCCGCACATCATTCCTTCTACATTGACTGTTACTTTTACCATTGTTTTGTTCTCCTTTTCTTCTTTTTTATTTTCATCATGACTGATGTTTAATGTTACCGGATTTTTGATTGCCTTGTCTCTGGCTGTGTTGTGGATCTTAAACAGATTCAGGCGCAGCGCATTTGTTACAACACAGAAACTGGAAAGACTCATGCTGCAGCTCCAAACATCGGATTCAGTGTCCATCCGAAAATCGGGATCCAGATGCCTGCTGCAAGGGGAATGCCGATTATATTGTAGAAAAATGCCCAGAAAAGATTCTCATGGATATTCCGAAGTGTGACGCGGCTTAAACGTACTGCCGCTGGAACATCGCTTAACTGGCTCTTCATCAGACGATATCTGCCGCATCAATGGCAATATCTGTTCCTGCACCGATGGCAATTCCGATATCGGCTCTTGTAAGTGCCGGCGCGTCGTTGATACCGTCACCGACCATGGCAACCTTTCCCTGCTCCTTCAGAGCGCGGATCACACTTTCTTTTCCATCCGGAAGAACTCCTGCGATCACATCGTCAACTCCTGCCTGAGCTCCGATGGCTTTTGCGGTACGCTCATTATCACCGGTAAGCATAACTACACGGATTCCCATGTTCTGAAGCTCTTTTACTGCACGGGGACTGTCTTCCTTGATCACATCCGCAACTGCGATGATTCCCAGAAGTTTACTGTTTCGTGTGAAAAGAAGGGGCGTTTTTCCCTGCTCTGCAAGCTGCTCGGCTCTCCTGTTAAGGTCTGCGGAAACCTTTGTCTGGCTGCTGATAAATTTCATGCTTCCGCCTGTCAGTTTGTCACTTCCAAGTATAGCGGAAAGTCCGTTTCCCGGAAGTGCCTGGAAGCCGGTTACTTCACCTGTGGCAAGGTTCTCTTTCTCGGCTTTTTTGAGAACTGCCTTTGCCAGTGGATGTTCACTTTTTTTCTCCAGTGCACAGGCCAGAGAGAGAAGCTCTGTTTCTGTGATTCCCTCTGCCGGGAGAATATCTGTTACCTCCGGCTGACCGCTTGTAATGGTTCCGGTTTTATCCAGTGCGACGATCTGGACTTTTCCTGCTTCCTCCAGGGAAACAGCTGTTTTGAAAAGGATTCCGTTTTTGGCACCCATACCGTTGCCGACCATAATGGCAACCGGTGTTGCAAGGCCAAGTGCGCAGGGGCAGCTGATGACCAGAACGGAAATCCCCCTTGCCAGAGCATAACCGAAGGTCTGTCCTGCAAGAAGCCAGATGATTGTTGTGATCACTGCGATTGTGATCACTGCCGGTACAAACACGCCGGAAACACGGTCTGCGATCTTTGCGATCGGTGCCTTGGTGGCTGCCGCATCACTGACCATCTTGATGATCTGGGAAAGGGTGGTATCCTCTCCCACTCTGGTCGCTTCGCATTTGATAAATCCGGATTGGTTCACGGTTGCCGCAGAAACCATATCTCCGGTTTCTTTATCAACCGGGATACTCTCGCCGGTCAGTGCGGATTCATTGACTGCGGTGGTTCCTTCCAGGATCACTCCGTCCACCGGAATATTCTCTCCCGGGCGGACGACAAAGGTTTCTCCTTTCTGAACCTGCTCAATAGGAACGGTAAGTTCCTGTCCCTTTCGTACCACGATCGCAGTTTTGGGTGCCAGCTTCATAAGGCTTTTAAGCGCATCCGTTGTCTTTCCTTTAGAACGGGCCTCCAGCATTTTTCCTACGGTGATCAGTGTCAGGATCATGGCTGCAGATTCAAAATAAAAATCCATCATGTAATTCATAACTGCAGCAGAATCTCCGTCTGCCTGTGCTCTTGTCATGGCAAACAGTGCATAGACGCTCCACAGGAAGGATGCCATGGAGCCAAGAGCTACCAGAGTATCCATATTGGGGGAACGGTGCCACAGACTCTTAAATCCGTTGATGAAAAATTTCTGGTTGATCACCATGATGATACCAGCTAGGAGCAGCTGTACCAGTCCCATGGCTACGTGATTGCCGTCAAACCATTTCGGCAGTGGCCATCCCCACATCATGTGCCCCATGGAGAAATACATCAGCACCAGCAAAAATCCCACGGATGTGATAAGGCGTTTCTTTAGGATTGGAGTTTCATGATCTTCCAGCGCTTCTTCTGCCGCAGACATGGAAATCTTTGCTCCGGCAGCTCCGCCCTTTAAGGATGCACCATATCCGGCGGCTTCCACTGCGGCAATGATCTCGCCGGATGAAGCGGTTCCCTCAACTCCCATGGAATTGGTCAGAAGGCTGACGGAACAGCTATTTACCCCCGGAACTTTTGATACGGCTTTTTCCACACGGGCAGAGCAGGCGGCGCAACTCATACCAGTTACATTATATTGTTCCATTTTCTTTCAGTACCTCCTAAAATCCAGTTTGTCCCTTTATTTCATCAGCTTCTGGAGGGTTGCTACCAGCTCATCAATGGTCTCATCCTTACCTTCCCGGATATCCCGGGCAACGCAGGTGCGGATGTGGCTGGCAAGCAGCTCTTTATTAAACGCATTCACTGCAGCATTGACTGCGGCAGATTGGATCAGGATATCATTACAGTAGGCATCATTCTCCATCATTCCTATAATGCCTCTGATCTGGCCTTCAATACGTTTCAGACGGTTGATCAGCTTTTTTTTCTCCTCTTCTGAGCGTGCAGTGTGTTTTTCACAGTAGCAGGGACAGACTTTCTTTTCAGACATAAGCTGTCTCTCCTTTCCCATAAATACCCTCATGGGGTATCCTATTTATATGGAATAATATATACCCTTATGGGGTATTTGTCAATAGAAACAGTATTTTTATAATAAAAAAGCCCGCTCATCCGATAATGGCAATGAGCGGGCAATATAAACTTATAATTAGCCGAATCAGGTAAGTCCCCAACGGGGTTGCGAAAAGCAATAAGCATTGGGTGGGGACTTGTCTATAATTCTACTCTTCCACGATATGTCCGAAATAATAGAACCCCTTGCAGGTATCCAGGCTTACTTTTACATATTTGCCGATGAGATCTTTTTCTCCCGGGAAATGAACCAGAAGATTATGCTGGGTACGGCCAGTAAGAGTACCTTCTCACGGTTTTCATCTTCTACCAGGATTTCCTGAATGGTTCCCTGGAAACGGGAGGAATTTTCCCGGCCCTTTTCCTGTACCAGGGTAAGAAGACGGCTGAAACGGTCTTTTACCACGTCCTCCGGCACCTGATTTTCCATGCCGGCTGCAGGGGTTCCGCTTCGTTTGGAATAAATAAATGTGAAGGCAGTATCGTAATTTGCTTTTCTTACAACATCCAGTGTTTCCTGGAAATCTTCTTCTGTTTCTCCCGGAAATCCGACCATGATATCTGTTGTCAGCGAAATATCCGGGATCGCCTTACGGATCTTATTTACCAGCTCCAGATATTTCTCCTTGTCGTAACGGCGGTTCATTTCCTTTAAGACTCTGCTGCTTCCGGACTGCAGCGGAAGATGCAGATGGTGACAGATCTTCTGGCTCTCTGCCATGGTCTGGATCAGCTCATCGGACAGGTCCTTCGGATGGGAAGTCATAAAACGGATACGCTTCAGCCCTTCAATCTTTTCCACTTCTTTCAGAAGTTCTGCAAAGGTCACCGGTGTTTCCAGAGTTTTACCGTAGGAGTTTACATTCTGGCCAAGAAGCATGATCTCAGTAACGCCATCTGCGACCAGTTCCTCGATCTCGCGGATGATGGCCTGTGGCTCGCGGCTCTTTTCGCGGCCGCGGACATAAGGAACGATGCAGTAGCTGCAGAAGTTATTGCAGCCAAACATTACGCTGACTCCTGTTTTGAAGGAGTATTTGCGGGAAGTTGGCATGCCCTCTACGATCTCATCGGATTCCTTCCAGATATCAATGATCTGGTCGTCGGTCTGCAGCGTCCGGTAAAAAAGCTCCGGGAATTTGTGGATATTATGGGTTCCGAATACAAGATTTACATATTTATAATCCTTGCGGATCTTTTCCACTACGTGATGCTCCTGCATCATACATCCGAACAGTACGATCTTCATATCCGGGTGCTCCCGTTTGATGCTCTTTAAATGTCCAAGATGTCCATAGATCTTCTGATTGGCATTTTCCCGGACTGTGCAGGTGTTAAATACAACTGCATCAGCATCCTCGGTATCTACCATTTCATATCCCATTTTTTCCATGATGGCCGCAATAGACTCTGTCTGGATGGAGTTCATCTGGCATCCTTCATTCTGGATGTGGAAGGTGGGACGTTTCGTACTGCTTTTGGCAAGAAGCTCTTTACATTTTTCAATGTACTGAAGCTGGATCTCTGTTTCTTTGTTCTGGCTCAAATCAATTCCTCCAATAACTAAAAATTTCATATGTATCTATAAATTATTTTTCTTTAGACAATATCAGACGGGAGCATTAAACTCCCGTCTGATATATCATACAGAATTTACAGTTGTCTGTCAAAGAGTTTTTATAATAGCGGTGCAAAAACTCTCAATACGTTCTGAATGGCACGTACCACAATATTTCTCTTCTGGCAGAATGCCAGATCAATGGGATCACAGTACTCCAGGGTTTCTGTAAAATCATCCCGGATGTCCAGGATCACATCATTCTTATACATCCAGACACCATCTTCAAAATGCAGATAAAGGCTTCGGTAATCCAGATTTATGGTTCCTACGACGCCTACTTTGTCATCACAGACAAAAGATTTTGCATGTAAAAATCCCGGCTGGTATTCGTAGATCTTTACACCTGCTTCCAGAAGCTGCTTATAATAAGACTGTGTCAGCAGGAATACCATTTTTTTGTCCGGGATACCTGGTGTCATGATCCGGACATCTACACCGCTTTTTGCAGCGAGGCACAGGGCGGTCATCATCTCATTATCTATGATCAGATATGGTGTGCAGATATAAACATAGTTTTTGGCGCGATTGATAATATTAAGATAAACGTTCTCTCCTACGATCTCATCGTCCAGGGGGGAATCGCAGAATGGCTGGACATAACCGCTTCCCGGAAAATCGTTTGGGTGCCACCTGTGCGGAACATAATTTCCGAAATCAAGAGAAGTATCTGTTCTGGTAACGATTCCCCACATATACAGGAACATAGCTGTCATATTCCAGACGCCTTCTCCTTTCAGCATAACGGCTGTATCCTTCCAGTGACCAAACCGTTTTCGCTGATTGATATATTCGTCAGCCAGGTTGATGCCGCCGGTAAAACCGGTCCAGCCATCGATCACACAGATCTTACGGTGGTCACGGTTATTCTGGATTATATTAAGAATCGGACGGAACCGGTTGAATACTTCGCATTTGATTCCTCGCCGGCGCATCTCCTGATCATACTTGTATGGCAATGTGGTAAGCAGCCGAAGCCATCATAGATCAGTCGGACATCCACTCCTTCTTTAGCCTTTTTTTCAAGGATATTAAGGATCGTCTGCCACATTACCCCGTCATTTATGATGAAATATTCGATAAAAATAAAATGCTTTGCCTGCTCCAGTTCATGCACCAGAACCGGAAACATATCATCTCCTACCTGAAAATACTCTGCTGTGGTATTCTCGTGAACCGGATATCTTGAATACTGCCAGATGTAATCCGACTGGATCCTCATGGAACGGTCGTCTTCGTTTAAACGTTTTCTTGTGAGCTCTGAGCCTTCCAGGTATTCAGCAGTTTCATCAATAAGATTCTGATAATGCTGCTCCATTACAGCGCCGATCCGTGACTTACCGAAAAGAAGGTACAGGGAAACACCAAATACCGGAAAAATAAGGATCAGCATCGTCCAGGCGAGCTTATAAGATGGGTTGATCTTTTTATTTACGATCCACAGAACAACCAGAAAACCTATGACCTGCATTCCGATCGTCACCCATCTGGAATATTCCATAAGCCGGAAAAGGGCGATCAGCAGCCATGCCAGCTGCACAACAAGAGCCAGAGCTACATAAAAAATTCGATTAAATAATAATTTAAGGAGCGATCGCAATGGTTTGATAATCAGTTTAATAAACAAATTCATATTTCTTTCCTTCGTCAAACGTTCCTGTTTCTATTTAATTAAAAATCCCTGACCATACAGCCAGGGATTTTTGCGCACAATTAATTATATTTACGTTTTCTTGCGGCTTCAGATTTTTTCTTACGACGAACGCTTGGCTTCTCGTAATGCTCTCTCTTACGGATTTCCTGCTGGATTCCCGCCTTAGCACAGCTTCTCTTGAATCTGCGAAGAGCGCTATCTAAAGTCTCGTTCTCTTTTACGATAACGTTTGACATAGACTCACACCTAACCTCCTCCAGTTGTAGATTGTGCTAAAATACAACTGTCTGGGTATTTTTCTTGCACGAGTGTTATTATATAGCATAACAAGTGCTTTCGTCAACATCTTTTTCGATTTTTATGAAAAAAATGTCAAAACTGTAAATCACGCACAACTTTGTTATTTTGTGAGCTGTTTTTCAAGGATTCCTGCTGCTGCGTCCATAGCCTCCTGAGCCTTTTCCGGATTCTTTCCGCCGGCCTGTGCCATGTTCGGACGTCCGCCGCCGCCACCGCCAACGATCGCTGCCACTGCTTTGATCAGGTTTCCTGCATGAGCGCCTGCTTTCTGAGCTGCATCCGTTGCCATTGCAAGAAGATTAACCTTGCCGTCGTTTACTGCTGCAAGAAGGACAACACCTTCGCCAAGCTGCTCTTTCAGTTTATCACCCAGGTCTCTGAGACCGTTCATGTCAACACCCTCAACTTTGGCTGCAAGGAGTTTTACGCCGTTTACTTCAACGACTTTATCCATGACATCGCCAAGTGCACTCTGGGCAGCTTTGCTCTTGAGGGATTCATTTTCGCTCTGAAGAGCCTTTACCTCAGCCTGCAGGTGACTAATCTTTTCTACAACCTCGGCTGTATTGGCCTTTAATGCTTTTGCAGCCTCATGGAGAAGCTCTTCCTGCTTTCTGTAGTATTCGATAACTGCTTTGCCGGTAAGTGCTCAATACGGCGTACACCAGCTGCGATACCGGATTCGGACACAATCTTAAAGAGCATGATGGAGCTTGTATTCTTTACATGAGTACCACCACAGAGCTCTTTGGAAAAGTCTCCCATGGATACTACACGTACCTTCTGGTCATATTTCTCACCAAAGAGAGCCATTGCTCCGGATTTCTTGGCTTCTTCCACATCCATGACATCTGTATGAACATCAAGACCTGCCTGGATCTCTTTGTTTACAAGCTCTTCTGTTGCCTGGAGTTCTTCTGCTGTCATAGCCTGAAAATGAGCAAAGTCAAAACGAAGTCTGTCCGGAGTTACCAGAGAACCCTTCTGCTCTACGTGGGAACCAAGAACGGTTTTCAGTGCTTTCTGAAGAAGATGTGTTGCACTGTGGTTTTTCTCGGTATCTTTTCTTGCTTCTTCGTTTACCTTCAGGGATACTGTCTCACCTGAGGAAATCATACCGGATTCCATATGTCCTACGTGACCGAATTTGCCACCGCGGAGTTTGATGGTGTCCTCAACAACAAATTTACCGTTTGCAGTCTCGATCACACCGGTATCACCTTCCTGTCCACCCATTGTTGCATAGAAAGGAGTCTGCTCTACAAATACGGTACCCTTCTGTCCCTCTGTGAGAGAATCTACGATCTCTGTTTCTGTGGTAAGGACAGTAACCTTGGAATCAAAGGTAAGATGGTCGTAGCCGACGAATTCTGTTGTTACGTTTACATCAATATCATCGTATACGGTTGCGTCTGCACCCATATAGTTGGTTACTTCACGGGCAGTACGTGCCTTGACTCTCTGTTCCTCCATTGCTTTCTGGAAGCCTTCCTCGTCAATGCCGTAGCCTTTTTCCTCAAGGATCTCTTTTGTAAGGTCAAGAGGGAATCCGTACGTATCATAAAGCTTGAATGCGTTGTCACCGGAAAGAGTCTTTTCACCTGCTTTTTTCATATCCTCTTCCATGTCGGAAAGGATACGAAGTCCCTGATCGATAGTTTTGTTGAACTGATTCTCCTCATTTGTCAGTACACGGAAGATGAACTCTTTCTTCTCCTCAAGCTCCGGATATCCGGCTTTGGAGCTCTCGATCACCTGTGCACTTAATTTTGCAAGGAAAGTTCCCTCGATGCCAAGAAGACGTCCGTGACGTGCTGCGCGGCGGATCAGACGGCGGAGAACATATCCACGTCCCTCATTGGTTGGCATGATTCCATCGGAGATCATAAATGTTGCGGAACGGATATGGTCCGTGATCAGACGGATGGAAACGTCATCTGCATAGTTTTTCTCATATTCTTTATGTGCGATCTCGCATACAAGATTACGAAGTGCACAAATTGTATCTACATCAAAAATAGAATCAACATCCTGAACAACTACAGCAAGACGCTCAAGTCCCATACCGGTATCGATGTTTTTCTGTTTCAGGGTTGTGTAGTTTCCGTTTCCATCGTTCTCGAACTGTGTGAAAACGTTGTTCCATACTTCCATGTAACGGTCGCAGTCGCAGCCTACCGTACATCCGGGTTTGCCACAGCCGTATTTTTCGCCACGGTCATAGTAGATCTCAGAGCATGGACCGCATGGACCTGCGCCATGCTCCCAGAAGTTATCCTCTTTTCCGAAACGGAAAATACGTTCAGACGGAATCCCTACTTCTTTGTTCCAGATATTGAAGGCTTCATCATCATCCAGGTAAATGGATGGGTAGAGACGGTCTGCATCAAGCCCTACAACCTCAGTAAGAAACTCCCAAGACCAGTGGATGGCTTCTTTCTTGAAGTAATCACCAAAAGAGAAGTTACCAAGCATTTCAAAGAAAGTACCGTGACGTGCGGTTTTACCTACATTTTCGATATCTCCGGTACGGATACATTTCTGGCAGGTTGTCACTCTTGTTCTTGGCGGCTTCTCAGCACCTGTAAAATATGGTTTCAGCGGAGCCATACCTGCATTGATCAGCAGAAGACTCTTATCTCCCTGAGGAACCAGGGAAAAGCTTTTCATTACAAGATGGCCCTTGCTCTCCATAAAGTCAAGGAACATCTTACGAAGTTCGTTCACTCCGTACTTTTTCATGTTGTTATCCTCCTTGTGTCAACCCTACCTGTCAGCATTTCCGGAATGCCGTAGCTTTATCCCGGAAATATCACAGATATGGGAAATTATTTTACACAGATCTTTTTGAATTTTTTCTTGCCTCGTTTCAGAACGATCCCGTCCCCTGCAAAAGCATCCTTCTCAACCGTATGGTAAATATCGGTGAGCTTCTCACCATCGATGGATACACCACCCTGCTGGATCGCACGGCGACCCTCGGAACGGCTTGGTACCAGCTCTGCTTTTACAAGAAGTGTGATCAGGTCGATTTTTCCTTCCTCGTCAAAATCTTCCTCTGAAAGCTCTGTTGTAGGCATATGAGAAGTATCTGCACCTGAGAACAGTGCGCGGGCACCCTCCTGTGCTTTCTTGGCTTCCTCCTCACCGTGTACAAGCTCTGTCAGCTGGTATGCAAGGATCTCCTTGGCTTTGTTCAGCTCGCTGCCTTCCCATTTGGCCATCTCGTCGATCTCCTCAAGAGGAAGGAAAGTAAGAAGACGCATACATTTGATAACGTCAGCATCGTCTACATTTCTCCAGTACTGGTAGAAATCGAACGGGGATGTCTTATTCGGATCAAGCCATACAGCTCCGGACTGTGTTTTTCCCATCTTTTTGCCCTCAGAATTGAGAAGCAGTGTGATGGTCATGGCATAGGCATCTTTGCCAAGCTTACGGCGGATCAGCTCGGTACCGCCAAGCATGTTGCTCCACTGGTCATCGCCACCGAACTGCATGTTGCAGCCGTATTTCTGGTACAGCATGTAGAAGTCGTAGCTCTGCATGATCATGTAGTTAAATTCCAGGAAGCTTAAACCTCGCTCCATACGCTGTTTGTAGCACTCTGCTGTCAGCATACGGTTTACGGAAAAGTGAGCACCTACCTCACGGAGAAGCTCTACATAGTTAAGGTTCATAAGCCAGTCAGCATTGTTTACCATAAGAGCTTTTCCATCAGAGAAATCGATGAAACGGCTCATCTGCTGCTTGAAGCAGTCAATATTGTGCTGGATGGTTTCTTTTGTCAGCATCTGACGCATATCGGTCCTTCCGGACGGGTCACCGATCATTCCTGTTCCGCCGCCGAGAAGGGCGATCGGACGGTTTCCTGCCATCTGCAGTCTCTTCATCAGGCAAAGAGCCATGAAGTGACCTACATGAAGGCTGTCTGCTGTAGGGTCAAAGCCAATATAGAATGTGGCTTTTCCGTTATTTACCATCTCTTTGATCTCGTCTTCGTCTGTAACCTGTGCGATCAGGCCACGTGCTTTCAGTTCTTCCCAAACTGTCATTGTTCTTTCCTCCTGTATAGCTTTTATGTTTACGCTTTTATTAAAGTTTATAATTTACAGTATCAGCGTAAAAAATAAAAATGCCCGGTTCCTGTCCGTTTAGGACGAGAACCGGGTCCCGTGTTACCACCTAAATTTACAGAAAACTCGCATTTCCTGCCTCATAAAGTGAATCTACATCCCGTTATATCCATATATATCAAGATATAAAACCACTTCAGCACAATAACGGGTGCCATTCCGTCGCAGCCTATCTATAATACGCTATTATTATAAAGTTTATAATTTACAGTATCAAGTTCCGATTCGGTGCGCAGCTCCGGGATGTATTCACAAAAGTTCTACCCTGCGCCTCTCACCTGCCGGCTGCTCTCTGTGGGGTTTTCCTCAAGCTACTTTTTCCCTTCCAAGCCTTTTACTATACTATATGAAGTATACAAACTGCTTTTTTGTTTGTCAAGAAATTTTAATATTGCTTTGACAACTTAAAGTGGCAGAATGTTACTTTTTACTCTGTTCTCAGTAACACGCTTCGCGATGCACAGAATTTACGCTGATCGCATAAATTCGCGCGGTATGTTTCGGGTTTTCTGTGAGTGATAAGTGGAACTTTTATTTCTGTAAGCCATTTATTCCTTCATCTACGTAAAGGTCATTGCCGTCTGCCGCTGATGTGGCAAGCTGATCACACCGTTCATTTAACGGATTATCTGCATGTCCCTTAACCCAGTGGAAGCTTACCTGATGCTGCTCCTTGGCCTTTAAAAGGCGTTTCCAGAGATCTACATTCTTCACATCTTCGTTTTTTCCACGTTTCCAGTTTTTCTTTAGCCAGGAATCGATCCAGTGCTGATTAAAAGCATCTACCAGATATTTGGAATCGGAATACAGATCCACCTGGCAGGGGCGGTTCAGTGCTTCCAGTGCTACGATGGCTGCCATCAGCTCCATCCGGTTGTTTGTGGTTTTTTTGTAGCCTCTGGACAGTTCACGTTCATGTAACTGGCCTTTGGTATCGATGTACTGAAGAACTGCTCCGTAGCCTCCCGGTCCATCCGGATTTCCCCTAGCTGCACCATCCGTATAGATTTTCACCTGCATATTTGCTTCTCCTTAAATTTTCAATTTTATGTCCATACGCCTGTTTGTTCAAAGTTTACTGCCGGAGACTATGTTGCTTATACCCAGTCTACAAAAAATGTATGGCCTTTATAAGTTTCATATTTCACTTTGCTGAAATTCAGATTCTGGTTCCAGAAATAGCTGGTCATCATGAAATACATATAATTAAAATCTTTCTGTTTAAATCCTCTGAGTGTTCTGGCTTTGCCGGAAGTGACATGTTTATTGAAAATAGTCATTGCTTCTCTTGCAGCCTGATAAGCAAGAGTACGGTTTTCAAACTGACCATTGAGACGTTTGAGAAGGGCCCCGTTCCGCACTACAGAATACTGTGGGGTTGTGCTGCTTCCGATATTCTCATAGATCACACCTCGTATCGTAGATGGAAATTCCTTGTCTGATTTGATCGTACGATTCAGAACACAAAGTGCTACTGCTTCCATTCCGATCTTGCCCTGATCGCCTGCTTCTGATTCGCAAAGCGCGGCCAGAAGTGCTTCATCTGAGGGCTTTCCGTTTACAATTCCGGGATGACTCTTATATTCCTTGACCATGGTGTAATATCTGCTGTTTCTGGTATCATAAATTTTAACATTTCCGTTTCCGACATTTACATTAGGTTTGGTAGTCTTCGCAGTGGCCACTCCGTTTGCTGCGATGGAGTATGTAATTCCATTCACTGTCACGGAGGTACTTACTGCCATGACACCGTTGGATTTAAAATAATAGTTCTTCTGATTGATCGTCTTCAGACCAGTATACATATAACCGGTACTGGTGGCAAAATAATAGCTGATATTTTTGGATTTGTTTTTTACCCATTTGGTTGCCATATAACCGGAAGTTTTGTAAAAATAACGTTTCTGCCTTTGCTGTTGGTGAGCCAGCCGGTTGCCATAATGCCTCCGCCTTTTGTGAAATAACGTTTCCTTCCCTTGCTGCAGTTTACCCAGCCTGTGGTAAGCTTACCTGTTTTGGGATTGAAATAGCGCTTATGGCCTTTGGAATCTGTCATCCAGCCGGTTGCCATAACACCCTTGCCTTTTGTAAAATAGTAGGTATATTTGCCATTGACCTTCATCCAGCCCTTTACCTGTACTCCGGTCTTTGTGTTAAAGTAGTACTTGTATCCGCCCAGGGTCAGCCAGCCTTTCTGCTTGCTCCCATCACTTTTTATGTAGTATGTTTTTCCATCGATAGTTTTAAAGCCTGCAGTGGCAGCCTGTACCTCTTTTGCAGAAGCAGAAAAGACTGTGCTTCCCACGATCAGCAGCATAGCAAGCATCAGACCCTTCAGCCATTTTTTTGTTCTGAAACTCTTCATAATTTTCCCCATTTCCTGTTTTAGATATAAAAGCTAGTTTGTCTCAAAAATTACAAAAATGTTACATTTCGTTTATTATATCGTAATGAATAAACACTGTCAACTTTTTTGTAACTGTGGACGGACTCCTGCCATATGATGAAGTGTAAATAAAATTTGCTGGAGGACTTATCGATGAGTGACTTAGCGGCTACCAATTGTGGATGTGATTGCGGATGTGGTTGTGATTCCGGATGTAGCACAGGATGTGGATGTAACAATAACTGTGGCTGTAATAATGGCTGCGGAAATTCCCTGTTTGGAAACGGTGGAAACAGCTGCTCCTGTATCCTTTGGATCATCTGTCTGATGTGTTGCTGTGGAAACAACAGTGGCTGTGGCTGTAATAACAACGGCTGCAACGACAGCTGTTGGATCATCATCCTTCTTCTGCTTTTGTGCGGAAATGGATGCGGCTGCAACAATTGCTGCTGATCTTTTGAAAAGGCAGAGGTTATTTCCTCTGCCTTTTCTGCTGCCGTTTTTCTGCTTCCTCCTGTTTCTGTTTTTTCTCTTTCAGACATTTCAGATCTATTTCATAAAAAGAATTTCCATCAATGACAAGTTCCTGTTTTTTTTCAGATTCCATAATCACATTCCTTTGAAAAATTTCTTCTATATATAATATGACCAGAGAAGGTTTCTGTCATATTTCTTTCTGCAAATTCATAGATTTCAGGAAAAAGGATTTTTTTATGGAACAGGAGCCTATCGCACGTACTGCTCTGGATGAAATGGTGGAAAGTGACCAGGATCAGATGCTGAAAGCCATGATCCCGTACCTTCCTTCTTCCGGTCAGCGGTTTTTATCTGTGTATACGAAAGTCCGGGAACTTTGGAATACCATGTCGCTTTTTCAAAGCAGCCGTAGAACAGCCGATCTGCAGGCTACCGGTTTTTCCGGCACCGATCCTCTGGAAATGCTGCAGGATATCCGTAAGTGCTGTGGCGGAGAAAATCGCCGTCAGATCGATCATATCACCAGTCTTATGGCTACGATCCAGATGCTTCAGATCATGAATGAAGATTCGTCAGGAGGTGAGAATCCATGAGTGATGACTGGAAAAATAATCCCCGGCTTTCTGGAATGGACCTCAGAAGCTTTCCATGCTTCAGGGTCTGGCAGATCAGGGATTGGGGAAAAATCCGTCCGAACTTCTGCCTTTTATCATGGGCGCAGCTTCTAAAGGAAAAAATGCGGGCTTAAATTTCAGCTCTGATGAGATCTCCACTATCATAGAAGTTCTGAAAATGGGGAAAAGTCCGGCAGAGGCAGCTAAGCTTGACAGAATTGTGAATTTGATGAAAATGATACGTCATTAACAGCTCTGTGATCCCGGAACAGCGGTTTTCTGTTCCGGGATTTTCTACTTTGTAATTCTTTTTATATTTGTCGGAATATAATCTGCAAAAATCTGACATATCCATAGATTCTATCGCATAATTCATAGAACATATTCCCTATTTTTGTGATATTTTTTTATCATTTTCCCTTTCTTCTTATATCAGTATATGGTATACTTGTCCGTGAAATGAATGATATGCAAAATAGGATTTTATGCGTCAAGTGTTTGGCGAATGGGGAGTTGTCGCCAGAACGAAAAGTACGTCTTACGGTATGAAATCCGCACCCGTTGCAGCAATATAAGAGAATATCTCATATTGTGTAGGGCTTTTTCGACATACGTTCTATTACAATTGGAGATATCTTTTTTTATGCGCAAAAATAAAAGAGACAGTCTCCGAAAAACGTGATTTTTTTAACAAATGGAGGTTGTTATTTATGGTAGACAAAGCAAAAGTTGAAGAGGCGATCAAGCTTCTTCTCGAGGGAATCGGCGAGGATGTAAACAGAGAGGGACTGCAGGGAACTCCGGAACGTATCGCCCGCATGTGCGAGGAAATTTATGGCGGACTTGATAATGAAGCGGATGAACATCTTCAGAAACAGTTTCATGTAGAGAATAATGAAATGGTTCTGGAAAAGGATATTACCTTTTATTCCATGTGTGAACATCATCTTATGCCCTTTTACGGAAAAGCTCATATCGCATATATCCCAAATGGCAAGGTTACCGGCTTAAGCAAGCTGGCCCGTACCGTTGATGTGTATGCAAGAAGACCGCAGATCCAGGAACGTCTGACTGTGCAGATCGCAGATGCGCTGGAACGTGTTCTCGCTCCAAAGGGAATCATGGTTATGCTGGAAGCGGAGCATACCTGCATGACCATGCGAGGGATCAAAAAGCCAGGAAGCAAAACGGTTACGACTGTTACCAGAGGTGAATTTAAAGAAAATATGGAGCTTCAGAAACAGTTTCTTGCTATGGTCAAGGACTGATGGACAGAGTGAATCAAATCTGGAATCATCCGCTCTATCAGAATGAGCTTAATAAGCTTCAGCTTCTGGAGACTGACCGTGAATTCTGCAGACATACACCGGAGCATTTTTTGGATGTGGCACGCCTTGCCTATATCCGGGCACTTGAGGAAAATGCTCCTGTTTCAAAGGAACTGATCTACTGTACTGCCCTTCTTCACGATATCGGACGGGCCAGACAGTATGAAGATGGCACTCCTCATGATGAGGCCGGTGCTGCTATCGCAGGACAGATCTTAAACGAGCTTGGATTTTCTATGGAAGAAATGGAAGCGATCATTGCGGCAATACGTGGTCACAGAGCTCAGACGGATCCGACAGTTCTTGGAAAACTGCTCTATACTGCGGACAAAAGCTCCAGAAACTGTTTTTCCTGTAAAGCAGAGCCGGAATGTTACTGGTCTCCTGCCAAAAAAAATATGACGATCCAATATTAGGAGGTTTTTCCATGAAAATCGGAAATCGTGAGTTTGATGTAAAAAACAAAACATATATTATGGGTATCCTAAATGTTACACCGGATTCTTTCTCAGATGGCGGAAAATGGAACGATATGGATCATGCCCTGAAACATACAGAAGCTATGATCGCCGAAGGTGCTGATATTCTTGATATCGGTGGAGAATCCACACGTCCGGGGCATACACCGGTTGGCGCACAGGAGGAAATCGAGCGTATTCTTCCTGTTATCGAAGCAGTAAAAGGGCGTTTTGATATCCCCATCTCTGTAGATACCTATAAGGGACGTGTTGCGGAAGAAGCCCTGAAACACGGAGCAGATCTTATCAATGACATCTGGGGACTGAAATATGATCCTGAAATGGCTCCTGTTATTGCCAGATATCAGGCTCCCTGCTGTCTGATGCATAACAAAGATAATACTGAATACAATAATTTTATTGTGGATATGCTGGCAGAAACCCAGGAATGTGTCAATATTGCCAAACGTGCCGGTATTGCCGATGATAAGATCATCCTTGATCCTGGTGTCGGATTTGGTAAAACCTATGAGATGAACCTGATGACCATGGATAATCTGGAGCTTTTCCGGAAGCTGGGATATCCGGTACTTCTTGGTACCTCCAGAAAATCCATGATCGGACTTGCCCTTGATCTTCCTGTAGATCAGCGTGTAGAGGGAACTCTTGCCACATCGGTGATCGGTGTTATGAAGGGTTGTGCATTTGTCCGTGTTCATGACATCAAAGAAAATAAACGCGTCATCCAGATGACAGAAGCTATTCTGGGACGTTAGGAGGAACTGATGGATAAAATCGAAATCAGAGATCTTGAGATTTTTGCAAACCATGGTGTGTTTCCGGAAGAAACAGCTCTCGGACAGAAATTTGTTGTTTCTGCTGTTATGTATACAGAAACACGTCCGGCAGGGCTGACAGATGATCTTTCTGCTTCCATCAATTATGGAGAAGTCAGTCATATGATCACCGATTTTCTTCAGAAAAATACTTATAAACTTCTGGAGGCTGCTGTGGAGAATCTGGCAGAGACGCTGCTGCTTTCTCTCCCTCTTCTTAAAAAGATCACCCTCCGTATTGAAAAGCCCTGGGCTCCGGTAGGCCTTCCGCTGAAAACCGTTGCTGTGGAAATTACCCGAGGCTGGCATACGGCTTATATTGCTTTTGGTTCCAATATGGGGGATAAGAAGAAATACCTGGACAATGCGATCCAGGGTCTTCGGGATATGAAAGAGATTGTTGTTGAAAAGGTTTCCGAGTATCTTGTAACGGAGCCTTACGGAGATGTGGAGCAGGATGAGTTTCTCAACGGAGCCTTAAGAGTCCGGACGCTGCTTTCTCCGGAGGAGCTTCTTGACAGGCTGCATGTGCTGGAACAGGCTGCGGACCGGAAAAGGATCATTCACTGGGGGCCAAGGACACTGGATCTGGATATTCTGTTTTACGATAATGAGATCATTGATACAGTGGAACTACATGTGCCTCATATTGATATGGAAAACAGGGATTTTGTTTTGAAGCCTATGGTGGAGATCGCACCGTATCTTCGGCATCCGGTGTTGAATTTAACAATGGAGCAGTTGTTAAAAAAGCTTGAGGGAAAAACTTTGGCGGTGTGACTTTATTTATTAAATAATAAAAAGATAACAAGCCCGATACAGATATCTTTACTACAATCTGTATCGGGCTTGTTTTGTATCAGTGTGAATTATTGACTATTATCGAAAAATATTTTATTTCTGGTTTACCAGATCAAATTCGTCAGTGATCTCTTTGGATGGTGCCTTGGTAATGAGGCTGACGATGATGTTTGCTGCGATGGCCACCAAGAATGCGGGAAGAAGTTCATAGATTCCCCAGGCGCCGCCGAGCGTGCTGATTCCGTATTTCCAGATAAATACCATGGAACCTCCACAGATCATTCCTGCCAGGGCTCCCTGCCAGTTGGAACGTCTCCAGAATAATGCCAGAAGTACCACCGGGCCGAATACGGCTCCGAAGCCTGCCCAGGCAAAGGATACGATAGTAAACACAGAACTGTTCGGGTCGCGGGCAATAAACATAGCTACTACTGCGATGAGAAGAAGCGTGATCTTATCGGCTACCATGCTTTCTTTTTTTGTTTCTTTATCCTTCAGTATACTTCCGAGAAGGTCGGAAGAAACTGCTGAGGATGCTGCCAGGAGCTGAGAATCTGCAGTTGACATGGTGGATGCCAGGATTCCTGCAAGGATGAGTCCTGCAAGGATTGCTGCAATTACACCATGTTTACTGAGAAGATCTGCGATCTGAACGATAATTGTCTCAGATGCGGAGCCTTCCAGAAGGTCAAACTCTCCTGCTGCTGTCATTCCAAGTCCTACCACACCGATCAGTACTGCTACTGCCAGTGAGATCACTACCCATGTAGTTGCTACTCTTCTGGAAAGTGTAAGCTTCTCTTCGTCTTCGATCGCCATGAAACGAAGAAGAATATGCGGCATTCCGAAATATCCAAGTCCCCATGCAAGCATGGAAATAATATTAAGCAGTGGATATGCCTGTTCTGTTCCGGTTGTTGGATCATATGTAGTAAACATAGTCAGATATCCGGGCAGTGATCTTGCATGGTCTGCAACTGCTTCAATACCACCTGCTGTGCTGATCCCGAATACAAATACGATCACAAGAGCGATGGACATGATGATACTCTGGATAAAGTCCGTGGTAGATGCTGCCAGGAATCCTCCCAGTGTGGTGTATCCAACGATGACCAGTGCACTGATGATCATAGCTGGCAGATATTTTACACCGAAGAGACTTGCAAAAAGTTTACCACAGGCTGCAAATCCGGAAGCTGTATACGGAATAAAAAAGATCACGATAAAAATCGCTCCGATAGACTGCAGGATCTTTTTTTCATCTCTGTAACGATTACTGAAAAAGGATGGCAATGTAATAGAATTTCCTGCCACATGTGTGTAGCGGCGGATTCTTTTTGCCACGATCCTCCAGTTTACGTAAGTTCCGATCGCAAGGCCAATGGCTGTCCAGCCTGCATCTGCAATACCGGTAAGATAAGCAAGTCCCGGCAGGCCCATCAGAAGCCAGCTGCTCATGTCAGAAGCCTCTGCACTCATAGCTGTGACAAGTGGGCCAAGCTTTCGTCCTCCAAGATAGAAATCAGAACTGTCATTATTGTTCTTGGAGCAAAGATAACCTACAAAGATCATTGCACCCAGATAGACGATAATGGCTGCCATTATACAAATATGTGCTGTTGTCATTGTTTCTCTCCCTTCCATGTTTCTGCTTTAAAATCACAAAACATGAGGGATTTTGCTTATGCATCCCCATGCTTTCTGCTTTTAAACCAGTTTTACACATATTTATAAATTTTATTATATTAACTTTAGAAAGTAAAGAGGATTTTTCGTTTTTTTTACATAAAAAAGTATTTTATATGAAGAAAAAGGGCTGAACCATATAAGGCGGCCCAGCTCTTTTTCAAAATCTCTGTTTATTTTTCTTCCATACGCTTCTGCACATCTTCCACTGTATATGCAAGCTTCTCAACATCCTCGGAATAAGTCAGCCCCTCCTTCTCAGCCAGAGCTTTCAGAACACCGATCGTTTTCTGAAGATGCATGTAGTTTCCTGCGGAGGAACCACCTGTCAGCGCGATTATTCTCTGTAATAGTTCATGAACATGTTCATTTCCGGGCTGTCCTGATTATATACTACAACACCTATTGTATATTGGATATCTCCGTCTTCGACAGCAGCAGAAACTTTTTTTCCGCCAACTGTAAAAACGGCAAGCAGCAACAACAGAATGCCCAGTACTTTAAAGTTTTTAAAAATCATACTGTTTTGTGCATTTCTTTATTTTTCCGTTACATAATGGCAGGCTACTTCATGTCCGGACTCTACTTCTGTGAGCACAGGAGGAATCGTCCTGTATTTCTCCATGCAGTGTTCGCAACGATTCTGGAATGGACAGCCATGAGGAACATCCAGAGGGCTGGGGGCCTCACTTTCGATGCTCTCGATCTTTTTGTCCTGATCCATATGAATGGAAAACTGTGCCCCCAGAAGAGCCTGTGTATATGGATGAAGAGACTTTTCTGTAACATCCTCTCCCGGAATTACCTCCACGATATTCCCGAGGTACATGACAGCAATCTGATGAGCAAAGGAACGGATCAGAGCCAGGTCATGGCAGATAAAAAGCATGCTGATGTTTTTCTCCTTCTGGAGACGCACCAGAAGACGGATCACGGATTCCTGTACGGAAACATCGAGTGCAGAGGTAGCCTCGTCACATATCAGGATCTCCGGTTCCAGGGAAAGTGCTCTGGCAATACTGATACGCTGACGCTGTCCGCCACTCATGTTATGGGGATAACGGTCTGCAAAATCTCCGGGAAGCTCTACCATTTCCAGAAGCTCTCTGGCTTTCACTTCCTTTTCGTTTCTTTTCAGCTTTCCGTAATTGATCAGCGGCTCTGTAAGAATATCCACGATCTTCATTTTTGGGTCAAAGGACGCCAACGGATCCTGGAAGACCATCTGCATGTTCTGACGGTTCAGCCAGGTTTCTTTTTTGGAAAGATCAGAGAGTTTTTTTCCATGGTAAAGGATCTCTCCGCTGGTCGGTTTGTCAAGAGAAATGACCATGCGGACAAAGGTTGATTTACCGCAGCCACTTTCTCCGACGATTCCCAGAGTCTTTCCTTTATAAACATTTAAATTTACGTCATTGCAGGCTGTTAATGTTCTGCCGCCGGAAGTTGCAGACATGGCAAGTGCAAGAGTCAGCGCCGGGAGAATCATGGATTTATTTTCCTTTTTTATATTTCCGCACTTTTGACGATAAGTATAACATGTCTAATCGAAATTGTACATATTCTTTTTAGGATTCCGGGAATACAGAAAAAAGCTTCCGTAACCGTTTTTTCTGACCCGGTATACAGAAGCTTTTTTCCTGAATGATATATAATTTATCTTTTCGCCAGTTCCCTGGTGATTTCTTCCCAGCTGACTCCTTTTTCCACCATGAGTACCATCATATGATAAAGAAAATCTGAAATTTCGTATTTAATCTCTTCTTTATCCGGATTTTTGGCTGCAATGACGATCTCTGTGCATTCTTCACCGACTTTTTTCAAAATCTTGTCGATTCCTTTATCAAAAAGATAATTGGTATAGGAACCTTCCTTTGGATGTTCTTTTCGGTCAGTGATCACATCATACACATTCTGGAACACGTGAAGTGGGTTGGTATCATCATACTCTTTTTTCATCAGCGGTTTGAAGAAACAGGTACGGTTTCCTGTATGGCAGGCTGCGCCAACCTGCTCCACTTTGGCAAGGATCGTATCATTATCACAGTCAATGGTAAGAGACTTTACATACTGTACGTGTCCGGATGTCAGACCTTTGGTCCAGAGCTCATTCCGGCTGCGACTCCAGTATGTCATTTTTCCAAGCTTCAATGTTGTGTTAAAAGCAAGCTCATTCATATAGGCCAGCATCAGTACTTCATCCGTCCGGTAATCTTGGACAATAACCGGAACCATTCCGTCACTGTTTAATTTAAAGTCCGACCATGCAATATTACTTTTATATGTGTTTACCGGAATTCCGGCTTCTTCGCAAGTTTCCTTAAATGTATGCAGATCATTTTCAAGACTGCTTACATAAGCACCGCAAAGTCCGGACACAGCTGGTTCTCCTAAAAGCTCCAGAACGTTCTCAGATCTGTTTTCATCGGTATGAAGAACAATGGAAATCTGAGAAATCTCTGCAATTTCATTTTCGACAGTGTCCAAAGCCAGAACAGTGTCTGCATATGTTTCGATCAGATCCTGATTTTCTGTGAATTCTCTCAGATCAGAGATGCTGATCATCATACGCTCTTTTCCAAAGCGCCGGGATACTTCTTCCAGAAGCTTGATATTATTCTCTTTCGAAAAATTCAGTACAACTTTGGCACATCCCGCATAGATCAGCTTTTTTACATCTTCCATACGTTTGATATTTCCCGCTGCGATCACCGGGATCTCAGATACCTGACAGATATCACGGATTTTTCCGATCGCACGGTCATGCTCTGCATCTGCGGAAGAAAAGTCAAATACCAGAAGCTCATCTGCCCCATTGTCACCGTAAAATTTTGCAAGTGTTTCTACATTTCCGTCTCCGAAAAGATTTCTCTGTCCAAATCCTGTTACCGCCTTTTCTGAATGAAGATAAAGGCATGGGATCAACTGTTTGTTCATAAGTGGTCTCCTTCTGTATCAGAGGCTTCCCTTGGTAGAAAGCACGTCTGTGATCCGGGAATCGTACTGTGTGGCTGCATCAAGGGCTTTCGCAAAGCTTTTAAACATGGCCTCTGCCACATGATGGCTGTTTCCTCCGGAAAGAACCTTGATGTGAAGATTCATTGCTGCGGAATAGGATACTGCATAAAAGAATTCCTTTACCATCTCTGTAGCCATATCTCCTATTTTTTCCGTAGAAAACTCTGCATCCCATCCAAGATAAGGTCTTCCGGAAAGATCTACTGCGCAGAGCACAAGCACTTCATCCATAGGAAGGATACAGCTGCCGTAACGTTTGATTCCTTTTTTGTCGCCAACTGCCTCACGGATAGCGTTTCCAAGGACGATCCCTGTATCTTCAATGGTGTGATGATCATCTACATTCAGATCACCGTGGACTCTCAGCGTAAGATCATACAGTCCATGCGCGTAAAACCGTCCAGCATATGGTCAAAAAAGCCAATGCCTGTATCAATATCGGAACTTCCTGTTCCATCAATATCCAGTTGCAGACGTATCTGCGTTTCTTTTGTGTTTCTTTCGATCAGTGCTTCTCTTGCCATTATTCGTTCTCCTTGTCCTCTTCCTCAAAACGGACTGCAATGGAATTTGCGTGTGCAGTCAGCTGTTCCGATGTGGCAAACTGGATAATGTCCTTGTGGATCTTTCGGAGTGCTTCCCTGGAATAATATACAATACTGGATTTCTTGATAAAATCATCTACAGAAAGTGCGGAGAAAAATTTTGCGGTTCCATTGGTAGGAAGCACATGGTTTGGTCCTGCAAAATAATCTCCAAGGGGTTCAGAGCTGTGCTCTCCGATAAAGATCGCACCTGCATTTCGTACCTTCATCATATCTTCAAAAGGATTCTTTGTGACGATCTCCATATGTTCAGAAGCAATTTCATTGGCAGCCTCAATGGCCTCGTCCATATCTTCTGCGATCAGGATATAACCAAAGTTCTCCAGGGATTTCTCAATAATGGCTTTTCTGGAAAGTACCTCAACAAAACCTCTGACTTCTTTATCTACCTGATCTGCAAATTCCTCATTTGTTGTGATCAGGATCGCAGATGCCATCTCATCATGTTCTGCCTGAGAAAGAAGATCTGCTGCAATATAACGAGGATTTGCAGTCTCATCTGCAAGAACGAGGATCTCGCTTGGGCCGGCAATAGAATCAATGCTTACGTATCCATAAACTGCCTTTTTTGCAAGCGCAACAAAAATATTTCCGGGTCCTACGATCTTGTCAACCTTTGGAATACTCTCGGTTCCATATGCAAGTGCTCCGATGGCCTGTGCACCACCCACTTTATAGATTTCATCTGCTCCGGCTTCGTTGGCAGCAACAAGTGTGCTTGGATTTACTTTTCCGTCTTTTCCAGGAGGTGTTGTCATTACAATACGGTCAACACCGGCAACTTTTGCAGGAACGATATTCATAAGCACGGAAGACGGATATACAGCCTTTCCACCGGGAACGTAAACACCTACACAGTTCAGAGCGGTTACCTTCTGACCAAGCATGGTTCCGTCTGTTGTGCTTGTGAACCAGCTGTTCTGAAGCTGCTTTTCGTGATAGCTGCGGATATTCACCAATGCTTTTTTGATCACATCGATCAGGGAAGGATCTACCAGCTTGTATGCTTCCTCGATCTCCTCAGGGGTTACACGGATCGTATCCTTTGTCACTTCGACTTTATCAAATTCTCTGGTAAATGCAAATAACGCGGTATCTCCCTCTGCTTTTACTTTGGCAAGGATATTTGCTACTGCATCCTCGTATTTTCCATAATTATTAGGGCTTCTTTTTAAGAGAGTTTCCAGAATATCTTTTGTAGATTCTTTGGTGAGTTTTACCTTACGCATAATAAATTCTGCCTTCTTTCTGTATTTTGGAGGTTCATCTGTTGTTCAGTTTATTTGATCACACCTCGAAGTTCCGTGATCAGTTTGCGGATCCGTTCATCTTCCATTTTCATGCTGACCTGATTGACTACCATACGTGCAGACAGCGGGCAGACTTCTTCCAGCACCTTCAGGCCATTCTCGCGAAGGGTGCTTCCGGTTTCCACGATATCCACGATAACCTCGGAAAGTCCTACGATCGGTGCAAGCTCGATGGAACCGTTCAGCTTAATGATCTCCACAGTCTGATGCTTTTTGTTATAGAAGTAATCCTTTGCAATATTTGGATATTTTGTAGCTACACGGATCAGCTGATTGTTATTCAGGACTTCTCTGGCGCTTTCAGGGCCACATACGCACATGCGGCATGATCCAAATCCAAGATCCATAACCTCATATAGCTTTCTTCCTTCTTCCAGAATGGTATCCTTACCTACGATACCGATATCTGCTGCGCCATACTCTACATAAGTCGGCACATCCGGACCTTTTGCAAGGAAAAACTTCAGCTTCAGTTCCTCGTTGGTAAAGATCAGCTTTCGGGAATCCTTGTCACGCATCTCCTCACATGTAATACCGATTTTCTCAAACATATCCAGTGTTTTGCTGGCCAGACGCCCTTTTGTGAGGGCAAATGTAAGATATCTCATCAGTCCTGCTCCTCCTTTGCCGGGCACAATGCCACTTTTTTACCTTCATTTCGAAGCTCCATTGCTTCCTGGATCGCTTTTTTCAGATTTCCCGGATCATAAGTGATCACAATGGTTTTATCGCCAGCCGGAACGGTCAGCTTCTGTCTGGAAAGCGCGAGCATCAGGTTATCAACCACAATGGCAAATCCAATGGAAGAAGCCGGTTTTCCGAAATGCTTCATCAATTCGTTGTAGCGTCCGCCCTTGATCAGGGGTTCACCGGTTCCATATGTATAAGCCTGGAAAATGATCCCTGTATAATAACGGAACTTACTGAGCATTCCAAAATCAAAAGCAATGTATTTCTCACAGCCGTATACTTTCAGGATCTCATAAATTTCTTCCAGTCGTTTTACTGCAGAAAGTGCTTCCGGATTGGAGGTGAGTTTTTTTGCTTTTTCCAGCACTTCTGCTGAACCGAACATCTGAGGCAGTTCAGCAAAAGCCTTGGAAAGGTTATCGCCTAAATTCTGTCCCTTAAGAAGCTCTTCCACACCAAAATAATTCTTCTGAGAGATCAGCTCACGAAGATGCTCTTCTATCTCCGGCTCCAGATCTGCCTCTGCAAGCAGGGATTTATAATAATCTACCTGGCCTACGCTAACCTGGAATTCGGTAAGTCCTGCTGCCTTCAGACACTCCACGGTCATAGCAAGGATCTCAGCATCTGCTGCTGCAGAATCATCTCCCATATGCTCAACACCCATCTGAGTATTTTCCTTCATCTGACCTCTGTAACTGGAATTGTTGATAAATGTATTTCCGGTATAACAAAGTCTTACAGGTCCTTTTTCCGGATCAAAATAAGTTGCACATGCTCTTGAAACAGACGGTGTAAAGTCAGGTCTAAGAACAAGTGTGTTTCCCTCTCTGTCAAAAAATTTATATAAATCCTTGGATGGGATCGTTCCTACTTCATTGCTGAACACTTCAAAATACTCAAATCCCGGTGTTTCTATATCTTCATATCCATATCTTGAAAACACCTGGTGGAGCTCCCTCTGGAGCCGTTTTTTGCGGCTGCATTCCTCTCCATAAATGTCCCGCACACCTTCAGGTGTATGAAAAATACGCTGCATGTTCATTTCCTCCGTAACACGTTTTGAGATTTTCTGTGTTTCACTTTAATTCACTACCATGCTACCACAGAAAAACTTAAATTTGATTATATAGGAAACCTTTCCAAAAGTCAATCCCGTAATTGCAGATCTTTCTGGATCCCTTCCAGATAAGGAACCAGAAATCCATTTTTTCCGGAAAGATAAAATTCCTCGTCCAGCTCTTCCCGACGAAAACTTTTTCGCCCGCCATCTTCCATCCTTTTCCAGAATTCCTTCAGCTTACGAAGGGTAAGATAATAAAAAACATTATCTGCGCTGAAATAGATCAGAAAAAAAGCAATCCCCTTCTGCTTTTCAAACTCATCCATAAATGCTACCTGATGAGGATGAATGTTCGCAAGGGGAAAAGTTTTTACACAGCATTCTTTTGCATCGAAGCAGACAGGGATTCCCTGTACTGCTCCGATATAATCTACGGTACTTTTCTGTTCAAAATATGCCAGCGTGATATGCCGGGAGGTTTTATCCATTTTAACCGGAGTGATAGGTGTCGGAATTTTCTGGATGAGGGCCAGTCCCTTTTCCCTGTACTGCTCATTGGTACGATTGATAAGTTCCTCCAGAGTAGAACCACGAAGTCCTCTGCTGTTCCATGTTGCCATAAAGTCTGTCCTTTAATTTAGAAGTTTGATGGATGGGAAATAACGGATCTCCGCTTTTCCGACGATCTGATCAAACTGTACATATGTATTCTGCCAGTATCGGGAATCCTTGGAATTGTTACGGTTGTCTCCCATCATAAAGTAACAGTTTTCCGGTACTTCGTATGGTCCGAAGCTTCCAAGAGGAGTTTCCGACACAAAGGAATCATCCAGAGGTGTCTCTGAATCATTGATATAAACTTTACCATCTTTGATCTCTACTTTATCTCCAGGAAGACCGATGATACGTTTGATGAACAGCTGGGACTCATCATCCGGATATTTGAAGATTACAATATCAAAGCGTTCCGGATCTTTCCATTTTTTTGAGATCTCGTGACCAAATACATCCATATTCAGACCATAGGCCAGACGATAGCCAAAGATACGATCCCCGGTCATAATGGTATTTTCCATAGATTCTGACGGAATCTTTGCATTGATCAGTACTACATTGTTGATAACTAGGACTACAACTACCACGATGATGATCATCTTGACGTAATCCCATATTTCATTCCAGATTTTCATAATAACTCTCCTCCAACTTTTCCTCTTTTAGTGTTCTGAGAAAGATTTCCGGAAGCGGTGCCGTAAAGACCTTCCCGGATAAATATGACAGGCTTCCTTTCATAGATGGAAACTCCATTCGAAAAGAATGAAGCAGCTGTCCTTTCAGTTTTTTATCGGCTTTTCCATATTTGGGATCACCAACAATCGAATGTCCCTCCGAAGCAAGGTGAGCTCGGATCTGATGTGCACGTCCTGTGATCAGTTCAACCTTAAGAAGGGTACGGGTTCCATTGGTACCCAACGGATAATACTTTGTTTCCACTGGAAGGGCATTTTCTTTCTCTTGTTTATAGATGGTTACTTTGTTGCTTTTTTTATCTTTTGCCAGATAACCTTTGATATATCTTTCTTCTTTTAAAACTCCCTCCACAAGACAGAGGTAATATTTATGAAGTTCCCTGGACTTGAACATCCCTGAAAGTTCCTGCAGACCGGAAAGGCTTTTGCCTGCCGCTATCAGTCCGCTGGTATTGCGGTCAAGGCGGTTGCATACGGAAGGACGAAAGGTTCTCAGATCATTCTCTGTAAGAGAGCCATTTTTCAGAAGATAGCCAGTCAGATATTCTACCAGTGAAGGGGTTCCGTCATCAGCAGGCTGAGAAAGCATTCCTGCCGGTTTGTTGATCAACAGGATATTTTCATCCTCGTAAATGATATCCAGAGCATAATGTGCCCGTGGAGCAGAATCATTTCCGCTGAATTTTTCAAATGTTTCATCACTTAAAAACAGTTTTACATGATCTCCTGAAAACAGCTTTTCATTCCCGGTGGCTTTTTTTCCATTGAGCGTGATATTTTTTTTTCCTCATCATTTTGTAGAAAAAGCTCTTTGGAGCTTCACGGAGAAGCTTGGCCAGATATTTGTCAAAACGCTGTCCGGCCTCGTTTTCGTTAATGATAAATTCTTTCATTATATAATGCTCCTACAGACAGATTGCCAGGATCGTATGTTTGATCAGTTCTTCCCTGGAAAGATCCGGGTATCGCTCATCCGGCGTGAATTTAATCCCGTTTCTTAAAGATTCTTTGTGCTCATTCATGGAATCCAGACGTTCCAGATAGGGTTTCAGGTCCCTCAGGATCTTTACATCTACTTTATATCCGTTTTTACGGATGATTTTCTGTGACTGCTCTGCAAGGTAGGCGATATCTGCTTTTGGATCACTGGTATAACCCACTACTGTATTTCCGCACACGGCAACAGCGTCCAGATAACCGCTTTTCTCATAAAAAGTCATGTACATTTCATAGGACATGACCAGGTCACCGGCATGCTTGCGGATCTCTTTATAGAGCTTTTCATCCATAGGATGACGTAACAGGATCATGATCAGGCTTACCATGGATTTACATCCTGGCAGACAGCTACTACGGTCAGAACCGTCCAGACTGTCATTCTTGTTCCGTTGACGGCCCACGCCACAAAGAAAATGAGCAGTGGAAGCGAAAATAATCCTGCGGTGATCAGGAGTCTTCGTTTTTTTTTCGCTGTTAAAATAACCGAAATCACCTTTTTTTTGTTTTTTCTTTTTCTGGTATCTTTCATGTGCCGAACTCCTTGTCTGTGTTTTTTTGGCTTTTTTATGAAGCTCTCTGGGACGGATCAGACATTTCGGTCCAAAGCCGACCAGATCCATACGTCCGGTCATCTTAAGTCCTTCCAGGACCAGTTCGCGATTTTCCGGATTTTTATACTGCATCAGCTCGCTGTATTGCTTTTTCGTGTGGATTTTTCGGCACATATACCTTTTCGCCTGTCAGCGGATGGATTCCTGTGTAATACATACAGGTAGAAAGTGTTGATGGCGTTGGATAAAAATCCTGAACCTGCTCCGGCGTAAATCCAAGATCACGGACGTATTCCGCAAGCTTCACGGCTTCCTTCATTGTACACCCGGATGGGACGACATGAAATACGGAACGGCATATTGCTGCTTACCAGTCCGCGCATTTGCTTTTTCATATTCCTTCAGAAAGCCCTCATAAACCTCGTGCCTGGGTTTGCCCATAAACTTCAGGACTTCATCAGAAACATGCTCCGGTGCTACTCGCAGCTGACCGCTGATGTGATATTTCACAAGCTCATTAAGAAAAGTTTTATCCGGATCTGCCATCAGATAATCAAACCGAATGCCGGAACGGACAAAAACTTTTTTAACTTTGGGGATATTCCTGACCTTTCTGAGAAGCTGAAGATAATCCTTGTGGTCTACCGTCAGATTCTTACACGGAGAAGGAAACAGGCACTGTCGCTCCTTGCAGACTCCTTTTGTCAGCTGCTTTTTGCAGGAAGGATAACGAAAATCAGCCGTAGGGCCTCCTACATCATGGATATAGCCTTTAAAATCCGGATCCTCCGTCATCTTTTCAGCTTCTTTCAGAATGGAATCGTGACTTCTTGTCTGAAGGATACGGCCCTGATGAAAGGTCAGCGCACAGAAATTACAGCTTCCAAAGCATCCTCTGTTGCTGGTCAGACTGAATTTGATCTCTTTCAGTGCCGGGATCCCGCCTTCTTTCTGGTACATGGGATGATATCGTCCTGTATAAGGCAGATCGTAAACATCGTCCATTTCCATCTGCGTCAGAGGCTGAGATGGTGGATTCTGTATCACATATCCACGGTTCCCATAAGATTCTGCCAGAGGCTTTGCTGTAAATGGATCCGTGTTTCGGTACTGAATGGCAAAGCTGTCCGCGTAAGCTTTTTTATCAGTCTGTACCTGTTCAAATGACGGAAGGACCACCGGATCGTAAACCCTGCTGATATCGTGGCTTTTAAAAACCGTCCCTGCCACATATGTGATCTCCTGGACCGGAATCCCGCTTTGCAGGGCTTCTGCGATCTCCAGGATGGAATGTTCCCCCATTCCATAAGAAATCAGATCCGCACCGGAATCGATCAGAATACTGTGCTTGACCTTATTTTCCCAATAATCGTAATGTGCCATTCTTCGAAGGCTGGCTTCGATCCCGCCAAGAATGATAGGCGTATGTTTATAGGTCTGCCGGATCAGATTGCTGTATACAACAGAAGCCCTGTCCGGTCTTAATCCCATTTTTCCTCCCGGAGAATAGGCATCTGTGCTTCGGTGCTTTTTGGAAACCGTATAATGATTCACCATGGAATCCATGTTTCCTGCTGTAACGAGAAAACCCAGGCGCGGTTCCCCGAACACCTGGATGCTCTCCTTCTTTCGCCAGTCAGGCTGAGGGATCATGCCTACACGATATCCTCTGCTTTCCAGAAGACGTCCAATGATCGCAGATCCAAAAGACGGATGATCCACATAGGCATCTCCTGTCACGTAGACAAAATCCAACTCATCCCAGCCTCTTGACTTCATATCTTCTCTTGTAACTGGTAAAAAATCCTGCATTTATAATTCCTCGTATGTATGTGTATTAGTACTGTCTGCCCTGTGTTCATATGCTGTGATGGACTGCTGGGCACGATAACCCTCTGCAATGATATCCAACTGCCTGTGGAAGCGTTCCAGCTGACGCAGATCCTTGGTTTTGAATACCCGCAGGAACTCATCCTGTATTTTGCTGACTTCCCGTTCACTGGAAACACGGTAGAGATTTTCAATATTATTCAGAATATCCTTTACAAGATTGGACTGCATCTGAGATGAATTCTGGGCATCCATGATCTCATTGCGCACAGAAGACATTTCATGATCCAGCGAAATGATCGCATCGGATGCTTTACTAAGACGTTCTGCTACATGAGGAGGCATATCACCTTTGTATTTATACTGAAGAGAATGTTCGATCGTTGCCCAGAAATTCATTGCCATGGTACGGATCTGTATTTCTACCTGAAGCCGTTTCGGCCCATGAATAGTCTCCACTGTATAATAAAGGATCATGTGATAACTCCGGTAACCGCTCTGCTTGATATGCGTCAGATAGTTCTTTTCACTTTTGACTTCCATATCTGTTCTTTTTCGGATGATCGCAGCAACGGTATCGATATCTTCTTCAAACTGACATATGATCCGTACTCCTGCCAGATCTTCCATTTCTGTTTCCAGCTGTTCGATCGGGATATCTTTACGCTGCATTTTCTCCAGGATACTGGAAACGCTTTTTACTCTTCCACTGACTTGTTCAATGGGAGAATAACGATCATTTTCGTGATACTCTTCTATCATATGTTTAAACTTGACTGTCAGTTCTTTGACAGCCAGCTCGTAAGGGCACAAAATACTTCGCCATAACTGTATTTCCATGTTGCTCGCTCCTTATCATCTGCCGCCAGTCTCTTTTTGGTTTTGGTGACAGCGGCATACATTTTTTATTATAACATATGTTTTGGAAAAAAAGGGATTGTTTATCAATTTTTTATTAAAAAAATATAGAATTATTTTCCTTTTTGTGTGATGCATCCACAAATCTATATATATGTATAATTCTGTATTTTATGAATATTTTTTATCAGGGCATAAAAATACCCTGGAGAAACCTTACGTCTCTCCAGGGTAAAAGTTCGAACATACTCCGAACGGGATCAGTCTTTCAGATTTTTGAGAACCTGTACAAGATAGTTCCATACTCTTTCTGTGGAAGCAATGCTGAGAACCTCCTCGGATGTATGGATATCCTTCATATCCGGTCCAAGGGATACGCAGTCCAGTCCTTCCATTTTTTTATAGAAAAGCCCGCATTCAAGGCCTGCGTGGATCGCTACGACTTCAGGCTTATGTCCGTACATTTCCTCAAAAACTGCAACCATTTTATCTCGTAATGGAGATTCCTTTCTGTACTCCCATGCCGGGTATGCACCCTGTACTTCATAGTCACCACCAAGAAATTCTGTGAGATATTCAATCTTATCAGATAATGCACTGCATGCAGCGTCTACAGAGCTTCTTACACTGGAACTTGCAAAAAGCTCGTCCCTATCCAGACGGAGGATACCGATATTGCTGGAGGTTTCCACCAGGCCTTTGATGGTTCCGCTCATTTTCTGGATTCCGAATGGTACATTCTGCAGATAAAATACGATCTTTTCCTGACTTGTAGGATGAAGAACCTCTGCTGTTGCAGTACCCTTTTCTGTTATTTCAAAAGTAATGTTTTCGTCAGAACCAGTATATTCTTCACGGAGCTGCTCCTGGAGCTCTTTTGCGTAAGCTTTTACCTCAGCAACGGAATCCGTAAGAAATTCTGCGGTGCACTCTCTTGTAATGGCATTGTCTTTCTGTCCGCCTGTAAGAGAAATAAGGCATATTCCGCTTTTTTCTTAAGTCCGTAAAGAAACCGTCCCATAAGTTTATTGGCATTCGCTCTGTTCTTGTCAATCTCGGCACCGGAATGTCCGCCCATAAGTCCACAGACTTTGACCTGTACCTTTTCT
>ENA-OQCE01000092-OQCE01000092.1-human-gut-metagenome-genome-assembly--contig:-NODE-92-length-40574-cov-3.747991_pt1 | contig 40574 bp, 35 predicted proteins | sample MGYA00242495_ERZ504572 | MGnify/ENA primary metagenome ERZ504572 (study PRJEB26092, sample SAMD00036228) | human gut metagenome | host: Homo sapiens | study: EMG produced TPA metagenomics assembly of... | reverse complement strand
ATGATTAAATAGGCTCGTTTTTCATGAAAACGAAAGCTACTTTTTACCAAAACAACTTGAAAAGTTCTTCAGACCCGGTGGAAGGGCGATGGGAGATCCGGTGTGGAGGAGTGGAGACCCGGATCTTCGTGAAACCGGAACGGGGATGTGGAGCTGTTTATCTGCCTTGTTTGAGGAGATTTTATGCACTGTTTCTGATTATAATCCAGTGGAATACCTGCTTTTTTAACCACGGTTTTGGTGAGGTTGCCCTAACGAAGTTGCGGTAAGTTTCCGTTATTCTAACAAAAATATTATATTTGCGACCATACAGCACAATTATGCAGGAAGATGAAAGCAAAATAAAATGGAGTCAGTTCCTAGCCGGCGATAATGAGGCTTATTGCTGGATATACAAAGTCTACATACAAATGCTGTTCCGTTACGGACACAGCTTTACCTCCGATACGGAACTTATAAAAGATTGCATCCAGGATGTTTTTACCGGATTATACAAAAACAGGAAACAACTGATCACACCTAAAAATATAAAAGTCTACTTACTTGTCTCCCTTAAGAATAGCCTGATCAATGCACTTTACCGAGAAGACCGCTACACATCTTACAATCATGAAACTGTTTCCTTTACCCTCGGACTAACGGTCGAAGAACAATATGTCACGGACGAACTGTACACCAACCAACAAAGGAAGATACAGGAAATTCTGAATGTACTGACTCCACGCCAAAAAGAGATCATTTACTATCGCTATATACAAGAACTTAGCTTCGATGAAATCTGCATCATGATGGACATGAATTATCAGTCCGCACAAAACCTTATCCAGCGCTCCCTAAAGAAAATACGCGACCTATACGGGCCAGCGGAAGTATTCCTCCTGCTCCTATCCATTTCCGTCCAATAAGAAAAATAAAAAAAGTTTACTTCCGGTGAGTATAAAATGGAAGCGACCTTGTCCTTTATTATAGAATGCTCATCGGAAAAATGGATAAAGACTATACAACATACAGTGCAGACCAACTGCTGAACGACGACTTTTTCATTCAGTCGGAATTACACCCGACTGAAAAAAGCCGGGCTTTTTGGAGCGATCTTCAGATAAAAAGTGCCGCATTATCCCAAGAGATCGAAAATGCCCGTCTCTTCCTACACACTATTAAAATAGACAGAAATTGTTCATCCTTGGCTGCCAAGGATGAACATGCGTTATGGCAACGCATCGAATTAAAAAATAAAGAAACAGAGAGAAAAGCGAAGCGTAAACAATTCATCCGTCTTGCTATCAGCACGGTAGCCTCTCTTCTTTTGTTATCAGCAATCGGCTGGTATGCCACCCTGCGGCCGAAAGATGCCGAAACAGACTATCTGGCAATCATCCAAGCCAATCCGGCACCAGACAGTACAAATGAAAAAGTGCAACTGGTCCTTTCCAACAACGAGAAGCTGACCATTGACGGGACGGAAACCCAACTCGAATATAAAAAGGAAGGAAAGGTAAATGTCAACTCCAAACAAGTGGACCTCAGTCCAAAAGGCAATCCGGCACAGGCACAGGAATTTAACCAACTGATCGTACCTGTCGGCCGGCGTTCGTCCATCACATTCGCCGATGGGACCCGGCTCTGGGTAAAATCCGGCTCGAAAGTCGTGTATCCAGTCAAATTCGCAAAAGAGAAAAGAGAAATATTCGTAGAAGGAGAAATATACCTGCACGTCAGCCGGGATGAACAAAAACCTTTCATCGTCAAAACACATCAGATGGATATAAAGGTATTAGGAACACAATTCAATGTCACGGCCTATGAAAACGAAGCGAATATGCAGGTGGTCCTAGTCAGTGGAAAAGTTGAAGTAAACCTCGACAAATGCAAGAATGTCCTGGCTCCTAACCAGATGTTTTCCTACGACAGCAAAATACATAAAGGGAAAATCACAACAGTCGATACCGACGATTATGTGGCTTGGAAAGACGGATATTACCAGTTCCACCAACAGCCGCTCAAAGAAATCGTGAAAAAGCTTTCCCGCTATTACGGAGTCCGTATCTATTGCAAAGAGCCGGCCGACAAATTGTCCTGCAGCGGAAAACTAGACCTGAAAGAGAGTCTGGACGAAATGATGAAGCCTTGAAAGAAGCGGCCCCGATTCAAATAGAAAACAAATATGAGAGTATAGAAATAAAAGTCAAACATTAAAAACCATACAGTATGGATCCTTAAATCACAACGACACAGGAAGGGAACACACTTCCTTCCCACACAAAGATGAGAACTATAAAAAACTCTTTACCAACTTAAATCATTACAAGCGATATGAAAAATAACACAAGGTTTAGTATTTGTCTACTTTTTTTTGTGGATGAGTATGAGTTTCTGCCTAGCAGCAGAGACATACTCGCAAGAGACATTCTTCACCATCGAATCGAACAACCTCACGGTGAAAGAAGTATTTAATAAAATCGAGAAAGAGAGCGAATATATCTTTTTCTATCTGGACAACTCAGTCGACCTGAACCGAAAAGTATCCGTCAAGGCACGGAAAGAACAGGTAAGCAAGATTCTCGATCAGATATTCGAAGGAACCGACACACATTATTACATCTCCGACCGACAGATCATCATCTCGAAAGACGAAAAAGCCGCTCCGGTCAGTTTACAACAAAAAGGACAAACCATCACCGGTATCGTAAAAGATGCGACAGGCGAACCGGTCATCGGAGCCAATATCGTAGAAAAAGGAACGACCAACGGTACGATTACCGACATGAACGGACAGTTCACCCTCACCGTTAATCCGAAAGCCGTGTTGCAAATTTCCTATATCGGTTTCAACACGCTGGATATGCCGGTGGGAAACAAATCATCGCTGACGATCAAACTAACGGAAGACACAAAAGCGTTGGATGAAGTGGTCGTCGTAGGCTACGGTGTGATGCGTAAAAGCGACTTGACGGGTTCCGTCGGCTCCGTAAAGTCGGACGTAATCCAGAAACAGGCGATTTCATCTTTCGACCAGGGCTTACAAGGCAAAGTGGCCGGTGTGCAGGTTATGGCAACTTCCGGTTCTCCGGGCGGTGTTGTCGATATTCGCATTCGTGGCGGCAACTCATTGACTTCAGGTAACCAGCCTTTATACGTAATCGACGGTTATCCCGTTACGGCAGGCGGTTCGGCCGGTGGTTCCGGTGCCGGACAGAACCCGCTGGCGACTTTGAACCCTGGCGATATCGAAAGCATGGAAATCCTGAAAGACGCTTCCGCCACTTCCATCTATGGTTCACGTGGAGCCAATGGCGTTATCCTGATCACGACCAAAAGGGGTAAACAGGGGAAAACGACGGTTACTTATGACGGTTATGTCGGTTTTCAGCATGTTGCCAAGAAACTGGATATGATGAACGCTACAGAATGGGCTGAAATGGTAAACGAGGGAGCTGAAACCGATGGTCGTCCCATTTATTACTCAAATACATCTTCTGACCCTTTGTATCCTGCAATGAGTCAATTGGGCGAAGGGACAGATTGGCAAGATCAAATTTTCCGTACTGCTCCTATACATAGCCACAACGTTTCAGTAAACGGAGGAAGCGAAAACACAAAATTTGCTGTCGTTGCAAGTTACTTTGGACAAGAAGGTGTTGTTAAAAATCAAGATTTCAACCGTGTATCCTTGCGAAACAACATCGATACGAAAATCTCTAAAGTTGTCGACCTGTCCACCAGCCTTACGATCAGCCGTGTTTTTGCCAATACCGGGCGTGAAAACGGAGATGGAGGAGGAAACACTTCCATCATCAATGCATCACTCGTCATGCCGCCTACAGTTCCGATATACGATCCGACAACTGGAGAATACGTCCGTTTAAACTATCTGCCAGGATCTTCTACCGTTCCGAATCCGGTTCCCTACGTTAAACATCTTCAAGATAAAGGGACCATCGATCGTATATTGGCTTCTGCTGACCTGACATTCCACATCATCGACGGACTGACACTAAAAGTCAGTGGAGGAGCAGATATGTCAAACGCGTCACGTGAAGTGTACGAACCGAAAGAGACGTACAGAGGCTACAATGCTAATGGCATTGCAGAACAACAAAGCCGTAGAAGTAGTTCCTATTCAAATGAAAACGTATTGACTTATATCAAAAAAATCGGCCAACACTCTCTGAATGTCATGGTCGGTTCTTCTCTGTTGTACGAAGAAAACAAGACCGGTTCTATGACTGCACGTGATTTTATCAGTGACGTATACGGATATAACAATTTAGATGCCGGTGCACAATGGGACAAACCAAATACCGGAAGGAGTAAAAGCACATTATTATCTGGTTTCGGCCGTATCAATTATGTCCTAATGGACAAATATCTTTTCACTGTAACAGGACGAGCCGATGGAAGCTCCAAATTTGGTGCAAATAACAAATGGGCATTCTTCCCCTCATTCGCCGCTGCATGGCGTATCAATCAAGAAAAATTCATGAAAAATATTGATTGGATCAGCAATTTGAAAATCAGAGGTAGTTGGGGTGTGACAGGTAACCAAAATATTCCGGCTTATTCGTCTCCCGAAAAGATGAATACATATACATACCCAATCGGAGGGGTAACCAGTGTTGGTATCGGTGCCGGTAACATGCCAAATCCTGATTTGAAATGGGAAACCACTGCCATCACCGATATCGGGATCGACTTGGGAGTATTCAACAATCGCATCAATTTCACAGCAGACTATTACTATAAAAAGACAACCGATCTGTTATGGAACATTTCCGTTCCATTGACAACTGGTTTCGGTACTGTTTTGAAAAATATTGGCAGTTTGCAAAACAAAGGTCTTGAACTAAGTCTATCAGCCGATGTTCTGACAGGTCCATTCAAATGGAACACCATGCTTAACTGGTCAACCAACAAAAATAAAGTGCTGGAAATCCCCGGATATATCCCGACCCAGCAAGGTACGATCTCCGGACACCTGAAAGTAAACGGTAGCTGGCTTGAGCAGGATTACCAGTCGGTGTATGGAACTTGTTGAAAACAATGGTGTGATGCGTACGGAAAAAGAATGGCAAGACGCTGCTCGTGTTGCAGATTCCAACTTCGACAAAATAGGAGATATGAGTTTTGTGGATAAGAATGGAGATGGCAAAATCAGTTTTGGAGAAGACCGTCAGATCGTTGGCGACCCGAATCCGGATTTCATCTTTGGTTGGACCAACAATTTCTCTTATAAGAATTTTGATTTATCTGTTTATATCAATGGTTCCGTCGGTAATGACATTTATAATGTATTACGTGCAGAAACAAATATCGTCAGTGCATGGGGTAATCAGCGGGCAGAAGTGAAGGACCGTTGGACTGTCAACAACCCGAACGGTAAATACCGCGTGCTCACGTGTTAGTAAACCAAAACTTGTTACAGTCCGACTATCTGATTGAGGACGGTTCCTTTTTACGCATACAAAATGTCACTTTAGGTTACACATTCCCCAAAGTTTCATTCCTTCGTTCTTTACGTATTTATGCAACCGCACAGAATTTACTGACTATCACCGGCTACTCCGGGTACAATCCAGAAGTAAATAGTCAAGGACAAAGCAATCTTCAGTTAGGTGTGGATTACAATGCCTACCCGACTGCTCGCTCTTTCATTCTTGGTGTAAACATTGGTTTTTAATCATTTAAAACGAATTGAATATGAAACTACATAAATATATAATCGGATTAGCATTACTGGTGTCCTCTTCCTCTTGCAATTTTCTGGATGAAGAAGCATATGAATTCATCACACCCGACAATTTCTACAAAACGGAAGCCGATGCAAATGCTGCACTGACAGCTGTCTACAATACATTTGCCGATGAAAAAAGCTATAGGCGTTATATTTGGATGGGAGCTGATTTTCCCGGCGAAGCGGCCAATGCCAATGCAAGCGCTCCTTCGCGTGTAGAAATGGACAATTTAACTTGGACACCGACCACTGATTTTTGTAAAAACATTTGGCAAATCTCCTATTCTGCCATTCGGCGTGCAAACAATTTATTACTGAACATCGATAATATCACATTCAAATCAGAAGAGGTAAGAAAGCAGATTGTCGGACAAACAAAATTCTTACGCGCTTTAGCTTATTTTGATCTGATACGCTTTTATGACCATATTGTTGTCATCCGAGAAACCGACAACTTAAATGATGAAGCTCCTTCCAACCAAGGAACAGATGACGCAGCCTGGGCTTTAATTGAAGAAGACTTATTGTATGCAGGTTCTGCTCTACCGATAAAATGGGAAGAGTCGAATGCCGGACGTGCAACAAAAGGTGCAGCAATGGCTATGTTGGCAAAAGTCTACCTGACACAAGCCGGATGGCCTTGGAACAAAAGCGGTTTTTGGGAAAAGGCAGCTTCTCAAACAACTGATATTATTAATAATGAAGGGACTTTTGGTTATGGATTGGAAGAAAATTTCCGACGAATTTTGACGTGACAAACGAACATGGAAAAGAGTATATTTTTGATATCGAATTCCAAACAAACATCAATGGAACGACTCACCTGCCATAACTGGAATGCGTGGTTATAACATAAAAAAAACGGACGGATGGTCTTCATTCATTTCTACCCCGGAATTCTATAAATCATATGAAGTGGAAGACAAACGAATTTCCACCACGTTTGTTACAGAATTTACCGATATAAATAACGGCAAACAATATGTTTATGATCCGGATAATATAGCAGAACCCTCTTTTCCTCTTTGCCACTTTGCTAAATATCTTGATCCGAACGACAATCAATCAACTTCGGCCGGAGACTATAGTTGCAACAGAAAAATCATACGCTACGCAGATGTTTTGTTAATGCAGTCCGAAGCCTATTGCGAAATGAATCGCATCGGAGATGCACTGACAGGTATCAATCGGGTACGAGCAAGAGCCGGACTCAATCCGATCCCTTCATCCATTTCACAGACAGATTTGCGGAAAGCAATCATACAGGAACGTACTTGGGAGTTCGCAGCCGAAGGACATTCCTTATTCGACATGAAACGGCAGCATTGCATGGCAGAGCGCTTGGGCAGAGCTGTAGATGATAAATATTATTCATTACCTTTGCCTCAGGACGAAACGGATAAAAATCCGAATCTGAAACAGCATCCGCGTGGTAATTCGATAATTGATGATTTATCTGTTACTTTTGGCTTGACCCAAAAGTAACGGGTAAATCATCAATTACCATCCCTATTTTTTAGATAACCTTTTAATTCTTACTATATAATGAAATGTTTTTATTCTTTTTTATTTTTATTAGGTAGCCTGTTAGCAAGCGGGCAGACCACTGATGTAAAATACCTGTCAGGACAAGGCTCGGACGATGCGGTCGAATGGGACTTCTTCTGTACCGGTGGCAGGAAAAGCGGGGAATGGAATAAGATCAAAGTTCCCTCCTGCTGGGAAATGGAAGGATACGGAACCTTCAATTACGGACATGACAAGCCGAAAGCCGACGAATCCGGATTGTATAAAACAACATTCGAAGTACCGGCGACATGGAAAGGCAAACGTATATTTATCGTTTTCGAAGGTCCATGACCGATACGGAGATTAAGGTAAACGGAAAACAGGCAGGTACTCCCCATCAGGGAGCTTTCTACCGATTCAAGCGAGAGATAACCAAACTGGTCCATATGAACAAGGAAAACCTTTTGGAAGTCAAAGTGAACAAAATGTCATCTAATACCAGTATCAACGAAGCAGAACGGCAATGTGATTTTTGGGTATTCGGAGGCATATTCCGTCCGGTTTACCTCGAAGCTGTTCCTAACAACTTCATCGAATATACGGCGATCGACGCCCGGCAACATGGCGAACTGAACGCAGATATATTTATAGACAAGAAACTTTCCGACATAAAAGCAGAAATAGAGATCAAAGATGTCCAAAACCAGACGATGGGGAAAATCACATCTGCTCCCATAAACGAAAAAACAGGCAAAATATCCCTCTCTGGCAAGATCGACAATATCAAACCCTGGTCAGCCGAAGACCCACAACTGTACACCGCCATAATCACCCTTCGCCAGAAAGACAAGGTACTGCATACCGTAACCGACCGGATCGGGTTCCGCACAGTCGAAGTGAAACCGAAAGACGGTGTCTATATCAACGGTGTGAAAATGCGCTTTAAAGGGTGAACCGCCACTCTCACTGGCCCACTACGGACGAACGACGAACAAGCAGCTTAGTATTAACGACGTCAAGCTGATGAAAGAAATGAACATGAATGCAGTCCGCATGTCACACTATCCACCTGACAAACATTTCCTGGAAGTTTGCGACTCTCTGGGGATGTATGTGATCGACGAACTGTGCGCCTGGCAATATCCTCCTTATGATACGAAAGTCGGGACCATTCTAGTTGGGGAAATGCTGAAACGGGATCTCAACCGTCCGTCTATCATTTTTTGGGCAAACGGGAATGAGGGAGGCTTCAATTTTGACCTCGACCCGCTATTTCCACAATATGACCCGCAAAAACGAGCTGTCCTGCATCCCTGGGCGTTATCGGGAAATATCAATACGGTACATTACATCAAATATAATTCTGGAATCGGCAATATGTTCCACGGAAGGGATATCTTCATGCCGACAGAAATCCTGCACGGATTATACGACGGTGGACACGGAGCCGGACTCGACGACTACTGGAACCTGATGCTTTCCAATCCGCTTTCAGCCGGAATGTTCCTTTGGGACTTTACGGACCAGGCAGTTGTTCGCGAAGATAAAAACGGATTCTACGATACCGACAAGGATCACGGACCGATGGCATAGTAGGACCATATCGCGAAAAAGAAGGCAGCTTCTTTACAATCAAAGAAATATGGTCGCCTATCCATCTGCCGGAACACTATCTTACACCGGGATGGGATGGTCGTTTCGAAATAGAAAACAGATATGCGTTCACAAATGCGAACGCTTGTAACTACACATACCGGCTGGCTAAAATCAACTCGCTTGCGCAAAAGACCATACAATCGGTTTCCGGCAAGATCGCTTCCCCTGATATCCGTCCGGGAGAAAGAGGGTATTTGCAACTTGAACTTCCCTCCGGCTGGCAGGAATACGACTTTCTATATGTTACGGTAAAAGACCGTTACAACCAAGAGTTATTTACCTGGAGCTACGAGATCGGCACACCCGACCGTCTTGCCAACCGTCTGCTGCCACAGGAAGGTAGCACACCGGCTGTAAAAGAAAGCATCGATAACTGGTATTTTTCGGCTGCCGGTACGGAGGTAACATTCGACAAACAAAACGGCCTGCTCCGGTCAGTCACTTCCGGAGGTAAAGCAATCCCGTTGAACAATGGGCCGGTACTGATATCCAATCAAGATATTATTTGTAAATCAGTAGAATATAAGCAAGTGGAAGGAAATCCTCAACTGATTGCCACTTATACGTCCCGAAACGGAAAAAATACAGTCTACACATTCACCTGGACCATGCTCCCTTCCGGCATTGTAGAACTGGACTACAATTACCGCCCCCAGGACATGGTCAAGATGGCGGGTATCACGTTCGATTTCCCAGAAAAGGAGATCACCGGAGCCACTTTGCTCGCCAACGGACCATACCGTGTATACAACAACCGGATGAAAGGCGGTTCGCTGAATATCTGGGAAAAGAAGTATAACAACACTATCACTGGTGAAAGCTGGGACTATCCGGAATTCAAAGGATACTATTCTCTATTCTACGGGATGAAGCTCGATTGCCCCACTCCATTCGAAGTTTACAGCGGAAAAGAAGATGTCAGCTTGCATCTCTTTACCCCAGCCGTACAAAAACAATACGATCCGAAACGCAACCACACGATTGTGGACTATCCAAAAGGAAACATCTCTTTCATGAATGCAATTCCGGCTGTCGGAACCAAATTCGGAAAAGCGGAAGATTTCGGTCCTCAATCTCAACCGCATCGTGCCAGAGGAAACGGACCGGAAAATAATGTCAGTGGAAAATTGTATTTCCGCTTCTGATAGAAGCAAAAACAATTGAAATAAATTAACAGTTATACTCGGAACACCCCGAAATAACTGTTAATTTTTTCTGTTTAATAATAACTTTATCTATATTTGCAGAATATTGAATGAAATCAGAGATCGTGAATAAACAGCATCTAATAAATATAAACCTAAATCAGTTATCCAATGGGACCATGAAGTCAAAGAATCTTTGCATATAGAGAATAACCACGGCTATTCTTAATATTTATATAGTTAACTTATTAGTAGTAACTTAAATCACCATGTAAACATGAAAAATAACAAAATGGCAATAATTTGCCTGCTTTCTCTTTTGCCCAGCATCAGTGTTCTGGCAAATGAGAATTACATCACGGACTGCAACGAGCCTGCGGGGAAAATCGGACTCGGCAGTTCCTACACGTTTGCAACAAAACGGAAAGACCATCACAGGAATCGTACAAGACGCACTCGGCCCTATAGCCGGTGCCAACATTATCGTAAAAGGAACGACAAACGGGAACATTACGGACATGGATGGTAAATTCATGCTTGAGAATGTGCCCGCAAACGCTACCCTCGTTATCTCCTACATCGGATTTACTCCACAAGAAATACGCGTAGGGAATCAGACCACCTTTAATATTACTCTCCAGGAAGACTCCGAAGCACTGGACGAAGTTGTAGTAGTCGGCTACGGTGTCATGAAGAAAAAAGACTTGACAGGAGCCGTTTCACAATTGAGCAGCAGTTCGATGAAAGACCTCAAAGTGTCGCATCCGACAGAAGCTATGGCCGGAAAACTGGCCGGTGTACAGGTACAACAAGTCGGAGGGCAACCGGGACAAGCGGCCACAATCCGTGTGCGCGGGTCCGGCTCCATCACGGCATCCAGCGCCCCGTTGTATGTTGTCGACGGATATCCGCTGGGAGAACAAAACCTGAATGCGATCAACCCGAATGATATCGAATCTATCGAAGTATTGAAAGATGCTTCGGCAGCCGCGATCTACGGTTCGCGTGCAGCCAACGGTGTCGTATTGGTCACAACCAAGTCGGGAAAGACCGGCAAGGTCAGCGTAAGCTTGGATATCTATGCAGGTTTCCAGAACGTAACAAAGAAGATGGACCTGATGAACGCGCAAGAATTTGTCGAATTCAGCCGGGAAGCCTTCAATAACAACTACATCAGCAAGGTTCCTGGAGCATCCGCTAGCGATCCGCTGAGTATGCGTCCGTCCGGAAACCGTTATCGTTACCCGGCTATCTACGACGATGCCGCCTATATTGCCTCTTTAGGTGCCGGTACGGATTGGCAAGACGAAATTTTCCGCACTTCCCCCGTACAAAACTACCAGTTGACAGTAACTGGTGGCGATGAAAAGACTAAATATATGTTCTCTGCCGGCTATTTCAACCAGCAAGGTGTCGTTATCAACAGTGATTATGAACGATTCTCGGCAAGAGCCAAAATCGACAGCGAACTGAACAGTTGGTTGAAGCTGGGTGTCAATCTGGCTCCGACTTACATGAACGCGAACAAGACAACCCAAGGCCACTGGGCAAGTGACGGTGTCATCAATGCAGCTTTGGCGACATCTCCCGTAGTACCTGTATACAATGAAGACGGTACATGGGCTTCACAGTCCATGTACGCCGTCGCTAGCGACGGATTGACCGGTGTACCGAATGCTGTGGCCTTGACACATATCCACAACTACGACACAGATCTCCGCCTGTTCAGCAACGGTTATATCGAACTTTCCTTGTTGAAAAACCTGAAACTGAAATCTACCATCGGTGCCGATATCCGCGAATACAGAGGCGAATACTTCCGTCCGGCAACCATTCCTAATAACGGTAACGTGGCTCCTCTCCCTTCAACGGAAAGAAAAGCGACAGAGAAGTCAACCGAAGTTATCAACTGGCTGAACGAAAATACGATTACTTATTTCGAATCGTGGGGTAAGCACGAACTCGACGCTGTTGCCGGTGTCACTGCACAGAAAAACATCTACCGCTACACAGAGGCTACGGGTTCCGATTTCCCGAATGATAAAATACAGACACTCAACAATGCAACAGTAAAAAGCAGCAAGTCAGAACGCAAGACCTGGACATTGCTCTCCTATCTGGCACGTGTCAACTATCGTTATAACAACAAATACTACCTGACCGCATCCATCCGTGCGGACGGTTCTTCCCGTTTCGGCAAAAACAACCGCTACGGTTATTTTCCTTCCGGATCAGTAGCATGGCGTCTGTCTCAGGAAGACTTTCTGAAAGATGTAAAATGGTTGTCGGACATGAAGATCCGCGCAAGCTACGGTATCACAGGTAACAATAATATCGGTGATTATGCGTCGATCGGTATCATGGAAAATGCTAACTATGTATTGGGAACGGGTACGGGTAATATCGTAAACGGTGCAGCCCAAAAGAGCTTCTCCAACGCTGACCTGACTTGGGAAAAGACACGCCAGACTGATCTCGGTTTCGAAATCTCCGTTTTGGACAGCCGTCTGTCTTTGTCTCTGGACCTATACTACCGTAAGACTACCGACCTGTTGATGGATGTAGATATTCCGACAATCACCGGATTCGAAAAGGCTATGCAGAATATCGGAAAAATGCGTAACAAAGGTCTTGAAATCACCCTTAGCGGTACTCCGTTCAGAGGCAAAGACTTTACTTGGGATGCAACCGGGAATATTTCTGTCAACCGTAACAAAGTATTGGCTTTAGGACCGACAGGAGATCCGATCTTCAGCGACGGCGGTGCCGGAACAACCCACGTCACAATGGTAGGCCAACCGATCGGTGCTTTCTACGGGTATAAAATGCTGGGAATCTTCAAAACGAAAGAAGAACTGGATTCATATCCTCATCTGGCCGACACGCAAGTGGGTGACGTCATGTTCGAAGACGTCAACGGAGATCATAAAATCGATGCCGACGACCGCACAATCATCGGTAACAATATGCCAGACTTTACCTGGGGTATGACACACTCCTTCACCTTCAAGAACTTCGATGCCAGTATATCCCTACAGGGGGTTGTCGGAAATGAAGTACTACACTTGGGTAGACGCTTCTACACACAGGGCGAAGGTAACCAGAATCAGCTGAAAGAGATGATGGGACGCTGGCAATCAGAATCAAACCCGGGTAACGGATGGATTCCGAGAGCCAACTCACAGCCGACCGGGCAGAACAATGCCATTTCCTCACGCTGGTAGAGGACGGTTCTTTCCTCCGTGTAAACAACCTGACTGTCGGTTATACGCTGCCTGAAGCATTCACCAAGAAATGCAGTATCCAACGTGCCCGCGTATATGTTTCCACACAAAATCTGCTGACGATCACAAGTTATAGCGGCTACAACCCGGAAACAAGTTTCAAGGAAGACAACGTGACGGCTCCCGGTACCGACTACGGTATGTACCCGCTGTATCGCACCTGTACTTTCGGTATTAACGTAACCTTTTAAATAGCAGACAAATTATGAAACTAAAATATAATCTGATCGCAATAGCCCTTCTGGGATTTAGCTTCTCATCCTGCAGTGACTTCCTGGAACAGAATCCGCAAACGGATTTAAGTGAAAACGATTTCTACAAAACGGCCGACGACATCCTCTCGGCAGTAAACGGAGTCTACTCTTCTCTACAGGAAGGTGACATATACGGTAACTGGTATGTTTTCGGAGAAATCCCCTCCGACAATACCCGCAACCAACTCTCCGGTTCAGTAACCACTCAGAATGAGTTCGACCAGTTCTACATCGACACGCAGAACAGTATGATCGCCAATTTCTGGAAAGCAGCCTACAAAGTTATCAACCGTACCAATACGGTCTTAGGACGTATCGACGGAATCGAAATCAATACTGAATTGGCAAACCGGTATAAACTGGAATGCAAGTTTATCCGTGCCTTGATGTATTTTAACCTAGTACGCGTCTACGGTGATGTACCATTGATATTGAAAGAGATCAGCATCTCGGAATCTTACGACATCCTGCGCGAACCGAAAGAAAATGTTTACAACCAAATCATCGCCGACCTGAAAGAGGCACAAGATCTCCCTGTTTCCTATTCGACAGCCGAAGACGGGCGTGCAACCCAGGGAGCAGCCAAAGCATTATTGGCAAACGTCTACATGACTTTGCACAAATATGCAGAAGCGGAAACTATCTTGGCTGAAATCATCAACAGCGGACAGTACAGTTTGTTGGAAAACACACCGGGCAGCCTGAACATCGACGGCTACAAAAATGTATTCAGCCCAGTTAACCACAACAGCAAGGAAGGCATTTTCGAAATCCAGTTTCTGAAAGGCGGCTATGGAGAAGGTTCCAACTATGCCAATAACTTCGCACCTGAAAACTCAGGAACGAATGTGGTGGCAGTCGGTGGTACAGGTGGTAATAATATCCCGGAAATGGACATCTACAATGCTTATGAAGAAGGCGACCTTCGCCGTGATTTCTCCATGTCCCTCGGATATTACGATAACCGCAAAAACAACGAATGGGTGGAATCCCGCTATGTCTGCAAGTTCATGGATGTTCCTTATCAGAACAATGATGCCAGCAACAACTATCCGGTAATCCGCTATGCCGATGTGATCCTGATGTATGCCGAAGCATTGAACCAGAACGGAAAAACGGCAGAAGCCTGCAAATATCTGAATATGACACGCCGGCGTGGTTTCGGTTATCAGACGACAGAGACCAGCCCGGTCGACCTGCAGACAACCGACAAGGCCCAGTTCGCCCTGATGGTAGAACAGGAACGCCGCGTGGAACTGGCATTCGAAAATCATCGCTGGTTCGACTTAATCCGCACCGGACGTGCTGTTGAAGTGATGAGAAGTAAAGGATTCTCCCTAAACGAAACAAACCTTATCTGCCCGATTCCGCAAAAGCAGATCGATGTCAATCCGAAACTGACACAGAACGACTATAGAATCGAATCCCGAAATTAATCGAAAAGAAAGTGTATCAAAATCCCCTTGTTCCCGCGCTTGATATAATGCGATCCCGCGTCAAGCGCGGAACAAAGGATAGTTTTGATACACTTTCCTGCTTTTTTTCTATCTTTACAGCATACCTAAAATAATATAACATGAAGAGCTGGACAATTTTATTAAGTACGTTGTGTTTATTCTCATGCAACCAACAGGAAAATAAATTTGAAAAATATGTAGACCCGCTGATCGGTACAGATATCCGCATCGTACAAGGAAAAGACAAGAACTCGACGGAAGAACGCGGACAAATCATGCCGGCAGTCGGGGTTCCACACGGTATGACCAACTGGGTGGCACAGACACAGGAGACCGAACAGAAATGTCATCCTCCCTACTATTATTTCCAGGATGCAATCCAGGGATTCCGGGCCAGCCACTGGATGAACGGCTCCTGTACACAAGACTACGGCAGCGTCACAATTATGCCGCTCAGCAATAAGCTCGAAATAGACCCGGTCAAACGCGCCTCCACTTTCGATCACACTCAGGAAACAGCAACTCCCTCCTATTATTCGGTCGACTTGAACGACTATGACATCCATGCCGAATTGACCGGACTCTCCCGTGCAGGCATCATGCAATTCTGCTTCGAACAGGATGGCGACCACTACATCGTGATCGAACCCAATAGTGATGAAGGTGTCGCCTTCGTCGAAATCGATCCGGAGAAAAAAGAAATAACCGGTTACAACCCCGTACACCGCATCTACCAAGGATACGGTAAGGAAGCCGGATTTAGCGGACATTTCGTGATTCAGCTGAATGAAGAGATTGCCGACTATGGCGTTTGGGACAGCACCACGATCACCCCCGGACGAAAATCGGCAAAAGGACAAAAACATGCTGTCGGAGCTTGGATCAAGCTGACTTCCGATAAGCCGGGGAAAATACTGGTCAAAGTTGCCACTTCCTTTACGAGCATCGACAATGCCCGCAAAAACTTGGCTGCCGAAATTCCGGGATGGAACTTCAACGAAGTGCGACAGGCATCCTCCGACATCTGGAACCAGGCATTGGGGCAAATCGCAGTAAAAGGAAACAACGAAAAAGAAATGGTCAAATTCTATTCAGCTCTCTACAACGCACACTTCCTGCCCCGCACATTCAGCGACGTGGACGGCTCCTATCCGAGATTCGACGGTAACGGACAGATTATGAAGATGGACCACGGAACCTACTATTGCGACTTCTCACAATGGGATACCTACCGTGCCGTCCACCCTCTGTTTTCTATCCTTACCCCTTCCCGCAACGGAGACATGGCACATTCGCTCGTATTAAAAGGACAGCAGGGCGGCTGGTTGCCCATCTTCCCGTCCTGGAACAGCTACACGGCTGCCATGATCGGTGACCACTGCATCGCCATGATCGGAGACGCCATCGTCAAAGACACTCCGGGTTTTGACTATGAAGAAGCTTACACGCTGATGCGCAAAAAACGCTTTCGAGGCCAATCCGGACTCCGGCAGCTATCGCGACGGGAAAGGCCGACGGGCAATGGAGTCTTACCTGAAATACAATTACGTGCCGTTAGAGGATCAAGTAACGGAAGCATTCCACCGTCGTGAACAAGTATCCCGCACACTGGAATATGCCTATGATGATTTTGTCCTTGCACAGGTTGCCAAGAAGTTAGGCAAGACAGACGATTATAAAGCACTCATCAAACGGGCGGAAAACTACCGGAACGTAATCGACCCCGAAACAGGCTATGCCCGTGGACGCCATGCCGACGGAACCTGGATCGAGCCATTCGATCCGTTTGCCTCCACTTCGTTCATCTGTGAAGGGACTCCTTACCACTACACCTGGTATGCTCCCCAGGACATAGCCGGACTGATCCGGCACATGGGCGGAAAAGAACGTTTCATCAACCGTCTGGACAACTTCTTCGAAGGGAACTATTACTGGCATGGCAACGAGCCGGGACACCACATCGCCTATCTTTTCGCTTATGCCGGTGAACCTTGGAAGACACAAAAATGGGTACATGATATCATCAACCGCGAGTATTTCACGACTCCCGACGGACTATCCGGCAACGACGATGCCGGCCAGATGTCATCCTGCTGGTCTTCAGCATGGTCGGCTTCTATCCGGTCTGTCCGGGCATGCCCTACTACGTGATCGGCAGCCCGTCATTCGAAGAAAGCGTTATCACACTTGAAAACGGCAAGAAATTCACAATCGAAGCCAAAGGGGCATCGGAAAAGAATATCTACATTCAGTCGGCTACCCTTAACGGTCAGCCATACAACAAGAGCTACATCCTCCACAAAGACATCATGAACGGAGGCATCCTTTCGTTCGTCATGGGAGATAGCCCCAATAAAGAATGGGCTTCTTCCGCCGGATCGCTTCCACCTTCAATGGGGTTATAAAGAACGACGCATAAAAAAATCATTTACATATTCCTGCTCTGCCTCACCGTCCTACCAGACACAGGGCAGGAATTTTCAATATAGAGAAGGAAGCGGTAAAAATCGGAAAGGTAATCTACGTGGAATAAATATAGCTTTTCTTTTAAATTTTATTATATTTACGCGCTAATCGATAGGGTATATGGAATATTCAGCAGATTTAAAGGCCTTCAATCAATTATTCGCAGATTATCAAGGACGGTTCATCCGCTTTGCGAATATATATGTGAGGGATATAGCTGTTGCCGAAGATTTCACCATAGAGGCACTGATGCAATACTGGGAAAACCGGAACACGTTAAAGGCAGATTCCAATGTTCCGGCCTATATACTCACGATCATCAAAAACAAATGTATCAACTACCTGCAACATATACAAGTCAGGGAAGATGCCAGCGAACATCTGAAGAATCATGCCGAATGGGAACTGAACACCCGCATCTCCACCCTCGAAGCCTGCAACCCGGAAGAACTGTTTACAGCCGAAGCACAAGAAATCGTGAACAAGACATTGGCCTCCCTGCCGGAACAGACCCGCCGTATCTTCATCATGAGTCGCTACGAAAACAAACCTTACAAAGAGATCGCAGAAACACTCGGTATGACAACCAAAGGCGTGGAATACCATATATCCCAGGCCCTGAAAAAGCTACATGCCAATCTGAAAGACTACATACCTCTATTGGTATTCTTATCCTATATGAACTGATCCGCCTTTCCGCCCATACACGGCTGTCTGGCTTTACTGAGTACCGAAAACAAAAGAGCGCAGAATCATGCGGACTCATCTTACCAATGATGTCCGCATAACTCAGCGCCCTTCCGTATTTATCTGCGTCTGGTAATATCAATCCCGGTACGTTTCCGTCAAGCGATCACCTCAACAATGTTACCATCCGGATCCAAAACAGCTCCTTCATAATAACCGTCACCAGTAATACGCGGCTCGCCTACGATCTTGTAACCGTCCGAACGGAATTGTTCGATCATGGCATCCACCTTCTCTTTCGATCCGGTAGAAAAGGCAAAATGGGCAAGTCCGATGAAGACATCTGCCGTTTCTTTGGTAATATCGGTCCGCTGCATGATTTCAAGTGAAGCCCCTCCCTCGAAAGTGACGAAATAAGAGGCAAAGCCTTTCTTCGGATTCACATACTTCTCGTTGCTTTTCCCATTGAAATACTTGATATAGAAATCACGCGAACGTTCCAGTTCGTTCGTCCAGATAGCGATATGAGCCAATTACATATGTTATTCTTATTTACAAATCCGGCAACCGGCACATCTCGCCAGTTCTCCACGAAAACGTTTTTCTACTAATTTATGCAAACGGTCTTTCAAAGCATCCAGACGTACGTAATCGATCACGTCCGCGGTGAAAGCTACGCTTAACAACATGCGTGCCTCGTCACGAGGAATGCCGCGGCTCTGCATATAGAACAAAGCAGTTTCGTCCAACTGTCCGGTGGTCATGCCATGCGAACATTTCACATCGTCGGCATAGATTTCCAACTGAGGTTTGCTGTACATGCGAGCTTCACGGGTCGCACAAAGATTGCGGTTCGTCTGATAGGCCGCAGTCTTCTGTGCATCTTCCTTCACTAAAATACGGCCGCTGAACGCACCGACCGCATGATCGTCCAAAACATTCTTGAACAGTTCGTTGCTAGTACAATAAGGTACGGCATGCGTAATATGGCTATAGGTATCCAGCTGCTGTTCTTTGTCTAGGATCGACATACCGCACAAAGTCGCTTCAGCCTGTTCGCCGTTCAGCTCGATATAATAGTTGTTACGGGTAAGGCCGTTATTCAGCGTGATACCATTCACCAAAACATTACTTCCCGCTTCCTGCTTCACATGCACGGAGGCAAAACGAGTAGTCGACATGCTGCTCTCTTCGAGGTCGTAATAATCGAAGAAGGCACCTTCACCCGCAAAGATCTCGACAACCTGCGTGGCTAAGAACTTAACATCGTCGATGCTATGATCGCACACCAACAGCTTGGCTTCCGAACGAGGCTCCATAATCACCAGGATACGGCGGTTCGCATCGTGTCTACATCGCTGCGGAAGATATTCACCAACTGGATCGGACGCTCCACTACGACACCTTCCGGCACATAGACCACAAAACCGTCCTGAGCCAACATAGTGTTCAAGGCAACGATACCATCCTTACCGGTTGGTGCCGCCTTGCCATAATAGCGGGAAGCCACTTCGGGATACTTTTCCATGAAAGTACGCATTCCCCCGGCATAAACACCTTCGGGAAGATGGGCTTTCGGTAACATCTTGTCATAGAAAGTATCATTCACCACAAAATAAAGCGAGGTACTCAGGTTGGGGACATCACAACGAAACACGTCGTACGGATTGACCGGGATATCAAGACGATTGATATTCACCCCGTAATCCGGAGCAAAAGCCTGCGCCACATCTGTATATTTATAATCTTCACTCTTCACCGTCGGAAAGCCCAACCGTTCCAAATCAGCCAAAGCCTCTGCACGCGGCAAATTCATCAACCCCGCCGCATGCCGACAAATCAGATCCTCATAATGGGTGAAAAGATCGATATATTGTTGTTCTGCTTTCATTACTATCTAATTTTTTGGCATGGATTACACGGATTTCGCGTGTAATCCGTGCCTAATTATTCTTATTCTTCTCCCATCTCTTTCTTGATCCAGTCGTAGCCTTTTTCTTCGAGTTCGAGAGCCAGTTCGGGACCGGCGGTTTTGACAATACGTCCTTTGTAGAGGACATGGACCACGTCGGGCTTGATATAATCCAGCAGACGTTGGTAGTGCGTGATCACGATAGCCGCATTCTCTGGCGTACGAAGTTGATTGACACCATTTGCCACGATGCGGAGGCATCGATATCCAGACCGCTATCCGTCTCATCGAGAATCGCCAGCTTCGGTTCGAGCATCGCCATCTGGAAGATTTCGTTCCGCTTCTTCTCACCGCCCGAAAACCCTTCGTTCACGCTGCGGCTCGCCAGCTTATTGTCCAGTTCGACAATCGCACGCTTCTCGCGCATCAGTTTCAGGAAATCGGTAGCCGATACAGGTTCCAGTCCTTTGTACTTACGATGTTCGTTCAGAGCGGCACGCATGAAGTTCACCATGCTGACCCCCGGAATCTCCACCGGATACTGGAAACTCAGGAAAATACCTTCTCGACTACGGTCTTCCGGTTCGAGATCCAGCAGGTTCTTACCGTTGAAGATCACCTCCCCTTCCGTTACATCGAATGCCGGATTACCGACCAACACACTGCTCAAGGTACTTTTTCCAGAACCGTTCGGCCCCATGATGGCGTGTACCTCACCCGCATTGACAGAAAGGTTGATCCCTTTCAATATCTCTTTGCCATTGACATTGGCATGTAAGTTCTTTATCTCTAACATTGCTTTATAATTTATGATTTATGCGATTTATGATTTATGATTTATGATTTATCATCGACGCATAAATCATAAATCATAAATCATAAAATCATCCTACGCTTCCTTCTAAAGAAATAGTCAGCAGCTTCTGTGCCTCCACGGCAAACTCCATAGGGAGCTTGTTCATTACCTCGCGGGCATACCCGTTGACGATCAGACCGACAGCTTCCTCGACCGAGATACCGCGCTGTCGGCAATAGAACAACTGCTCTTCGCTGATCTTGCTCGTCGTCGCTTCGTGTTCCACTACCGCCGTCTCGTTCTGGATATCGGCATAGGGGAAGGTATGGGCACCGCAAGTCGAACTAAGCAACAGGCTGTCGCACTGGCTATGATTACGGGCGCCTTCGGCACGGGGAGAAACTTTCACCAAGCACGATAGCTGTTCTGGCTATGCCCAGCGGAGATACCCTTCGAGACGATCGTACTGCGAGTATTCCGTCCAAGGTGGATCATCTTCGTACCGGTGTCGGCCTGCTGGTAATTGTTGGTGACGGCCACCGAGTAGAACTCGCCTACCGAATTATCACCGGCCAGAATACAGCTTGGGTATTTCCAGGTAATAGCGGAACCAGTCTCCACCTGTGTCCAAGAGATCTTGCTCCCTTCGCCCTTGCACAGTCCGCGTTTAGTCACGAAGTTGTAGATACCTCCCTTTCCATCCTTGTCACCCGGATACCAGTTCTGGACGGTGGAATATTTCACTTCGGCCCGTTCATGCGCTACGATTTCGACGATAGCCGCATGAAGCTGGTTCTCATCGCGCATCGGGGCGGTACAACCTTCAAGGTAACTGACATAGGCTTCATCATCCGCCACAATCAATGTACGTTCGAACTGTCCGGTATTGGCCGCATTGATACGGAAATAGGTAGAAAGCTCCATCGGACAACGCACGCCTTTCGGGATATAGACAAACGAACCGTCCGAGAACACCGCCGAATTCAATGCGGCAAAGAAATTATCACGATAACTGACCACGCTTCCCAGATACTTCTGGACCAAATCGGGATGATGCTGGACGGCTTCGCTGAAAGAACAGAAGATAATGCCCTTCTCAGCAAGCGTCTCCTTGAATGTTGTCTTTACGGAGACGCTGTCCATCACTGCATCGACCGCCATCCCGCTAAGCTGCGCACGTTCGTGCAAAGGAATACCCAGTTTGTCGAAAGTCTTCATCAGTTCCGGATCGACCTCATCCAGGCTCTTCGGCCTTCCTTCTTCTTCGGAGCGGCATAGTAGATGATATCCTGATAGTCGATCGGCAGGATATTCAGGTGAGGCCATGTCGGCATCTCCAGTGTCTGCCAATGGCGGAAGGCTTTCAAGCGGAACTCAAGCAGCCATTCCGGTTCATTCTTCTTGGCGGAAATAATACGAACAGTCTCTTCATCCAATCCGCGATGAATCACCTCCGTATCTATATCGGTAACGAATCCGTACTTATAATCACCGGTCGTCACCTCATTTAGTATGTCGTTTGAATCTTCCATTATACATTAAATATATTATTCAAATTATGAAACCTATTCCTCCTTAAAAAACAAATTTTGGAAGTAAATGGTTGGGATTATTTCTTTGACTGAATTATAAAAACAGGATTCGACCTTTGCCTGGCGCGGGATCAGGACCGATCCCTTGTCTATCATCTCCATACTGTTCAGCAGAAGGCTGACAAACGCATCATAAAGCAAAGCCCCAAGACACCACCCACCAAATGGTTCAGGACGCTCAACGGCGTCGCTCCCACGACACGAGTCAGAATCTCACCCGCCAGCAATATGACACCCACGATCAACAGGAAACCCGCCACGTAGCTGAGCACCGTCACTCCTTGTTCGGGAAACCAGCCCAATGCCAATATATATCCACGCAGCCAAAGTGCCGCCTTCGTACAAAAAAAGATCCCGACCAAAAGGGCTATAAGCGAAACAACCTGTTTGATGACTCCATCAAACAGGCCTTTCACAAATCCTATTCCTGCCAGACATAGCAATGTAATGTCCAACCAGTTCATGTTTACAATGTCTTCTTGATTTCCGTTTCTTCGTATGCCTCGATGATATCACCAACCTGAATATCATTGTAGTTGACAATGTTCAAACCACAATCCAAACCGGCAACCACTTCCTTCACATCATCCTTGAAACGTTTCAAAGATTCCAACTCTCCGGAATGAACCACGATACCGTCACGGATCACGCGCACCTTGTTCGAACGCTTGATCTTACCTTCACGTACCATACACCCGGCAATCGTACCCACTTTCGTGATCTTGAAAACCTGAAGCACTTCCACGTTCGCAGTGATCTCTTCCTTGATTTCCGGTGAAAGCATACCTTCCATAGCGCTCTTCACTTCTTCGATCGCATCATAGATAATCGAGTACAGACGGATTTCAACTCCCTCTTTCTCTGCCAGGCGGCGTGCAGGCAATGCCGGGCGCACCTGGAATCCGATGATAATCGCATCAGAAGCGGCAGCCAGTACGACATCCGATTCGGAGATCTGACCGACAGCCTTGTGGATCACGTTCACTTGAATTTCCTCTGTAGACAGACGGATCAGGGAGTCTGACAACGCTTCTACGGAACCGTCCACGTCACCCTTCACAATCACGTTCAGTTCTTGGAAGTTTCCGACTGCGATACGGCGACCGATATCATCCAGCGTAAGCATCTTCTGCGTACGTAGGCCCAACTCACGCTGCAACTGTTCGCGACGGTTGGCAATTTCGCGGGCTTCCTGGTCTGTTTCCAATACGTTGAACGTATCGCCAGCCTGCGGAGCACCGTTCAGACCGAGGATCAGAGCCGGTTCGGAAGGACCAGCCTTTTCGATACGCTGGTTACGTTCGTTGAACATCGCTTTTACGCGACCGAAATGGGTTCCGGCCAGTACGATGTCACCGACCTTCAGTGTTCCGTTTTCAACCAACACGGTAGAAACATATCCACGTCCTTTGTCAAGTGAAGATTCGATGATGGAACCAACAGCACGTCTCTTCGGATTAGCCTTCAAGTCGAGCAAATCGGCTTCCAACAATACTTTTTCCAACAAGTCCTCCACACCGATACCTTTCTTGGCTGAAATTTCCTGGCTCTGGTACTTACCTCCCCAGTCTTCAACCAAATAATTCATGTTAGCCAGTTCCTCCTTGATCTTGTCAGGATTGGCATGAGGCTTGTCGATCTTATTGATAGCAAATACGATAGGTACACCAGCAGCCGAAGCATGGTTGATCGCTTCGACAGTCTGTGGCATGACATTATCGTCGGCAGCCACAATGATAATCGCGATATCCGTCACCTTGGCACCACGGGCACGCATGGCGGTAAAAGCCTCATGGCCCGGCGTATCCAGGAACGTGATACGACGCCCGCTCTGCAACTTCACGTTGTAAGCACCGATGTGCTGCGTGATACCTCCTGCCTCACCGGCAATTACGTTTGCATTACGGATATTATCCAACAAAGAGGTCTTACCGTGGTCAACGTGTCCCATCACAGTCACGATAGGAGGACGCGCCACCCAGTCTTCTTCGTTGTCGTCTTCTTCGTCGGCCTTGATGGCTTCCACCACTTCGGCACTTACATATTCGGTCTGGAAACCGAATTCTTCAGCTACGATATTAATTGTTTCCGCATCCAGACGCTGGTTAATGGAAACCATGATACCGATACTCATACAAGTACCGATAACCTGCGTCACAGGAACGTCCATCATGTTGGCAAGGTCATTGGCAGTCACAAACTCCGTCAGCTTCAACACCTTGCTTTCCATTTCTTCCTGTTCCATCAGTTCGTGTTCACGCTTCTGGATGGCATCGCGTTTGTCGCGACGGTACTTGGCACCTTTATTATTCTTATTTCCCTTGTTGGTCAGACGGGCCAAGGTTTCCTTTACCTGCTTCTGTACATCTTCCTCGCTGATTTCCGCCTTCACCGGCTTGCGTAGGCGCGGCTTGCGATCATCGTTCGGACGTGACGGGCGTGCATTAGTTCCCGGCGTATTGTTCACATCTACGCGGTCTTTCTTGATACGGTTACGTTTTTTCTTTGCATCCGTACCGCCTTCTCCCGGTTTGACAGGAGCACCTGGTCTTGCCGTTCCGTCTTTCGGTCCTTTATTGAAAAGCCCGTTACCCGACTGTTGCCCCGCTTTGTTACCGGCGAACTTCTCGCGCTTGTCTTCCCGCTCTTTCTTGCGTTCCTCCTTCGTCTTTTTCTTCGGACGGGTAGACTGATTCAACGCGTTCAGATCTATCTTCCCTGTCACCTTGATTTTCGACTCGAACTTCGGAGTATTCAACCGGAATAATCCCTCGTCAGAATCGTTGCCGGCAGATGCCGCCGGTTCTGCAGTCGCAGTCGTTGACTCTACATTTGCAGTTTTCGGCTCCTGTACAGGCTCCGGTTTCATCACTTCTGCTGGTTCCTTTTCCACTACTATAACTTTTTCTTCTTTTATCTCCTCAGGCTGCTGTTTCATTTCCGGGATTTTCACTTCAGGTATTTCCACCTCAGGTGCCTTTACTTCGGGGGTTTTCACCTCCTCAACCGGAGCATCAGCAGTTTTTGCAGCAGTGGCCGCCTCCACAGGCTTCTCCACTTTCTTTTCCACAGGAACGGAAACAGGCTGATGCTGCACCTCCTGCACTTTTTTATGCGGTCTGTCCAGATCGATCCGACCCTTCGTCACAATTTTGGGTCTGAATTCTTCCGGTATTACAGTCTTTATTTCCGAACTCTTTTCTTCTTTCACAGAAGAAGCTTCCCTGTGAGAGCGTTCGGGCACGACCCGTTCACGCTCACGTCCGCCGTTCGGTAAATCTTTTCCAAACTCTTTTACGAGCAAAGCATACTGTTCATCACCGATTCGCGTGTTGGGATTGTTATCCTCAACCTCGAACCCTTTCTTGCGTAGAAACTCAACAACCGTGTTGATTCCTACATTTAATTTTCTCTGTACTTGTATTAATTTTATGGGCATATCAAACTTTGTCGTAATACTTATTCTTGAGGTTCTCCCTCTTCTTCTTCAAATTCGGCAGATAAGATAGCAAGTACCTCGTCAACAGTCTGTTCTTCGAGGTCGGCACGTTCTACAATCTCTTCGCGGTTCATAGCCAATACGCTCTTCGCCGTGTAGCACCCGATATTCTTCAGTGCTTCGATTACCCAGCTGTCAATTTCGTCCGAGAATTCATCCAAATAGATATCCTCTTCATCTGCACCTTCCACATCGCGGAAGACATCGATGGCGTATTCGGTCAGCATACAAGCAAGCTTGATATTCAAACCACCTTTACCGATAGCCAATGAAACTTCTTCAGGACGAAGATAAACCTCTGCCTTATGTTCTTCTTCGTTCACTCGTATAGAGGAAATTTTTGCCGGGCTTAATGCACGCTGGATAAACAGCGATATATTGGATGTATAGTTAATAACATCGATGTTCTCGTTTCTCAGCTCGCGAACGATACCATGAATACGGGAACCTTTCATTCCGACGCAGGCGCCGACCGGTCGATACGGTCATCGTACGACTCAACGGCCACTTTTGCTCTCTCTCCCGGAATACGGGCAATCGCTTGATGGTGATCAGACCATCGTTGATTTCCGGAACTTCAAGTTCGAACAAACGCTGCAGGAACAATTTGTCTGTACGGGAAGGATGATCTTCGGATTGTTGTTGTAGTTATCCACCCGCTGTACGATAGCACGCACGGTTTCACCTTTACGGTAAAAATCAGTCGGGATCTGTTCTGTTTTCGGGAGCAGCAACTCATTACCCTCGTCATCCAATAACAGGATCTCCTTCTTCCATACCTGGTAAACATCGGCTGCGATGATATTGCCGATTTTATCCTTATACTTAGCAAACAAACTGTCTTTCTGCAATTCAAGTATTTTTGAAGCCAACGTCTGGCGCAGGTTCAGGATGGCACGACGTCCGAAATCGGCAAAATGCACTTCATCAGTCACCTCTTCGCCCACTTCACAGTCGGCATCGATCTTACGGGCCTCGGTCAGTGTCAGCTGAAGATTCTCGTCCTCCAGTCGTCATCGGCGACAACCGTACGGTTTCTCCAGATTTCGAAGTCACCTTTTTCCGGGTTGATAATTACATCGTAATTTTCATCCGTACCGAACATTTTAGCGATCACGTTGCGGAATGAGTCTTCCAACACGCTGATCATCGTATCTTTATCTATATTTTTCAACTCCTTGAACTCAGCAAGTGTGTCAATCATACTGATTGTTTCCTCTTTCTTGGCCATAATCTTTTTACTTGAATCTTATTAGGTATTTTGTATATTTTATTTCATCGAATGTATATGACTGGTCTTCCCGGACAGTCACTTTACGCTTGGCTCCTTCGGGCTTCACTTGTTTTTCAACAGTGACCACCACCCCGTTTTCGTCGGCCGATTTCAATACGCCGGTCAACTTCGTACCGCTTTTAAGCAGCATTTCCACTTCGTTACCTATATTTTTCACATACTGGCGAAGCACTTTAAACGGAGATGTTATCCCTGCGGAACCGACTTCCAGTTCGAAGTCTTCCACATCACGGTCCAGGTGACCTTCCACATAGCGGCTCAACTCAGCGCAATCGTCGATACAAACACCCTCATCATTATCTATTTCTATGATAATCAGGTTACCTGGTTTTATTACTACATCCACTAAATAATTGCCGGAAGAAGCTAATTTCTCTTCTACCAACTGACTTATCACGTCCTTTTCAATCATATACATACAGTTAAGAACAAAAGAAGGGGACTGCCCGCCCCCTCCTCATCTTCGCTTAATCGTCTGCAAATATACAAATAATCAGTGAGTTTTCAAATAAATATATATTTTTTCTGCATGTTAAGAGATTTATCGCGTACATTTATACTTAATATGTCAAAAGTAAGCATATATCAGAACATTTGGTCATTACCCGTTTTTTTCGTTCCTTTGCCCTCGAATATAAGGGGTGCTTGCCGGAATGACGCCCAAAAACAGGAAGGCAGGCTGAGATTATACCATTGAACCTGTACGGGTAATGCCGACGAAGGGAAAAAAGTGTATCTTCAGTAAAAACAGTCCACCTCTGCTATTCCTTTTAAAATTCAGGTTATCAAAAAGAAAAAGGATGAAAAGTGTTCTTATTATTGCCTCAACATTAATGGCATTGTCGGCGGAAGGCAAAACGACCGGACCGGCCGATTCTCTGAAAATCTCAAAAGACATCTCGCTGGACGAAGTGGTCGTCACCGCAACCAAAGTAGCCAAAGGGACACCGGTTGCCTACAGCGAACTGACAAAGGACGAGCTGAATCGCCGGAACGACGGACAAGGCATCCCCTTCCTGATCCTCCAATCGCCGTCCGTGATCATGACGTCAGATGCAGGGACAGGTATCGGCTATTCCGGTTTCCGCATCCGGGGGACGGATGCCAACCGTATCAACATCACAGTCAACGGAGTACCGGTAAACGACTCCGAGTCACACACGGTCTTCTGGGTGAACATGCCAGACTTTGCCTCTTCGGTCGATAATATCCAGATACAACGCGGAGCCGGGACCTCGACCAACGGGGCAGCCGCCTTCGGAGCAACCGTCGCCATGCAGACGCAGAAATCGGAGTTGAAACCTTATGCCGAATATTCGGTCTCGGCCGGATCGTTCGGGACAGTCAAGAACACTGTCAAGCTCGGAACCGGGCTTCTACAGGACCATTTCGTTTTCGATGCCCGCTATTCCAATATCCAGAGCGACGGATACATCGACCGGGCCAAGGCCAACATGCACTCTTACTTTGCTTCGGCGGCTTACTACGGAGACAACACACTGATTCGCTTCCAAACTTTCGGCAGCATCGAGAAGACCTACCAGGCATGGACCGGCGTTCCTTCCTATCTGCTGGATTCAGACCGCACCTACAACCCTTGCGGGGAATATAAAGAAGACGGGGTCACCAAATATTACAAGAACCAAACAGACAATTACCGGCAGCAGAACTACCACCTGACAGCCAGCCAGCGCCTGAGCGATCTGTGGAACATGAACCTGACACTCCATTACACACATGGGGCAGGCTATTATGAAGATTATAAAGGAGGAGCCAAAGTCAAGGACTACAAACTGCCCCCATATATCGACAGCCAGGGAGACACCATCGCCAAGACGGACCTCGTCCGCCGCAAGTGGCTGGAAAACGACTTCTACGGAGCGATCTACAGCGCCAACTATCGGGGAGAGCGTTTGCAATTCTCAGCCGGAGCCGCCATCAACCGTTACGACGGCGACCACTTCGGGCGTGTCATGTGGGCGAAACAATCGAACAACCTTCCCGAACCGGACTACGAATATTACCGTAACACGGGTGACAAGCTGGATTACAATATGTACGCCAAAGCCAATTACCAGTTCCATCCCAACTTGAACGGTTATCTGGACATGCAGTACCGGGGCATCCACTACACGATCGAAGGCAGCGACGACAAAGCCGGCGACCACGTGAATGTCGACAAGCACTGGAACTTCTTCAACCCCAAGGCGGGCATTAACTTCCAGAAGGACGGCCACAACGCGTTCGTCTCGTTCTCGGTAGCCAACCGCGAACCGAACCGGGACAACTTCACCGAGCCGGCCGGGACGAACGCCCGCAGCACGAGACGCTCTACGACTATGAAGCGGGTTACGGTTTCGGAAACTCCCGTTTCCATGTCGGCGCCAATCTTTACTTCATGGATTACAGCAACCAGCTGATCCTGACCGGCAAGATCAGCGAAATCGGCGAAGCCTCACTTCCAATATCAAAGACAGCTACCGGATGGGAATAGAACTCACGGGAGGCGTGGAAATCGCCCGCTGGCTGGACTGGAGCGGAAACCTGACACTCAGCCGGAACAAGATCAAGAACTTCACCGAAAGCATCGAGGTTTACGATGCCGACTGGAACTTCCTACGCGAGGACCACAACGACTTAGGGACAACCGACATCGCCTTTTCGCCAGACATCATCGCCAACAGCATGTTCAATTTCAGCTGGAAACAATTCAGCGCAAGTTTCAACTCCCAGTTTGTCGGCCGCCAGTATATCGACAACACCTCTTGCAAAGACCGTTCCATCGATCCCTATTTCGTCAGCAACCTGCGTGTCGGCTACGTTTTCAAACCGAAGTTTATGAAGGAGATCGCCCTCGATGTCACGATCAACAATTTGTTCAACGAGCAATACGAAACCAATGCATGGGTATACTCGGCAATGGTCGACGGCGAACGTTACAAAGAAGACGGCTATTTCACCCAGGCGGGAACAAACGCAATGGCACGGGTAACATTCAAATTCTAAATGATGGAACAATTACTGGAATATTTCGGAGTACTGACCGGCCTGCTTTATCTCTTTCTGGAGATAAGGCAGCATCGTGCCATGTGGTTGTCGGCTTCCTGACTTCCCTTGTCTATGTTTTTGTCTTTTTCTTTTCAAAGATATATGCGGATATGGGATTGAACATCTATTATGTAGCCATCAGCATATACGGTTTCTGGCAATGGACACGCAGCAAGGGCAGGCAAGAACAAACAGCGGAAGACATAGAGACAGCTCCTCAGGAGGTAATCCTCTACCGCAATATGACACTCCGTCTTTTTGCCGGGATCAGCTTTTCCATCGTCGCCCTGTTTGCGTTACTCTATTATGTCCTGCATTATTTCACCGATTCGCCGATACCGGCAGGCGATGCTTTTACCACCGCCGTCGGAATCGTTGCCACCTGGATGCTGGCACGCCGGATCGTCGAGCACTGGATCTTCTGGATCGTCGTCAACTGCGTATCCGTCTATCTTTATTACCTGCGTGGGCTCTATCCCACAATGTTTCTCTATATTTGCTACGCCATACTGGCGGCAGCCGGATTATACACTTGGAAAAAGAAAGGAATAAGAACAAATGATAGCACCTTATAATTGCGTAGTCATGGCAAACGGCCGTTTTCCACAAACAGCTTTACCACTTCATCTTCTGCATCAAGCCTCCGTCGTCATCGCTTGTGACGGAGCCGTCGAGGCGTTGGATAAAGCAGGCATCACTCCGACAGCGATTGTCGGAGACCTCGACAGTATCCCATCCCGTTTTCGTGAACAGTATGCCGACCGCATCCATATCGTAGAAGACCAGGAAATAAACGACCTGACGAAATCCGTCCGCTTCGCCCACCGGTCCGGGCAGCAGGAAGTTCTGATATTAGGGGCTACCGGGCTGCGCGAAGACCATACGTTAGGCAATATCTCGTTGCTGATGGACTACGCCCCGCTGTTCCAACGGATAGAGATGCTTTCAGACTATGGGATCTTCACTCCTATCCTTCAAACGACAACACTGGAAAGTAAACCCGGAACCCAAGTGTCCCTTTTCTCGCTCGCCCCTTCCGGCACGATTTCCACCACCGGGCTGCGCTGGCCCATCCGCAACCGCCGGCTGACAGCCTGGTGGCAAGGCACGTTAAACGAGGCAACCGGTAACAACTTCACCGTCACCCTCTCAGCGGATGCCCGGATCATAGTTTACCGCACCCTCCAAATAATGTAGTTCAATTTTGGCAGATGTAAATCATCATTTGTATGTTTCAAATATTCTTATAATAAAAAGTCCCGAAGGGGATCTTTCGATCAGCCTTCGGGACAAAATACACCCTCAATTTTACAACTTAGTATTTATTCAAGCCTCACGGCTGTTTAATAAAAATGCTATTCAACAACCTGTCACGCAGGCAGCTTATTCAATTGAGAAGCTTTCCATTCGGGAAAACCATCAATATCGTCATACATGTGGAACTGCAACTTGTCATCCGCCACCCTCTTCAACTCCATTTTAGGAGCCAGTGGCAAACACATGTCATCCACTGCAAACAGTGCTTTCAACAAAACCACATCGTACCCCTCGCGGATTACTTCTTTCTGTAGTATCACCGGCACATTCAATTTGGCCAGATAATAAGCAGAACGTTCATACGCGCACCATGAATCGCCTTCGAGATATAAGTAGACACCATGCAGGTTGTCTATCTCGTTCATCAGAACCTTTTCGACATCCACTATACGTTCCATAATCTTAATAATTTAAATTCTCAATCTCCTATATGCAAACTCCATATTACAAAGATATGGGTTAATGCCGCAAAGGTTGCACTGTAAAAGTCTCAATCTTACTACTCAAAGCTATCAAAGAGCTGATTATCGGCCTCTTTCTTACGCAACTCGTCCAAATTGGCCGCTGCTTCCTTCACACCGGCAGCTTTTGCCTGTTCCAGCAGTTTTCCTGCCTCGTCCAGATTCCCATCCAGCAGGTTCAGGACACCACGCGCATGGATGGCTTCGGGGCTATTGCCGGCCTTAGCCAGATAAGTACGGGCCGCATCCAAATCGTTCTTCGACAATGCGATATTGGCGGCGTTCAGATTGGCGACAGGATCGTCGCTGTACATGCGGACCGCAATCTCGAACACTTCATTATATTCCTTGCTTCCGATCTCGTAGCTGTTGGCCACCGCGAACATTTCGCTCAAACTCAACTGCTGCGGACGCGTCTTGATAATCTCGCGTCCTTCTTCGACCGTAAAGAAACGCACCTGGTAAGCGACACGGTAATCGGAACGGCGCAACGAAGGATAGATATTCTTCAATACATAACGGTAAGGAGCCCCTCCGTCCAAAGCAGCCAGCCTGGCGTCTTTCTTGTCCGGCTCGTCATTGCTGTTGATGATAGCCAGCACAGCCTCACGCGAAGGAACGCTCCGGTCGGCCTCTACTTTTGCTTTCAGGCCTTCCCAATCTTCTGAACCGTTATCTAACGTGAACAGCTCCGGTTTGAAGTCGTGTTTCTTCCGTATATATTCGGCAAGCGCTTTCACACGATTGCCGGCCAGGACCGTATTGGACTTGTAGCTGCCTTCGGGCGACGCAAAACCTTTCAGGATAATGCCTTCAAGCGTGATGTTCTTATCGTTTACGACCGTACTGACCGTATTGTCGATCTTCGCCAGTTCCAGCGCATTGTTACGGAAATCCGGCAGGATCGCATATTTTCCCACCTGGAAGTCCAGATAAGCAGTCCCCACCTCGGCACGATGTTTTACCGTTTCCGCTTCCGGAGAGATATAAGCCAGGGTAGGCTGCACCTCATACCGCTTGTCGGGACGGGTCAGGACCTTGTCGGCCATCACGAGCAGAGCACCCTGTTCCTCTTTTCCACAACCGCACATGTTCGGGATCAGCACGAAGCGAGCGTCTTTCATCCACGGCTCAAACGGGATTACCGTCTTATAGTTGATGACGCTTTCGCTCTTTCCGGCCTGCACGACCAAAAAGCGGGGTTCATCCTGCAAGTTGTTCAAAGCGATCTCGCGGTCATACACTTTCTGACTGATCCGTCCGTTCAGCAGGATGGAAGGCAGCCCTTCCTTCTGCGAAGCCGATTCCAAGACCGGTGTCAGGGAGAGGTTATCGCGAGATTTGATCCGGCTACCGTCGACCGTGATCACGGCGTCGATCACCAATTCGTTCCCTTTTTGTTTCAGTTCGTTACAAACCACTTTTACCGGGGCCTGAGCAGGATAGCCGGCGAAACGACAGCCAGCAAAGCTGCTGCCATATATATTTTCATTGTTTTCTTCATCGCTCCGATTATTTAATAAAGTAAATAATAGAAAGAGCAGCCTTCGTCACTCCGAAATAGTCTTTCGTTTCGCTCTTCTGAACCGTACCGCACGATGCGCACGGATATTTATCATAGTCCAGATGCGCCCATCCGACACCGATCACAGCTCCATGCTCCAACGGTTGCTCAGCAGCCATTGGTAACCATAGGACAAGCCGGCTCCGTAGAGGTTGCCTGATAACGATAATTCTCCATATTTTTACTCAGGAATTTGATCCCGCCGACATTATAATCGGCATAATGGGCATGCACTCCGAGAAAATGGCCGTTAAACTTCTCACATAACCAATAACGCGCTTCCGGCTGAACCATCCAATGTTTCCAACGCATGTCGTCGCCAAACTTCCATCCGTTGTAGTTACCGGACAAGTCCAGTGTCCACTTCTTGCTCAATCCCATTTCAACACCGAGGTTGATCGTTGCAGTCACGTCGTACAGCAAGTTTGACTTTACCGCAAACTTCTGCCCATAAACATTCGTCATGCCGGCTAGAAGCAAAAAGAGGAAAAGTACTTTTTTCATACACTTCATTTTTAATTATCTTTCGTTTTTCTATCCCATGTTAAACAGCAAAGGGGATAATACAGTTTATCCCGACACAAAAATAGAATAAGTCTTTACCACGCGCGGTAGGTGCTCGTTTCAAGTTTCACGGGCAAAGCTACCAAGAACGGACCGCGTGATATAAATACCGACGAAAAAAGGACAAGACGATAGAAATACCGATTAACACACGGAAATATTATCATATCGATTCATTTCTCCGACTCCCTCTCGAAACGCGCCCATTTGAGTTTTTTATTGACGACCTCCGAAGTGCGGACATGCATGCCCTTTACGAAAATGGATTCGGCTCGGATTTCGTTGATGCGGTCTACACGACGGTATTTGGCGGAGATACCGAAAGTGCAAAAATCGTTCAGGCAGACATCGTAACCATCTTTCAACCGATCTATAATATAGTCTTCCATCAGCATCCACGAACGTGCCAGTTCCGAACGGAGGGAAGACGAACCGTGCGATATTTCTTCAAACATCCGCTCTTTGTTTATTGTGCCACGGCTGACTACTTTGGGATAAAAACCCGTTACTTTCTCGCTGTCCTCATTCAGGTTATCATAAATGGGGACAAATCTGTATTGTATACTCATACTATATTATTTTTATAAATGATTATCATGCTACACATCGACACCTTTCAACCCAACCACCTGATTATTTATCTATTATCAGGTGTCGATGTTGGTGTCGATACAGATGTCGATGTACTCACCCGACCGGCACATCGGCACCCGGTTCTTCTGTTTCCGGTATGACATAATAGTATTTCCGGTCTTTTTTCATCTTCTTCCGTACATTATATTTTTGCATTAATTGTCCGAACAACCTCAGCTTTGTTTCCGTAAGGTCTATTTTGCTCTGTTTGCTGATTGTCATCAATATTTCAGGTGCTGACAACGGCTCACAAACCTCCTCTTCCTCCGGAATACGGAAATAATGGAGGAACAACTCTTCCAGCAAAGGCCGCTTTTCGAACATCCGGTTATTCCGGTTCAAAAGCACCTCCTCTTCCGGGGTAAACCAATAGCGTTCACCTTCCCTCAAGGCACTGACCGCCTGGGCGTAGAGTTGAGGATAATCGATGGGTTCTATCCGGATCATCCCCTTCACCTCCACCCCGATAAAACGGCGGCTGCCGGTGGTATCGGTCAGCAAAGAGAACGTATTGGAGGTTGCGATAAACGAAGCGAACCGCCTCATCTCCTCCATGCTCTCGCCATAAGGCTTGCGCAACGTCACTTTCGCCTTCTGAAGCAGGTTTTTCAAATAAGGCTGACGGGAAGCGGGTATCGAGTCGAACTCATCCAGGTTGATCAGCGCGAAACGGTTCAACGCCATCTCCGCATCCTTCCGGCTTCCCAAGTCGATCCCATCGACATAGTAAGGTCGCAGTTCGGGCGGCAGAAGACTCTGGCAAAAAGAACTCTTGCGGCAACCCTGCGGCCCGACCAACAGGGGTGACGTGCTATTGGCATGTTCCCTGTCCATCTGCAACCAGTGTGCCACCATACTGAGGAACCAAATATAAAAGAAATCCCTCCACTCCTTGTTTTCGCATGGCACACAATCGGCAAGGGCACGGATGCGGTCCTGCCCGTCCCAATGCGGCAGATCGAAAAGGAACTCCTCGATCGGCCAGTAATGGGAAACACGCCGGGAGTCCACGTAACGCTGCACGTCATATTCGATTGCCGATATCCCTTCCAACTGCGCCTCGAAACAGATGCTTTTAACCGCCTCGGCCGTCACCGGGCGATAGTCCGTAAACAGCGAATGTCGTTCGCGATACTCCTTGCATCCCTTCATCCGGTTGAACCTCAATTCATAACGCTTGTCATAAACTCTTCCATCTGCATCGCCACCAGCATCCGCCGGGGCATACAGGGCCGTACGCTGCAATGTTTTTCTTTCCTGTAGACGTTCCCAAACGTCACCCTCAACTCCATCTCCTGCTCCCTGCCGAACGGGTGTATCAGGCAAAACAGACGACATCTTCCTCCGGGATGGCGGATTGCCGGCATTTACGCGCCAGATGCACGATGAACTTTTTCCGTCCTTCATCGCCACCGTCTTCCGGCCCGACCTGCCGAAAGGTGTCGGTAAGGCTGGTTTCATAAAGGAGCGATATGCGTTTGTAGCGTTCATAGCCGGGCGCCATGCGCAACAGAGGTCCGTCTCGGCATCGTGTGCCTCGCGTGTCGTCACAGGAGCAGGCATCTGCAAAGGTTGTTCCAGGCGGATCGGCAAGGCATCCGGATTATAATACAGGTCGGATCATACGACACACGGCATCCTTGTTCCGGCGTCGGGCATCCTTCTTCTTTCCATTCGACGGGCAACTGGAGCTGTGCTTCGTAATAGCGTCCTGCACGAAGGCAGGCATGGGCGTGAAAAAGGCGCATATGCCTTTCCGTCTTTGGCAGCGAACCGTCCGACAAGGTAAAAGGAACCACGATTTTAACGCTCCGTCCGCTCGATCCTACAAACGAAGCGAGTGTCTGCGGAAATCCCGCTGCCCGGTCCCGTATGGCAGCCGCCTCCGCATAATCGATCAGGTTGCCGATACTGAGCAGCACCAATCCTGCATAGGTGGCCACACCGATCCTCTCATCATCCCGCTTCAGCGTAACGCCAAACAAAACTACAGGTATCTTTTCTGCTGCAAGGCTTTTTATCCCGGGAGTCAGATAAGGAATGTTCTGCCGCAAGGTGGTCACCGGCTTCCGGCTATTTTCCGTTTTCATGGCGTTCAGGACAATGCTTAGTTCAAGGTTACGGAAAGCCGCCAGGTCACCGCGAAGTTGCGTTATTTTCATATTAGCATTAGTTTTTAAATTTCCTGCAAGGTAAGGTTTATATTTCGGATATTCTATGTTTTTCAATTATTTTATGCACAAACTAATACAAAACATACCGGAAACTAACTCGAACCATACCATAAACTAATCCGGGACATACAGGAAAGTTGGGATAGGTAGTACTATGTATAAGGTATAGGTAGTACTATGAATTGCTAATAGGTAGTACTACCTATCGGTGTTATGTCGTACTATCTATCGAGAGTATGTAATATGCTATGAATTAGTTTATGGCATGGTTTGAGTTAGTTTGTGGGGAGATTCGGGATAGTTTGCGGGGAGATAGAGGTTTAAACTGCTGAAAAACGGGGGGGATACCGATATTGGCACACCTCCATCAAAATTCAAGGGCTATGCCGAAACAGCCTTGTCTCCACACGCTTGGCGCGGGAACAAAGCTGTTTCGGCATAGCCCTTGAAAGACTAATAATCGCTTTGGTAATTAATTGAAGCCGAAATTGATCTCGCCTCCAGACTGAATATTTTCTATCACTATATTTAAAGAGCCTGTAGCCGGAACACTCTGTATCAATGCAGATGCTTCATACATATTGCCGACTTGAAAACCGCCTTCGGGTTTCAGGGTTACGCTGCCGGAGGAATAATGCTTAACCTCCCCCTCAATCGTCGAATTTTCTATTGTTTCATCAACAGCAACCCAAGTCTCCTCGTTACAGAGCATGACACCAACTCCCTTATCTCCCCAACCATTACCACCAGTAAAATGTAAGGTTTCACCCTCTTTAATATTACCTGAATTAATCTGCGCAACCAACTCACTTGGAGCCTTATCGTTTACAAACATACAATCTTCTACTTTTCCTTTTTGAGAAACTTGATATTCAGCATCATAAAGATTCCCCGTCAAGTTTATCTTTAAATCTTCTTTTGTATATGTGTAAAATTTAAAAGAATAAGTAGTACTTACATCTTCATTCGGATCAAAAGAGGCTATACCCAACTGTCCTTCAAATTCTTCTTTGTTCGGCACAAGTTCACTTTTAATTCGTATATCCTCTACCACAAGCTTAATTTCTTTCAACAAAAAACCTTTATATTTTGTCTTTTTAATAACTGACAAAGCACCAGGATGTGCACTTTTGGGAGTAGATGTAGTCGTAACGGGATGACCAAAATATGTATACTTTAGCTTACCATTACTGTCTCTTTCACTTAATTCTTGTGCATTCGTCTTTACTCCTCCAGGTATCTTACCATCAGGGAATAATTTTTCTAATTGTGCCTCTGTAAGCACTCCACTCGTACTTCCTAAATCCGGATACTCATATTTCCCTTCTAACAATTGTCTCGGAATATCCACCCGCACTTTCAGTTCCACCCGTGCAGCCAACTGTGTTAACGGGATCTGGATTGGAGAAGCGACAGTCGTCACGTTAAATGTTGCGGATTTGTTACCGACTTTCACCAACTGGTCAGCTTTCTCTGCAAATGCAGTTTGATATGAATCGCCACCTTCAATAATCTCCTTCAATGCATCCAGAGATTGACAAGATTTATAAGCATCATTAGCCTCTGTCGGATTGGCTACGACCCAAAAGTCATAAGTACCATAATCCAAACCGGTTAAAGTGATTGTATATCCTTTTTTATACGTCTGGCTACCTCCATTTGGAACGGGGGTATCTACATATTCATTCTCAGTTTCCGATAAAGCATCGCCAGAAAAATACTGAGACGTAATATATTTTTCATTTTCACCGAACACGAATATCCAGCAATCCTCTACATTCAATTCTTCCTCTGTCGCATACACATATCCTTCGTTTGTTGCAGCAGCTTTTGTGATGACGGAAGAGGGAGATAGTTCGATGACGAGATCGCCTTTGCCGGAAACGCCCGGCTCGTCTATTATTTTTTCTTCAGTACATGCTGCAAAGATGAACAATGCAGATATAGCTGTCAGGAATATATTTTTCGTTTTCATAATTGTGTGTATTTTACCTGTCGATACTTTCATTTTTATACTCTCCTATTTAATCACAATACAATTTCCGGGATGGAATTATGAACCAGTCTCTCGTATAGAATTCGATTGTGGAATCTCCCCAGTCCGGAGTGATCGTCCAACGCACTTTTATGTCGTAAAGGTAGCCGCCTTTGATACCGTTATGATCGACTTCCTTCGTTATACCAGCCGGATTGATCGGGTATATTTTCTCAAATGTTCTGCCGTCAACTGTGAACTTCACATACAAGGCTGTATTCATTTCAGAATCTTGTTTATATTGGTTAGCATAGCCATAGGCTGTTCCCATGTCAGTCCATCTCGTTCCAATTCGGTTACTACGGTTCAAAAAAGCGCCATCTTTAACATTGACACTCGCATCTCCTTCAACAATCTTGCCATTTTGTTGCAAGTTCACGAATTTAGCTTCATCAAAAACAACAGTCGGATTCCCTTCAAAACCGTTAAGTGTCACATCAAACTGAGAGAAGTCAAGTCGTGCAGCCACATGGGATACCTTCACAAGAATGGTCGTAGGATTATTTTCCGCAACAGACGGAGATGAATAAGAATTAGTTATATCTTTTCCAAAAACAATGCGCGTAGAACCATATTTGATTAGTTGATCCGCAGAAAGACATCCGGATATTTGTTGATTCAAAGCACTTTGTGCATCTCCAATATTGATATTTTTCAAAAATTGATTACCATTTATAACAACATGGGCCTCCAATGTACGATTAGTTTTGTACTTCGTCACAAACTTCAGATCCTTCAAAGTGATAGAACCATCACTATTAGAACTTACCTGATTCCTATTTTGGGGGATTAAAATACCTATTACCTTTCCATCTTCCAATAAGAATACAGATACTTCAGATATCTTTTTTTCGTCATTGTTCTCATCACCTGTTGCAGGTCTGTCTTCACCGGGAACAACAGTTGTTGAAGCTTTTGTAGCCATTTCATTAAAAGCGACACCGAAGTCCAATACTGTATAAGCTTCCGTGGCTTCTTCAATACCCTTCTCTACATCATTCATGATAGCATCATCTTCCATGGAGCAGGAAAAACCGGCAAGAACCAATATTGCTGCGAAAAATATATTCTTAATTTTCATAATCCTATGTATTTTCTCATTTGACTTACGGTGCAAATGTACAGGGAATGCCGACAGGAGGCGATAGGCGAAACTTTCAAGATTAAGTGGTAAAAATACCAAAAGGCAAATTGAGAGGTACACCCTTTAATTGCGATAGAAACGATAAGCTTCTTTTAATAGACAAAAAATAAGGGGGCGTTTTGAAACGTCCCCTTTGTTTATTGTGAATCAATGATTTTATTAATTCGTATCATCTTCTGTTTGCTCGACCACATTCCACGGTGCCACTTCAATACTGAAATTGATACAAGCATTTTCCAAGATTTCATCCGGATTCGGGCTACCTTCACCGGTGATAGTTGCCGAGACCTTGAAAAACTTGTTGCTTGCAACATTACCGGCATCACCAACCAACTTCAAAGGGATATGGAAG
>ENA-OQCE01000091-OQCE01000091.1-human-gut-metagenome-genome-assembly--contig:-NODE-91-length-40842-cov-13.797495_pt1 | contig 40842 bp, 43 predicted proteins | sample MGYA00242495_ERZ504572 | MGnify/ENA primary metagenome ERZ504572 (study PRJEB26092, sample SAMD00036228) | human gut metagenome | host: Homo sapiens | study: EMG produced TPA metagenomics assembly of... | reverse complement strand
CCGCGCGGGGCCGCAGGGCATGGGGATGATCCTGCGTCCCCGCGCGGGCGCCCCCGGTTACCCAACCTCTTCGATAGGAGCTTTTCCCACATGGCAGACATCGCATTCGAGAAGGACCTCTCCGTCGCCGAGACCGGCATCGAGGGCCTGAAGGTCGTCGACCTCGCCGTCCACGGCGACTCGCGCGGCTGGTTCAAGGAGAACTGGCAGCGCGCCAAGATGACCGCCCTGGGCATCCCCGACCTCAGGGTCGTCCAGAACAACATCTCCTACAACGACAGCCGCGGCGTCACCCGCGGCATCCACGCCGAGCCCTGGGACAAGTTCATCTCGGTGGCCCGAGGCTCGGTCTTCGGCGCCTGGGTCGACCTGCGCGAGGGCAGCGCCACCTACGGGAAGGTGTTCACCTGCACGCTCGACCCGAGTAAGGCCATCTACGTCCCGCGCGGCGTGGGCAACTCCTTCCAGGCCCTGGAGGACGGCACCGCCTACACCTACCTGGTGGACGCCCACTGGTCGCTGGAGCTCAAGAGGACCTACACCTTCGTGAACCTCGCCGACCCCGAGCTCGCCATCGAGTGGCCGATCCCGCTTGCGGAGGCCACCGTCTCCGAGGCCGACCTCAACCACCCGATGCTGAAGGACGTCGTCCCGATGGCGCCGAAGCGTACCCTCGTCACCGGCTGCGACGGCCAGCTGGGCCATGCGGTGCGCGCGCTCGCCGAGGAGCGCGGCGTGGCCAAGGACTTCGACTTCTGCGACATCGACACCTTCGACATGTCAGACCCGGACGCCTACTCCAAGTACGACTGGTCGCTCTACGGCACCGTCATCAACTGCGGTGCCTACACCGCGGTCGACAGGGCGGAGACCCCCGAGGGCCGCGTCAACGCCTGGAAGCCAACGCGACCGGCCCCGCCCTGCTCGCCCGCACCTGCTCCGAGCACGGCATCACCCTGGTCCACGTGTCCTCCGACTACGTCTTCGACGGCACGGCCGAGGTCCACACCGAGGACGAGCCCCTCAGCCGCTGTCCGTCTACGGCCAGACCAAGCCGCCGGCGACATCGCCGTGGCCGGGTGCCCGCGCCACTACATCATGCGCTCCAGCTGGGTAATCGGCGAGGGCCACAACTTCGTCAAGATCATGAGGGGCTGTCCGACCGCGTCGCCGACCCCGAGGACAATCTCGCGCAGGTCACGGTCGTCGACGACCAGCTGGGCCGCCTGACCTTCACCCGCGACATGGCCGAGGCCATCTTCCACGTGCTGGGCACGCATGCCCCTACGGCACCTACGACTGCACCGGCTCCGGCGCGGTGAAGTCCTGGGCGGACATCGCCCGCGCCGTCTTCGAGGCAGCCAACGGCAACGGGGAGAAGGTCGTGCCGGTTTCGACCGCCGACTACTACGCAAATGCCGCCGGCCCCGTCGCCCCGCGCCCGGTCCACTCCGCGCTCGACCTGTCCAAGCTCGAGTCGGTCGGCTTCCGAATGCCGACTGGGAGGAAGAGCTTGGGGAGTACCTGGACGCTATTTCTTCGAAAGGTTCTATCTAACTCTATGAGATATCTGTCTTCTGAATCTGATTGCCCATGCGTGAGCGTAATCGTACCCATGTATAATTTGGGTTCTTATGCCTGCTCGTGCATAAGATCGCTGCTGGTGCAGACATATGCTAACCTAGAGATTATCATTGTGGATGATGGCTCAACTGATGACACAGTTGAGTTAATCGAAAGCGTTGTCGAGGCTGACTCGCGCGTTAAAATTCTCCATAAGATAAACGGTGGGCTCTCCTCGGCGCGTAATTTCGGCGTTAAACACTGCACCGGTGAATACATAATGTTTGTAGACGGCGACGACGTTCTTGATATAAGAACGATTGAGCTTCTTGTCGAGATCGCCCTTGAGAACGATGTTTCTCTTGTTACTTGCAAGTATAAAAAAATTTCATGTACCGAAGATTTTAAGGGTGGACAGCTCGGCCCCGTTGAGGTTGTTTCTGGTGACCGTTTGCTTGAAAGCTTGCTGCTGCTTGATGGTGAGTCCGGTTCTGCGTGCGCAAAGTTATATGCAAAGAAGCTTCTGCCGCTTTTGGTATTTCCCGATGGTCAGCTATTTGAAGATTTTGGTGTAGAGGCTACTGTTTTTTCGACGATTGATAAAGCATGCATATTTGATGCTGAGCTATATGGTTATCTGGCGCGTGAAGGGTCTATTACCACAATCAAGAGTTATGGTGATGCCCAGCTCGACGGAATGTCTGCCTCTCTTGATGTCGTTAGGCGGGTTGTGCGGGAAAAGCCTGAGTTTTTTGACGCCTTTGCATGTTTTGAGGCCTTCTGTTCGCTTCGCATAGCTTCAAGGCTCGATTTGTCCAAATGCTCTGACATAGAGTCAGCAAAGGCATTTATTTTTAAAGCCAGAAAGCAGTGTTGGACCGTTGCAGCTAGTACGCTTGTTGACAGGACTTGGCGCCTTCGCTGCCTTCTGTTCGCGGTCTCTCCTGCCCTGCACAGCTTCGCATACAGCTTTTATGGCAAATTGACCGGAAAGGTTATCGGCAAATGATATTTTACAGTTGCCTTTTTTTCGTCTCAGTTTTTTTTGCCTTTCTTTCGGTATGCGATTTAAAGCAAAGACGAACCCTAAAACAGCCGAGACTGGGTTTTTTTGTCTTAAGTGGATTAACTGTTGCTATTGCTTTTGGTATAAGAGAAGGTTTCGGAACAGATTACTACGATATTTATGTCAAAGGCTACAACGAAATACAGGCTGGGTTTGCCAGTCGTTTTGAGTTGGGATTTGTGACTCTTTGTAGATTGCTCATTTTATTCGGCCTTGATTACCACAGCATGTTTTTCGTTACCTCCTTTCTTACGGTCTTTTTAGTTTATAGAGCTATTTATAGTCAATCTTTAGGACCAATTTGGGGTGTCTACATATTTTTGTTCGGAGGTTTTCTCTTTTTCTCATCCAATGGGATTAGGCAGGCGCTTGCCGCGTCAATTCTGTTGAATGCTCTTCCTTTTGCTACTCGAGGTGATACAATTAAATTTTGTATAGCTGTTTTGGCGGCATCGTTATTTCACACTACGGCTCTGCTCTTCATTCCTTTGGTTGTATTGAGGGGGTGGCGTCCGGATAGCTTGAAATCCTTTTTCACGTTTTTGTGCGCCATTGTTTTCGGCGGAGCATCTCTTCCGCGCTTCTATCTTTTGGAATTGCAGTTTCACCGCAGATTGCAAGATACGCAAGCGTTGAACATCTGTCTAATCAGTTTTTATCGAGCGGCAACATAGACGTTGCCGATTTATTGATTTGTTCGATTGGTCTTGCAATATTTTTCTGGGTTAAAAATGTTAGCTCAATAACGTTAGACAGGCACACCATATTCCTGTTCAACCTTTTGATGGTTGGAGTCGTCGTGTGCGTCTTGTCTAAATACGTAATGCTGTTTTCTAGGATTGCTGTCTACTTCACGTCGATCTGTATCATTGCGATTCCAAGGCTTTTTTTGTTCGTGCGATCGCGGTACTTGTCCATCGATTCTCATTGTAAAAAGCTTATATGCGATGTTTGTCATTATCGTTTTTATCTATCTATATGGCATTTTGAACTTCAGCCATGTTGTTCCTTATATGTGCGTATTTTCCCATTAACTTATCTAGCTTATATCGTCTGGAGATTTCACTTTGAGTTCTCAACACAAACATTTCTACAGCAATGTCGTTTGGCAGTACGGACTGCAGATTGTTAAGTACATTTTTCCCCTCATTACGCTGCCTTATCTGACTCGTGTGCTTCTGCCGGAGGGTTACGCGATCTACGCGTATGTTGTGTCGTTCATGACTTTCGCCCAGACTTTCGTCGATTTTGGCTTCAACCTTTCCGGTACTAAACGCATAGCAAAATCCGAGACTGTCGAAGAGGAGAACCGGGCTATCGGCGCTGTGACAGAGGCTCGCCTATTGCTTGGTGTAGTGACCGGCGCTGTCGTTGTTGTTGTGGCCTGGTTCATCCCCATTACTCATTCGAACATGCTATATACCATGCTTGCATTTGTTGCTGTATTCGGTAAGGCACTTGCTCCGGACTTTCTTTTCCAGGGACATGAAAACATGGGTCCATTGACGACTCGCTATTTTGTCTCGAAGGGTGTCTCTACTGCCTTGACGTTCGTCGTTGTCCATTCTATCGATGACATTCTGTGGATTCCTATTCTCGACATCCTTTCGAGCGTTATTGCCCTTGCCTGGTCTTTCATTTCCGCCAAGCGAATGTTCGGTACCACCATTACGTTCGTGCCCCTATGCGAGGCGCTTTCAGAGCTGAAGGTTTCCGCGCTCTATTGTTTCTCGAACATGGCCTCCGTCGTTTTTTCCGGTTTCACTACGCTTTTGATTGGTATCGTGATTACCAACAAGGCGATGATTTCCTACTGGTCCCTTGCTGTGACTGCAATTAATGCCATCCAGTCCCTTTATTCGCCAATTGTGAACAGTCTGTACCCCCATATGGTCAAGGGGGGTGACTACGGTTTTGCAAGGAAGTTGCTCCTTGTCTCTATACCCGTCCTGCTCATTGGCACCATCGCTTTCGCAGCACTTTCCGATGTAGTTATGCTCGTGCTCGGTGGCAAGGACTATCTATCAGGTTCCTGGGTTATCGCCTGGGCTTCACCCGTACTCGTGTTTTCCTTCTATGCAACGATGATCGGCTGGCCGATTCTTGGCGCCTCTGGCAAAGTCACTGAGGTTACCTTCACCACAGTTGGATCTGCTGTATTTTGCATTGTTTCGCTTTTGACCGTGTCTGCAATAGGAGTCGCAAGTTTGCAGGTCATTTGCATCATCCGTTGCCTTACTGAGGCAATTATGTGCGTGAGTCGCATTTGGCTCGCGCGCGGATACTTGTTTCCGTCTCGAAGTGTTACCGCCGATTGCGAAAGGTAAGGAATAAGAAATGAAAAAGTGTGTCGGTATATTGTCACGCCATGCAGTGCCGAACTACGGTTCCATTCTGCAAGCATATGCCCTTCAGGATGCGTTCGCCTCAATGGGTATCAATGCTGAGTATGTTGACTACCGCATCCCCCGAGACTTTCCTTTAGCAGATGCCATGAGGACCTCTGGCGCGCTCGGTCCGATTCGTGCGATTCCAAAAGCGATTGGTGCCCGTAAGTTCGAGGCGATGAGGAGTGATTTGTTGAGGCAGAGCCGTAGGGTTACCGACTCAGAAGAGCTCGGTAAGCTTCTTGCGGAGTATCCTGTCCTTTGTGTGGGAGGCGACCAAGTGTGGAACATCATGTCTGATGGAAACATCGAGGGCGCCTACCTTTTGGAGAGCGCATCAGACGATGCCTACAAGTTCTCCTTCTCTTCCTCCTTTGGTAAAAATGGCCTCGATCCACGCGAACGCGAACGTGCCGCCAAAGCGTTTGCGCGCTTTGATAGGCTTTCAGTGCGCGAGGAAAGTGGGCAGAAAACTCTTGAGGAAATGGGACTTGAGGCGCAAACCGTTGTCGACCCCGTGCACCTGCTCTCAAAGGAGGCCTGGTTTGATCGTGTTGAGCCTCGTGCTCCCCGTGGGGTGAATGGGAAGTACTGCCTGATCTACAACCTGCATCCAAGCGATGCATTCGACCGCTATTCTGCTGCCGCATGCAAGTCACTCGGCCTCGAGGTCGTTAGCATTCGTCCGTCGCTTCGTAAGACGATGGGGAAGAATTTGTTCTACCCGTCGCTTCATGAATTCCTTTGGCTGTTTGACAATGCTACCTGCGTGCTCACGGACTCATTCCACGGGACTGCTTTTTCGTTGCTGTTCAATACGCCCTTTGTCGATATTCTGCCTGAGCAGTATGCGGAGCGTAACAAAGCAATTCTTTCTCGCTACGGGTTGGATTCCCGCATAAGCACGGAGCTTCAGCCAGAAGAGCTTTGCCTCAACGATTTTGATTGGGCGGGCGTCAATGAGTCACTTGCCGTCAACCGTGAGTCCTCCTTGGAGTTCCTTTGTGACACCGTTGGCGAGTTCTCCGCCTGTCTTGCTCGCTAGAATAATGAATGGAAGGTCGTATTTTGAGTCAGCCATCTGTTTCCATCATCGTCGCTGTTTACAAATCTGAACAATTTCTGCCGAAGCTTCTTCATTCCTTTGAGGTTCAAACCCATAAGAATCTCCAGATTATTCTCGTTGACGATGGTTCTCCCGATGACAGCGGTCGCATCTGTGATGACTATGCTACACGTGACCCTAGGGCTATTGTTATTCACAAGCCTAATGGCGGCACTTGCTCCGCTAGGAATGCGGGACTTGGTGTCGCGACGGGTGACTATCTCATGATTGTGGACGGTGACGACTGGCTGGAGCCCGATTGCGTTGAATATTTGGTCGACTTGGCTGAGAGCACTGGCTCCGACATGTCCTACTCGGTGAATCTCTTTACAACGCGTGATAGGGAGCAGATTGTTGAGGACGTCCGGGAGACCTGGTCGGCAGAGCGCGCCACCTCTGCCATCATCTATCCCTTTATGCGGCTGGGGCCTTGGAATAAGTTGTACAAACGTTCTGTAGTTGTCGACAACAATATTTCGTTTTCCGTTCCTTGGTTCGGCGAGGGTCTGTACTTTGCTACCGAGGTTGCACAGCACTCTAATCATGTGGGCGTTGGTAGACGTAAGGTCTACAACTACCGTTTGAATAACTTGGGGAGCGGTCTTACCAACTACAACGTTCAAAATGGCAAGAATGCCCTCGGAAATATTAAATTCATTAAAGAGAACCTGACTCTGGACACTCCGATGGTTCGCCACGCATGCGATTGGCATATCTGGCGAAACTACGAGTTCCTACTCACTCAGATAATAGGTGCGGATGAAATGGACTCCGAAGGCAAGCTCGCGAAAGAATGTGCAGCGTACGTTAGGAAGAACTGGCTGTCCGTGTTCAAGAACAGCGAAGTCGACCGTTCCGAGAAGGTAAAGATCGCATGCTGCGGCATGGCACCCGTGCTTTACGCGAAGCTGGTCATAGATCGAAACCGGAAGGGGCTCGAGGCTGATAAAGGCAAGTTCATGGATGTCGAGGAGTAGGTGCATGGCGAATCTAAAGCACGCAATCAAGCAGGGTATCGTTGCTCTCAAAGCCAAGAATATACAGCCTGTGATGCAGACCGTCGGCGATGAATGCCTGCTCAAGGGGAAGACTGCCCTCGTTGTGGGAGGCTCAGGTGGAATCGGCAAGGCGGTCGCCAAGGCGTTCCTGAAGAACGGCGCGAATGTTGTCATCGCCGGCACTAGGCGCGCGAAGGTCGACAAGGTGGTGTTAGAGCTTGGCGAGAAGTGCGCCGGGGTTGTTGTCGACCTTGCCGAGCCAGAGACCTTTTCGAAAGTCATCGACGAGGCGGTGGCATTCTACGGCCCCATCGATATCCTAGTCAATTCTGCCGGCGTTCACACCGAGGACGTCTCCATGGGCGGGTTTCTCGATTTTTCAGTTGAGGAATACGATCGCATCTTGGACATCAACCTGCGCGGCGTCTACTTCATGGTGCAGTCTGTTGCAAAGCGCATGATTTCCGATAAGGTCAGCAATGGGCATATCCTTATCGTCTCATCCTCGGCTGGCAACGAGCCCGCATGGTCTCCCTACCGCGTATCGAAGTGGGGTCTGAAGGGCATCACTGAGGGCATGGCTTCCGCCTCGTTCCTCATGGCATTGTAGTCAACGCGATTGCGCCCGGCAGCACGGCGACTCCTCTTCTTGGCGTCGAGGAGGGTGACAGCATCTCTGCTGAGGACAACAGACTTGGCAGGTTCGCCATGCCCGAGGAGATCGCGGAATTCGCTGTGATGTTGGCCAGCCCCATGGGCGACATGGTGGTTGGTGACACTTTGTACGTCTCCGGTGGCCGTGGGGTCTGTGATATCCGGTAGCGGCTTTGCGGGCGCTTCAAAGTATGAGATCGCCTTTACCGCAGAAGCAGCTTGGCTGCCTCGGAGGCTTGCGTCGAACCGTCTTCGAGGTAGACTAAGCATCGGAATAGCCTCTTTGTCAAGCCTTCGGTTGCAGTGAAACTTATGGTGCTGCTTTTCGAGGTGACACCTCCGATTGCGGTGTTGTACCAGGTCCTGCCTCCGTTGTCAGAACATTGCCATTGAAATGCGGCCGCGTGCTCAGCGTCGATTGAGAACGAGCCTCAATTCCTGCGCTCGTTGCGCAATCTTTCGGCTGCGTGGTGATCCTCTCTTTATTCGACAATAACGAGAGTTTGGCGTTTTGAGTCGCAGCTGTTGTTCCATCCTGGAAGGTGACAACGCACCTGTAGAGACGTTTCGCAAGTGCGGCACTGGCGGTGAACCGCAGCGTAGGCAGCTTTGAGGCGGCATTGCCAATCCCGGTGTCGTACCAGCCCTTCCCATCATTGTCGGAACATTGCCACTGGTACGAGATGGCACCTAGCTCGCACGGAGAAAGACGCTTCGGATCCAGTCGAGGCGGCCGTGTCTCGCGGTTGCCCGGTTATTTGGTTAGCGCTTAGTTTTAGTTGCGCAGTGTTTGAAGCCGAGCTAGTCCCATCAGGGAAGAATGCCAAGCATCTATAGCGGCGTTTTGACAATCCCGTACTTGCAGTGAACTCGATTCTCGCCTGCGTGGAAGTCTCACCTCCGATCCCCGTGTTGTACCATGATCTGCCCTCATTGTCGGAGCATTGCCACTGGAACGAAGTAGCCCGCTCTGCTTCGATGGCGAAGAACGCTGTTGACCCTGCGGCAGTTGTGCAGTCTTCGGGCTGGGAGCTGATGGCGTATCGGGCGACAAGGACGAGGCGTGCGGGCTCGCTTGCGAGGGTGCTGCTGTTCGGGAACGAGACTAGGCAGCGGTAGAGCCTCTTCGCGAGCTGGGCATTGGATGCAAACCTCAGGGTTTTCTGCCTGGAAGTTTCGCCGCCTATACCCGTGTTGTACCAACTTGAACCTCCGTTGTCGGAGCATTGCCATTGGAACGATGTCGCGCTTGGTGCCGTTACGGTGAATTCGGCTTGGGCTCCGTTGTATACTTCACAGTCCTTCGGCATGGTTGTTATGGCGTACGTGGTCTCATAGCTTGCTGTGAGGTCGTACTTGGCGCTCCATTTGCTGTTCGATTCTTTTGTGACGCTAGATGCCGCCATAAGCTCAACTTTTGCGCCATCAGTCTTCCACTCCCTCAGATTCATCGCATAAGCAACAATCCCATTCTGAATTCCCGAGATGCTCGGCGGGAACGACTGGTTATCAGCATCAATAGAAAAGCTTTCTGCCTTAGCATCCAAGTTCTGCTGAATACGGTCGGCATACTTTTCGGCCCATTCATCAGCCTTGCCGTTTCGCACAAAGTAATTGTTGGACAGGTCGGTTGAGCGGTAGGCGTAGTCGGCCTTTTGGTAGTTGGCCGTGTGGTCGGAGTGGGCGATTGCCATGAGCTCGTCGGTCAGGCCAAAGTACAGATGGCGCTGGTCCAGGTCTCCGTACCAGTTGTCGCTGGTGTCGTCCCAGGTAAGGTCCATCTGACACCATTTGCCGTCGATCTTTACGGCGTTCCACGTGTGGCCGTTGCCGGTGATGCGGCCGTTGGCGATGCCCGCGGCGTCAAGGAGCTTGGAGTAGATGCGCTGGTAGCTCTCGCAGGTGCCCTGGTGGCGCGTGAGGCCACTCTCGGCCGAGCACCAGTTAAGGCTGTGGTCGTACTCCAGCCGGTCGAGCGTCCAGTCGTGGAGCCACAGCGCCATGTCGTATTCCGAGCCGTTTGTTTGTTGCCTGCACTGGGCCACGGCGTCGTTGACGATCTGCGTGACGCTCGGACGGGCGGCGTCGTTTACGGTCATCTCCGCCGTGGTGCGCAGGTAGTAGATTCCCTTGTCGTTTTGGGGGTCGTTTCTGTCGTTGTCCATAAAGTAGAAGTGGATGCGGTACGTGCCCGATGCCGTGAAGTCAAAGGTAAAGTCGTGGCCCGCGGTGCCCAGGCTGTAGTAGCGGACCATGCCTGGCGCGACGGGTCGCAGACGCTTTCCTGGCTGCCGCCGTCCCAATAGGTGGGCACGTCCATGCGCGCCTTGGCCTGGGACGAGCCGTTGGTTTGGGTTACGTGGAAGGTCGTCGCGGTGCCCGCGGGGGCGTCGTTCCACGAGACGGTGAAGGTGACGCCGTTTTGGGTTGCCGTGGCGGAGTGGGCGTAGCCGGTTTGTGACGTGGTGGGGATTGCGGCAGGCGTGGGGTTGGTTTGGGCGCGGAGGGATGGGGTGGGGGTGGTGGTTGCGGCGATGGTGCCGGGCGTGGCGGCGGTGCCGTTGGCGCTTTCCGTGTTGACTGCGCTGGTGCCGGTGGATGTTGCGGCGCTGTCCTCTACGGTATCTGCTGCCGCATTTGTATTGGTGCCGTCTTCAGCCTTGTCTGCGACGCTGTTCGCGGCGTCGGCTTGTGCCTGCTGCTCGGCTGTTGCCCGAGGCTGCATGACTTCTGCGATGGCTTCCATTGGCATAGTCGCGCTGACCATGGACGTACACGCGATCGCACAGAGCAGGTAGTAAAGGGATCGTTTCATAGCGGAGCCTCTCGGTGAGCAGCCAATAGGGTCCGAAGGCGGCTCCAGGCCGGCACTCCGCACATATTTTGTTGGGGATTATTTTACGGGAACCCCAGTCAACATCAGCGAACTTTCTGGGGAATGTTGGGGAGGGGGATGGTTGTTGGCTTTCTGTTTCCCCATCCGGCGGCTATGCGGCATGCGTTGGGTTGTCTATGCGTGCTGCGGAAGCTCCAGCGCGAGTCTGTGTTGTTCCTCCGTGAGGCTCGACACGGGCGTCTTCCAGGAAAAGCCTGTGAGTTGCTACCCAGATCCAGCTCTGCGTGGCCATATTCTTCGATTTTGTATCCAGGGTGCTTGGTATCGGGCCTCAGGCGGCACTCGACCGGGTTCGACTCGATGATTCGATATTCCTGCTGGTAAGCGTACTTGGGCGTTTTGATAAGTAGGTTGCAGATCGTGCCTTGGAAAATTTCGTCGATCAGCTTTGGTCCGGGGATGCCATAGGAGATGGCGCCGTGGGCGTATACCTCCTCGCCGCCGGTGGTGTGGCTGTCTATAAGGCGCGCGAAGTTGTCGTGCCGCACGATGCCGATCCATCCGTCAGCACATCCGAACTCCCGGATCATGCGCTTCAGGATTTGGACAGAACCGTCGACGATGTCGTTCTCGCGGACCGTGTACATGCAGTAGATGGGCAGGCGGTAATTGCCGTAGATGCATGCCGGGAGGACCATGGACGCCTCGACCGGATCGCCCTGTTCGCCAGGCAGGCCATGATAGTGGCCGGCTGCATTCATATAGAGATGTCCGTTCAGCAGGTCGTCGATGTACACCTCCTTGGGTGCGAACTTTAGTAGGTAGGCGATGTTGTTGTTGGACATGGTGTTTCCTTTCTTGGGTAGTGATGCCCTGGGTCGCTTTGTGTGTCCGGGTTGCTTGCTACCAAGGTAAGGGCGTCAGGCGGGGCCCTCGTGCAGGAATGGTGCGCGCCTGGCGCTTGCTGGGGTTGTGATCGCCCTCGGCGCCGGGGCACACGCTTGCGGAGCGTTCCGGTAGTTGTCATTGGGCAGGGGAGCATCGGCTGGCGTCATCTTTCAACGAAATCGGGGAGGGGTCCGTGATTGACGGTGCGGCCAATTACGGCTGCGGCTGCGTCTTATAGGCGTTGGCGAGGACCTCAAAGAGCGGCCTTGCCTCGTCCGCGTCGAGTGCAAGGAGCTTTATTCCGCCAATGAAGAGCGGGCGATCCCTGTCGATTGGCGTAGCTCCTCGGTCTGTTACGAGGGCGGTCTAAATTCTTCGTTTCTTTCCCCCGAACGCAGGACTGGTACTCCTTTTGCGCAGCGGCGCGGCGAGCGAAGTGTTTGATATGTCGAAGTACTAAGCCACGGCAATTCGGCTCACGTGGAGTGCCCGGGCGATTTCGGACCTCGAGCGCCCGGCTGCATCAAACGACCGTATATCGTTCGCTTGGTCCATTGGCGCGGTCGTCTGTTCCATTCTTCCCGTGCTGGTTAGCATGGTAGCCGCCCGTAGAGTCATACGGCGAGGGCCGCGCCCCGGTCCCTGGGGCGCGGCCCTCTTGCTTAAACGGCTCAATTCTTAAAGACCAAAGTGCTCAATTCTCGGCGATTATTCGGACCATTTGTAAATGAAACCTTAACAGGCGCTCGTTTGGTCCTTCGAGAGTCAGGTGACGCCCATTTTTCGGCCGCCCTCTGTACCTTGCGGGTGCTGGTGCCGGCGGCGTATTTCTCGGCCACGGCGGCGCGGTCGACGCGCTGGCAGCGTTCAATCAGGTCCTGTGGGAAGAAGCTGCCAGTGTGGAGCTTGGGGAAGCGCAGCGTCAGCGTGCCGACGACGGAGGCGAGGCTGCTCTCCCGGTAGCCGTTTCGGCTTTTTGCCCCGCCGCTGCACGGCCGGTTGGCTTCCGCGTCCATCGCGGCGTTCGCAACCTGCTTGGCGAGTCTGCGAATCAGCGCCTGTATGCCGATGACGCCGTCGTCGAACCTGGGCATGGCGAGCATATCCGGCGTCGGGTCTGATAAGATTTCTATAGCTGTCTTCTTCCATTCTCGGAACCTGCTGTTGTGGCGATTTCTGATACTAGGACGAAGCCCGCTCATCGTTAAACGGATGCTGAGACGTTACCCTTACACCAATATTTTCGGCGCGATCGCTCGTGTCTGATTGACTTCCGGGTATGCGGGTTTCCTGCTGGGCTGTATCTGGGTCTAGCGTTTCTCGCGTACTTCGATTTTCTCGTCGCAAATCGCAGGTAATATGAGATAAAGACCAAGAGGTGGTGCTATGGCAATCGATATTGTCAAGATCGTGTACTTTGACGAGGGCTCTGCAACTGATTTCGTTCAGATCCGCGAGGGCGGTAAGTTGACGAACACCATGACACTATTCAACGAGGACGAGGATTCTGGTGCCGCTGGGGTCGACGCCAAACTGGGAATGAAAACGAAGTTACTCAAGACCTTAATCGGTATCGATGCCGCTGCGGGTATAGATGCAAATGCCCGCATGCAGTTCAGCTCGGGAACGGTCGTTAAGAGCATTGTCACCAACACGGTCCTTACTGATTTCTTGGGTGCCGTCGCGAGTGAAAACGATGCGTCGTCCTCCGACGAAAACTCAGACAAGTGCGCTATCAAGGAATTCTCCGGCTTGCATATCGAGCAGATTCCGGGCTCAATCTCGACCATGGCGCTCCTGACTCCATATTTCGGCATGTTCCGTTCGGGGCAGAGCATCGCGGCAGGGGATCTCGATATCTCGATTGATAAGCTCGATAGTGCCTTTCAAATGCAAAAGGGTATTTTGAATTCTGTGGCGCTGATGGAGAGGGTAAAGAGAGGGTGATTTTGCGCTTTAATGGCAACGCCTTCAAGAATAACTACAGACCGTCCGATTTGCTCAAGATGCGCCTGTCTTTGTTTGCTGTCAAGGTCGGGAGTACAAGATTGTCGGCCTTGTCGGGCAACGAGGAGCTCGAAATCGGGGCTTCGAGGCCAAAGACAATCCCGACTACAGCGAAAGCTTTGAGCCGGCTGTGGCAGATGAGAAAGAGCTTGACATGTACGACGTTATTCTTGCGGGGGTGACCTCTGGTGGCAAGTAGGGCTGTCGTATTCTTTGGTCCCGACAGAGCTTACGAGGAGCTGCTCCAAGAGCGTATCGATCCTGATGAAGTGACAGTCCGCTATCTAGATTCGATTCGTGTGTACAATACTCGCATCAGGGCAACGAAGGTGCCGCTCACGAGGCTGGAAGCTATCTGCCGTCAAAGGTTGACAACTGTGTTGTCAGAGCGAGCGATTACGGCTCCGTTGTCAGCCACGCCATATCAAACTTCGCAAGCATTCTCGAGGGCGCTTTCGAGTTCGATACGGTCTATGCGCAGAATCCTCCTGCCAGGGTGTTCGATTCCTTGAAGACGGCTTATACCGAAGAGAACGTGGAATGCCTCCGGTATTCCTACCCCAAGATATCCAAGGGGGATCTCCCGGCGATATTTTCAGGGCTTTCAGCGAACGTAATGGGCCAGGAAGAGGGAAAGAAGGCTTTAGTCACGTCACTCTATAAGTTGTCGGTTCTCGGCGGCGAGGCACCATCGGTCTTGCTATTCTACGGCCCATCCGGTGTTGGTAAGACGGAAACTGCAAGAGTGCTGAGCGAATCACTGGGCGGAGGTCTGACACGCATTCAGTTTTCTATGATGCAGACGCAGGAGCTTACGAGTACCTCTTCGGTGCCGAGCACTCGAAAGCCAGCTTTGCTCGTGACCTGTTGGGCAGGGAATCGAATGTGGTGCTCATTGATGAGTTCGATAAGGTTAATCCCGGTCTCTACAACATGTTTTACCAAGTTTTCGATGACGGTACCTTCGTCGACACTAACTACGAGGTTGATATGAGGAATTCGTTGTTTATCCTCACTTCGAACTTCGCGAGCGAGGCTCAGGTCAAGAGGGCGTTGGGCCCGGCCATGTTCTCTCGTATCAGTGAATGTGTCGCATTCGGTGACCTTGAGCTGGAACACAAGCGGGCTATCGCCAGAGCCGAATACGATCATATAATTTCCAAGCTCGACGACGAGGACAGGTTTACCATAGAGGCCAGCGACATCGCTGCCTGGTTCTTCGAGAACGCTGGACGCTACGACAATATGCGCGCTATGAAGCACAAGGTCTCGAAAGCAATATTTGAGAGACTGTCAGCCTCAATAATTGAAGCTGACTACAATGGACGCGGCCAAAGCAATTATTGACGCTGAAGTGTACGTGCCGGGGAATGCCGATGGAACTACGGGTTGAGTTGAGGTCTGCTTGCATGAATTAAGTGCCCCGTAGCTTCTTTCGCAAATCCTTAACTGCGTAGCGGAACACGGCCCACGCCCCGTCGTATGATTTCTAGCGGCTAAACATTAAATCAATAACGATGGGGGGCGAGCCGTGTCTGTGAACGTCGCGACAGTCGACGAGGAGTCGCTGAGCAATGGCATAAAGAATCTGGTGAGGTGGGGCGGCGCGGTGGCTGAGATGTTCCTCGAATGGGGGCGGAGCTGGTTGCCGGCAGTTACCGGAGGTTATAGTCTTTTGTATGCTCCCGTTGTCATATGGTTTTCGGTTGGCTCAAGTTTATATCGATGATTCATGGATCAATAATCAGCATGCTACCTAAACAGCGGTATTGACGCGGGTCGCCTTCGAGTCCTGCGTCCTGCGGAAAGGCAGCTGTCCTTCTTGGGATGGTCGCCTTTCTCTTTTTTAACAAGCTCCAATGACAGCAAAGTTTTTCTTATCTATTGACGACCACCTCGGATTGTTTAAACACAGGTGCTTGACCGTTGTTGTCAACTCGGTACGCATTCTGATGGACGAGGGTTTTCACTCGATTGTTAAAGGCTATAAAGATCCGTTTATTGATAAGATCCTAGCCTGGAGTTCAACGAGGGCCTATGTTTAAGCATTTGCGATAAAACATGTACTCGACCAAATTGGATTCATTGATCTGCTTCAATAGTTACAGGATGGCTCCCTATTCGATTGAGGCGGGGGATGTGGTCGCGCCGGAATTGTGGGTGTAAGCGTGGCGTCCCGGTGCCCGTTTAACGAAGAACGGCCGCCGTCCTAGAATCTGAAATCATTATAACAACAGGTTCTAGGAAAGGACGAAGACTTCTATGGAAATCTTATCAGGCCCGACGCCGGTCATGCTCGCCATGCCTCGTTGTCGACGAGTGGCTGTTGAACAAGCCTGACACGGAGTTCAAGTCGAAGCTGCTGGAGCTGGGGTATGGCACGGTTTCGATCGTATTCTGCACCCAGTTCAAGAAGAAAGACTGTCGCTCGAGGAGCGGCGGCGGGATCCACGCGGACGCGATCATGGTCAGGGTCGTGCACAACGCGGTCTGGCTCGACATGTGTGAGGCCAAAATGCGGTAGCGCCGCAGATAGACCTGTGGCAAAAAAGCACTGGGGCCAGTGTCGGCCCCAGTGCCCAAGTGCGATGTCGGCGGTGCTGTTTCGCGATATTCAGCAGTGCTCGGGCGTGCAAATACTAATCCGGCCTCGCTGTGCAGCCGCATATTTACTTCGCTCACGTTGGTGCAGGTCTTATTTGAGCATCTCTGCCCGCGATGATTGCTTCTTTTCGGACGACGTGATCGAGCGCCACCACCTCGAGTCTGGACATAGGCGTTGACGAGCCGTACGCAAGTTCCTTGGACGAATCGGCCGTGCCCTACGACGGTGGCGTCAGGTGCTGATATAGCTGATGATTGAAAGACATTCTGGTAAGTTCACTATTGCCCAGTTCTTTGACCCGCGGTCCATGTCATTGTTGCCGTATATCAATGCGCATAGGTCTTCTACAAATCGCCTGCGTCTATTTTCGATATCTTGCTTATAGGGAAGCTCATCCTTATTGGCTCCCCATACCGATTCAATCACTTCATCAAGATATCGAATGAAGCGATTGCTGTGTTTCGCAAGTTCGTAGACAGCCTCGAAGTCAGTGCTGGTCTTCATTTCGTGCCAGGCGAGTGGGTCATAGTAAGCGAGAATGTTTATTACAGGAAGCAGACCCTGGTCTGGGAAATGCTGAACCCTTCCATCCCCAAAGTGCTCCCAGTGGTTAGCAATGTATCTGGATAAATTTGTTATAGAGTCGATAAGCCTGTTGCAGGCTCTTAGTGAGGCTTGTTTGTAGCCGAGCAAATCGATGGTTATATCCATGAAGGTATATCCATCCATTGTATTGATTCCTTTATACAGAAGGTAGTCAGCCGGCTTTATCGGATTTAGCTCTAGGCGCTTGTCGTAGAAGCGCTCGAGGTATTTTCTCCCTTCAAATCTTGGGCCATATACGCTTGGAGGGAATGTGCAAGCTGTGTGATGTCGGTCGAATAAACCACAACAATGCTTTCTTGTTGAAACAGGGTTTTGGTCTGCTCGAGCACCTTTATAGCGAATTCGGGCCGGCAGCGGTCAAGCTCGTCGATAAAGATGATGGCTCGTTTGGCTACCTTGGCAGATGGCTCTTTATGAGCTCGCCAATTTTGCTCCTAAGCTCTTTTTCCGCTTTGTACTGTTCGAGAAAATCGGTGCCGCTGAAATTTTCAATGATGCCATTAATGTCAACGCCGTATCCAATAATGGAGGCGGCGGTTTCTATGACGCTAATGACTCCTTTGCCGAAATCCTTTCCTCCCTTGACGCTCTGTTCGTCTACGGCGTTAGCGATAGAGGCCAATATAGGCAAGACCGGATTGTCGAAATGGTCGTCTTCCCATGCGTTGAAATAAATGGGGAGGCATGGTGTCGCGGGGAGTTCTGTTGCGGTTTCTCCTAGTGTCGCGTTAAGTGTCTCGAAATCGTGGTTGAGAGTCGGATTTGCCATTTGCAGGACTCTAGCTACTTGTTTTACAAAGAATGTCTTGCCAGATCCCCAAGGCGCGTCAATAACAAAGGTATACGGAGGCTCAACCGTAATGAGCATCTTTAGAAAGTCCTCAATTTCTCTCTTGCGGTGAAGCGGATCCTGGCTGAGGGCGTTGTCAATCGCTTTCGGCGTGGGCTCCTCATCGACTCGTTTCATGGTGGCCGCCTTCTTTCTGTGGGCGGGGTTTCGTTTCGGTCTTATTCGTTCTGTAAATAGGATCGAAGGGTTTCTTCTTGTCTAACTTACATCCGTAGGTTTTACCCTTTAAGTGTTTAACAATGCCTAGACCTGCTATTTTCCATACGCAGTGAAGTGGTATGGTGCTTGAGCTTATGCTGATTTCTATTTGTGTTGGGAGATTGATGGTTAACAAGTCCCGAGAGGACAGGACGGTGGGTTTGAAACCTCCGATGTCCTGATCACGGTTTTAACCTCTGCGGCCCTTCCGGTCGCCTCGCGCATCCTTGCGCTTGCCTTTGGGGATAATTCCTTGTGGTCTGTCGACCGATTGTTCATTATCTATTTTGCATCATTTTCAGGATGGATATTGAGAAGTTATCTCCAGCTTGTCGTGGAGAGAAACGGAATGAGGGATAAAGGCTATACGTTTATGGATTCAGATGCGTCGGGGAATGCCATTTGGACGTTTCCCGTTGCTCTTTCTCTATTTTGTTGGAATCTAATACCAGGCTTAATCTCACTTCTTGCTATCTATTGTGTCGCAGTTTTTCTGCTTTGGAAGTATCGGAATGTCTTTCGCATTGACGTGGGAAGAATGGTATTTATCGGGTTGTGTACGCTTCTTACCGTGCTTGTCGCGGAAGCGTTCTGTGCGGTCTATTTGTCTGATTCGGTATCTGAAATATATCAATTTGTTATTTATACGTTTGCGTTGGTTTTTATTATTTCGTTTAATTTTGCGCTCGATCGCTTTCGAATAAAACGCTTCGGTCGCAGGAAATAGGACCCATGGTCTTATAAGGGTATGAGGACAACATGGACACTTCTACAAAAAATCAAACGCTCGTATATCGCTTTGTCGATGTAGATCCCGAAGAAGGCCTGGACGCAAGGACCTTTCTAAGTTCCTAAGCCAATTTGACGGACTGATAAAAGAGGTCGCAAAAGAGTCGGGCACCTTAGAAAATACGACTATAAAAGTGCGCCCATTTAAAGAAGGCTCTTTTATTACAGAATTCGTGATCCATTGTGTGCCCGGATTGATTGACGCGTTAAACAGTGACGCTATATCTGCAATTAATAATGCCGGCGGTCTTGTGGAGGTTCTATTTGCTATAGCGCACATAATTAAAAAAGTTAAAGGACATATCTCTAAATATAAGCCAACTGACAATGGAGCTTTCGTATATGGAGAGGGTTCGGACGCAGTCCTTGTTCCTGTTGAGATCCACGCGCTAGTCCAGTCCCCAGAAATCGCTGAGAAATTTTCTAAGGTCATCACTGGTCCGATGAAAACTTTCAAGAGGCCTTCGAGGGAGATTGAGATTAAGATTGCCGGTAGTAAGGCTTCAGAGAATGCTATTTCTTTTTCTTCAAGCGAGGCGACTTATTTTGACAGTTATAAAGAAGAAGCTTTAAAAGCAACGCAAGAAGAGACGGTTGAGTATTCGTCCCACAATATCTGGGTTCGACCGTTATTTGGTTCCTACGGTGGAGATGTTTCCGGATATACATTTGAGTCGGGCTACGAGGACGAGCAACGAACATACAATAAGGTTCAAATAGACGACCGTGATTTTCTCGAACGCGTGCGAGATGGTGAGTATCGCCTAAATAGTGGCGACCTAATGCGTGTCGATATGACCATTAAAGAGGTCATTAATTTGAGGACGCAAAAAGTCCGAACCGCCGCATGCCATATAACTAAAGTTAGAGATTACCGTCCGATGAAAAGATGTGAACAGCTGACCTTTGCTGATTTTGTTGATGGGGAGAATAATGACTGACGTGCCGAATCAGCCAATCGATTTGCCCGGACATTGAATGTAGTTCTGCATGCTCCGCAATAGCGACGAAAACAGGTTACTATGTCGGTAGTGATACAGTCATCGTTGACTCTAAGTGAGGCGATGACAAAGGAGGGTCGTTGTTCGGTTGTTGCCGGCAACGGCTCTTTGATTTTAGGAGTTACTTTGGTGATAGAAATTTAGACTTTCGCTCAACTTATCGAACTCCTAGAGAGTCATGGCGTTCTAACTGATGCCGCTGCGCTAGATTGCCTGAGGCGCGAAATGAATATTTGCTCGTCGGAGCACTGCTGAATATTGGGTCACCTGTGCGGTTCGAATTTTCAATTATCGAGCAGCTTTTGTCTCCGATGAAGTCTTGCAATTCTAGCAAAAAAACAAACATATGTTCTATACTTATCGAAGTAGACTTGTTTGGAGGCGTTAGATGGAAGTCCGAAGAGATGACATTGTAGACAGCGTTGTACGTCTGATAAACGGGGTGGGGCGTAGCCCATATTTATTCGTTGGCTCGGGCTTTTCCCGTAGATACATGGGTACCGACGATTGGGTTGGCTTGTTAAGGCACCTCTGTTCACGTCTTTCCGATGATCCTTTCGGCTTGACTCGTACCTGGCACGTTGTCCAGATGAGTCTGACAATAGCGCATTGCCCTCTGCCGCGACGATGCTTGATAAGGATATGCGCATAGCTGTTCTTGAGGACCCTCGCTTCGCTTCTTTTAGAAACGATCATGCAGAGGATATTCGTCAGCGCAAATCTGTTTTAAAGATTATGGCGGCCGAGAGGTTATCCTCGTTCAAACCTGACTATATGACGCATGAGCTTGATATCTTGAGAGAGGTTGGCAGACGGCGTATCTCTGGAGTTATTACAACCAACTATGACTGTCTCCTGGAGTCGCTATTTCCCGAGTTTAAAGTTTTTGTTGGCCAGGACGATCTCGTCTTTCACAGAACTTTTGAAATGGGTGAAATCTATAAAATCCATGGTTCTATGGATAATCCTGAATCTATGGTTCTTGAGGAGCAGATTACACAAAACTCGCCGAAACACAGGATTACTTGGCGGCCAAGCTGCTAACTATTTTCATGGAATACCCAATTATATTTATTGGCTATTCCCTAAACGATCCCGATATTCAATCTATCCTCATGTCGATTTCGCGTTGCCTCGGTTCAAATAATCTTGCATTGCTCAGAAAGCGTTTTATTTTCCTAACTAGGGGTGAAAACGCAACCTCGACACATTCGATTACTTTTCCGGGTATTGGCGAGATAAGCATGACTGAGATTAGGACGAATGATTTTGGCGCAGTGTATGAAGCAATTGGACATTCCAAATGCTCCTTCTCGCCCAGGATCATTCGTGAGCTGCGCAGGAGTATCTACGCTTGGCAGATAAGGGCGAGCCAAATGATTCACTGGTAGTTGAAGCGAGTTTTAGCGACCTTGAAAGACTTCCGGAGGGACAACATCTTGTTCTGGGTATCGGTGTTGCGAATGCTTCTTTAGGGCACGGGCATATGGTCAAAGCCGAACTTTTATATCGTGATGTTGTGTTTGATGACGAACATGTTGCTCCTAAGCTTGCCGTCGAGGAATATCTTCCTTCGCTGCTTGCTTCTAACTCGGGTGGTTTGCCCATGTATAAGTATTTAAGCGCGTATTCAGGGGAAGTTCTTAATCCAAGGATGCTAAAGGAAATAGATGAGAAGAAGGATTTAGATGCTTTTCTAAACAACAGCCTACGAAAGGCAAAAGGTTGCTATCATCTTTCGGGAATTAGACACTCGGTTCAGTCTGTTATAGCCAACGAAGGCTTTGAGGAAGCATTTAAAAAGCTTGTGCTACTCGAAGAAGACGAGATCGATCTAAATAAGTTGCTTGAATATCTGAGGGCGCTCATCACGGACGATCGCAAGATAATCCACGGTAATAGCGAGCTAAAACGGCTTATTAGAATGTATGATTTCCTTAAGTACAAGAAGGCCTTCGACATATCGGCTACTAGTGAGTAGTCCCACCTAGCGTCTATGAAGAAGGCCATCTTTGTAAACTATGGCATCTGAGCGTATAGTGCGAACACCACGTGCAAATGCATACTTAATATAACGCTTTCTGCTTGAAATCACAATGGTGTCAGTTTCGACCTGCCAATCAAGGGAAGATGGCGTAGAGAATCTTCCTGCAATACAAAAGCTCTTTGGGAGCTTTAAGGGTGACGCTTTCAAACTGAGAGTGTTGCCCTTTTTTCATGTATGCAATGTGTGGTGTACTAGCCAAGCACCATCCCGGCAATGGAATGATCGAGCATGGGCGGCTTCTACTGATTGACGTGATCGTGGTCAAACAAGTGATATCGATTAGAATTAAATCAATTGCGCTGGAAGCCTTCGGGCGACACCTGAAGAGGGCTGATGCGTCGGCCCGCTTTTTTGTTTGGATGTAAGATTCGGCCTGGCATAACAAGGATCTCATTTGGGGAGAAACAAATATCCGGCGGTTTTCCGCTTCGGGACGCACGGTTTAAGCGTGCTTTTCGGAAGTGCGGGGAAAAATCGGAAACCTCCGAGCATAAACAGAATTTCGGCAACAAAACCGCAGGTCGCGGAAGGCTGAAACGGGGGCCTGTTCGACCTATCTCAGGTTTTCACCGCACTTCCGGAATTGCTCGACGAAGTATGCGGCAAATTTCGGAACCCTCGAGCACATCGTCCTTTTCATGAAAAGAACCCGCAGGTAGAAGCGTTGCCACTATCCAGTGTGGTTTACGTGTCTAGAATTTGCCGCACACTTCCGGATTTTGCATAAGCTCGACTGGTTTGTTTATCGATTGGGGCAGAGGAATCTTGTCTGGACCTCGTTATATGTATTTAAATGGATGAACTTAACCTATAAGTTAAGTTCATCTAGAAATGGGAGGTGCCCTTTGGCAGAAGGATATGATCTTGTCGAATATAGAGACCTCAAGGGTCGACCGTTTTGGGAATTGACGGCTTCTCCCGACAACTCTCAATTCCAGAAAATGTTGTCAGACCCTAAGCGGAAAATAACCGCTCAACTATGATCGGCCGTAATAGCTCGTCAGCTTCTGGAGCCTGAGCGCTGACATTTAGGCTTGGCTTTGAAACGGAGAATACAATGAATAAAGTAGATCTATCTGATTTTTATGCCGAAACAGTAAGTAGCGAAACACGCGCTTACGAACATGCACTAGATATTGAGTTTATTGTTCATCGCGAAATGAAACATTTGGGATTGAGCAAAAGTGAACTGGCAAATCGTATGGGCATAAGCTTCAGTCGCTTTCTAAGCTCTTGAATTCTCAACCCAATATGACTCTAAAGACGATTGCAAAGTTCGAACTTGCTCTGGGCATTAAGATCGTTCCGCAGGTTATCGTCAGCTATTCCAAAGAGCTGCCGTTTCCTTCGTCTAATGATTCAGCGCGAGAGCAATGTACATTGCCTGCCATTCCCCCTGCGGAGCTGTCAGCAGATTGCGATGCGCCTTTTCAGAGCGAATAGCAGTCTCTCAATGAGCCTGGGTCGGACGAGTTGCCAACCCCACATCCCCTAAAAAAGTTCTTAAAACAGCCTTAAAGGCGTTCCAACTCGCGTTGACAGCGTAAAATACGCATGTTTGACTATGACTAAAGTGGATTTTAGGGGAGGGGTGCGCCATGGAGGTGCTGGTTGTTGGCAACACCGCATATGTTGACGATGACTTTTGTGCCAAGCGTTCCCCGGGGGCCACGTTAAGGTCGTCGCTGCCGCGGAAGCGGGCCGCGATGAGTCGTCGCCTCATGCCTCGTGGAAAGAGCTGCTTCAGCACTTGGAGCAGGCCTACGAGTTCGACCGCGTGGTCTACCTGTCTAATTACCTAACCCCGCATACCGATACTGTGGGCGATATCGAGCTGCTGCGCTCGGTCTTTCGTACGTGCGCGGGTCGCCGGATCCAGCTGTTGTATATAGCAGGTCCCGCGGGTGCCGAGGGTGCGCTGATGCCGCGGGGCGAACGGGCAAGGGCATTATCGCGCACGCAGCCAACGACCTGTGCCGCTACTACGCTGCTCGCGAGGGCGTTCAGACCAAGATCCTGCGCGTGCCGTTCCTGTATACCGCGTCTGCCGCGCTGGAAGACCCGTTTTTGGTGCCGTTGTTCGACGCGTGCTCAACCGGATCGGCCGCTCTGCAGGGCGCGCAGGATGCGGCGTTTCCCCTGCTGTGTGCCGAGGAGCTTTCGGTGCTGGTACGCCGTATCTTCGACAGCTGGGATGGCAACTTTGAGACGCTCGACGTAGCCGATACCTTCCATCACACGGCGGGTGAGGTGGGCGAAGCCTTCAGGCGCTGTTCCCAGGGCTCTCAGTTGCCTATGGCGATTCTGCCGGCTACGCCCTGCCCGCCAGTGACGTCGCTCGCGTGCGCTATGGCTGGTTTCAGCGCTACGACTTACTGCGCGACCTCTCGACCATTCAGGCTCGCTGGGATGCTGGTCGCGCAAAGAAGGTCAACCCCTTGCGCGCCGCCATCGACCGCATTCAAATGCGCACGCTGCCTGTTAAATGCCTGGAGACGGCAGCCGCCTGGGTGCTCTTTGAAGTGCTGGAGCGCTTGTTCTCCCAATCGGCCCAGCTCAACGTGCTCGATTATCGCCTGCTCTACGTGGTGCTGATCGGCACGCTGTATGGCTTGGACTTTGGCCTGGTTGCGGCGCTGCTGGCGTCGGTGGGTTTGGCCGCGAGTTACTTTACTCTGTACGGCTATACCTTCCAGGGCCTGTTCTACGAGCCGTCCAACTGGCTGCCGTTTATTGCGTACTTTGTTGTGGGTGCCGTGTGCGGCTATGTGCAGCTGCGCAACAGCGAAGCCATTAGGGCGGAGCGCGATCAAAACGAGCTCGTGCGCAACCGCAATACGTTCCTTACGCAGCTCTATCACGACGCGATCGAGGACAAGCGCGCGTACAGGCGCCAGATCGTGGGTCGCCACGACAGCTTTGGCAAGATCTTTGCCGTGACGCAGGAGCTCGACGTACTCAACCCGCGCGACATCTATCGCAAGTGCTGCGAGCTTCTGGGCGAGATCCTCGAGAACGATTCGGTGGCGATCTACCATGTTTCGGGCGGAGCATTTGCACGCCTGGTGGCAGCAAGTCCCGCGATTGCCGAAGATGCCGCACGCTCGCTCACGCTCGAGCAGCTTGCACCTCTTTTGGGCGACGGGGGTCGTTCGAACCTGTGGGTGAACCGCGAGCTGACGCCGGGGCTTCCCATGTTTGGATACACGATCGAGCGCGACGGGGCACCCGCCGTGTTGATCTTTGTGCGTAGTGCGGCCGAAAACCAAATGACCCTCTATTATCAAAACCTGTTCCGCATCTTGTGCGGGCTGGTCGAAAGCGCGCTGGGCCGTGCCTTTGATTATGAGGCGGTGGCACAGGATAAACGCTGCGTTGACGGCACTTGCGTGCTCAAGCAGGCTGCCTTTGGCCAAGAGCTCGCGGCCGAGCAGGCGCTGGCAGATGGCAAGATGGGCAGCTTTTTGCTCCTGCGCGTGGTACCGGGCATGGAGCCTGTCGGCGAGCTGTTGGCGCAATTGGGACGGCAATCCGCGAGAGCGATGCGGCGGGCCTGGTCGATGGTGACGTGCTTTACCTGCTTATGCGCCAGGCAAAGGCGTGCGATCTGCCCATTATCCGCGAGCGCCTGAGCGCAAAGCAGATTGCGGTGGAGCCCGTCGACGGCGAGGACATCGTGGCGCTGCTGCAACACATTGCTGACACCGGTGACGGTGAGGGGGGTGCCGCTTGATCTCGCTTGTCGTTGCCGCCGTCTTGTTGCTGATTCATGCGCTGGTTTGCCTGATGCTGTGGACGCTCATGAAGTTGGGCCTGCTGCCGGTGCGCGGGCACATGCTGGCTGTAATAGTGCTGGTGCCGCTGTGGGGCCCGTTGCTGGTGGTCCTGCTATCGGTCCGCAGCGCGGTGTTTGGCGAGGGGCTGAAAGAGTCCGCGCTGGAGTCGCTGCGCTTCAACGACGACCTGCATCGCAGCATCCTAGTGCACGAACGTGATGCCGATGCAGGCGTAGTGCCGCTCGAGGAGGCGCTCATCGTCAACGACCCGGCAGAACGGCGCCGCCTAATGCTCTCCATGCTCACCGAGGAGCCCGACGCGTACCTGGCGCAGCTGCAGGCGGCTAAGCTTAACGACGACGTTGAGGTGGCGCACTATGCCGCGACGGCGGTGGCGCAGATCTCCAAGGAGTCCGACCTTAAACTGCAGCAGTTGGAACGCGCCTTTAAGACCGACCCGAGCGCGCAAAACCTCAATGAATACTGCAATTTTCTTGGTGAATACTTGGGCTCGGGTCTGGCCGAGGGGCGCGTGGCTCAGATTCAGCGCCAACAGTATGCGCGTTTGCTTGCGCGTCGCTGCGAGCGCGAGGACACCCTTGAGCTTCGCATTCGATACGCGACGGCGCTGGCCGATGTCGGACAGATCGAAGAGGCGCAGGCCGTGACTGACCAGCTGGTGCTCGATGTGCCCGAGGAGCAGGAGGTTTGGATGCTTTGTCTGCGCCTTGCGGTGATGCGCCGCGACGGTGACGAGGTCCACCGCGTGATCGATGCGATTGACAAACAGCATGTATACTTGAGCGCCGCCAACCGCGAGGAACTGGCGTTTTGGCGCAACGGAGAGGAGGCCCGATGAGCGTGGTACAGCATATCCGCGACCGTGCGGGCCATTTTCGCTGGATGGGGCTGCTTGTGGTGTGGGCGGTCTTTATTGCCATGGCGGCCGTGCTGCTGGTGGAGCGCGCCGGCGTGCAGTACAGTGCGGGCCAGCATAAGCTGGGGATGCTTGCCGCCAACGATGCGGTGCCGGCTTCCTCCGCAATATTTGGCCAAAAGCCACGTGCCTGGTCATTACCGATTCCGACCAAGCTGGCGTCGAGGACGTAAAGGAGCAGTTTGACCAGATCCTGCTCGACATGAAGATCGCGCACCGCGACGTGGACCTTGCGCTGGACGGCGCGGATGCCATTCCCTCGCTGACCTCCTACGATCGCGTGATTTTGCTCATGCCGTCGCTCGATGGGCTCGGTACGCACCTGAGCGACATTATGAGTTGGGTGAGTGCCGGCGGTTCGCTTATGCTCGCCATGCCTCCGGATAACTCGGGCTATCTGCAAGTGATTGCTCCCAAGCTCGGCATTGAATCTGCCGGATATGACTATGTAAAAGCCGAAAGCATTGTGCCGAGCGAGGACTTTATGCTGGGCGGGGGAGAGCGCTACGAGCTCTCGGACCCCTTTGATTCGTCGCTTTCGGTTTCGCTGCGCGAGACGGCTCGTGTGTGGGCTAAGACCGGCGATGCGGGCGCCCCGCTCATTTGGTCGAATGACTGCGGTAGCGGTCGCACCGTGGTGTGCAATATCGGTATCTATGACAAGGTCATGCGCGCTTTTACGCCGCGGCAATCAGCCTGCTGGGCGATGCCACGGCCTATCCGGTCATCAACAGCGCCGTTTTCTACCTGGACGACTTCCCCAGCCCCGTGCCCTCGGGCGACGGCACCTACATCAAGCGCGACTACGGGCTTTCCATTGCCGATTTTTACACCAAGGTTTGGTGGCCCGATCTGCAAAAGCTCGCGCAAAAATACGGCATTCGCTATACCGGCGTGATGATCGAAAACTACGAGGACGCGGTCAACCAGACCGAGCCCGCGCGTCAGGCCGATACCACACAGTTCCGCTACTTTGGCGGTATGCTGCTGCAGATGGGCGGAGAGCTGGGTTTCCACGGCTACAACCATCAGCCTCTGGCACTCTGGGACACCGATTACGGCACGTTGTACGACTACAAGACGTGGAAGAACAAGGAAACGCTTGTCGCATCGCTCAACGAGCTTATCGCTTTCCAGGACGAGGTGCTGCCCAACGCGCACGGCTCGGTCTATGTGCCACCGTCGAATATCCTTTCGGCCCGTGCGCGCAAGCTTATTGGCACCGACGTTCCGCGCATTAAGACCATCGCCAGTACGTATTTTGAGGATGGCACCGATCTGCCGTACGTACAGGAGTTTGGCGTGGCGAGCGATGGCATTGTGGAGCAGCCACGTATTGTCTCGGGCGGCATGGTCGACGATTCCTATATGCGTCTGGCAGCCGTGTCCGAGCTCAACATGCACTACGTGAGTACGCACTTTATGCACCCGGATGATCTGCTCGATCCCGATCGCGGCGCCAATGAGGCTGGGAGGTCTACAAGGGCGGTCTGACCAACTACCTGGAGTGGCTTACCAAGTCTGCGCCCGACCTGCGGCGCCAGACCGGTTCGGAATGCTCGGGCGCCATCCAGCGCTTTTCGTCCGTGACGGTGAGCGTGGATACCAGTGCGGATGCCTGGACGCTCAGCCTGGGCAATTTCCACGACGAGGCGTGGCTCATGTTCCGCGCCAACAACGGTGAGCCGGGTGCAGTCACGGGTGGCGAGATTACGCATCTGACGGGCGACCTGTACCTGGTCAAAGCCACGGACAAGACGGTGACCATTGCACGCAAGGAGGGTGGCGACAAATGAGAATCTGCTTGGTACTCGAGGTTGCTACCCCTATGTGCACGGCGGCGTATCTACCTGGATGCATGGCTATATCCAGGCCATGCCCGAGCACGAGTTTGTGCTGTGGGTGATCGGCGCGCATGCTGCCGACCGCGGCAAGTTTGTCTACGAGCTGCCCGGCAACGTGGTCGAGGTGCACGAGGTGTTCCTGGACGATGCTCTGCGGCTTTCGGGTGAGCAACATGAAGCCAGTTTTAACGACCGCGAGCGCGAGGCGCTACGCCGCCTGGTGTCGCTCTCCAATCCGGACTGGGACGTGCTGTTCGATATCTTTCAGCGCCGTCGCGTGCATCCGCTCTCGTTTTTGCAGAGCCGAACGTTTATGGACATCTTCCGCGACGTGTGCCTGGCCGAGTACCCATTCACGCCCTTTGCCGATGCATTCCACACCATGCGCTCCATGTTGCTTCCCGTGCTCTACCTGTTGGGCAGCGAGGTGCCGGTGGCCGATGTGTACCATGCCATCTCGACCGGCTACGGTGGCCTGCTCGCCTGCCTGGGCTCAAGCGTTTCCCATGCGCCGGTGCTGCTGACCGAGCATGGCATCTATACCCGCGAGCGCGAGGAAGAGATCATTCGCGCTGACTGGGTGGTGCCGTCGTTTAAGGATCGCTGGATTCGCTTTTTCTACCTGCTTTCGGAGGAGATCTACCGCCGCGCCTTCCGCGTGACGAGTTTGTTCCATAACGCCCGCAAGACGCAGATCGATATGGGCTGCGATGCGGGTAAATGCCTGGTCATCCCCAACGGCATCCAGTTTGACCGCTTTAAGGACATTCCCTTAAAGCCCGATGACGGCTGGGTGGACATTGGCGCGGTGGTGCGCCTGGCGCCCATCAAGGACGTCAAGACCATGATCTATGCCTTCTTTGAGCTGCACGAGCGCCTGCCCCGCGTGCGCCTGCACATCATGGGCGGCGTGGATGACGAGGAGTACGGCGCCGAGTGTCACGCGCTGGTCGATACCCTGGGCGTGCACGACTTGATCTTTACCGGCCGCGTCAACGTGGTTGAGTACATGGAAAAGCTCGACTTTACTATTTTGACGAGCATCTCCGAGGGCCAGCCGCTCAGCGTGCTGGAGTCGCTTGCAGCGCGCCGTCCCTGCGTGACGACTGAGGTGGGCTGCTGTCGCGAGCTTCTCGAAGGCGCCCCGGGCGATGACTTTGGCGTGGCGGGTTTTGTGACGCCGCCTATGTATCGCAAGGGCTTGGCCGATGCTATGGAACGCATGTGCACAAGCCGCGCTCGTCGCATTGAGATGGGGGAGCGTGGCCAGCGTCGCGTTGCCACGTACTTTTTGCACGAGCAGATGCTCGCCAACTATCGCGCGCTGTACGACGAGACGGCGCGCGCGTTTGACCTGCCAGAGAGGGGGAGTAGCCGGTGGCCGGAATCGGTTTTGAGCTCAAACGCCTATTTAGGCGCAAGGGTCTGTTTGCCACGATGCGCGCCTATGCTACGCCGGCATTGTGTGCACGGGCCCCATGCTGCTTGGCGTGCTGCTCCAGGTGGGTATCTTGGTGCTGTGCGGTCTGTGGGGTGTGGGCCGCGCCAACCAGGATCTGCTGGTGTGCATGGTGACCTATACGCTGCTGGCATCGCTCACGCTCACAAGCTTTTTCTCCATGCCGGTCACGCGCTTTTTGGCCGACATGCTCTTTGCCGAGCGCGAGGATGAGATCCTGCCTTCGTTTTGGGGATCTAATGCCATCATGCTCGTTTCGGGCACGGTGCTCTACGGCGTCTTTTTGCTGTTCTCGGGGGCCACGCTGCTGCAGGGGCTGCTGTGCCTGTGGCTGTTCAACATTATGGTCGTCAACTGGAACGGCATGAGCTATCTCACGGCCATCAAAGATTATCGTGGCATTCTGTGCAGCTTTGCGGCCGCCATTGACGTGGCGTGCCTGTGCGCCCTGGCGGCGCTGGCGTTGGGACTGCCGCCGGTCGAGGGCCTGTTGGCGTCAATCGCCCTAGGCTACGGCGTCATGCTTGCCTGGGATGTGGTACTGCTGTACCGGTATTTTCCACAGAGTGATCGGAGTCCCTGGCGTTTTTTGCGCTGGCTCGACCAATTTATGCCGCTTGCGCTTACGGGGCTGTTTACCAACTTGGGGCTTTTCGCACACCTGGTTATTATCTGGGCGGGCCCTATTGGCGTGCAGATCAAAGGTCTGTTTTACGGGGCTCCTTACCATGACGTGCCGGCACTCATTGCGTTTTTGACCACACTCGTCACGACCGTCAACTTTGTGGTGTCGGTCGAGGTCAATTTCTATCCGCGCTACCGTGACTACTACACCTGTTTAACGACGGCGGCGTGGTGGGCGATATTGTGGTGGCCGAGGAGGAGATGCTCTCCACGCTCAACAGCGAACTGCGCTTTTGCGCGCTCAAGCAGCTGTTTGTGACCGCGGCGGTCATCTCGCTCGAGACTACAGTGCTCTCGGCCCTGCCGCTGGGCTTTAACAATCTTATGCACGGGTATTTTCGCACGTTATGCGTAGGCTACGGCCTGTATGCCGTGGGCAACACGATCCTGCTTATCTTGCTGTACTTTACCGACTACAAGGGGGCCGTGCTGGCCTCGGGCCTGTTTGCCGGTGTGGCAGGGCTGGCGACCGCCGTGTCGTTGCTTTTGCCGCAGCAGTTTTACGGCTTTGGCTTTTTGTTGGGTGCGGTGGTGTTTTTTATCGTGGCGCTGCTGCGGCTCGATACCTATACCGCCAACTTGCCGTATCGTATCCTGAGCCAGCAGCCTATTGTGGCGACCGACAAAACGGGTCGTTTTACACAGCTGGGCCGCTTGCTCGACCGTGCCGAGCAGCGCTATGAGGAGTGCCGCCGCAAGGGCGTGCCGCACGGCGCGTTTCAGCGCGCAGTAGTTCGCGTGTATCGCAACCATTGGGGTGGTTCTGATGATCGATAAGTTGATGTCTCGCCGCTGTCTGATCGAGGCGGCTGCCGGCGCGTTGCTGCTTTCGGGCTGCTCATCTCAGGACGAATCCTCGACCAAAAAAGTCAAAAAACAGGGCAAGATAAAAAAAGCCGATGCTTCCGACCGGTCCAAGCATTTGCGCGATAAAGATGAGCTGTACGAGGTCTACGACGACTCGGACATTGTGACCATGTACCTGACGGTCTCGCGCGGCAACAGCTCCGAGAACACCGACCACAGCTGGGCCGAGATCAATACGTACTCGGTGTATGACTATGCCGACATGGGCGTGACGCGCTATCAGGTTATGGGCCTGCTGCAGGCGGGCGACGAAGACGGCCCGGTGGCCGGCGAGGTTGGCTATGGCGAGGAAGCGCCCAATGCCACCGTGCAGGTGCGCGGCCAGACATCGAGCTCCTACACGCAAAAGAATTACAAGGTGGAGCTCAAAAAGGGCAAGGGTACCTGGCGCCAACAGCGCGCGATTGCGCTCAACAAGCACATGGGCGAGGGTATGCGTTTTCGCAACAAGATGGCCTACGACCTTATCCGCGGGATTCCCCAGATGATGGGCCTGCGTACGCAGTTTGTGCATCTGTGGGTGTGCGACCAGACCGAAAAGTCCAACGATACCTTTGAGGACTACGGCCTGTTTACGCAGGTGGAGCAGCTCAACAAGACGGCGCTTAAGGCACATGGCCTGGATAAGAGCGGGCACCTGTATAAGGTGAACAGCTTTGATTTCCATCGCTACGAGGACACCATTAAACTTGCCGACGATCCCGACTACAACCAGGCAAGCTTTGAGGGCATGCTCGAGATTAAGGGTGATTCGGACCACACCAAGCTCATCGAGATGCTCGATGCGCTTAACGACGAATCGCAAAAGATCGATGACGTGCTCGACACCTACTTTGATACCGAGAACCTGGTCTATTGGCTGGCGTTTCAGATTCTGACGGGCAACTGCGATACTCAGAACCGTAACTGCTATCTGTACAGCCCGCTCAACTCCAATACGTGGTACATCCTCGATTGGGACAACGACGGTATGCTGCGTAAGCTGGAGCTTTCTCTTGCCGGGTTTTCGGACTATGCGAGCTGGGAGCGCGGCGTAAGCAACTACTGGGGCAACGTGCTATTCAATCGTGCGCTGCGCAGCAAATCGTTCCGCAGCGAGCTCGACCGCGCCGTCAAGGACCTGCGCTCGTATATGACCGAGGCACGCCTGACCAAGATGATTAGACATTATCGCGAGGTTACCGAATCGCTGGTCTTTGCTTCGCCCGATATCGACCATCTGCCTGTCACCAAGGATCAATACGAGCAGATCGCCGCGGCGATTCCCTCCGAGATCGAGGAGAACTACAAGAGCTTTCGCGAGAGCTATAAAAAGCCCATGCCGTTCTACATTGGCGTGCCGCAGATCGATAACGGCAAGCTGCGCATTAACTGGGATGCGTCCTACGACTTTAAGGCGCGTGACATTCGCTATACCGTGGAGCTGGCGCGCGACTATGCCATAAGCGACGTGCTTTTTAAGGCCGAGGACGTACTGCTTCCCGAGGTGACCTGCGATGCGCCCGATACCGGCCAGTATTTTGTGCGCGTGCGCGCTGCCAACTCCGACGGCTATACGCAAGATGCGTTTGACTACTATGTGACCGACGACGGCAAGCACTACGGCATGAAGTGTTTTTACGTGCAAGACGGCGGTAAGGTCGTGGAGGACACGTATGAGGAGGGTTAGCGCGCTGCTTGAGCGCTTGGCGACTCCGCCTGTGTGTGCAACGCAGGAGCGTTACCGCCACGAGCTCAAATATCTCATTAACGAGGGCGAGCACGCTGCGCTTGCCTGCCGCATGGCGCCGGTGTTTAAGCTGGACAAGCATGCGCGGCGGGTGGTTACACCATTCGCAGCCTGTACTTTGACGACTACTGCAACTCGGCCTACGAGGAAAAAGACGCCGGTATTCTCATGCGCAAAAAGTATCGCGTGCGCATCTATAACGGCAGCGACAAGGTGATTAAGCTCGAGCGCAAAAAGAAGTACGGCAGCTGGATCTACAAGGAGGACGCGCCACTTACGCGCGGCGAGTTTGAGCAGATTCTGGCCGGAGACTACGTCTTTTTGCTGAGAAGCCCCTATCCGCTCTGCCGCGAGTTCTACATCGAGTGCATCTGCAACATGATGCGCCCGCGGACCATCGTGGACTACGAGCGCGAGCCGTGGGTGATGGATGAGGGCACCGTGCGCATTACGTTTGACATGAACGTGCGTGCCGCGGTGGGAAGCTTCGATATCTTTGACGCGACCTTGCCCGCGCTGCCGGTCCTGGAGCCCGGCAAGCTGGTGATGGAGGTCAAGTTTACCGAGTTTTGCCCGCAGCTGGTGCGCGATATGGTGCCGCCGGGCGCTGCCGAGCTCACGGCGGTCTCCAAGTACTGCCTGTGTTATGACAAGACCGCCTACCTGCGCGGTTTTAACTACTGGGAATCGGATTTTGGGAACCGAGGGGATATTTAGACCATGAGCACCAGGGACTTTTTTAAGAACTCCGTCTTGGAGGCGTTTGGCCAGGTCGACCCTGCAAGATCGGTCTGTCGCTGCTCGTGGCGCTCGCCATGGGCATCCTGATCTATTACGTGTACAAGCGCTTTTTTACCGGCGTGGTGTATTCGCGTAGCTTTGCCGTGACGCTCGTGGGCATGTGCGTGCTTACCTGCATGGTCACGCTCGCGATCTCGACGAACGTGGTCATCTCGCTCGGTATGGTCGGTGCTCTGCCATCGTTCGTTACCGTACGGCGGTCAAGGACCCGCTCGACCTGCTGTATCTGTTTTGGGCCATTACCACGGGCATTACGGCGGGTGCCGGCATGTATGCGCTCGTGGGGCTCACAGCAGTGGTGATCGTGGCGATGATCGCCGGCTTTGCGAGCCACCAGGACAAGGCGCGCGTGTACATGATGGTCATCCACTACACGGGTCAGACCACCGGCGACGATATCGTGCGCGCGTTTGGGCGCACCAAGTTCACCGTTAAATCCAAGACCATGCGCGGTGACAGGGTGGAGATGGCCGTCGAGGTGTTCTCGGACGGCGTGGATATGCCCTATGCCGACGCCATCCGCGCGCTCGATGGTGTGGAAGATCTAACGCTCATCCAGTACAACGGCGAATATCACGGGTGATTTTGTTCCGGCGTTCTAACGAACGCCGGACCGCTCGACGCTGCTTGCGCTGACGTTTTCTCGACCTGGGTGGGCTGGTCTTGGTTTGGTTTTATGTAAGGGATGGTGCCGCGTGGACGTGCAACAGCTAGAAGAGTCCTGGGCTGCAAGGGCCGGCGCGCGTGAGGCGCGTCTTGTTGCGGCCTCGCACGTGCCGGCGGCGCTGTCGCTGCTGGGGATTGTGCGTCCCAGCGATCGCCTGGTCGTGTTTGCCGATGACTTTGCCGATGCGTTTGCGCGCGGCTTTGATGCCTGCGACGTTGTGCTCGTGGGGGAGCCGTCGGTTGCGGCGTTTGCCGCCGCGTCCGAGGGTTTTGCCACCGCGTTTGATGCCGAGGTGCCGCACCTGTGGTGGTTTGTGAATTCAATCGGCGGCTTTGGCCTGCGTGTTCCCGATTTGCGCGCGCTGGGTCGGGCGGCGCGTGAGGCTCATGCGCTGCTGGTTGTGGACAACACCGTGGCGTCGGCTTTTGGCTGCGATTCGCTGCGGCTGGGTGCCGCGCTGTCGCTCGAGGCACTCGACCGTGTGTGTGCCGGCGAAGCTCCGCGCAAGCTCGTCGCCGTCTCGGTGGCGCGCTCGCAGCTCAAGCGCCATCGTGTGGATGCAGCTGCCGAGTGCACGCATGCCCTGCTTGAGGGCTGCGGCTTGGCCAAGCTTGATTTGACTGCTGACGAGGCCGACGTGCTGGAGCGCGGGCTGGACTCGCTCGATGCTCGCATGCAGGCTCACTTCGACCGCGCACGTGCACTGGCCGAGTATCTGGCTGCCAACGAGATGGTGCGCAACGTGCGCTATCCAGGGCTGGGTTTGCATCCCGATCATGCGGTTGCAACGGGAATCCTCGAGCACGGCTTTGGCCCGGCAGTTGAGTTTGACCTTATCGAGCGAAGTGCGGGTGAGCTGTTCGACACATTGCCGGGGGAGTTCCGCACGTCGCCCGCCGGCGGCGCAACGACACGCCTTTCGGCCCCACGCGGCAAGCAGGGGGGAACCATCCGCCTCTTCGCCGGCACCGACGACCCCCTAACCGTAGCCGGCGCCCTAGACAACGCCCTCCGCAACTAGCTATTTTGGGGCTTGTCTCGGGGTAGTCTTTTTGGGACGGGCTTTTTAGCTACTTTGGGACTGGGCCGTGGGGGACTGTGCCACGAAAGCGGCCTATCTACTACGTTTAACCCTTAGGGGGCGACCTTACCTGCCTTTTTTGAAAACTGGCAAGCTGTCTACCAGCGGTTTTGTTTTCAAGAAATCTGGGGTGGTCGAGGGTGTTCAACTAAACGTAGTAGATAGGCCCATTTTATGGCGCGCGTCTTAATTAGTTCGTGCGGCGGATCAATAATCAGACCAAATAGACTACTTTGCGTTGATGCTGGCTATGAGGGCGTCGGCTTTGGTGGCGATGACGTTGTTGATGTCGGCCTGCAGCTCCTCGTAGACCGCTATGGCTCGCTCGCCGGCGGGGGTGAGCGATGATCCGCGGGCGCCGTCGCGCTCGATGAGCTTGCAGCCCAGCTGTCCTTCCGCCTCGTTCACAATGCGCCAGGCTTTGGAATACGCCATGCCCATGCTCTTGGCGGCGCGGTTGAGCGAGTGCTCGCGGGCGATGCCCTGCAGCAGCAAGACACAGCCATGGCCGAACACGCCCGGCAGGTCTTTGTCGCACGCTTGAATGACCAGCTTTGCCGTCGTCTTGTACTCCATGTGCTCCACGTCTCCCCGCTAAAGTGTTTGCTGGGTAAACGCAAAGCCTGCGTCAAACCCTCGTGTGCTCTTCTTAAATCATGCATTGTAGCAGTCAAAGTGCGTTAAGATACTTCCCCAGTATTGGGCGCCCAAGGTTGGGCTGGGTCCTACGAGGCCTGCAGCCGACCGGTCGCATGGAAAAAGGAGAAACATGGCTACGTTCTTTCCCGGTGAGTCCCACACGTTTTCGGAGTATCTGCTGGTCCCTGGCTACTCGTCCTCGCAGTGCATCCCCAACAACGTCTCTCTTAAGACGCCGCTAACCCGCTTCAAGCGCGGTGAGAAGCCGGCAATCACCCTGAACATCCCCATGGTTTCCGCCATCATGCAGTCCGTCTCGGGCGTCGACATGGGTGTCGCGCTCGCTACCGAGGGTGGCCTGTCCTTCATTTACGGTTCCCAGACCCCCGAGTCCGAGGCCGCTATGGTCAAGGCCGTCAAGGATCACAAGGCCGGCTTTGTTCAGTCCGATTCCACGCTGACCCCCGACATGACCATGGAGCAGGTCATCGAGCTCAAGGAGAAGACCGGTCACTCCACCATGCCGGTAACCGACGACGGCACTCCCAAGGGCAAGCTCCTGGGTATCGTCACCAGCCGTGACTATCGCCCCAGCCGCGATGACCACCAGAAGAAGGTCTCCGAGTTCATGACCCCGCGTGAGCAGCTCATCGTGGGCGACAAGAACATTAGCCTCAAGGTTGCCAACGACGTCATCTGGACAACAAGCTCAACGCTCTGCCTATCGTCGACGACAACGATCACCTTATGGGCATCGTCTTCCGCAAGGACTACGACAGCCACAAGACCAACCCCAACGAGCTGCTCGATAACGACAAGCGCTACATGGTCGGCGCCGGTATCAATACCCGCGATTATGCCGAGCGCGTGCCGCTGCTCATCGAGGCTGGTGCCGATGTCCTGTGCATTGACTCTTCCGAGGGCTTCAGCGAGTGGCAGAAGCGCACCATCGAGTGGATCCGCGCCAACTACGGCGAGGACGTCAAGGTCGGTGCCGGTAACGTCGTCGACGCCGAGGGCTTCCGCTTTTTGGCCGACTGCGGGGCCGACTTCATCAAGGTCGGTATCGGCGGCGGTTCCATTTGCATCACCCGCGAGACCAAGGGCATCGGCCGTGGTCAGGCCACCGCGCTGATCGACGTCTGCCGCGCCCGTGACGAGTACTACGAGGAGACCGGTGTCTACGTGCCCGTGTGCTCCGACGGCGGCATCGTCTACGACTACCACATGACGCTCGCCCTTGCCATGGGCGCCGACTTTATGATGCTGGGCCGCTACTTCGCCCGCTTTGACGAGAGCCCGACCGAGCGCGTCAACGTCAACGGCCAGTACATGAAGGAGTACTGGGGCGAGGGTTCTGCACGTGCCCGCAACTGGCAGCGCTACGACCTGGGCGGCGCCGCGAAGCTCAGCTTCGTCGAGGGCGTTGACTCCTACGTTCCTACGCCGGTTCCCTCAAGGACGGCGTGGGCGGCACGCTCTACAAGGTCAAGTCCACGATGTGCAACTGCGGCGCCCTCTCGATCCCCGAGCTTCAGGAAAAGGCACGCCTGACCCTGGTCTCCTCGACCTCGATCGTCGAAGGCGGAGCTCACGACGTCGTAGTCAAGGACTCCCAACAGAGCGTAACGTATCGATAAGATAAGACCTGCACATAAAGGTTGAGCCTCAACCACGTTATTTAGATAAAGCGAGATGCCTGCAAGTCGCAGGCATCTCGCTTGTCGTATTTGCTATCATCATGCGAGTCAACCTTAGGGTCGGGCGGCTTAGCTTTGTTCGCTACAAGTTCCGCACGCAAAGAAGAGCACTAAATGTGCTCTTCGTCTTGCGCAGGACTGTCCGCAGTAGCGAATAAAGCTAAGCCGTCCGACCCCAGCAAGATTAAAGGAGCTGATATGTGCGATTGCACAGATCATAAGGATGAGATCCCTGCCTACGACGCGCAGGCCATTGAGTCCCGGTGGATGAAGGCCTGGGAGGACTCCAACCTCTTTGCCGTCGACACCGATGCCAGCAAGCCCAAGAAGTACGTGCTCGAGATGTTCCCGTATCCGTCGGGCGACCTGCACATGGGCCACGCGCGCAACTACACCATCGGCGACGCCATGGCCCGTCAGGCCCGCATGCGCGGCTACGACGTGCTGCACCCCATCGGCTTTGACGCCTTTGGCCTGCCCGCTGAGAACGCCGCCATCAAGCACAACACGCAGGCTGCCGCCTGGACGTATAAGAACATGGACCAGGCGCTCGCACGATGAGGCGCATGGGCTTCTCCTACGACCTGGATCGCACCGTTAAGACCTGCAGCCCCGACTACTATCGCTGGGGCCAGTGGATCTTTGAGAAGATGTGGGAAAAGGGCCTGGTCTATCGTAAGAAGAATCCGGTTAACTGGTGCCCCACCTGCAAGACCGTTTTGGCTAACGAGCAGGTGACCGAGGGCAAGTGCTGGCGTTGCGGCACCGAGCCCGAGAAGCGCGACCTTGAGCAGTGGTACTACAAGATCACCGAGTACTCCCAGGAGCTGCTCGACGACCTGGAGAAGCTCCCCGGCTGGCCCGAGCGCGTCAAGCAGATGCAGGCCAATTGGATCGGCCGCTCCGAGGCGCCGAGGTCGACTTTACCCTGTGCGACCAGGATGGCGAGCCCATCGAGGGCGACGAGGGTAAGATCACCGTCTTCACCACGCGCGCCGACACGCTCTTTGGCGTTTCCTTCTTTGTCCTGTCTCCCGAGTACGCGCGTCTGCACGAGCTCGTCGAGGGTACGGAGTACGAGGAGGCCGTGACCAAGATCGTCGAGGACTCCAAGCATATCTCCGCCGTCGAGCGTGCCCAGGCGCCCTCGAGAAGCACGGTGCCTTTACCGGCCGCTACGTGGTGAACCCGGTCAACGGCGAGAAGGTCCCCGTGTGGGTTGCCGACTACGTTGTTGCCGACTACGGCACCGGCGCCGTCATGGCCGTTCCCTGCGGCGACCAGCGCGACTTTGAGTTCGCCCGCAAGTACGACCTGCCGATCGTGCCGATCATCCTGGACGATGACGACCGCGCAGCCGTCGAGGCTAACGGTGAGACCATCGATACCTTCCATGCCGAGACCGTCGACTGGGATTGCGCCCACGCTGCCGAGGGCACGCTCGTCCAGTCCGGCAAGTACACCGGCATGCGCGGCGGCAAGCACTCCGAGGGCGAGGCTGCGATCGTGGCCGACCTCGAGGCCATGGGCTGCGGTCGTCGCAAGGTCGAGTTCCGTCTGCGCGATTGGCTCATTTCCCGTCAGCGCTATTGGGGCAACCCCATCCCGGCCATCCACTGCGAGCACTGCGGCATCGTCCCCGTACCCGAGGACCAGCTGCCGGTGACGCTGCCCGAGAACCTGGACCTGGGCGCCGGCGAGACCCTCGCCGAGTGCAAGGAGTTCTACGAGACCACCTGCCCGGTCTGCGGCCGCCCGGCCAAGCGCGAGACCGATACCATGGACACCTTCACCTGCTCCAGCTGGTATTACCTGCGCTATACCGACCCGCACAACACCGAGCTGCCCTTCTCCCGCGAGGCTGCCGACCGTTGGATGCCCGTCGATAACTACGTTGGTGGCATCGAGCACGCCATTCTGCACCTGCTCTACAGCCGCTTCTTTACCAAGGCACTGCGCGACCTGGGCCTGCTGAGCGTGGACGAGCCCTTCACCAACCTGCTGTGTCAGGGCATGGTCAAGGACGAGAACGGCGATACCATGTCCAAGTCCAAGGCAACGTCGTTCCCCCGAGCTCGTCATCGAGCCCTATGGTGCCGACACCATGCGTCTGGCGATCCTGTTTATCGCCCCGCCCGAGAAGGACTTCGACTGGGACCCCAAGGCCGTCGAGGGCGCCAACCGCTTCATCAAGCGCGCCTGGCGTATCGTTTGGCAGCTCGTCCAGTCCGGCGACGCAGCGTGGCTTTCGACAAGTCAGCGCTCGACGAGGTTGCGATGAAGCTCTATCGCGAGCGTCACCGCACCATCGCCAAGTGCACCGAGGACTTCGATCGCGGCCAGTTCAACACCGCCATCTCGGCCGTCATGGAGCTCGTCAACGCGGCGAGCGCCTACCTCAACGCCACTGAGGTCGCTTTCCGTGACAAGGCGCTGTGCTACGGCGTGGCTAAGGATATCGTGAGCGTCCTTGCCCCATCTGCCCGTTCTGGGCCGACGAGCTGTGGCATGAGGCGCTCGGCTGCGAGGGCAATGCCTACACCGCCGCCTGGCCCGAGTTCGACTTGGCCGAGTCCATCGAGGACACGGTGCAGATCGTCGTCCAGGTGCTCGGCAAGGTCCGTGGCCGCATCGACGTCGCCCGCGACGCCTCCAACGAGGAGATGCAGCTGCCGCCGAGGCCGCCGTCGCCAAGTGGCTCGAGGCAAGACGGTCGTCAAGGCCATCTGCGTGCCCGGCAAGCTGGTCAACCTGGTGGTCAAGTAAGCACTGCGCGCTTAACTGACGCATAAAAGACGAGGGGCGATCCGGCTGGGTCGCCCTCGTCTTGCGTGTGCCCGACCAAGTGCTTGCAGTCAATTGTCCTATTCTTGTGGAGAAGCTGTGCGCACGCTGACCTGCAGATTCGTACGGTGCTTGCACGTTTCCGCAGCTATTGGTATTAGTTTGCTTGCAAATGAAGTTGTAATTGAAAAGAAGTGGGGTTTCGGCCCCGCTTCTTTTTTTGTATGGGATGGAGGTGCCGCAATGGTCAAGACCAAGACCGAGCAGGCGATCA
>ENA-OQCE01000090-OQCE01000090.1-human-gut-metagenome-genome-assembly--contig:-NODE-90-length-40848-cov-5.381891_pt1 | contig 40848 bp, 48 predicted proteins | sample MGYA00242495_ERZ504572 | MGnify/ENA primary metagenome ERZ504572 (study PRJEB26092, sample SAMD00036228) | human gut metagenome | host: Homo sapiens | study: EMG produced TPA metagenomics assembly of... | reverse complement strand
ATGCACAGGCGTGGTGATATTATTAGTGCAAGTGTGAGGCAGTTATATCATCTGCTGTATACGAATAATTTGATTAACAGATAGAGTCGCGCGACTTATGAGTAGCTTTCCGGATGCCGCAGGGGCAGTTGATGGGAGATGAAAGGAATAGCGCCGAAGGGATTTATCATCTGCGGATATATCTCTGGGCATAGGGCGAACAGCCTTATGACTGTCATCAGATTTGATGGGGAGCTATCGTGATTCATGAAGAATTGGGACCGGCTCTAAGGAGCCGGTTTTTTAGCGCTTAGAGGCAGACAGCGGCATACTTATACGTTAAGAGAATCAAATACCGAATAAAGAAAAGCAAGAAGGAGATAAAATCATGGCAATTTTCAAAGGAGCAGGAGTAGCAATTGTTACACCTATGTACGATAACGAGGAGGTTAATTACGACAAGCTCGAGGAGCTTATCAATATGCAGATTGACAATGGCACAGATGCTATTATCATTGCCGGCACCACAGGCGAGAGCCATGTCTGTCAATGGAGGAGCATGCAAAGGTTATAAAGGCTGCCGTAGAGTTTACAAAGCATCGTGTACCTGTAGTAGCAGGCACAGGCTCTAACTGCACAAAGACAGCTATGCAGCTTTCAAAGGAGGCTGAGGAGTTTGGTGCAGACGGACTGCTCGTTGTCACACCATACTACAACAAGGCTACTCAGGCAGGTCTTGTGAGTCACTATTCGCAGATTGCAGACAGCACAAAGTGTCCTATTATCGTATACAACGTACCGGGACGTACAGGCTGCAACGTGCTTCCGGAGACTATGGCAGAGCTCTTTAAGACAAAGGAAAATATCGTGGGACTCAAGGAAGCTACAGGAAATCTGGCACAGGCTTCAAAGACAATGTATCTGACAGACGGAAAGCTTGATATGTACTCAGGCGAGGATGGTCTCGTAGTGCCTCTTATGTCTATCGGAGCAATCGGTGTAATCTCAGTATGGAGCAATGTAGCCCCTGCAAAGGTACACAATATGTGTGACAGCTTCTTCAAGGGCGATTTACAGACAGCCTTAGAGCTTCAGAGAGAGGCTCTTCACTTGTGGATGCACTCTTCTCAGAGGTAAATCCAATTCCTGTAAAGAAGGCTATGAACCTGATGGGTATGAATGTCGGACCTCTTAGAAGCCTATGTGCGAGATGGGTGAGGATAATGCAAGGAAGCTTGCTGAGGTCATGAAGCTTATGGATTAAAGCTTGCCTAGTACAACGAGAAAGGATACGATAAAATGACAAAGGTAATTATGAATGGCTGCAACGGCAAAATGGGACAGACTATCACAGAAATCTGTAAGGCTGATGCTGATATCAAGATTGTAGCCGGTATTGATTTATATGATGGAATAGACAATGACTATCCTGTTTTTTCGAGCATTGACAAATGTGATGTGGACGCTGATGTGGTCATAGATTTTTCCAATGCCAAGGCTGTTGACGGAGTACTGGACTATTGCGTGGACAAGCAGGTTCCGGTTGTTTTATGCACTACCGGTCTTAGCGATGAGCAGCTTGCAAAGGTTGAGGAGTGCTACAAGAAGGTGGCAGTGCTCAAGTCTGCAAACATGTCACTTGGCATAAACACTCTTATGGCTCTTCTCAAAAAGGCTGCACAGGTTTTCGCACCGGCAGGTTTTGACATGGAGATAGTTGAGAAGCATCACAATTTAAAGCTTGATGCACCTTCAGGTACTGCGATTGCGCTTGCTGATTCCATCAACGAGGCTATGGATAACGAGTATCACTATGTTTACGACCGCAGCCAGCGCAGAGAGAAGCGTGATCCTAAGGAAATTGGTATTTCTGCTGTCAGAGGAGGAAGCATCGTCGGTGAGCACGAGGTACTTTTCTGTGGACAGGATGAGGTGATTGAGTTTAAGCATACGGCTTATTCTAAGGCTGTTTTTGCGAAGGGGGCTGTTGAGGCTGCCAAATTCCTTAAGGGAAAGGGTGCAGGTCACTACGATATGGCGGATGTTATTGCAGCTAAGTAGATTGAATGAATTGCTTCATTGTGGCGATAGGTCGGGCGTAAGCTCTCTCAATGTACGAATATGAGTACACTTGCGGATTTTGCTTGATTTATTGGGGAGTGCGTATTATATTAAATATAATGACTATTCAGAACCACTGAGAACAAAAAAAGCTGATGCGTCATGCTTGCATGTAAGCAGCAGGTTTTCTTGTTTTGGATAGTTACATTGTTATTGGATTTAATTTTAAAACACAACAGGGGAGCTGGTGTTTAGCCGGCTGAGAGTAGACTGGTAGTGTCTTGACCCATAACCTGATTTGGATAATGCCAACGTAGGATAATATCGCACGATTTTTAGGCGGATATACTCATTGGTGGTATATCCGCTTTTTGAATGTGTGGGTGATTATGAATAGTTGTAAAGAGATACAGATGAATAATTTTATAGAAAAGCTTAAGTCACGCAGTCCTTTGATTCACAACATCACAAATATGGTTACTATCAATGATGTGCCAATATTGAGCTGGCATGTGGGGCCAGGCCTATTATGGCTATGGCACCGCAGGAGATGGATGAGGTCACGGGTATCTGCGATGGGCTGAATCTGAATATAGGCACTCCCTCTGAGGAGCGCTTTGAGGCGATGCGCATTGCTGCGAGGATGGCAGCGAAAAAGAACATTCCTATTGTGCTTGATCTGGTTGGTGTGGGCGTGAGCCGCTTCAGGATGGATTTTGTGATGAGCCTGCTTGACGAGGTGCATGTGGATGTGATTAAGGGCAATTTGTCTGAGGTCAAGGCTGTTATGGAACATGGCAGATGTGATGGCGGCGTGGAAGTGACCGATACGGCAGATGAGTCTGATGCAAAGGCGCTTGCGTGCAGGGCGGCCCTGCGATATGGCTGCATCTGTGTGATTACAGGTGAGACCGACTATGTGGCAGAATTATGTGATGAAGCTGATTGCTATGACAATAATGAAAGAAGTCTGATGAGTACTGATGCGACGGATACCGGTGTGATGGATAATTGTGTAGTGAATGCTGTTACGTCGGATGCTGACGGATACACGCATAATTACAGGGTAGGAAGCATCACAGGCGGCCATCCTATGATGAAGAGGGTGACAGGCACCGGATGTATGCTTTCAGGGCTTATTTGTGCGTTTGTTGCGGCTGATTGCGATGATAAATACGGTGCAGTCACAGCAGCACTTAGCTGCATGAAGAGTGCAGGCGGGCTTGCTGCCTCTGATATGGCAGAGCACGGCAGAGAGACAAACAGCTGTTATTTCATTAAGCCGGAAATGCTGCATACCGGGACAGGCTGATTGATGCAGTATATCATATATGCGATGGTGATTATGAACTGATGTGAATATCGCTGTATGACAGACAATTGGTATGCAGGTCATGAGTCTTATATTTGGAAAACAACAGGATAAGAGGTGAAAGGTATATATGAACAAAACTGATTTAAAGCTCTACGCTATAACAGACAGGCAGTGGCTGCATGGAGCGAGGCTTTCTGAGCATGTGAAGCTTGCAATAGAGGGCGGTGCCACTATGATTCAGATCCGTGACAAGGATATTCTGAGTACGGATTCTGATGCAGGGCTTAAGGATGAGTATAATGAGGTTCTTGAGATAAAGAGAATCTGTCATGAGCACAAGGTGCCGCTCATCATCAATGATAACGTGCAGTTTGCAATTGATATAGATGCCGACGGAGTACATCTGGGACAGGATGACATGAATCCGGCGGAGGCCAGGAAGCTTCTTGGAGCTGACAAGATAATAGGAGTCACGGCAAAGACCGTGGAGCAGGCAAAGAGGCAGAAGCTGATGGCGCGGACTATCTGGGAAGCGGAGCTGTGTTTGGCTCTACCACAAAGCTCAATGCAAAGCCTATGACAAAGGAGCTTCTGCGTGAAATCACGGCGGCTGTCGATATACCGGTTGTTGCAATCGGAGGCATAAATGCAGACAATGCAGTCACGCTAGAGGCACTGGGATTGCAGGAATCGCAGTGTAGGAGCGATATTTGCAAGCGCAGATATAAAGGCTGCAGCCAGGGAACTCGCAGAAATATGCGACAAAATTCAGTAGAAAGGAGCGTAAATATGCATACAGCACTTACAATTGCGGGAAGCGATTCAAGCGGTGGCGCAGGCGTGCAGGCCGATTTAAAGACCATGCTTGCAAACGGTGTGTTTGGCGAGAGTGTCATCACAGCGCTCACGGCGCAAAATACCATGGGAGTTGATGCAGTGATGAATGTACCGGCTGATTTTATCGAGGCACAGATGAAGGCTGTTTTTACGGATATTTTTCCGGATGCGGTGAAAATCGGTATGACATCATCGGTAGATACGATTGAGGCGATTGCCGCAGGACTTGTAAAGTACAAGCAAAAAACATAGTTCTGGACCCGGTGATGGTCGCCACAAGCGGAAGCAGGCTGCTTGAGGAGAATGCAGCAAACACTCTGATGGATAAGCTTTTTCCACTGGCTGACATCATCACGCCAAATATCCCTGAGCTCGAGGTGATATCAGGCAGACAGATTGAAAGCACAGATGACATCATAGAGGCATCAAAGGCTGTTTATGATAAATACGGCTGTCCGGTTTTGAGCAAGGGAGGCCATTTTACGGACACAGCATGTGTGTGCGACTATTTATGGGATGGTAAGCGAGTCATTACATTTGAGACAAAAAGAGTGGACAATCCCAACTCACACGGCACAGGCTGCACGCTTTCATCAGCGATAGCCAGCGGTCTGGCAAAGGGACAGTCGCTTGAGCAGGCTGTGGATAACGGCAAGAAATATGTCACAGCATGTTTAAAAGCCATGCTTGATATGGGGCACGGCAGCGGTCCTATGAATCATGGAGCATTAATTTTGCAATAAATAATAGCAACTATTCAGATTCACTTAGAACAAAAAGCTGATGCGTCGTGCTTGCATATAAGTGGCAGATTTTTGTTCACAAGGAGGTCTGAATAATTACTAATTAATAAGACTAATAACAATAAGACTAATAACAATAAGAACAGGAGAGTACAATGAGTAATTACACAACACAGATGGATGCCGCAAGAAAGGGCATCGTAACACCTGAAATTGAAAAGGTAGCAAAGAAAGAAAAGATGGATGTAGACAAGCTGATGGAGCTTGTTGCAAGCGGAAAGGTAGCTATTCCAGCAAACAAGCATCACAAGTCACTTGATGCAGAGGGTGTTGGAAGCATGCTTCGCACAAAAATCAATGTAAACCTCGGTGTGTCAAGAGACTGCAAGGACTATGATGTGGAGATGCAGAAGGTCATGAGTGCTGTAAAGCTTGGAGCGGAGGCTATCATGGATCTTTCAAGCCATGGTAACACACAGCCATTCAGACAGAAGCTCACAAGCGAATGTCCTGCAATGATAGGAACAGTGCCTGTTTATGACAGCGTAATCCATTATCAGCGTGATCTTGCGACACTTACAGCACAGGATTTTGTCGATGTAGTCAGATCCATGCTGAGGATGGAGTGGACTTCGTCACACTTCACTGTGGAATCACAAGAAAAACCATAGACCAGATTAAAAAGCATAAGCGTAAGATGAATATTGTAAGCCGTGGAGGAAGCCTTGTCTTTGCATGGATGTGTATGACAGGAGAGGAAAATCCATTCTACGAGCACTATGATGAGATACTTGAAATCTGTGAGGAGCATGATGTGACAATCTCACTCGGAGATGCCTGCAGACCGGGCTGTTTAGCAGACGCAACAGATGTATGCCAGATAGAGGAGCTTGTAAGACTTGGAGAGCTCACAAAGCGTGCATGGGATCACAACGTACAGGTCATGGTAGAGGGACCGGGACATGTGCCGCTTGATCAGGTAGCAGCAAACATGAAGGTACAGCAGTCAATCTGTATGGGAGCACCATTCTATGTACTTGGACCTCTCGTAACAGATATCGCACCGGGCTATGACCACATCACAGCAGCAATCGGTGGGGCTGTGGCAGCGATGAACGGAGCAGCCTTCCTGTGCTACGTGACACCTGCTGAGCATCTTGCTCTTCCAAATGTGGAGGATACAAAGCAGGGCATCATCGCCTCAAAGATTGCAGCTCATGCAGCCGACATCGCAAAAGGAATACCGGGAGCCAGAGATATAGATGATAAGATGGCAGATGCCAGACGTGTGCTCGACTGGGATGCACAGTTTGCGTGTGCACTTGATCCTGAGACAGCTAAGGCTATCAGGGATGACCGTCTTCCGGAGGATGACCACAGCGAGGCATGCAGTATGTGCGGTAAGTTCTGTGCAGTGCGAAGCATGAACAAGGCACTTGCAGGAGAGTATATTGATATACTATAACTGTGAAGGTACAAAACAGTTACGATATACTATAAGGTGGGCAGTAATGGAAAGTAAAAAGAACACTAAAAAAAGAACTATTTCAATCAGAAAGATTGCCATGGCAGGAGTGCTTGTGGCAGTTGCCGTAGCAGGAAGCTTAATAAGCTTTCCTGTTGCCGGCAGCAAATGTGCACCTGTACAGCACATGGTAAATATATGCGCAGCAGTATTTTTAGGACCTGCATGGGGTGTCGGTGTGGCATTTTGTGCGAGTATTATCAGAAACCTGACAGGACTTGGAAGCCTCATGGCATTCCCGGGAAGCATGGTAGGCGCGCTGTGCTGTGGACTGATGTACAGATTCAGCAAAAAAATCATACCGACCTGTATTGCAGAGGCGCTTGGCACAGGCATACTCGGAGGTCTGGCAGCGTATCCTCTTGCAAAATACGTGATGCTTATTCAGCCGGAAGGCATGTTTATATACATAGTGCCATTCCTTATCTCTACAGTGGCCGGAAGCATAGTGGCAGCAATTGTCATGCTGATTTTAAAGAAAAATGGCGCACTGACAGTATTTAAGGAAAATCTTGAGTAATATCTAGGGCTATGGCTTTATAAGAAGCTTCATAAGCTCATCCTGACAGATAGGCTTCGAGTAGTGATAGCCCTGAAACAAGGTGACATCAAACTGTCTGAGATAGCTTTCAAGGTCACTATTTTCTATGCCTTCGATACATATCCTTAAGTCTGCGGCATGGGCAAAATTAACCATTCCGATTACAAGTGCCTGTTTTTTCTTTTCTTCGAAAATATCACTTACAAAGCACATATCTATCTTAATACCCTCTACAGGAAGCTCAAGTATCATCTGAGATGAAGAGCTTCCTGTGCCATAGTCATCCATTGTGATGTGGATTCCGGCTTCTCTGAGTGCTGTGACTGTTTTCTTTATCATAGATACAGGCAGGTCTCTGCAACGCTCTGTAATCTCTATCCACAGCTGTGTAGGCGGAAAATCATACTCTTTAAGAATTGTCAGAGTATCTTTTACAAAGCTTTCCTTTTCAAGCTGCTCTGAGGATGCATTTACATTGATGAAGAAGCCGGGTTTTATCTTTGCAAATTCACAGGCTGCGCTTATTGCAGTTCTCATTATATAATTTCCGAGTTCATACATAGCCGGGGTATCCTCAAGCCAGTCGATAAACAGTCCGGGTGGTACCGTGCCAAAAGGCTCCTTTTTCCAGCGCACCAGTGCCTCAGCACCCATTATTTCGCCATTGCAAGCCTTTACAATCGGCTGAAACTCCACAAAAAAGCCATCACAGCTATTGATAACCGACTGATGTATGATTTTCATGATATCTATATGCGAGTTGCCATTGAACCTGACCATATCATTGAAAAATAACAAATCAGGGCTGTGAAGTTTCTTCGCGCGGTCAAGAGTGTACTCCACCTTGCTGATGACAGTGGAGGTATCACCATCATAATCCTTGAGAATCAGACACGCAGCATATATATCAAACTCAAATTTAAAGCACTTAAAGAAATACATGGAATTTATTGCGTCTACAATTTTCCGGTAGAATGCCTCAGCAGAGGCACGGTCAGCTTCCTTTATCACAAATACAAATTTGGAATTATTCATATAGTAGGTAGCGGTGCTGCCATCCATCATGTAGATGAATTTGAGCGCAAGCTCACGCTGGATTGCAGTGCTGAAATTGGAACCATACAGTATATTGAACTCATCTATATGACCTATCTCCACCTCAATTATGGCTACGGACCTGTTTTCCATGATATAGCCGTTGATATCTCTTTCGAACTTTGACTGACCATAAAGATATGTATATGGGTCGATATCAGGAAGAGTATTTTCATTCCTGAGCACGAGGACATGGTAGCGGTGTCCGTCATCACCGGCAAAAATGTCAGAATAAAATCCCATCATATATTCTTTGGTGTGCTTTCCCATGCGGACATAAAATATATCATCCAGTTTTTCGCCATTTAGACGATAGCGGATCTCCCGCCTATATTCCGGCAGGTCAATGTCGTTGACACATGTGCAAAGCTGTTCAAATAAACAGGTATGCTCGCCGGGTTCAAGGCCGAAAAAATCTGCTGTCTTTTCCGGTACGTATGACATGTCATTATCCAGGTCGGTGATGATAGGATATATCCCGTCTGATAATTCTGAAATTTTATCAATAAATTCCTTGTATATCGTGTTTTCTATCATAAATTAAAACTCCATATGTGTATAATGCACAAAATTCTTTTATTATTATAGCATATGTATGCATTATATACAATAAGTTAGTTGGGCTCTGAAAATGATATTTAGGTATGAAGCATTAATATAAATTAATGATTTTAGTGTGTCATTTATATATTTGAAGGTATACTGATGACTGAAATATACCATCAGCTGCTTCAAATGCAACGTCACCATCATATTTGCCGGCAACAGAGCGGATGGATGACAGACCTATACCATAGTCGTCCCTCTTAGAAGAACGGTATTTTCCGTTTTGGATGGAAACATGTCCGTCAAAGCTGTTGTCCATAGTAATAATAAGTGTCTTATAGTGTACGTGGGCATGCAGTCGGATAAAGTGCGATGATTTCTCGTTCAAAGAATCAGAAGTATCCATGCGTCTGCAGGCTTCTATAGCGTTTTCTATCAGATTTCCAAATACCAGGCACAGGTCATTGTCCAAGGCCGCATCATCGGTTTCCGGAACAATAAGCTTTGTCTCAAGAGCGATATTTTCATTTCTGCATATGGCACTATAGTATGACAGAATGGAATTGACTACCCTGTTTTCGCAATAGCTTGCAGGCGCAGATGGTATGCTGTGGATCAGGGCATCCAGGTATTCATTCAGCTGTTTATTTTCAGTGTTTGCGAGGCCTTTTATTGCAACCAGCTGGTGACGCAGATCGTGGCGCTGCTTCTTAAAAAGCTGTTCGTTTGTTGTGATGAGCGAATTATATTTCTTCTGCTCCAACAGGGAATGCTCAAGGAGATTCATATCGAATATGAGTCTTTCATTCTCACGTTTTATCATGAGCATATCGCTTATATTAAGCCCCATTATAATTCCCATGATTATAATGAAAAGCAGAGTTCCAATCTGGTACAGTAATGACAATGAGGCCACAAATTTTAAATGATAATTGATTATCTCAGCACATGAAGCAAGTGCCAGTATGAATACCGGAACCATCAGCGTTTTGCCCTGCTGTTTTGGCTGCGAACAGCCTCAAGGATGATGTATGCAGTCAGGAAGCAAAGTATGAGAGGCAAAATGACATGGAACACGTACATGCTCTGGGATAGTGCAACCGTACCGCTAAGCTGTAAGACACAAGCGACAAGGTCAAGCACGGTGAGGAGCTTCGCGATAACTATAATTGGCTTGTCATTCTTAAAACCAACTGCAAGCCTGCAGAAATACAGCAGCGGAATCATCTGCGAGAAAAGCCCTATAAAAGCACACAGATAAAGCAGTGTAGGGTTTTTGATTATGACACCTGTGTAGTTGCACTCGCCGATAGACCACATGCCGGCCATGAGTGAGAAGAATCCAAAATGAAATATCATCTTGCAAACCTCTTTATCGTAGCATAAAAGCATCAGTGAGATAAATATAAACAAAACACCTGCGGCAAGCTCAAGCAGTGCTATAAAGAATGACCATTTATTCAGCTTTAACAGAGTGAAAAATAAGGATTTGTATGCTCCGTAGATAGGAGAATATACCGTAAGCGAGCTTCTGGTAACAGGAGACAGATACTCTATACGAAGCTCTGTATCACCCGAATAACCGTCAGTGCCTATCAGGTACCCCTCGGTTGCGGGATCCTTCATATAGGATGGATAGTTTTCGGCCCGGCCAAACTCATATATGAGTTCATCGTCCAGATAGACCTTCGCAGGGGAATAGACTGTTTTTATGTAGATAGGATCATCCTTGTTCAGGTTGATATGTGTGGTGACGGTGACATGTGTGCGCGGCGAAAGGTGCTTAAAGGTATGTGGAAATGTGATTTCTTCTTTATCTGAATCCGAGCCTTCCACCACGCATAGGCAGAGCTTACGATAGTGGCTTCAGGATAGCTCGCCTGGCTCATAATCATGTTTTTTGAGGAAAGAAGCAGTATGCAAATCAGTGTAAGCAGTATAATTGTCAGATAGGGAATATTTCGTATAGTACTTTTATTTTTCATAATCCGGGCTCCTTGCAGTGTATTACTTTTGACAGTCTAGCTCATATCAAATCAATAGGAAAGTGCCTTATTTAAGCCTCTGGTGTGATCAAAGTAGTATCTCTCCAGAGCCTTTTTGGCTTTGCCGGAGAGCTCTCTCTTGATAGGGATATTTGTGTCATCGGCCATCACGAAGCATTTGAGTGAAGTATCAATGCGTGTGACATACGACAGGTTTATCGCGTAGCTTTTGTGCGGCAGAAAAAACAGCTCAGCGGGCAGCTGATCTGAAAGATCTGAAAGCTTCTCATAGCAGCTGATTTCCTCATTTTCTTTTAAATGTATGAAAATCTGCCTGGCTCTCTGCTCTATGTACATGATATCAGAAAGGGCAAGCCTCTCCATACTCTTGTTTCTCTTCACATAAAGAGACGGGGCATCTGATTTCTTCAGCATGGCAAGGTGAAGAATGTTACTTAGCTCAGCTGCAGAAACCGGCTTTTCGATATATCCGATGGCAGACAGCCTGTAGCTTTCCAAGGCATGCTCCGTGCTTGTCGTGATGAAAGCAACCGGGATATCGGCATCTGTCTCGCGGATTATGGAGACTGCCTCTATGCCGGTCATGGAATCTTTCATGTATATATCCATGAGTAGCAGGTCATACTTTCCGTACTCATATGAGGCAAGAAAAGAATCTGCATCCGTAAAGACAGTGTATGTATTTTGGATATCGCTGTGGTTGAGAATATCACAAAGCAGCACGGTCTCTGCAGCTTCGTCCTCGCATACAGCTATATTAAGTGTTTGTGGCATGTTTATTCCTCTGTAGAATGTGAATGATTATAAATAATCATAATATAATATGAAATAAATATCAAATAAATATTGCTATTATATATCCGAAATGCTAATATAATTATCAGCAGTTTATTAATTATTTTAAGGAGGTTTCAGTTATGAAATACTGTACAAATTGTGGCAGGCAGTTAGCTGATGATGAGGTATGCACATGTCGTCAGCAGGCACAGACACAGGCACCAAATCAGACACAGGACAACGCACAGGCAGACAATGCAGCACAGCAGGCACAGTTCAATGGACAGCCGCAGGGCAACGCACAGGCACAGTTCAATGGACAGCCACAGGGCAACGAACAGGCACAGTTCAACGGACAGCCACAGGGCAATGCACAGTCGCAGGCGTTTGACAACTTCACACAGCAGGTGAGTGCGGCAGGACAGCAGCTGCAGAATGACAAAAATGTGGCATCTATCATCACACTCTACAAGGGGCTCATCAAGAAGCCGGCACAGGCAGCAGCAGACTTTGTAAAGAATGCAAATATGGCATCAGGCTTTATATTCATCGGCTTATTTGCCATAGTAGAGGTAGTGCTTTCTGTAGTATATCTGTTATCAAGCGTGATTGGCAGCATAGGCGGCTTCGGCTTCTCATTCTACCGGCAAGCTTCTTTGAGGGAATCTTCTCAGGAATAGTAGGAGAGGCAGTGAGGGTGCTCATCCTTGCAGCAGTCATTCTGGTTGTATTAAACGCAGTGCAGAAGAATAAAAAGGCGACATTTGCACAGACACTTTCAGCAGCATGTCTGTATGATGCAGTATACCTTCCGATTATACTTGTGGCAGCAATCATCGACATAATCCCATTCCAGTTCTTTGGCAATGTGAGCAGCTGGCTGCATACATTTGCGGGTGTAGTAGGATATGTAAGCATATTCTTTGGAGTAAGGGCAATAGAAGAGGATGACAATAAGCTTCCACTCGTGTGTGGACTGGCATTCCTTGCAACAGCCATTGGTTCAACAATTGTAAATGCTATTTTCTAATTTAATATATCTGAAAAGCCGGATCCTGTGAGATTTTCTTGCAGGATCTTTTTTTATTTCTGGCTTTGAATAGCTATCATATATCTTACGATTTGTCAAGTACGAGTTTTGACACTTTTTGTGTAAATTGTCGTTGTTATTGCCATGCGCGGAATTGATGTATAATGATAATTAGATTAATTTGTTTAGTTAAAAACTAGCTGAATATATGAGTCAATGATAATATGAATTCTATAATAAGCAGGTTTATAAAACTCGGGAAGAGAGGCACCTATGACGCATAAAATCAAGGTACAGATGTTTGGCAATTTCAGAATGGACTATAACGGAGCACCATTTGTGGCGGAAAAAATGCATAAGGAAAGCCAGTTCAACCGCATGATGCAGGCTTTGATACACTATTCTGACTGCGGAATAGCAAAGGATAAGCTCGAGGAAATAGTAATCGGTGAGCGTGACATAGATGCACCTCACACGGCACTAAGAGTTATTGTATACAAGACAAAGCAAAAGCTCGCACAGCTCGGACTGCCGGGAAAGAACCTCATATATTTGGAGGGAGGCATATATTACTGGACTCCGGATATAGAGATAGAAGAGGATGCAGCAGAGTTTGAGAAGCTCTATAACGAGGCCTGTGCACTGGAAAAGCAGATGCCACAGGAACCGGAGAGTGCAGAGACAGTGTGTGATGAGCGGATAAAGGAAATAGAAGACAATATGCTTGAACTGTACGTAAAAGCACTATATCTGTACAAGGGAGAGTTTTTGGCGGCATATACAGGCGAGACGTGGATAGCACAGGAGGCCAGACGCTATCACACCATGTTTGAGAAAATCATAAATGAAGCTGCGTACATACTGCGAAAGAGAAAACAATTCAAGGGACTGGAGAAGATCGGAGTATATGCGGCAAAGGTCGACCCGTTCAATGAGTGGGAGGAGCTCATCATGGAGGCGATGGTAGAGACCAGGCGCTATGATGAGGCGGAAGAGTTATACACGGATGTCGTGGACTATTATCTCAGGGAGTGCGGTATTTATCCATCTTCAAGACTCTTGGAAATACTTGAGAAATACAGTAATCAGATGAATCATGCACATGAGATACTGGAAAACATCCAGGAGGGCATGAACGAGCAGGAGGAAACTGAAAGAGGCGGATATTTTTGCAGCTATCCGGTATTCAAAGGAATATACCAGGCGTCCATCCGTATTATGAAGCGCACAAGTACCTGTGTATCTCATGCTCTGTACTCTCGAGGACGAGGAAGACAGACAGGTACAGAGCGAGACAAAGATAAACAAGTATTCAAGGCAGCTCAAGAAGTGCGTCGGTGAATCAATCCGCTACAGTGACATATATACCTCGTATGGAAAGGTGCAGTTTCTTATCATGCTCATCGGAATCAAGCGTGAGGACTGCGAGATAGTCAAAAAGAGAATCAACCGCCAGTTCGCAAAGAAAAATCCGAGAGTCGCAGAGAAATATCATGTGAACAGTATAGTTTGTGAGTTGTAAAGGGAATAGTACAAATTGGTTGGAAAAGATGCAAGGTGCTGTTACACAATTAAGGTTAGAATTAATTTGATTATTTTATATATTATGGAGAAAATGTTATGAATGGTAAAGACAAGATATCAGTAATTATTCCATGCTACAATGTCCAAAAATATATTATGAGATGCTTTGATTCAATTTACAGCCAGACATATGGCTTTGAAAACCTTGAAGTGATACTCATAGATGATTTATCGACAGACAATACATGGTCTATATTAGAATCCTTACAAAGAAAATACCCGGAGAATGTTATATCTCTTAAAATACAGAAAAAAGGAAAATGTGGCGGTGCACGTAATCTGGGAATGGATATCTGCACCGGCAAATATATCACATTTGTGGATGCGGACGATTATGTGCATCCGGATATGCTCAGGGTGCTGTATGACAGAATGACAGAGGACGATTATGATGTGGCACAGTGTGGTGTATCGTGCTTTAAAGCAGATAAGCCAAATGTATTAGAAGTAAATGATTTTGAAATTCAAAGGCTTGATTTGGATAATGTTGATAATAGGAAAAATCTCATTATAGGTCTGACCGGATTTACTAATGTAACAGCATGGGCAAAGCTATACTCAACCAAATTTATAATAGAACATAATCTAAGATTTATAGAAGATGCGCAGAATGAGCTTATGAGGCAGCAGTTCAAGAAGTACTGTGGAAAAGAGCCTCAAGTGGTGACTATTCCGGTGGCAGTCTTGATGAGCTTAAATATCCGGATGAGCCAAGAAAGAGGCACTCGCTCATCACTGCGTCGCGTCTTGCGACTGAGAAGCACTGTGACTGGCTGGTGGAGGCCGTTGTGAAAGCAAAAGAAAGCGTGCCTGATATTTCACTTGACATATATGGCAAGGGTGGCGATGAGGCGAAGCTTAAGGGGCTTATCGGCAGGCTGGGCTGTGCCGATTATGTGCATTTGATGGGACAGCAGAAATTAGATGATGTATACAAGCACTATGATGCGTATGTGGCAGCTTCACAGAGTGAGGGCTTCGGGCTCACACTCATGGAGGCCATAGGCTCAGGGCTTCCTATAGTGGGCTTTGATGTGAGGTATGGCAACCAGACCTTTATCGATGATGGGCAAAACGGCTACAAAATTCCAATCACCGATGAGATGGATCAGAAGGAGAAGATAAAGCTCCTTTCTGAGCGTATAGTGAGGATGTTTACAGAGGATGACATGGATGCATTTTCAGGACATTCATATGAGAAGGCCAAAGAATATCTGACTAAGGAGGTGGTTCACAGATGGATAGAGCTGTTGAAGTAACACACACGGCGATGGTATCACACTGCTCTTTGATACATTTTCAGGCGAGAGCAGGAATCTCCTTGAGTCATTTAAGAATGCCGGTGCTGCCTTTCATGCAGCAGTCATTGAGGATGACGGTTTCCTGCCGGATGATGTGATGAGCGTGTATGGATTTTTCTTAGGCGATTACAGGAAAGCTGACAGCTTACCGGGGAAGCCGCTGTATTTCAACCAGATACAGATTCCTGATTACTGGCGCATAGAGGGAGATAATTCATCTGCGAAGGTCATGGACCGCACCAGGGAGCGAGCAAGGATATTTTTCACGGAGCCTACGCACAGGCGGCAGGTTAAGATTGTTGACTGGCTCGATGATGCCGGTCAGGTCAGGCTTTCAGAGCATTATAACAGGTATGGCGCGATCTTCTGTCACACGGTTTTTAATAAAAAGGGACAGAAGGCACTCAGGAAGTTTTTTGATGTGACAGGCAGGGAGATGATAGTGGAGAACTTCGTTACCGGTGATATACTCGTCAGATGGCAGGATAAGGACTGGATTTTCAGAAGTAAGACAGACTTTATAGCGTTTTTCATCAGGTGCTCAGGGCTGGAGGATACAGCGGTTTATTTCAACTCGCTGTCATATCCGTTTTTTGCATCACAGCGCTTGCGCCAAACGGCTTTCGCGACGCACTCTTCTGGCACGAGCCGGTGGGAGATGAAATACCCGGCAATATGCAGATTATACTGCATGATCAGGGAACGAGGGCAAAGCGCGTATTTGTATCGCGCAGGGAGTCCTACGACAGGCTTATAGCACTTGGTGCTCCTTCCGATAAGGTGAAGCAGCTTGGATATATCTACAGCTTCGTCAGGGAAAATAAGCACAGGCCGCACATACTCGTATGTACCAATTCAGAGAATGTAGGTCATCTGACAGAGCTTGCGTCACTCATGCCGCAGATGCATTTTCATGTGGCGGCCATCACAGAGATGTCGTCGAAGCTTATGTCGGCAGGGCAGTATGACAATGTGTCACTCTACCCTAATGTGAAGATGTCCGTACTGGATAGTCTTTTTGAGAAGTGTGATTTCTACCTCGATATCAATCACGAGGGTGAGATAGTGGATGCGGTTCACAGAGCTTTCTTAAACAACATGCTTATAGTGGGCTATGAGGAGACCATGCACAACGCATATTACACCGCAGACACGAATACATTTAAGGAGAGCGAGTACGCTAATATGGCGGAGGCCTCAACCTGACACTGGCTATGCCGCATCTCATTGATGAGGCACTTGCCATGCAGAAAAAGGCTGCTGTAGCGGCTGATGCAACAGACTACATGGAAATACTCCATTTGTAGTAATACAGGTTTATGAACAGAAAGGAGCTTAATATGAGTAAAAACACTAACAACAATCAGACAGTAGACGAGAAAAAGGGTAAAATGACAGGGCTTACAATACTGGGCTATGTGCTTGTGATCGTGGCACTTCTTACAGTGCTTCCGGTTGTGCTTCCACCGATATTTGGCTATCATACATATCTTTCGGGCACAGATCACACAGGAAATATCTCAAAGTATGGCAGTGTGGTATATTTAAAGACTATCGACGAGGCATCTTACAAGGATGGCAATATAGTAGCCATCGAATCAGCTGATTCATCAGCCAGAAGGTTGATTCTTATTATGTAGATTCTAATGATTCTTCTGCAAAAGAGATTGCACTTCGTGATGGAAATGGTGTATCATATAAGGTAGTTAAAGGGCAGGTTATCGCAAAGACTCCGTTTATAGGTACTTAAGCCAGCTGTGCTTTTCAGCAGTTGGAATTATTGTCACGGTAGTGATTTTTGCTGCAGGTGTAGCAATCATGATGTATGTAAACAAAATCAGCAAGGAAATCAACACCATGGTTGAACAGCAGACTGCATAGTGTGTCTGAATTCCCATCTGCGACATTAGAAAACCTGACTATTATAAAGCAGACCTTATGTTTGCGGAATAGGATAAGTTATGGATAGATACAGTGTGAGTAGACAAAGAGGTCATTGTTTTATTTAATGATGGCCTTTTTGATTGTTGGATTTATAATTGCCGAGTGCATATTACCGAGTGAGAGAAGCCAGTCTGTAAGTGATAATAATATCACCTACGAGGGCAGCTTTACATGGGAGAAGTCCGATGGTGAAAGGGAGGCTATTGAAGTACCCGGCAGGTACGATGTTAAGCCGGGGGATACGATGGTTATAACTACTGTTCTGCCTGATGATTTCAATGCAAATGTCATGGCAATCAGAGCATCACTTCAGACAGTCAGATTTTACGTGGATGGCAGTCTGAGAGCAGAGTATGATACAAAGGACACGAGACCCTTCGGTAAGGATTCCGCGAGCAGATATGTATTTTGCAATATGTCGGAGGATGATGCCGGCAAAGAGCTGCGCATTGAGCTGACGAGCCATGCATCCAACTATTCAGGCGTTGTAAATACAGTATACTGTGGAGATAAGAGCGATATATGGACAAATATATTTCATAATAGTTCAAGAGAGACGATTATAGCATTTTTCATTTTTTTTTGCTGCTGTAGTGTCTGTTATGTTCAGTATAGCACTCAGTATTGTATACAAGACACATTTTGACATGGAGTATGTAGGCTGGTGTATGCTTCTTGGGGCAATATGGATGCTTGGTGAATCGAAGCTGCGTCAGATGCTGGTGCCGAATGCATCTGTTTTGGCGGCTATGTGCTTTGTGGTTATTCTGATTAGTCCTATTGCTGTTTCGATTTATATTGACAGCATACAGGGCGGGCGTTATACAAGAGTGTATACATGCATAGAGGCGCTTGCGGCTGTGAATTTAATTGTCTGCACATCACTGCAGCTTTTGGTGTGTGCGATATATAGAGACTCTGCCGGCAGGACAGGGAATGCTTGCTGTATGCTGCGTGGTCGTCATCACAACATTTATCATTGATATAATTAAACACAGGGCTTTGGGATACAGACCAGAGATGGTTGCCATGATTGTGGCACTTGTTCTAGCGCTTATAGAGGCTGCATCTGTGTACTTTGTTGTCACCATGTCAGGTTTATTTATCGGAATAGGCCTTATTGTGATTTTGTTTGTCAATATCATAGTCACAATAAAAAGAATCAGCGAGATAGAATACAAGCGCCAGAAGGAAGAGAGTGATAAGCTTAGAAATCAGACAGAGAGAGTTTCCCTTCAGATGATGAAGACACTTGCTGCTACAATTGAGGCAAAGGACGATTATATGAGAGGTCACTCATACAGAGTCGCAGAGTATTCTGCTCTCATAGCAAAGCAGCTTGGCTGGAGTGAGCATGATGTGGAAAATCTTAGAAATGCTGCATATCTGCATGATATCGGAAAGATTGGCGTGCCTGATACTATTTTAAATAAGCCAACCAGGCTGACTGATGAAGAGTTTGCCGCCATAAAGAGCCATACTGTGATGGGCGCAGATATTTTAAAGGATATTACCCTGTTAGACCATCTGGTGGATATTGCAAGGAATCATCATGAGCGCTACGATGGAAAGGGCTATCCTGACGGACTGGTGGGAGAGGAGATACCGCTTTCTGCCCGTATAGTGTGTGTGGCGGACAGCTATGATGCCATGAGGTCGCGCAGGATTTACAGGAATGCCCTGCCAGATGAAGAAATCCGAAGGGAGCTTTTGGATAACTGCAGCACTCAGTTTGATCCGCAGATTTCGAGTATGTTTGTTGATATGCTTGACAATGGCATGGTTGTGATTGATGAGGATAATCCGGCGGCTCAGGGCTACCGTGATAATGCGGCTATCGAGTCAGTGGCAGACAAATTCATATCTGAGGTCATGAAGACCATGAGCAGTCAGGAAAAAGCCGTTAGTGTTGATTATCTGACAGGGCTTTACATGCGAAGTCGTGGACAGCAGGTAATAGCAGCCCTGATGCAGGATAATGATGCTGTCTTGCCTTCATAGATATGGATAATCTTAAAAAAGTCAATGATGTGCATGGTCACAAGGCGGGAGACAGGGCACTTAAGCTTATAGGTAATCTCCTTGCTAAAGAGACTGAGAATGAGACCTTTGCAGCCTGCAGGCTTGGAGGTGACGAGTTCCTCATCTTTATGCCATATTCTGACAGGGCAAGCGTGGAGAGTGTTATAAAGCGCATATTTGAGGGCTTCGAGAGCGCCAGGGAAGCAGACTGTGAGATAAAGGAGGCCGCTCTTTCAGCAGGACTGTGCATGACGACAAAGGGAGCCATGTTTGAAAGTGACTACACAAAGGCAGATAAGGCGCTCTACTATGTGAAGCAGAACTGTAAGGGTTCATATTTCTTCTATGAGCAGCTCTTAGCTGACAATAAGGAGAATACAAATCTGAGTGCGGATTTACGAAACGTGGCAAAGCTTTTAAAGGAGAGTGGCAGCTATACAGGTGCGTTGGATTTAAACTACAGAGAGTTTGCAAGAATCTATGAGTTCGTGAACAATGTAGGAGATAGCACAACCACAACTGCTATCTGGTCATGGTGACTATGAACACTCTGCCGGAGCAGCTTGCAGATATCGAGGAAATTGAGAAGGCACTTGACTGCATGGAACAGTCTATCCGCAGTAAGATCAGAAAGGTGGATGTCTGCACGCGCTACAGCTCAATGCAGTATCTTATCATACTATTTGAGCCACAGGAAAATCAGATTCCAAATGTCATGGAGAGAATCTTTATGCATTACTATGAGCTCTGTGACAGAGAGAATTTCAAGCCGCAGTATGAGTATATCAAAATGACTGAGGTAAAATAGGGATTGTTAAATAATAGTCAATGTGGTATAGTTTTCTTCGAACGGTATTCGAAGGAAACTGTATCATGGAGGATGTGTTGTCACCTTATGACAGAGCATATCCGGCAGACACAAGAAAGCCAAAAGCACATTGCTGCATCAGAATATGAAGCAGACAGCAAAGTGACAGGCGCGCACAGGATAAATCGACCGCTGCCATACGGCATATGGCGGAGATGATATCAGCTGCGATATAAGGAATGGTCTGACCGGCTTGGAAAGAAGGTGGTAGCATGAAAATAGGCATAATCGGCGCAGGCAGAGTGGGCTGTTCTATAGGTAAATACCTAAGGACAAAGGACATAGAGCTTGCAGGCTATTATGACGTGGATTCTGCGGCAGCTAAGGAGGCTGCGGAGTTTACAAGGACAGAGAGCTTTGATTCGCTAAAGCAACTGGCGGATCAATCACAGATTATATTTATCACCACACCGGATTCATTTATTATACCGGTTTGGGAACAATTAAAAGGGCTGTCTCTAAGGAATCAGATTATATGTCATTGCAGTGGCGCATTATCATCCGATTCATTTTCCGGAAGGGAGAGCATGAGTGTATCATGCTGTTCAATTCATCCAATGTTACCGTTCAGTAACAAATTTTCATCATATGAGCAATTAAATAAAGCATTTTTCACAGTGGAAGGGCAGGATGCTGCGGTTGAAGCAATATCCGGGCTGTTTAGTTCTATTGGAAATGAGGTATGCCGCATTGATGGCACCAAAAAGGCAAAATACCATGCAGCAGCGAGCATTCTGAGCAATCAGGTGATTGCTGTCCTTGACATGGGCTACACTCTTTTGGAGGACTGTGGCTTTACAAGGATGAGGCGCTAAGAGCCACAGGTCAGCTTGTGATGCGCAATATCGAAAATGTACTTGAAGCAGGCTGTGACGGCGCACTGACCGGGCCAATTGAGAGAAACGATATTGAAACAGTGAAAAAGCATATTGCATGTATGCAAAATGACGATAGTGACGATGTCAGCTTGTACAAAATGCTTGGTACAAAACTGGCAAATATTGCTGTAAAAAAGAATCCTGATAAGGATTATACTCAGATGATGGAATTGCTAAGAGGCTGACAATACCGTGAATATTAAAAAAACGGATTGTTGCAGAAAGATAGAGGGATTGGACAATGAAAAATACAGTAGTAACTTTTAAACAGGCAAAGGAAAAGGGCGAGAAGCTCACGATGCTCACAGCATATGATTATTCTACAGCAAAGCTCATAGACGAGGCCGGAATCAATGCGATTTTAGTGGGAGATTCTCTCGGCATGGTGGTGCTTGGCTATGAGGATACACTTTCAGTGACTATGGAGGATATGATTCATCACAGCGCGGCTGTTTCAAGAGGAATAAAGGACACACTGCTTATTACAGATATGCCTTTTATGTCATATCAGACATCGGTTTATGATGCAGTGGTCAATGCAGGACGACTCGTGAAGGAAGGCCATGCGCAGGCTGTAAAGCTTGAGGGTGGCAGGGAGGTATGTCCACAGATAAAGGCTATCGTGGATGCGTCAATTCCGGTATGTGCACATTTAGGGCTTACACCACAGTCAGTAAACGCATTTGGCGGCTTTAAGGTGCAGGGCAAGGGTGAAGAAGCAGCACAGAAGCTCCTTGACGAGGCCCGCGCAGTCGAGGAGGCAGGAGCATTTGCAGTGGTGCTCGAGTGTGTGCCAAAGGCACTTGCAAAAAAAATCACTGAGAGCATAAGTATACCGACAATTGGTATCGGAGCGGGAGCAGACTGCGACGGACAGGTGCTCGTATATCAGGATATGCTTGCCATGTATGCAAATATGAAGCCGAAATTTGTAAAGCAGTTTGCACAGGTAGGAAAAGAGATGAATGAGGCCTTTACAGCTTACAAAAAGGCTGTTGAGGAGGGAAGCTTCCGGGTGAGGAGCATACCTTTAAGATGGATGAGACAATAATTGACAAACTGTACTAATATCGAAGAATAGTTACGAAGCATAGAAGAATAAGGAGACATAAAATGTTAATATACGGACAAATCAAACAGGTTAGAGAAGCAGTAAAGGAATGGAAGAGAGAAGGCAAAAGTGTAGGCTTTGTACCTACAATGGGCTACCTCCACGAGGGACACAAGAGCTTAATCGATGCGGCAAGACGTGAAAACGACAAGGTTGTAGTGAGCATTTTTGTAAATCCAATGCAGTTTGGCCCTACAGAGGATTTAGACAGCTATCCACGTGATTTAAACAGGGATGCAAAGCTTTGTGAGGATGCGGGAGTTGACATTATTTTCCATCCGGAGGCTGATGAGATGTATGCAGACGGCTTCTGCTCATATGTGGATATGAATGGCCTCACCACAGAGCTTTGTGGAAAAACAAGACCGATTCATTTCAGAGGTGTGCAGACGGTTGTCCTGAAGCTGTTTCACATTGTGACACCTGACCGCGCATACTTTGGACAAAAGGATGCACAGCAGCTTGCAGTCATAAAGCGTATGGTAAAGGATTTGAATGTTGACACCGAAATCATCGGCTGCCCAATCATCCGTGAGGAGGATGGACTGGCAAAGAGCTCAAGAAACACATATCTGAGCGCAGATGAAAGACAGGCAGCGCTTGTACTTAGCAGAAGCTTAAAAATCGGAAAGCAGCTCGTAGACGCAGGCGAGAAGAGTGCAAAAGCGGTAAAGGATGCAATCACAGCAGAGATAAACAAGGAGCCGCTTGCGAAAATTGATTATGTTGATGTGGTTGATTTTGACACAATCACACCGGTTGACGAGATTAAGGGAACAACACTCGTGGCAATCGCTGTATATATCGGAAAGACAAGGCTGATTGATAATTTTATCGCGTAGACGGACAGAAACGATTATTGAAAAGAGGTACAAAAAATGAATTATACAATGCTTAAAGGCAAAATACACAGAGCTGTGGTCAAGCAGGCTGACTTAAACTACGTGGGAAGCATCACTGTAGATACAAAGCTGCTTGAGGCAGCGGGCATATTAGAGTATGAGATGGTCCAGATTGTCGATGTGGAAAACGGAAACAGATTCGAGACCTACACCATCGCAGGAGAGCCGGGATCAGGCATGATATGCTTAAACGGCGCAGCAGCCAGACAGGTTGCAGTCGGTGACCATGTGATACTCATGTGCTATGCACAGATGACACCGGAGGAAGCAAAGGAGCATCATCCGAAGGTAGTGTTTGTGGATGATGAAAACAAGATAGCGCGTGTGACAAATTATGAGAAGCACGGAAAATTAACGGAAGATTTTATTTGATTTCTGAACAGCAACACAGCATTAGGAATATAGAAAAGTTTCGTTAGTAAACAATAGAAAAATCAAGTCTGCTGTAGTATAATAATTTATCATAAATGAGGGGCAAAATACTTTTTGACCCTCATTATCATATCATGTATTTATGCGGGAGGTAAATATGTACACAGCAGACGAAAAGAGATACGACACAATGAGATATAACAGATGCGGCAGGAGCGGACTGAAGCTTCCTGTTGTATCGCTTGGCTTATGGCACAATTTCGGGGATTTTTCATCATACGACAACATGAAGCAGATGTGCTTCACAGCCTTTGACCACGGTATCACCCACTTTGATCTGGCAAACAACTATGGCCCTGAATACGGCAGCGCAGAGAAGCACTTCGGGCTTATCCTTAAGGAGCATCTGTCGGCATACCGCGACGAGCTCATTATCAGCTCAAAGGCAGGCTATGATATGTGGAAGGGACCATACGGCAACTGGGGCAGCCGCAAGTATCTGATTGCAAGCCTTGACCAGAGTCTTAAGAGAATGGGACTCGACTACGTGGATATCTTCTATCATCACAGAATGGACCTGAGACACCGCTTGAGGAGACAATGGGAGCACTCGACCAGATAGTAAGAAGCGGAAAAGCACTCTATGTCGGACTGTCAAATTATGATGGCGAGACCATGAAGAGAGCCTGCGAGATTCTTACTGATTTGAAATGTCCGTTTATCATCAATCAGAATTCATACAATATATTCAACCGTACAATAGAGCAAAATGGTTTGAAGCAGGCTGCAAAAGAGTGCCAAAAGGGCATTATCTCATTCAGTCCGCTCGCACAGGGCATGCTCACGGACCGTTACCTAAACGGTATTCCGGAGGATAGTCGTATAAAGACAGACGGACGCTTTTTAAATCAGGAAAAGCTCGCTCCACACATCGAGCAGATTAAGAAGCTAAACGATATAGCCACAAAACGTGGTGAGACACTTGCACAGATGGCACTCAAGTGGGTGGTAAAGGATGATGACGTGACAAGTGTGCTTGTCGGCGCCTCAAAGCCACAGCAGATTCTTGAAAACTTAAAGGTTATGGAGGGCGCAGGCTTCTCTGAGGAAGAGCTTAGGATGATTGATGAGGTTGTGGGAGTGTAGAATTGCGCATGTGACGTGCTTTTTGTGAATGTGTGTGAATCTGAAAAGGTATAATAAGCATAGTAGCAGGAGTATAGCAACAATTAATGCTATACTCCTGCTACTATATTTTGGGTTGCAAGAATTTAGTTTATGCTATAAAATATTTATAACTGTATGCAGATATTTAATAATCATAATATCTGTCTGTATAATAAAATACGCATAAAGAGGACGAAAGAATGATCAACAAATTAGTAGACAAAATCAAGAAAACAAACGCACCTATCGTAGTAGGTCTTGACCCGATGCTTTCATATGTGCCTGAGCACATCACAAAGAAGGCATTTGATGAGCTTGGAGAGACACCGGCCGGTGCAGCGGAGGCTATCTGGCAGTACAACAAGGCTATTGTGGATGCCACATATGACCTGATTCCGGCTGTAAAGCCACAGATTGCCATGTATGAGCAGTTTGGAGTGGAGGGCCTTAAGGCATTCCAGAAGACAGTGGATTACTGTCACGAGAAGGATCTCGTGGTTATCGGAGATGTAAAGCGTGGAGATATCGGCTCAACATCGGCTGCATACGCCACAGGACATCTCGGAAAGGTACAGATCGGCACTAAGAGCTATTCTACCTTTGATGAGGATTTTGCCACTGTCAATCCATACCTTGGAACAGACGGTATCAAGCCATTCGTAGATGTATGCAAGGAGGAGAAGAAGGGTATCTTCATTCTTGTAAAGACATCTAATCCATCAAGTGGAGAGTTCCAGGACCGTATGATTGACGGACGCCCATTATATGAGTGGGTAGGCGAGAAGGTTGCAGAGTGGGGAGCTGACTGCATGGGTGATTCATACAGCTATGTAGGTGCGGTTGTCGGCGCAACATATCCTGAGCAGGGTAAGATTCTTCGTAAGGTAATGCCAAAGAGCTTCATCCTCGTACCGGGCTACGGCGCACAGGGAGGCAAGGGCGCAGACCTTGTTCATTTCTTCAATGAGGACGGACTTGGTGCAATTGTCAATTCATCACGTGGAATTATCTGCGCATACAAGCAGGATAAGTACAAGGATATGGGCATCACAGCTGAGAATTTTGCAGATGCATCACGCAAGGCGGTTGAGGATATGATTGAGGATATTTCAGGAGCACTTGCAAATCGTTAATAAGTTATTCAGAAAGCTTAAATATATTAACAAACGAAACCAGGGAGATAAAATGGCAGAGAAATATGAGGAGATTGCAGTTGTAGTTGACCAGAGCTCACTCGGCAATGGCATCTACGACCTCACACTTAAGACAGACAAAATTGCAAAGGCAGCAAAGGCGGGACAGTTTGTATCGGTTTACTCAAACGACAAGAGTAAGCTGCTTCCGCGTCCGATAAGCCTTTGCGGCATAAACAGAGATGATGACACAATTCGTCTTGTGTACCGTGTGACAGGTGAAGGCACGGGAACAGAGGATTTTTCAAGGCTTGTCAGGGGCGATAAGGTAAGAATTTTAGGACCGCTTGGAAACGGCTTTACAGTACAGCCGGGTAAGAAGGCCTTCCTTATCGGCGGAGGAATCGGAGTGCCGCCTATGCTGCAGCTTGCTAGGGATATAAATGCAGGCATTGTGCAGACACCGGGTGAAGAAAAAAATCCGGGACAGGCAGCATGTAAAGGTGCCATATGTGATATGAACATCGTCATGGGCTATCGCGATGAGAATACCTTCCTGCTCGATGAGTTTAAGGAGCAGGCAGCTTCCTTTGTAGCCACAGAGGACGGCAGTGTCGGCACAAAGGGCAATGTCATCGATGCGATAAAGGAGAATGCTCTTGAGGCAGACGTGATTTATGCATGTGGACCTATGCCTATGCTTCGTGCACTCAAGGCTTACGCTGCAGAGCATGATATGGACTGCTTTGTATCAATGGAGGAGCGCATGGCATGTGGAATCGGTGCATGCCTTGCGTGCGTATGCAAAACAAAGGACAAGGATGCCCACAGTAATGTAAACAACAAGCGTATATGCAAAGAGGGACCTGTTTTTGATGCGAAGGAGGTGGAGCTGTAATGAGTAATATGTCAGTAAATGTGGCCGGTGTTGAGTGGAAAAATCCTGTTACAGTTGCATCCGGCACATTCGGCTCCGGTGCAGAGTACAGCGAGTTTGTTGATTTAAACAGACTTGGTGCAGTCACTACAAAGGGCGTTGCAAATAAGCCGTGGGAGGGTAATCCTACACCTAGAGTAGCAGAGGTGTACGGCGGCATGCTCAATGCAGTCGGACTTCAAAATCCAGGCATCGAGCTTTTCTGCAAGAGAGATATTCCTTTTTTAAAGCAGTTTGATACAAGGATTGTGGTAAATGTCTGCGGTCATTCGCTTGACGAGTATCTTGATGTGGTAAAGCGTCTTGCGGATGAGCCTATTGATATGATGGAAATAAATATCTCATGCCCTAATGTTAAGGAGGGCGGAATTGCCTTCGGAACAGATCCAAAGGGTGTTGAGACAATCACAAGCGAGATTAAAAAATATGCAAAGCAGCCTGTTATCATGAAGCTTTCTCCAAATGTCACAAGTATTGCAGAGATAGCAAGGGCGGCAGAGGCCGGTGGAGCTGATGCGGTTTCGCTCATCAATACAATTACAGGCATGAAGATTGATATAAACAGAAGAAGCTTTGTGTTAGCAAACAAGACAGGCGGCATGAGCGGTCCGGCGGTTCATCCGGTTGCAGTGCGCATGGTTTACGAGACAGCACATGCAGTCAATATTCCGATTATCGGAATGGGCGGTATCACAAATGCTGCCGATGCTATAGAGATGATACTTGCCGGAGCTACGGCTGTTTCAGTCGGCACAGCAAACTTTGTAAATCCAAAGACCACAGAGCAGATAGTGGATGGCATCGCAGAGTATATGGACAGGTATGGAGTAAAGGATATTTCAGAGCTTGTCGGCGCGGTTGACAGATAGAGCATAAAGGATAGACGGAGGATAAAATAATGATTCTGGCAGCAGAATACGTGCCTTCTATGTATGCCACAGTCTGGGCACTTGTTCCACCTGTTGTGGCTATAGTTCTGGCACTTATCACAAAAGAGGTCTACAGCTCATTATTCGTTGGAATAGTGATTGGCGGACTGTTTTATGGAAATGCATTTCAGCCGGGTTTTTCGGCTGAGAGATCAGTGCTTCACATATTCGAGGACGGACTTGTTGGAGTGCTATCGGATTCGTACAATGTGGGAATACTGATATTCTTAGTCGTGCTCGGTGTTATGGTGAGCATGATGAACAAGGCAGGCGGCTCGGCGGCCTTTGGAGAGTGGGCGAGTGAGCACATAAAGACAAGGATTGGTGCCCAGCTTTCAGCTATAATACTTGGAGTACTCATATTTATAGATGATTACTTCAACTGTCTGACAGTAGGAAGTGTGATGCGCCCTGTCACCGACAAGCATCAGGTTTCAAGAGCAAAGCTTGCATATCTGATAGATGCCACAGCAGCGCCTGTATGCATCATTGCACCTATATCATCGTGGGCAGCCGCGGTTACCGGATTTGTAAAGGGAGAGGATGGCTTTTCTATTTTCATAAAGGCCATTCCATACAATTATTATGCACTCTTTACTATTATCGCTATGGTGGCACTTGTTGTTTTACAGGTAGATTTCGGTCCGATGGCAAAGCATGAAGCCAATGCCAAAAGGGTGATCTGTTTACCACAGGAGACAGGCCGTATGCGGAGGCAAAGCAGGATATTATAAAGGGCAAGGGGAAGGTTATAGACCTTGTATTTCCTATTCTTGTGCTCATAATAAGCTGTATCATCGGAATGATATACACAGGAGACTTTTTTGACGGAACAGGCTTTGTTGATGCGTTTGCAGGCAGCGATGCTTCAATCGGTCTTATGCTTGGAAGCTTTTTTGCGTTGATAATCACCATATGCTTTTACTCAATCAGAAGGGTACTAAGCTTTACGGATTGCTGTAATTCAATCCCTGAGGGCTTTAAGGCAATGGTACCTGCAATACTTATACTGACCTTTGCATGGACACTAAAGACCATGACAGAGAGCCTTGGCGCCAAGGAATTTGTCGCAGGCTTAGTTGGAGGAGTATCGGGACCACTGCTTGGACTGTTCCCGGCAATCATATTCCTGGTGGGAGCTTTCCTTGCCTTTGCAACAGGAACCTCATGGGGCACCTTCGGTATACTCATACCGATAGTAGTAAATATCTTCTCGGGCACAAACCATACGATGATGATCATCTCAATCTCAGCGTGCATGGCAGGTGCAGTATGTGGAGACCACTGCTCACCGATATCCGATACCACCATCATGGCATCGGCAGGAGCTCAGTGCAACCACATGAATCATGTATCCACACAGCTTCCGTACGCAGTGCTTGTGGCAGGCATATCATGCCTGACCTACATCATAGCAGGCTTTGTCAGAAATCCGGTAGTACCGTTTATAATAGGAGTGCTTATCCTGATTGGAACCTTTGTCGGAATCAAGTATATCACGAGAATCGATAAGGTAAATGAACAGGAGGAGTAGCCAAAATGAGTTCTATTTTTCACAGACCTTGTGTCTGCGGATGATAGAACTCTTTTTATTTTAATAAATTCATACACCGGACGGACGACTGCGCAGCATGGGAAGACACACCGATGGTGCACGGTCGATTTTTGACGAGCCATGTATGAGTTATATGCGCAACAGACAAAAGGTGGCACGGAAAATACTCGTTCAAGCAACACAGCATAGAGAATGTTATAAAGGTAAAAAGCACGTTTGCTATCAATAAAATTTATAGCCCGCTAACAAATATTAATAACCCTAATTACATTTACAAAAATATCAATTAGTGGTAACATATCAATAACTTAGAAATCATATTTGAATGGTAGGAAATCCCGGTCATACAAACTAAGCACAAACTCATAACATACTCAAAACAAACATTAACAAAAAAGAGGTAATATCAATGGCAAAAATTGCAAAGCAGCTCACTGAGCTGATAGGTCACACTCCGCTTCTGGAGCTGACCAATTATGAAAAAGCCCTTGGGCTTGAAGCAAAAATCATAGCAAAGCTGGAGTATTTCAATCCACTTGGAAGTGTAAAGGACAGGGTGGCGGCAGCTATGATAGAACAGGGCATAAAGGATGGAAAGATAAATCAGGACACAATAATCATAGAGCCGACAAGTGGCAATACCGGAATCGGACTTGCATTTGTGGCAGCCTCAAAGGGACTTCACCTGATACTTATAATGCCTGATACCATGAGCGTTGAGAGAAGAAAAATCGTCACAGCGCTTGGCGCAGAGATAAAGCTCACACCGGGGCGTGAGGGCATGAAGGGTGCAATTGATGAGGCGCAGAGACTTAAAGAGCATTATGGCAATGCCTTTATTCCACAGCAGTTTGAGAATCAGGCCAATCCGGATATCCACAGAGCTACAACCGCTCAGGAAATCTGGGGGGATACAGATGGAAAGGTAGATATCTTTGTATCATCTGTCGGAACAGGCGGCACCTGTACAGGCACCGGGCTTGGATTAAGAGACCATAATCCTGATGTAAGGATAGTAGCTGTTGAGCCAAAGAGCTCACCGGTACTCTCAGGCGGAAGACCGGGGCCTCACAAGATACAGGGAATCGGTGCAGGTTTTATTCCAAAGGTCATGCGCATGGATATAGTGGATGAGGTTATTCCGGTGGAGAATGAGCCGCTTTTGACAAGGCAAGAGAGGTTGCAAAGAGCGACGGACTTCTCGTTGGCATATCCTCAGGAGCAGCAATATATGCTGCAACAGAGCTTGCGAAAAGACCTGAGAACAAGGGAAAGAATATCGTGGTGCTGCTTCCGGATACAGGAGAAAGATACCTGTCCACACCGCTTTTTACAGTAAACTAATGGCATATAAACTGACGGCATAAGCTTACTTTGCCGGAAACTGTAACATGAAAAATGAGAAACATACATGAGAAACATACATAAATATACGACAGCCCTGCTGTCGACAGTGATGATTCTGTCGCTTCTTCTGACAGGCTGCTCAGGCAGGAAGGATGACGGCACAGTCACCATAACCAATGTGTCGTATGATCCGACACGAGAGTTTTACGAGAAATACAACAAAATATTCGAGTCTTACTATGAGCGCGAGCACGGCAAAAAGATAAATGTGATTCAATCACATGGCGGCTCGGGAGCACAGGCACGCTCGGTTGTGGAGGGCTGTAATGCAGATGTTGTCACACTGGCACTTGAGCATGACATAGACCTGATACAAAATACCGGCTTAATTGATAAGGGCTGGATTGATGAGTTTTCTGACAGCTCGGCACCATACACATCAACAATCGTTTTACTTGTAAGAAAGGGCAATCCAAAGCATATAAGTGACTGGGATGACCTGGTGAAAAAGAATGTGGATGTGATTACGCCTGATCCAAAGAGTAGTGGCGGAGCCTGCTGGAATTTTCTTGCAGCGCTAAGCTATGCGAAGACAAATTATGACAGCGTGAAGGAACAGAAATCGTTTATGAAGAAGCTGTATGAAAATGTCACAATTATGGATTCGGGTGCGAGAGGCTCAACAACCACATTTGTGGAAAACGGTCAGGGAGATGTGCTCATAGCGTGGGAAAACGAGGCACTTACGACCATGGATTCATATCCGGGTAAGTATGAGATAGTGAATCCGTCCGTCAGCATCTTAGCACAGCCCTCTGTTGCTATTGTGGATGACAATGCAAGGAGCAACGGAACACAAGAGGTAAGCAAAGAATACCTACAGTATCTCTACAGTGATGAGGCACAGCAGCTGATTGGCGAAAGCGGCTACAGACCAACCAATCAGGATATATTAAACCGGTTTTCCGACAAGTTTGATTTAAATATCAGACTTTGGAGCATAGAGGATTACGGCGGATGGAATGAAGCCTACAAGACATATTTCGATGATGGAGCAATGTTCGATGAAATATACGGCAACTGATAAAACAGCAAAAGAGAAAACTAAATCAAAGAACATAAAGACCAGAGTCATACCGGGATACCATCTTTCGCTTGGAATAGTGGTCACGATGCTTTCAGTCATCGTTCTCATTCCGTTAGCATCAGTGCTTGTGTATTCGCTAAAGATATCGCCGGGCGATTTTGTGGCACTTATCATGAAGGAGAATGTGAGGAATGCCTTTATCACAAGCATCACCTCATCATTTATCGCAGCAATCGTAAATGTGGTATTTGGACTCATCGTGGCATGGACGCTTGTGAAGTACGATTTTCCCGGGAAATGGCTGCTTGACGGACTTATAGAGCTTCCGTTTGCACTGCCGACAGCGGTTGCGGGCATCACGCTCTCAAAGCTGTACTCAGGCACAGGCTTTTTGGGTAAAGGCCTTGGCAAGCTTGGAATAGATGTAGCTTACACACAGGCAGGAATAGTTGTGGCACTTGTTTTTGTAGGCATTCCCTTCGTAATAAGAGCTGTACAGCCGGTGCTTGAAAAGATGGATAATACATATGAGGAGGCCGCATATATGCTTGGCGCCACACCCTCTAAGACATTTTTTAAGGTAATACTTCCGGAGCTTCGCCCGGCACTCTTAACAGGCTTTGGTCTTGCCTTTGCCAGAGGCATAGGAGAGTACGGAAGCGTCATCTACATATCAGGCAACAGTGCAAGGCACAGGACGCAGGTGGTATCATACGTCATCATGCAGAAGCTTAGCTATATAGATTATGCTAGCGCGACTGCCATAGCACTTGTGATGCTTGTCATATCATTTTTACTGCTGCTTTTTGTAAACATAGTGCAGGTTAAACAGTCACAGCGCACTAATTTGTTGTAGAAGGCCGCATATAAATTAAATGCGATGCACACAAACAGGAAAGGAGCACAATGCGATGACCGAACAGGTAAAGCTTGAAAGAAGAAAAAAGATCACAAAGATAATACTCGTCACTGTCACGGTGCTCTTCATATTTGTCATGCTTATAGTTCCACTTTTTTCTGTGATGGCAAGTGCCTTAAAGGAGGGGCTTGGATTCTATCTGAAAGCTATCTCAACAAGCTACGTGCTTTCAGCACTCAAGGTGACTTTGATAGCAACAGTTTTTGCGGTAGTTATCAACACCTTCTTTGGAATATGGACAGCGTGGCTGTTGACCAGGTTTTCGTTTAAAGGAAAGCAGGTGCTTGCAACACTTATTGATATACCGTTTTCTATTTCTCCGGTCATCGTAGGACTTGCGTATCTTATGACCTTCGGACGGCTTGGGTGGTTTTATCCGGTTATCAGATGGTTCAATGAGATATTCGGCACGAATGTGAGAATCACCTTTGCAATACCGGGAGTTGTGCTTGCTACGATATTTGTCACGTTTCCGTATGTGTCAAGGGAAATTATACCGGTGCTCAATGCAGAGGGAAAGGATGAGGAAGAAGCCGCAGCGCTGATGGGAGCATCCGGCTTTACGATATTTCGGAAAATAACACTTCCGCAGATGAAGTGGAGCCTGATTTATGGAATCATACTTTGTACGGCGAGAGCCCTCGGCGAGTTCGGCGCGGTAAATGCGCTCTCGAAGACAAGAGGCGAGACATTTACACTGCCGCTTGAGATTGATGCCTTGTATATGTCGGGCACAGACAGCTCGATAACATCGGCATTTGCTGTATCGTCGATACTGTTAATTATTGCATTAATCATTCTTTTTGCAAGAAATATAGTTGAGCATAAATTTAAGAAATTACACTGAGATATACTTGGAAAATATGATTTACACTAATAAAATCTGCTGCATGGGAAAAGCAGGAAGGAGATAACGTATATGTACGTTGAGATGAAAAATATATACAAAAAATACGGAGACTTCCTGGCATCCGATAATGTGAGCTTTGGAGTGGAAAAGGGAAAGCTTGTGGCGCTGCTTGGTCCGTCCGGCAGTGGCAAGACAACACTTCTTCGTATGATAGCAGGGCTTGAGACACCAAATTCAGGTGACATATATATAGATGGAAAGCGAGTGAATGATATTCCGGCCTCGAAGAGAGGCATAGGCTTTGTGTTTCAGAACTATGCGCTGTTTCGATACATGACAATATACGACAATGTGGCATTTGGGCTGGAGCTTCAGAAGATGCCGAAAAAGCTTATAAAGGAGCGTGTTACAAAGCTTCTTGAGATGACAGGTTTATCGGGGCTTGAAAAGAGATATCCGAATCAGCTTTCCGGAGGACAGCGTCAGAGAGTGGCATTTGCAAGGGCGCTGGCGCCGAATCCACAGGTGCTATTACTGGATGAGCCATTTGCCGCGATAGATGCAAAGGTGCGAGGAGAGCTTCGTACATGGCTGAAGGAGCTGGTCGAAAAGCTTGGAATCACAGGCATTTTCGTCACACATGACCAGGATGAGGCTGTTGAGGTGGCAGATGAAATCATTATCACAAACCACGGCACGATAGAGCAGATGGGTACACCTCTTGAGATATACAAGTCGCCTTATACACCTTTTGTGGCGCAGTTTATAGGACACACCACAGTCGTTGAAAACTATGACAGGCTAAAGGGCTTTGACAGGATAGAAAATGCCGACAAGGCGGTAATCAGACCTGAGTTTATCAAGATATCAAAGAGTGGCAACTTAGACCGCTATCAGTCAGCGGCAGAGGAGGGCATCGTTACAGATGTGGTATTCAGAGGAAACAGGATGGATATCACAGTCAGCATAAACGGCATCGAGGTGGTCGGCGAGCGCTCACTTGAAAAGGACCTGATAGCAGTCGGCGAGAAAGTACATGTGCTGATTTACAGGCTGTATATATTTGATGAAGAGAAAACATACCTGATGGAAAACAGCGAGATGCAGGAACAGGATGTATTCTACATTTAGATACAGGAATAGTCTAAAGCTTGTGATTGAAAGAGGAAGCAGAGGGAGATAAATGAAGATAGAAAACAAAAAAATCCTACACACGGACATCCTCATAATAGGAGGTGGCACGGCGGGCTGTTATGCAGCGCTCACCATCCGTGAGAAATCGGATTATTCGATTATAATTGCAGAGAAAGCGAACATAAAGCGAAGCGGATGCCTTGCAGCAGGTGTCAATGCGATAAATGCATACATAGTAAAGGGCAGAAAGCCTGAGGACTATGTAGACTACGCAAAAAAGGATGCTGACGGCATAGTAAGGGAAGACTTACTCATACTATGTCCGAGGGCTTAAACCGTGTGACGGACAAGATGGAAAAGCTTGGACTTGTCATATTAAAGGATGAAAACGGTGAGTATGTAGCAAGAGGAAACCGTAATATCAAGATAAACGGCGAGAACATGAAGCCGATTTTGGCAGAAGCTGTATCAAAGCTTACGGACTGTACAGTGATAAACAGAATCAATATCACGGACTATATAGTTGAGAACAACACCATAAAGGTGCATACGGATTTTCAATCGAGGATGCTACAGCCTATGAAATCAGAGCTAAAAAGGTGCTCTGTGCTACAGGCGGAGCGGCCGGTTTATACAGACCAAACAATCCGGGATTTTCAAGGCACAAGATGTGGTATCCACCTTTCAACACAGGCGCCGGATATGCGATGGGCATAAGAAGTGGAGCAGAGATGACCACCTTTGAGATGAGATTTATCGCACTCAGATGCAAGGACACAATCGCACCGACAGGAACAATTGCACAGGGAGTCGGGGCAAAGCAGGTCAATTCTCTTGGAGAGGTTTACGAGACAAAATACGGCCTCACCACATCAGAGCGTGTATACGGAACGGTCATGGAAAATCTCGAGGGAAGAGGTCCTTGCTACTTAAGGACAGAGGGCATCTCTCCACAGCAGGATGAGTCATTAAGAAAGGCATATCTTAACATGGCACCAAGCCAGACACTCAAGTGGGTGGAGGCAGGTAAGAATCCAAGTAAGCAGAATGTGGAGATAGAGGGCACCGAGCCGTATATCGTAGGTGGGCACACAGCGAGCGGCTACTGGGTAAATACCGAGCGTGAGACTACAATCCACGGACTTTATGCTGCTGGAGATGTGGCAGGAGGATGTCCACAGAAATACGTTACAGGAGCTATGGTAGAGGGTGAAATCGCTGCGATAGATATGGTTTCAAAGCTTGATGCAGATACCTCCGACGGAAGTCCTGACACATCGGCATTTGATGAGAAAAAGGCGCTTGACGCAAAAGCTTCAGAGTACGACCATTTCCTCACTGAAAGGTCCAAGATGTTTACAACAGAGGCTATCGAGGAAGCCATGCAGAAGGTCATGGACAACTACGCAGGCGGTATTTCCACACATTATCAGTTCAACGGCAAGCAGCTTGCGCTGGCAAAGGAAAAGATAAATCATCTGATAGAGCTGACCGGTGATTTATATGCATCGGATATGCATGAGCTTATGTTCATATATGAGCTTAAGGAGAGGCTTACGGTATGTCTTTCGGTCATAGCACATCTTGGTGCAAGAAAGGAGACCAGATGGCACAGCTTTGCCGAGAATCTGGATTATCCCGACAAGAGTGATGACTGGATGAAATACGTCAATTCCAAATACGAAAACGGGCAGCTTCATATGATTTACAGAGAGCTTGTCGGAAGGGAGGCGCGTTATGAGCATAATGATTGATAAAGCAAAGTGTAAGGGCTGTGGCAAGTGTACAAGTGTATGCCCCGGAAGCCTGATATATCAGGACTCAGAGCAAAAAGCTTTTATCAAATATCCTAAGGACTGCTGGGGCTGTGCCTCATGCATCAAGGAATGTCATTTTGGCGCTATTGCTCTTTATCTTGGAGCAGACATAGGAGGCATGGGAAGTCTCATGACAGTAAAAAGCACACCGGATACGCTGACATGGGATATCAAAAAGCGCGACGGAAGCAAGGAAGAGATTCTTATCAACAAGAAGGAATCCAATAAATATTAAAGAAAAGGATGGTAACAGACATGGGTGAATTATCACATCTTGACGAACTCGAAGCAGAGGCAATATACATAATACGTGAAGTAGCCGCAGAGTGCGAGAAGCCGGTTATGTTGTACTCAATTGGAAAGGACAGCTCGGTAATGCTTCATCTTGCAATGAAGGCATTTTATCCGGAGAAGCCGCCATTTCCGTTTTTACATGTAAATACAACCTGGAAATTTCATGAGATGATAGAATTCAGAGATCGCATTGCTAAGGAAAAGGGCATCGAGATGCTTGAATATATAAATCAGGATGGCGTAAAGCAGGGCATCAATCCATTTGACCACGGCTCAGCATACACAGATATCATGAAGACACAGGCGCTTAAGCAGGCGCTCGACAAATACGGCTTTACGGCAGCGTTTGGCGGTGGCCGAAGAGACGAGGAGAAATCAAGAGCCAAGGAGCGAATCTTCTCCTTCAGAAATGAAAACCACGCATGGGATCCAAAGAACCAGCGCCCGGAGATGTGGAAGCTCTACAACTCAAGAATCAAAAAGGGCCAGGAGGTGCGAGTTTTCCCACTGTCAAACTGGACAGAGAAGGATATCTGGCAGTATATAAAGAGAGAGAATATCGAGATTCCTTCACTTTACTTTGCAAAGGAAAGACCTGTTGTATACAGAGATGGCAACATCATCATGGTAGATGACGACAGAATGAAGCTTCGTCCGGGTGAGAAAATCCAGATGAAGAGTGTACGTTTCAGAACACTCGGCTGCTATCCACTGACAGGTGGTGTGGAGTCGACAGCGGATACACTTGATGAGATTATTGATGAGACACTCAGTGCTGTTTCCTCAGAGAGAACCACCCGTGTCATAGACAACGAGGCGGCAGGCAGCATGGAAAGAAGAAAGAGGGAGGGATATTTCTAAAATGAGCGGATTACTTAAATTTATTACATGCGGAAGCGTGGACGACGGAAAATCAACTCTGATCGGACATATATTATACGATTCAAAGCTGCTCTATGCAGATCAGGAAAAGGCATTGGAGCTTGACAGTAAGGTCGGAAGCCGTGGCGGCGCCATCGACTACTCACTCCTCCTCGACGGACTGATGGCAGAGAGAGAGCAGGGAATCACAATCGATGTGGCTTATCGTTACTTCACAACAGATAAGAGAAGCTTTATCGTGGCAGATACACCGGGCCATGAGGAGTACACAAGAAACATGGCTGTAGGTGCATCCTTTGCAGACCTTGCGGTAATTTTAATAGATGCAAAGCAGGGCGTATTGGTTCAGACAAGAAGACACGCAAGAATCTGCGCGCTCATGGGAATCAACTACTTTGTATTTGCTGTAAACAAGATGGATCTTGTAGGCTACGACGAGAAGCGTTTCGATGAAATCACAAAGCAGATTATTGAGCTTACAAAGGAGCTTGAGCTCAAAAATGTAGTAATAATTCCTGTTTCTGCAACAGAGGGTGACAATGTAACAACAAAGTCAGAAAATATCCCATGGTACAAGGGACCTGCTCTTTTATCATACCTTGAGGATGTTGACATAAAGGATGAGAACGAGGAAGAGGGCTTTTACATGCCTGTACAGAGAGTCTGCCGTCCTGACCACACCTTCCGTGGATTCCAGGGCCAGATAGAGGCCGGAGAGGTAAAGGTGGGCGATGAAATCACCACACTGCCAAGCAATGAGACAGCCCATGTAAAGAGCATCCATGTGGGTGATAAGCTAAGCGATAGCGCATTTACAGGCCAGCCGGTTACAATCCAGCTCGACAGAGAGGTGGACGTATCAAGAGGCTGTGTGCTCACAATCGGTTCAGGAGCAAAGGTTGCGTCATCCATCACAGCTACAATACTCTGGATGGATGACGATGAACTCTTCAAGGGAAAGAACTTCTTCTTCAAGCTAGGTACCAAGTCGATACCGGGCATCGTAACAGAGATTGAGCATACCATCGATGTAAACACAGGTGAGGAAAAGCCTGCCGACAAGCTCAAAAAGAATGAGATAGCAGTTGTAAAGATTGCATTCTCGGACAAGATAGTCTGCGATAAGTTCAAAAATCACAAGACACTCGGTGAGTTCATCTTAATCGACCGTGTGACGGATATGACATCTGCCTGTGGTGTGGTTGAAGAGGTACACACAGAGGAAAGCGGCCTCTATGAGGGCAGAGTAGACAGAAACGTAAGAGCTGCAATCAAGGGGCAGAAGGCAATCACCGCCGTATTCGTAGACGGAGTGGATGGTGTAAACCGCGGCTTTGTGGAGGATGTCGAGAAAGCCTTAAATATAGACGGACGCCATACTTATCTCTACGCACCAAAGGAGGGTGAGGACTTCGTAAATGTAGTCAAGCATCTAAGCCATGCCGGAATACTCGTACTTCTGCTCATCAGCCAAAAGCAGGAGAAGGAGCTTGAAGCCGACAAAGTTGAGTTCACAAAGGACTGGAACAAAAACGGCAGAGATGTGGACCAGGCTGCGGAGTTTATCAAAAAGCAGTCAGTATATGACGGCGTGATCGTAAACACAAGTGAGTATATCTGATAAAAATATATAAGCAGATGAACAGCATCCCATATTCATTTAATAATATGAAGGGATGCTGTTTTTGTAACCAATTTCCACGTTGAAAAGCACGCCCCAATGTGGTAAAATTGACAAAGATAATTTAAAGAAAAACACACAGGAGGATTAACATACAATGGAAAGTTACAAGAGCGAATTTATAGACTTTATGGTGGAGAGTGACGTGCTGAAATTTGGTGATTTCACATTAAAGAGCGGCCGTAAATCACCATTTTTCATGAATGCGGGAGCATATGTGACAGGCTCACAGCTTAAGAGACTCGGAGAGTACTACGCAAAGGCTATCCATGCAAACTATGGAGATGACTTTGATGTATTATTCGGACCTGCATACAAGGGAATTCCGCTTGCAGTGGTAACAGCTATCGCATACCATGAGCTCTATGGCAAAGAGGTGCGCTACTGCTCAGACAGAAAAGAGGCAAAGGATCACGGTGCAGACAAGGGAGGCTTCCTTGGAAGCAAGCTTAAGGATGGAGACAGAGTAGTCATGATAGAGGATGTCACCACATCCGGCAAATCAATGGAGGAGACAGTTCCAAAGGTAAGAGAGGCTGCAGATGTTACAATCGTAGGCCTTATAGTGAGCCTTAACAGAATGGAAGTCGGACAGGGCGGCAAGGTAAGCGCGCTCGATGAGATTCATGAGAAGTACGGCTTTGAGGGCAGGGCTATCGTTACAATGGAAGAGGTCACAGAGTATCTCTACAACAGAGAGCATGATGGCAGAGTAGTCATTGATGACACGATCAAAGCAGCTATAGATGAGTACTATAAGCAGTACGGCTGCAAATAGGAGAATATAAATTGCTTGGCAGAAGAAAACGTAACAGGTATAAGTTTACGGAAAAGAAGCAATCTAAGAGGGGGATAGCTGCACTTGTTGTGGCTATCCTCATAGAGATTGTATATATAGTTTTTTTGAATGCGGCATTCAGAGGAGATGGCAATCTGTCTATGTACTATGGCAGTGCGGTATACTGATGCTTGGCATATCTCTGGCAGATTTCGGGTTTGCCATAAGAAGCCTCTTTGATGAGGAATCATTCATGACGTTTCCACGGTTGGCAGTGTTTTTTTCACTCATAGCGGTAATCAGCTGGGGAGGAACATATGCTGCAGGTTTTATTATATGAAAGAAAGATTATAGGGATATATGAGTTATAAAGAGATTTATGAGCTCTCCAATGAGCTTTACGCAGAGCGATTAGAGCTTGTGGAGGAGCGGATAGAACAGATCGTCAGAGAGCCTGCGATAGAGCCGGCTTTTGCAGATTATTTCAGAAGTGCGGCAAAGTGCATCAACACTATTAAAAACCATAACGCAGATAAGGAATTTAACGATTTATTCTATTCACAGTTTGATAAAGAAAATTATGAGAAAAGCTATGCCAACCCGGCATACGCCGTAAAGGTGCTCGGAGATGAGTATGGTCAGCTTTTATCGGCTGTATATGCAAAAATTGCCGGAAGCATTACACATATCTATCAGGGGGATATAAAATATCTCTGCATTTATGCAGAGCTTATTGTAGAGCTTTACAATTATTTGAGAATGCCAATGAGCTGAGTCCTGATGAGATAAGGGGATGTATATATTCGTTCATGCATGATTATGAGGAGATATTTGCAGAGGATGACAACAGGGCACTCCTTGACCCCGGCTTATGATTACTATACAGAGCTTGTAAAATGAG
>ENA-OQCE01000089-OQCE01000089.1-human-gut-metagenome-genome-assembly--contig:-NODE-89-length-40870-cov-4.237440_pt1 | contig 40870 bp, 40 predicted proteins | sample MGYA00242495_ERZ504572 | MGnify/ENA primary metagenome ERZ504572 (study PRJEB26092, sample SAMD00036228) | human gut metagenome | host: Homo sapiens | study: EMG produced TPA metagenomics assembly of... | reverse complement strand
AGCACACCACATCCTGATCCGATGAGGAATGGATGGAAGGACTTTCCTGAGAGACCGAATCTACGGAAGATTCTGTCCATGATGAGGCTACTCGTGCCATGTATCCGCAGTCCTCAAGGATTGAGAGGAATAAGAATACGATAGCCATCTGTGGTGCAAATCCGATAGGTGCACCAAGACCTCCGATGATACCGTCAACTACAAGTGATACGAGCCATTCAGAGCAGCCTACATTTTCCATGAATGTCTGTACTGCCGGCTGAATCCACTCACCAAAGAGTGTGTCGTTTGTCCAGTCTGTTACAATTCCACCGAGTGATGATACTGCAACATAATATACAGCCCACATGATAAGTGCGAAAATAGGCAGTGCCAAAAATCTGTTTGTAACAATCTTATCAATTTTGTCTGATACTGTCTCTTTTCCGGCGCGTGCCTTCTTTACACATGAGCCGATGATTGAAGATATGTACTGATATCTCTCGTTTGTGATGATACTCTCTGTGTCATCATCGTATTTGTCCTCGAGAGCTTTAATCTCTGCGTCTACGTTTGGAGCACTCTTTAATACCTCAGAAATCTTTGAGTCACGCTCTAAAAGCTTGATTGCAAAGAATCTCTTCTGGTTCTCTGCTACTGCAAGACCAAGCTTATCCTCGATGCCTGCGATTGTGCACTCCACATCATCTGCGAAGTGATGTACCCTCTGAACGGATTTACCTGACTTTGCAATCTGGATTGCCTTCTCTGCAGTCTCCTTGATTCCTGTCTTCTTTAAAGCTGAAATCTCAACAACCTCACAGCCAAGCTTCTCGCCGAGTGCCTTGATATTGATTTTGTCTCCGTTTTTTCTTACGATGTCCATCATATTGACAGCCATAAGTACCGGAATGCCAAGCTCGATAATCTGTGTTGTCAGATACAGATTACGCTCGATATTTGTTCCGTCCACGATATTGATAATCGCATCAGGCTGCTCTCCGATTAAGTAATTTCTTGCAACAACCTCCTCGAGAGTATATGGAGAAAGTGAGTAGATACCCGGTAAATCCACCAGGTCTACATCCTTGTGACCTATAAGCTTTCCCTCTTTTTTCTCAACTGTAACACCAGGCCAGTTACCAACATACTGATTGGCACCTGTTAAGGCATTGAACAGTGTTGTTTTTCCGCAGTTTGGGTTTCCTGCGAGAGCAATTTTTACTGCCATGTTTTAATCTCCTTATTTTTGTTTGCTCATTCTGCCTATAGTTTGTGTTTGCTAACCTATAGGCAAAAAAAATTTACTCTACTTCTATCATAGAGGCATCGTCCTTACGAAGTGATAGCTCATAGCCTCTCACTGTCACCTCTACCGGATCGCCAAGCGGTGCCACCTTGCGGATAAATATCTCAACACCCTTAGTAATTCCCATATCCATGATACGTCTCTTGACTGCACCCTGGCCTGTGAGCTTGACAACCTTGACTGTCTCGCCTACTTTGGCTTGCTTTAATGTCTTCATGCTGACTACTCCTTTTTTAATTTTATTGTTGTTTAAAAAATTTATATAACGTTTGCATAATATCATATACAAAGTCGTTTAAATCTTAAATGATTACAGCTTATACAGCACATTGCTGCATGTGTTGTATGTGTTATATATGTCATACATGCTATATCCATGCCTGTTACATTGTTTATCAGACCATGATCTTATTTGCCATGTCCTTGCCGATTGCTACTCTGGCGCCCTTTACATTGACTATCATATTGCCGGCTATCTCTGAGATGACAGTCACTTCTCCGCCTACTACAAAGCCCAGCTTCTCAAGGAAAGATCTCACCTCTTCCTTTCCGCCGATTTTCTTGATTATCTGTGCCTCCCCGGCACCACTCATTGATAATGGCATCATATTTACCTCTTTTCACGTCTTTTCTTCACGACTTTAATGATAAAAAACATCATTTGGTAGCTCTTACGGCTGTTAGTATACTCTAACGTAACTTAGATGTCAATAATATTTTTTAGATTTTTCTTACTTTTTTCAGTTGTGGCTAATAGAATGCGCCCCAGACACCAAGTGTCCGGGGCGCATACCAACCTCAGTCAAAAAAGTATATTATAATATTATATTACGTAGAACCAGCTCGGATCCGTCTCCATCTCGCTGGCCACAAGCTCCTTTCGCTCTCCTGTTCTGATGGAAAGCTCCTGGTTTTTGATGCTCACACGAGCCCCCGGCTCGATAGATGAAGTAATAAATGCATTACTTCCGATGACAGCACCTCTTCCGATGACAGTCTCACCACCAAGTATAGAAGCTCCGGCATAGATGATGACATTATCCTCAATAGTAGGATGTCTCTTCACGCCCTTTAGCTTCTGACCGCCTCTGGTAGAAAGTGCTCCGATAGTCACACCCTGATATACCTTGACATTGTCACCGATAATAGTGGTCTCACCTACCACGATGCCTGTTCCGTGGTCTATAAAGAAATTCTTGCCAATAGTGGCACCCGGATGGATATCTATACCGGTTTTGCTGTGTGCATGTTCTGTCATCATACGCGGGATGAGCGGTACTCCAAGCAGATGCAGCTCGTGGGCTATACGGTTTGTAGTGATTGCAAGCAGTCCCGGATAGCAAAGGATAATCTCATTGTAATTGTAGGCTGCAGGGTCTCCGTCAAAAAACGCAGCCACATCAGTCTCCACCAAAGCTCTGATTTTTGGAATCCTTTTAAAGAAATCATTGCTGATTTTCTCAGACATATTGACAAGCTCGTGATGTGATAAGCTCCTGTATTTAGGATTCTGCGGCAGGGCAAGCACCACCTGCTTGCGCAGATTGTACATGATATCCTCCAAAAGGACAGCAATCTGGCTGTCCAGGTTGTAATATCTGAAGCTCGTGCCCTTGAAATAGCCCGGATACATTATCTTAATAAGCTTTGAGAGCAGATCACAAACAGCCTCCTTGTCTGGCTGTGAAAATAGTGCCTGCTGATTTATGATTTTGTCATCATGATAATCGTCAAGTATCTGTGATACAAGCCCTTCTATCATTTCTTTATTATTATCCATATATTCGAAGCCTCCGAATTTACTATTTATAATATTTTTTTGCCTCCATACGCTCCTCCCATGTGCGGTTTATTATACCGCCTATGAAAAGCACATACATACAGCCATATAACCATACCATTATAAGCGCAATAGTGGTCATTGTGCCATAAAATGAAGAATAATTATTGTATTTATCCACGTACACAGAAAAGATTCCCGAAAAAATCATCCATGCAGCCGCCGCAAATACCGCTCCCGGCAGCTGGTACTTTGCCCTCTGCTTCTTGTTTGGCAGAAACACATAAATCACCCAGAAAAATAAAATAAGCACCGGCAGGCAGATTACCAGACGATAATCGACCACACTGCCTATTATACTTCCAATTATATGATGAACATTCGAAAAATACATCTTCCTGAGCATATTTCCAAACACCATGATACCCAGTAAAAAAATGAGCGCCAGTGCAAAAACGATACTGTAAAGCACCGAATATATGCGCCGCAAAATAAAATTTCTGTTTTCCTTCACATGGTACATATCATCAAGTCCAAGCTGAAACGAAATAAAAGCCTTTGAGCTTAAGTACACGGCTGTAATCATCGTGATAGAAAGCCTGCCTGTGCCGCTTGCATACACCTCACTGGCCAGATCCTTCATGATGTCACCAAACGACTCCGGAATAAACGAGCTCGCCCACATCAAAAAATCAGCCTCTGTAAGCGGTGTCCAGCTCAGCAGCGAAAAGAAAAACAATAAAAACGGGAAAAACGACAGCATCAAAAAGAAGGCTGCCTGCCCTGCGTATGCAGAAATAGAGCTCTCTGAAAAATTGGTCACAAAATCAAAGGCTGTCACAATGATATCCCATCTTCTGCTGTATTTCCTCGCACTTTTTCCTTCGATGTTAGATTCTTTACAATCACCACCTACGGCCTTACGTTTCTCCGTTTTGATTTCCGGTGTTTTACTACCTAAATCCGGTCTACTTTGCTTTGTCATCTGCCTTCTTCTGGAATTTCTCCTCAAATACTATAAAACGCTCATGAGTACCCTCGCCAATGAGTCCTGCCTCATCAAAAGCCTTTACAGAAAAAGTGAGCGCTCTACCATCCACCTTCACAAGCTCCGACTCACAAGTCACCTTCATGCCAACCGGTGTAGCCGAAACATGCTTAATATCAAGCGCAGTACCGACAGTACCACTTCCCTCCTCAAGCTCAGACGCAACACTCTCAAAAGCTGTATTCTCCATCAGCGCAATCATAGCCGGAGTAGCAAACACATCCATCGTGCCGCTTCCCATAGCCTTCGCTGTCTTATCCAAAGTCACTGTAATCTCTTTCTTACCTTTAATACCTGCTTGTAACATATCAGTCTCCTTATATCTATATTTTATAAAATAAATCCTAGCATTTTTACGCCACAATGTCCAGTGAAAAATAAGTTTATAAACTTTTCACAATTCCAAAAATGCCCAATCCATGCGGTTTTCTGTCATTTTGTTAGCACTCGCTATTTTTGAGTGCTAATTTTCTATTGACTTTTCCGATAATGCGAACTATTATTTTATTATGCTTATATAGCAAGCTGATTTATTACAAATAATAAATGACCTACACTCGCGGAAACAAACTAAATTGCGGGTAACAGACAGTTGTTCTGAAGATAAAATATGAACTGCCACAGGGTTCCATTACCGGACAAAGTGGCACAACCAAAAGTATGCCACAAACTATCCATACAAAATCCTGTGGCTGACTTCATATTTTCTCTGAGGAATTATTGGCTGCTACACCGCAACTTCACAGCTCATAACCGCGGCGTAAATGTAAAATAAAAAACAAGGAGTGTGTAAAAATGACAGAAAAACACGGCAATCTTTCAATTGACAGCGACAACCTGTTCCCTATTATAAAGAAATGGTTATATTCAGACCACGATATCTTCTATCGTGAGCTCATCTCAAACGGCTGCGATGCCATCACTAAGCTCAAAAAGCTCGACATGATGGGTGAATATTCCCTTCCTGCAGACTATAAGGGCAAGATTCAGGTGCTCGTAAACCCTGACGAAAAAACAATAAAGATTATAGATAACGGTCTTGGTATGACAGCTGATGAGGTTGAGGAATACATAAGCCGTATCGCTTTTTCAGGTGCTACCGACTTCATCGAGAAATACAAGGACAAGTCAAATGATGACCAGATTATCGGTCATTTCGGTCTCGGCTTCTACTCAGCATTCATGGTAGCTGACGAGGTAACAATTGATACTCTCTCTTATAAAGAAGGCTCTACACCTGTACACTGGTCATGTGACGGTGGCACAGAGTACAACATGGAGGATGGCGACATGGACGACGTCGGAACAGAGATTACTCTCTACTTAAACGACGACTGTCTTGAGTTCGCAAACGAGTACCGCGCACGTGAGGTTATCGAAAAGTACTGTTCTTTCATGCCTACTGAGATTTACCTTGCAAAGGAAAATGCTCCTGAGGAGTACGAAACAATAGACAAGGCCGACAAGCGTGACACTGACACTGTCATCGAGGAAATCCATGAGGACGCCAAGTACGAGGAAAAAGAAAATGACAAGGGCGAGAAGAAGCAGGTGGAGGTATCTCCTGCAAAGGATCAGCTCAAAATCGTTAAGCGCCCTGTTCCGCTTAATGATACAACCCCACTCTGGACCAAGAGCCCGAATGAGTGTACTGACGAGGAATACAAGGAGTTTTACAGAAAGGTATTCTTAGACTACAAGGAGCCTCTTTTCTGGATTCACCTGAATATGGACTATCCTTTCAACTTAAAGGGTATCCTCTACTTCCCTAAGATCAATACAGAGTACGACTCAATCGAGGGAACTATTAAGCTTTACAACAACCAGGTATTTATCGCAGACAATATCAAGGAGGTCATTCCTGAGTTTTTGATGCTCCTTAAGGGTGTTATAGATTGTCCTGATTTACCGCTTAACGTATCACGTTCTGCTCTCCAGAATGATGGCTTCGTAAAGAAGATTTCTGAGTACATCACCAAAAAAGTAGCTGACAAGCTCATCGGTATGTGCAAGACAGATAAGGAAGCCTATGAGAAATACTGGGATGACATCAGCCCATTCATCAAGTTTGGCTGCTTAAAGGACGAGAAGTTCTGCGACAAGATAAACGACTATATTCTTTTCAAGGATATCAATGACAAGTATCAGACTCTTCCGGAGCTGCTCGCACCTGTTGCGGATGATGGAAAAACAGATGCAGAAAGTGCTGATGCTTCTGATGATACAAAAAAAAGCTGAAAATACTGATGCAAATGCAGACAGCTCAGCCAACACTGATGAAAACAAGGAACCTGAGAAAAATACAGTTTACTATGTCACAGATGTAGTACAGCAGGGTCAGTATATCAAGCTGTTCAAGGAGCAGGGCATGAATGCTGTTATTCTTGACCACAATATCGATACCTCATTCATCACACAGCTTGAGCAGAGAAATGACCACTACAAGTTCATGAGAATAGATGCAGACCTCACAGAGTCTCTCAAGGATGAATCCGGTGCAGACCTCACTGAGGCAACCACTACTCTCTCAGAGGTATTCAAAAAGGCTTTGAACAATGACAAGCTCACTGTAAAGGTAGAAAACCTTAAGAACGCAGATGTAGCATCTGTGCTCACACTCTCAGAGCAGGGCAGACGTATGCAGGATATGATGAAGATGTACGCAGCCGGAGGCATGGGTGGAATGGATCCAAGCATGTTTGCTGCTGACCAGACACTCACATTAAATGCCAACAACGAGCTTGTAAAGTACATCTTAGACAATAAGGATTCTGAGCATGTTCCAATGTTTGCTGAGCAGCTTTACGACCTTGCAATGCTTTCTAACCAGCCGCTTTCAGTTGACCAGATGACTAAATTTGTAAAGAGAAGTAATGATATCATGCTTCTTCTCACAAAGTAATACAACAAAGTAATTTTACTGTTAACATCACATAAAAAAGCTGTACACTATGCAGGTTTCATAGACCTGCATGTGTACAGCTTTTTATTAATTACCGGCTCTCTTAAACAAAAAGTTCACAAACACAGCCGATACCACCCCAAGCACTGCTCCTGCCAGGACATCCGTTGGGAAATGCATGAAGTTGTACATGCGTGAAAACGCTATAAGTACCGCAAGTACAATCGCCGGTATTCCCATTCTTTTGTCTATAAACATAAGTGTCACTGCCGCTGTTATGCCGTTTAACGTGTGTCCCGAAGGAAATGATGAGTCAAACGGTATCTTTACAATAAGACTGACAGTCTCATCTATCTGACATGGTCTCAATCTGTCGACCATATTTTTTATTATCAGATTGCCCACTATAAAGCTCAAAAGCTCTGCCGAAAGCATCTGCATGCCTCCACGGCGGTATTTTTTTGAAATACAAAGCACTACACCTATCACAATCCACAATGCGCCTGCATTTCCGAGGGTGGATAAAAACGCCATTAGCTTGTCTAAAAACGGTGTTCTGATGCTCTGAATTGCATACAGGATATCAAATTCCCAGTCCATATTATATGCTCCTGTCTATTATTAATTATTATCTGCCTGTTCAATTGTCGGTCTGAAAGTATTTATTGTACACAGTAAAAAATGAGCTTGTTTTCACATCCTTTTCATCCTTTATACTGATGGAATCCCACAGGTCATTGTTTAAACTAAACCCTGCTTTTTTTTACAAAGTGCTCGTAGTCATCATTAAACTGCTCCTGTTGTCTCTTTTGCAGTATAGTGACCTTGTTCTGCTCTGTTTTTCCCGGTCCAGCTTGGATATACACTTGATGAAATAGTAGCCGTCATCTGTGCTTATCATATCAGATATCTCTCCATCACCAAGCTCAATGCTACAGCCTCAACTCCTGTGGCAGAGTGCCCTTTGCAGCATACAGCTCTGTCTGGCTGTCCTCACTGCTGCCTGATGCAACTGCTGCAAAATCCTCCTTTGACAAAAGCTTCTGGCTCACAGCGTCTGCGCTCTCCTTGCTCTTTACAAAGATTTTCTGTATATGGATAACTCTTGCATCCTCATCACTCACCTCTGTATCAACGCCCTTCGATAGAGAATTATACAGCTTTTGCGCAATCGCATAATGCTCGTATGCGCTCTCAATGTCTGATAAATCAGCCTTTGTGAATTTCTTTTCAGCTTCGTTTAATGAGTCATAGTATTCCTTTGCAGCCTTTGACACACTACTCTTCTCCTTGTCTGTAAGTGTAATCTTCTTCTGCTTTGCAATTGAAACCATGCAGTATATGCGCGTCAGCTCATCAACAGTGACATCCCTGATATACTTTTCCACGTTCGATGCATCATCTGTCTCAAGCAGGTTTACATCATACATAGTGCCATACAGATTTTTGTAATTGGCTAAATATATGAGTGCCTCCTTCTTATCGCACTTCATATTGTCCACGGAAAAAACTGTATGGCTGTTCGTGGTATTTATATCAAGCACTATCTCCTTGCCGCCAATACTGCAGCCGGTGAGAAGTGTCGCTGATGCAAGCAGCATACACATCGTTTTCTTAAAATACTTCATACCTGCTATCCTTCCACAACAAGGAATCTGCCGTCCTCAATGGCAAAGACCTCACTCTGGTCCATAAGCTCATCATCTGACATGCCCGAAATATCTGAGCCTGCCTCATCAAAATAATCTCTTACTTCTTTTATATTCTTACATACCACAGCCATGCAGTCCTCTAAAAATTCCTCTGCAGCCTCCGGAGTATCTGCGACCTCCTCACTAAAAAGCTGTGTCTGTTTCTTTAAAAATGTGTCTAAAACCTCGTCATCGTATTCGTACATATTGTATTCCTCCATGTAAATTATCTCTTTTCTTTGGCTTTATATACAGCTGTTCATACAGCAATTATGTCTTATATATTAATATATTATATTTTTGTACCACCTGTTAAACATTATATAATAGATTGCTGTGACATGCCACTATTTTTTATATTCACGACAGGTAACAATTGTCTGCTGTAAACGGAATGAATATATGAGCCTCTCATCCGCCTGTATGCTTTTCCCATCTGTAGAAAAAATCCTTCCAAGTGCATCAGCATACAGTTTTAGCTGTGTGCTGTATCTGTCGATAAGCTCTTTAGCAACATTTACCCTGTCTGTCTTATAATCAAGCAGCACTATTTTATCATTCTCCAGCCAGAATACATCAATAATTCCCTGAACCAACACTCCCTCATAGTCCATCACAAAAGGCTTCTCTTTATACAAATCGCCTCTCTTATCCGCCTGTGCCATACGCGCTGCCACATCTGATGATATAAACTGCTCTATAAGCTTTGGTCTGGTCAGCCTGTACATGTCATCTGTGATAAGCCCCTTTTTTAGCATTTCATCCATACTTTTCTTCACAAATGCACTGACTGCCACATGGTCTTTTGTATCTATATCACACAGGCTCTTGAAATCCAGACACTCCATGACACGGTGCACTGCAGTTCCGCGCAGCGCTCCCTGATTCACACCTGCTGCATTTTCAGGCTCTTTGCTTTCATTAGAAGCACCGCCTGCCTCATCATCCCTCGCAAAGTCCGGCACATACGTCTCCTTCTCCTCCAATAGGAACTTAGGACGTTCTGCCTCCCTCTCTGTGCTGTCGTACTTTTCAACCATAGAGTCATGCTTCAGCTCAGATACCGAATATTTGCTTTTTTTAGTTATATCAGAAGCATATGCATACTCAAAATCAAATTCCTCTGCGAGTTCTTTGGCTTTTGTTTCATCCGCTGCACTTATGTGCCCAATAAGCTGCGCTTTTGATATATCGTTTGCCGCCATATCCATCGCAGTTCGTGCAGCGAACTCTGTTGCATCGACTGTGGATACCGTATACTTATCCGGGTACGACAGCATGGCAGGTATAATCCAGTCCAGGTAACACCCTGCTCCCTCCCTTTGTCCAAAGTTTATTGGCTGGTTCGCATTTACATTGCCTCTATACTTCTCAAAGGATTTTTGGGCATTTGAAAGTCCACCTGTCAGGATAATCTTTTCCTTCGCCCTGGTGAGCGCTACATACAGCACACGCAGCTCCTCTCCCAGATTTTCCCTTTTAATGCGGCTTACTATCTCATTTCTTATCAGTGATGGTCGCTTTGTCCTTGGGCTTTTTGTTTTTTCCACAAGGCCAAGCCCAAGCTTTTCATGTATCACCAGGTCTGATTTTGTGTCCTGCGTGTTAAAGCTCTTGCCAAGGCCGGAAACAAACACTACAGGAAACTCAAGACCCTTGCTCTTGTGTATTGTCATAATGCGCACCACATCGTCATTCTCGCCTGCGGTATCGGCCTCTCCGTAGTCTATCTCATATTTCTGCTGTATATCTATGTACCTGACAAAGTGAAACAGCCCCTTGTAGCTGGTCTTTTCATAGGCTGCGGCCATCTCAATCAGCATATCTATATTCTGTCTGCGCCGTTTTCCTGCCGGCATGGCCGATGCATACCTGTAAAAGCCTGTCTCATCAAGCATCATGTACAAAAGCTCATGGATTGGCGTATCAGCTACAGCACCTCTTAGTCTCTCAAATACCAAAGCGAAGGCTTTAAGCTTCTCGTCCTCATAGCCATCCTCACCTGCCATGGCGCTAAGTGCAGCCTGTGCAAAGCTTACGCCCTTAAAGGCAGACCTAATCTGTGCCAGCTCCTCATCATCCATGCCCACGATAGGCGAAGCAAGCACTGCTGCCATCGGAATATCCTGCAGCGGATTATCGAGTATGCGAAGCATCGACAGAATCACCTGTATCTCATACGATGAAAAGTAGCCTGTATTCGACTCTACATGCGCCGGAATATCACAGTCCTTTAATACTGCTGCCACTGTATTGCCCCAGGTTGCAACACTTCTCGAAAGTATCACTATATCCCTGTACTGCACGGCTCTTAGCTGCCCTGTCTTTTTATCAGTCACCATGCCGTTTTCCATCAGACTCCTGATACGGTTTGCGATCAAAAGCGCCTCTATCTGCACCTTATCTCCATCCTCATCCTCTATAATTTCAGACAGCTCATCATCCTTGTAGTCAACAAGCAAAAGCTCAGGACGCATCGTCTCCTCCGGATAGCTTGCACCGGGATACAGTGCCGCATCGTCATCATACTGCACATTGCCCAAATCTGCTGCCATGATTTTGTAGAATATGTCGTTAGTAAAGTCTAACACCTCATTCCTGCTTCTGAAATTTTTATGCAGGTCTATTCTCTGGTGTGCACTGTCATCTGATGTATATGTGTTGTATTTTTCCATAAACAGCTCAGGGCGCGCCATTCGAAACCTGTATATGCTCTGCTTTACATCGCCCACCATAAACATGTTGCCGACTCCCTGGTGCTCTCTTGAAATAGCGGTAAGTATATCCTCCTGCACCTGGTTTGAATCCTGATACTCGTCAATCATGATTTCCTCAAAATGTTTTGAAAACTCACGCGCTGTCTCTGTGGGCTCCATTGTCTGTTCATCCACCAGTATACGAAGTGCAAAGTGCTCTATATCAGAAAAATCAAATACTCTTTTTCTTGTCTTTACAGCCTCCATCGCATCATAAAACTCGAGTGAGAGCCTTATCAGCTCCTTAACAAATGGCCTTTGACTCTCCAGCTGCTCATACATAAGCTCAATTGACATGCCAAAGTATTTCTGCTTTATTCCGTCTACCTTCTTCTTGGCAGCATCGCGCATGCTTTTCACGCGCTCCTTTTTCTTCTCGTCTCCGTCAAATTTCCTGATGACAGCAATTCTGCCAAAGGATATTTTGTTTAAGAACTCCTGCATGCCGACATAGCCTGTCACATCCGTCATTCCATCAAACAATGCTATATCCTCTGAAAGTGTAAGCGCATACTTTTCAAGCCCGGGTGTAGCTGATGCCAGGTCTTTCGCCATTGTAAGCTCCTGAACAGCCTCCTCCAAAAGCACCCTGCTGTAATCCACTATCTCCTTAATGATTTCTGAGTCCTCAAGCTGTTTAGCTGACTTTATATCATAGAGCCTCAGGAGACTGTTCATCCACTTTCTCGGCCATGATGAGCTGCCCGCCTTATAGTAGATATCCTCCACCATCTGCCTGACGGCAGAGTCATTTCTCCCATTGCTGTAGGTATCTATAAGGTTGATAAATGCCTCGTTGTCTTCTCTTGCATAATTGTCCTCAAATACCTGTGCCAAAGCATCCTTTAGCATAAGCTTAAGCTCTGCCTGGTCACCGATTCTGAAATCAGGATCCAGATTAAGCTGTGCGAAATTATTCTGCACCACAAACAGACAAAACGAATCGATTGTAGTGATGAGCGCATTGTGAACCAGTGTCGACTGCCTCTGCAGGTTCTCATCATCCGGCTTTTGCTCCTTCAAGCTGTCTATCGCACGGCTGACACGCTCCCTCATCTCAGCAGCTGCAGCCTTGGTAAACGTCACCACAAGCATCCTGTCAATATCCACCGGCGGATTATCCACACATATTCTGTTTACTATACGCTCAACGAGTACAGCTGTCTTTCCTGAGCCCGCTGCCGCCGATACAAGTATATCCCTGTCTCTTAAATCTATAACCTTTTTCTGTTCACTGGTCCATTTAACATCCATATTATATCTCCCGATTATGGCTTTATATTATTATCTCCATAGCATGCTTTATGCTCTGCCGCTGCAATCTGTGTACGCATTTTATCAAGTACATCTTCCTTATTGTCACCGTTAAAGCTTCTTTCGCTAAAGCCCGGTATCCTTGAATCATACCTGCATATGGCCTGAAAAGCGCAATATGCGCAGCTGTCTATTTTCTTGTTCTTGATAGGATTGACGGCAACATTTCCATCGTATATTTCTCTTCCTATCTCGCGAAGCTTCTCTCGCGCAAACCTTGTTATCACATCAAACTCTTCGGCGTTTGCCACCTTTGAGCCTGCAGCCGGTGTCTGATCCTTTTTTAAGGTGACAGGGATTACGTCAGAGCTTTTCTCAAAGTCCCTGTCCATGCCTCTGTATGCCTTTTCGTCCGAGTTGATAAGCCCGTCAGGCTTGAGCTTCTTTAATATCATCTGATTGATTTCTTCCTCAGACAGCTCAGTGCCCGGTGTCACATCCTTTAAATCAATTACAGGATCGTCGATGTGATAGTACAGCATACCGCCCGGCTCCACACTTACCTGCTTTAGTGCCTCTTTCTTTTGTTCCATGACAGCGTCCATGTACACTGCAAGCTGAAGCTGCGTGCCATAGTACAGCTTCACCAGGTCAAAAACTGTATTTCCCGACTTGTAATCCAGTACCTTCACAAAAAGCCGGCCCTCATCCGTATATGTGTCAGTCCTGTCTACGCGTCCCTTTATATCAACCGTCACATCATTTGCCATATCAAGGCTCTCGTAAAAGGAAAACTCAAACCTCTCAGGCACAAAGCTGCCTCTTCGTATCTGGGTTGTGAGTGCCCATACTGTCTGCTTAAAGACAGCCTTCATATGTGATATCGAATGTTGGCTTTCCGCTGTATCAAATATGCCAAAGCCTGCATACTCATCAATCACCTCATTTATTGCTTCCATCGTAAGCTCATCCTTTTTGCATCTGTCACGCTAAACCAGTCAGTGCTCTCCCTATCAAGCTTCTTACTGTATCTTTCCAGTGCTTCATGGTATATATTACCCATATCAAGGGATGTAAAGCCGCTCTCCTCACGCTCTGTAAGCCTCAATCCATAATTTAAAAAATGCGCATATGCACACCTGGCAAACTGCTCAAAGCGCGTGATACTACCCTCATGTGTCTGCCGTATATGCTTCTTGCCACATTTCGGCTGATCGGATCCTTTGAATAATGCTCAAACCTTGCATTGATGAGCCGCTCCACGGAATTTTTTTGAGTAAATTCTTTATCGTCTACTTCATTACCGTCCCCTGCATCACTGACTGCTGCGTCATAGAGCATCACCGCTGCTGCAATCTCGCACCATCTGTCATCCACCTCATTTGACAGCAGATAATCCAGAGCACTCTGCCTGCTTGATATATCCAAAAGCTGTTCTACATCCTCTGTCTCAGTCACGACAAGCTCCGGAAACATCCCCTTTAATATACCTATGAGGTACGATGGCTGGGCAGCCTTTTTTTCACTGTCAAGCCTCGTATAGCTGATATAAAGCTCCCTGGATGGCTTTGTCATATTCAGATACAGATAAAACCTCTGTATAAATGCCTGCTCCCTTGCCCCAGGCGCAAGCTCTATATCCAGCTCCTTAAGTGCCTCTCTCTCATACTGGGATATAATGCCTCCTCTTCCTGCCGCCTTTGGAACAATCCCATCGTTTACGCCTGCAAAAAACATGACCTTTATGTTGGTAAGACGAGTTCTCTCAATATCTCCGATGGTCACAGTGTCGTATCCCGGCGGTATGACTGCTACATCTGCCGCATCCAGTCCTGCATCCAGTATCTGTGTAAATTCCTCTGTATCCATGCATTCATCGCCAAGCACCGCTACATATTTTTCAAAGAGCTGCATGACTATTTTGTATATCTGTCCGTATTCCTTTGATGCGGTCTGGTCCCCTGCATCAAGCAGTGCCTGCTCCTTTTTTGCAAGCTTATCAGGTATATCAAGCAAAACTATCAGCTTATATATAGCGAGCACATAGTCCTTTACCGTTGACTTTTTATCGGAAAACACCTGATATACCGGCTTTAGCAGCTCCATTATATACTCCCTGCTTTGGTTTAAAAGTTCAAGGTCATAGCCTGCCTTATGCTTTGGCAGCCTGACCCACTTTTTGTCCCATGCGCTTTTACCTCTTACTCCACAGGCGAGCACGTAGTTTTCAAGTACATCTATTTCACTGTCCAATAGCTCACTAAAGCCGCACCGCAAAAATCTGAACACCGCATCTGCCGAGAAATTTTGTGCCGCAATATCGGGTATTGACCTGATAAACTCAATAAACGGATGGAAAAGTATCTCCTGTGTGGCATCGATAAAGTAAGGAATATTGTATTTGTCAAATATTTCACGCACATAACCTGCATATATATTCACATCTCCTGTGACTATAGCAATATCGCGGTAACGCAGGTTTTCGTTCCTTACAAGCTCATTAATTCTTCTGGCTATCTTTGTCAGCTCCTGCTTCGGGTCACGCAGACAGTCTATATGAATGTGTTTTGGTGCTTTTTTAAAGGAGCATCTTCGTTTTCTGAAAAGCTGCTGTTCCATAAAGCTTAGCTCTTCGTTTTCTGCAAGCCGGTAGTTTTTATCAAGGATAATAGGTTCCTCGACTTCTATGCCATAAAACGCTGCCATTTCGGTGAGTGATTTCACTGTCCTTTTTGGCATGTCAAACAGCTCCTGCATGCCTCTGCTCTTAAAGATATCCTCACGACAGTCTATTGTGAGCGTTACATATATTTTCTTTGAAATGACAAAGAGCTTTTTGATGAGCTGGTTCTGTATAGGTGTAAATCCGGTAAATTCATCAAATGCAATGACTGAATTTCTAAGAATGGCAGACTCCTCCGCCACATTGCTAAGCACATTAAGTATTTCCTCTGCAGTGATATATTTGTCCTGCATAAACTTCTCAAATGCTTCGTAGAGCACGAGCACATCCTTGAGCTTATCTGAAAGTGTATCAGATAGCCTGCCTGAGGCAATATATCTTCCGAGCTCCTCAGGTGATATATTGTACTGCACAAGCTCCGAAAGCAGTGACTTTACCTCGCTTATATATCCGATGCGGTTTAAGTTTCTGCCTATTACGCCAAGCTTATCCGCCTCCTGTGCCGCAAGCTTTCTGAGTACAAGATTCTTACCTGTCTCCTCAAGCACCGTGAGATTTGTGATTCCAAGCTCATCAAACACTCTGTAGGCTAAGCGCTTAAAGCTTAGCACATCTATATTCATGATAACTTTATTCTCCGACAAATCTACAAGCTGTCTCTGCGTCTGCATTGTAAACTGCTCAGGCACTATTACAAGATAATTGTCCCTTGGGTTTTCCTTTGCCTCTTTCACTATCCTGTTAAAGAGATATTCTGTTTTTCCGTTTCCTGAATTACCTGTGATAAACTGTAATGACATAAAAAGACTCCATGATTAACTACTGTATAAAATGTATACTGTAATTATATCATGAAGTCCCCTATTATTGAATTACTTATTGTGTTTCAATTCAGCTTAATAACCGCTATACCTTGTGATTAGTGATGGAAAAGTCTGATTCCTGTAAAACTCATCACCATACCGTACTTATTACATGTATCAATAACATGGTCATCTCTCACAGATCCACCCGGCTGGGCTACATACTTCACACCACTCTTGTGAGCACGCTCAATGTTGTCACCAAATGGGAAGAATGCATCAGAGCCAAGTGCTACATCTGTATTCTTGTCAAGCCATGCTCTCTTCTCCTCTGCTGTAAATACGTCCGGCTTTACCTTGAAGAACTTCTGCCACTCGCCCTCTGCAAGCACATCCATATAATCCTCACCGATATAAAGATCAATAGTGTTGTCGCGGTCTGCACGTCTGATACCATCCACAAACTGAAGTCCAAGCACCTGTGGAGACTGACGAAGCCACCAGTTGTCTGCCTTTGAGCCTGCAAGTCTGGTACAGTGGATACGAGACTGCTGGCCTGCTCCGATACCGATTGCCTGGCCGCCCTTTACATAGCATACAGAGTTAGACTGTGTATACTTTAATGTAATCATAGATATTGCCAGATCGATCTTAGCCTGCTCTGTGAGCTCCTTGTTCTCTGTCACAATATTTGAGAAGAAATCGTCATCAATATGAAGCTCGTTTCTGCCCTGCTCGAATGTGATGCCAAATACATCCTTTCTCTCAATAGGTGCCGGCTCATATGACGGGTCAATCTCGATAACACAGTAATTGCCTTTTTTCTTAGCCTTTAAAATCTCAAGAGCCTCGTCTGTGTAGCCCGGAGCGATAACACCGTCTGATACCTCTCTCTTGATTACAAGTGCAGTACTCTTGTCACATACATCTGAAAGTGAAATAAAATCACCAAATGATGACATTCTGTCAGCACCTCTTGCTCTGATATATGCATTTGCAAGTGGTGTAAACTCAATATCCATATCATCAACCCAGTAAATCTTTTTCTCTACATCTGAAAGTGGCTGTCCTACTGCTGCACCTGCAGGTGAAACATGCTTGAATGATGTTGCGGCTGGAAGACCTGTTGCCTTCTTAAGCTCCCTTACAAGCTGCCATCCGTTAAAGGCATCGAGGAAGTTAATATATCCGGCTCTGCCGTTAAGCACCTTTATAGGAAGCTCTCCCTCCTTCATAAAAATTCTGGCTGGTTTCTGATTTGGGTTACATCCGTATTTTAATTCGTATTCCTGCATTTTTCTGTTCTCCTGTTTTTATCTGCTTATCTTGTATATTTGACCGTTTATATAGTGTTTTATTTGTTTTTGTTTACGATTCTGCTCTCATACTCGCCTGTTGCGATATCAATATATCTTACAAAAAGTGATACCTTATTGTCCTCGTTAAGGTTCTCCCATACCATATCGGTAAACTCATCGATATCTCCGTCGATATCTACCCATGTAGGCTCACCCTCAAAGCTTGGCAGTGGATTGCCATCGCCCATATATGTATGGATGAAATGTCCCTCTCCAGCAACCGGTGCTGAGTATGCAAATGTGTATCTGTTGCATGCATCAGGATTGCCGTTGTTGCTCTTTAAGATTGACATAGCATAGTTGAACTCGCCATTGTCAATATGCATGATTCCTGAAATTCTTGGTGTATAATTAGGAGCGTCAGGCTCAAACTCTCTTGTCCTTAATGCCTGCTCAAATGTCTGCTGCTTGTCCATCAGCTCATAGATAGTATCTGTCTGGTCACCGTTTGTGACAATTGTCTTGTTGCCAAGCACTCTTACAGGTGCGTAAATGATAAGACTTGGATCCTCAAGCTTTGAAGGGTCAAATGCCTGCGTTCTGATGCCCTCGCCATCCTCTACAAATACTCTGTTGCGGCTGTTTTCGCTTCTGCCCATGATAAAGTATGCTGTTACACCTTCTTACCATCCTTTGTGCGGCCGATTACGATACCTCTGCCAGGGTATGTTGTGCTTGATAATTCCTTTGCTAATGATACTCTTTCCATGTCATCCTCCATGTTTTCTGATAATGTGGTCTGCATCTCCAAATTACTCGGGCCTGCCGGAATAAAAAAGACCGTCTGAACACACATAATAATATAAAGCTCTGCAGGAAACTTATATAAATGTGCGCCCAGACGGTCGGCAATCAACTGTTATACTCCATGTGGTTATCCACTTCCGTCAGTCATATAACTGTCTTTATTTAAGCATGTATTTTTGTCATTGTCAAGTACCACTTTAAAATAAGCATGTACTTATAAGTTATTCTTATAAGTACATGCTTGTAAACAATGCCATTATTTACTAATTTTTAAAGCTGTGAATAGGTGCCGGGATTCTTCCTCCACGGTTTACAAATGCATCACAAGAGAATCTGTTTACCGGCATAACCGGTGCACTTCCAAGGAGTCCTCCGATTTCTACCACATCACCTACATCCTTTCCGATTGCTGGAAGCAGTCTGCAGGCTGTTGTCTTTTGATTTATCATACCGATAGCCATCTCATCTGCGATAATTCCTGAAATTGTGGTGGCCTTTGTATCGCCCGGGATTGCAATCATGTCAAGTCCCACTGAGCACACACAGGTCATAGCCTCAAGCTTTTCGAGAGTGAGTGCACCATCGTTTACGGCATCTATCATTCCCTGATCCTCTGATACAGGAATAAAGGCACCTGAAAGTCCGCCGACATATGAGGATGCCATGATACCGCCCTTTTTCACCTGATCGTTTAAGAGTGCAAGTGCTGCTGTTGTTCCCGGAGCTCCGGCTCTCTCTAAGCCTATCTCACAGAGAATATCGGCTACAGAGTCTCCGATAGCCGGTGTAGGTGCAAGTGAGAGGTCTATGATTCCAAATGGCACTCCAAGCTTCTTTGAAGCCTCCTTTGCCACAAGCTGTCCTACTCGTGTAACCTTGAAGGCTGTCTTCTTGATTGTCTCACAGAGCACCTCAAAGTTCTCGCCTCTTACCTTTTCAAGAGCAGTCTTTACTACTCCCGGTCCGCTGACACCTACATTGATGATGGCATCTGCCTCTGTCACACCATGGAAGGCTCCTGCCATAAACGGATTGTCATCAGGAGCGTTACAGAATACTACAAACTTGGCACAGCCTGATACAGGAAGGTGCTTTGTCACCTCTGCTGTCTCCTTTATCATCTCACCAATCAGCTTTACTGCATCCATGTTGATTCCGGTCTTTGTAGAGCCGACATTTACAGAGCTGCATACGAGATCTGTCTCAAGCATTGCCTGAGGAATGGATTTGATTAAAAGCTCATCCGCCTTTGTCATTCCCTTTGACACAAGTGCTGAGTATCCACCGATGAAGTTGACTCCCACCTCTTTTGCCGCCTTGTCGAGTGTCTTTGCTATGGTAACAAAATCCTCTGAGCTCTTGCAGGCCGCACCACCGACAAGGGCGATAGGTGTAACTGAAATACGTTTGTTTACGATAGGAATACAGTAGTTGTTCTCTATCTCTTTTCCTGTTGATACAAGATTCTTTGCAAGTGTTGTAATCTTGTTGTAGATATTCTCATTTACCTTTGCAAGGTCTGAGTCTATACAGTCGAGCAGGCTGATACCGAGTGTGATTGTACGCACGTCAAGATTTTCCTTCTCCACCATGTCATTGGTCTCAATTACTTCACCAATATTTATCATTTTGCTGTTCTCCTTTAACTGTGTATGACATTTTTATGCTAAACTAGATTCGATGCATCATCTCAAAGATTTCTTCCTTCTGACACTTTATTGTTACACCAATTTCTTCTCCAAGTGCATCAAGCTGGTCAGAAATCTCTGCAAATGAAGCTGTAGCATTTGCCATATCCACAATCATCATCATGTTGAAATAACCTGAAACGATAGTCTGTGAGATATCAAGCACGTTTACACTGCCCTCTGACAGATATGTACATACCTTTGCGATGATTCCTACTGTGTCTTTTCCGACAACTGTGATGATTACTTTGTTCTTTGTGTTATCCATAACAACTTATTCTCCTGTTCTCTTATTCTACGGCTATGCGGTCTGATGCCCTGTCTCTCTTAGCCACATACATAGGGAAATCACTTGCCTTATATGGATTGTCTCCCATTGTGACCTCAAGCCTGACGGCTTCATACGCCAGCTTTTCGTAGTTGTTTTCTTTACTAAGATGTCCCAGTATTACTGAGCCAAATTTATCATGAAGAAGCTCGCATAGCAACTGCCCGCTTCTCTCATTCGACAAATGTCCGCTGTCACCCATGATTCTGCGCTTGAGCGGATACGGATATGCCCCTGTCTGCAACATATTTATATCATGATTGGCTTCAAGCAGCAGCCCATCCAGGTTCTGAAGCTTTGAAACCAGTGCGTTATCATACGTGCCAAGGTCTGTCACGACCGCCATCGCATGATTTTCGTTTTTAAATCTGTACGCGACAGGATCAGCCGCATCGTGTGATATGTGAAGCGGCTCAAACTCTATATCGCCTATTGTAAAATCGCCGCCTGCTCAATAGGATGAAACAGTTCATCATCTATATTTCCAACGGATTTGGTACATTTTATGGCCCCGATTGTGGCCTTTGTTGCATAAATCGGAATATGATAGCGTCTTGCCATGACACCAAGCCCTGCGATATGGTCTATATGCTCATGTGTCACGAGAATCCCCTGCATATCTGTGGCCGTCATATCAAATTCATTCAGTCCGTTTTCTATTTTCTTACCGCTGATGCCCGCGTCTATGAGCACATGACAATCATCCGTACCCACACATATACAGTTTCCACTGCTGCCGCTGGCAATGCTGCATAATTCTAACATGTTAATTCTCTTTCCAGTATAATTCTATTTTGTCTCCCTCATGAAGCTCCTCGGAAAACCGGGCATCTCTGCCATTTATTACAGTGGCTATTGCCCTACCCTTTCCTGCCTGTAAATCAAATGAGATATGGGTAAATATATCGACAAATATATATGTATCCTTGCCGGACAGCTCTACAGGCTCACCGTTTACAATTACTGTAACTGTATTTTCTGATGAGTCTTCTTCGTGTATTTCTTCCTGTATATCATTTTTTGGCAATTCATTTTCCGGCAATTCATTTTCCGGCACAGCAGATGCTTCAGCTTCTTTAGCAAACTCATCATGCAGCTCATCGAGCACCTGATTCATCATCTGCTCTGATGTTCTGGTCACTGTGTTGTCTGACTCTGTGCTGTTTGCATCCCGCTCAGCTAAGACCGAAGCATCATCTGAATCAGACTCTTGTGTGTCATTATAATTGTTATTGTCGATTCTTGCAACACCATATTCATCTGTTTTCCACTCAACAGAGAAATTTTCATATACAAGAGTGTCGAGATCAGCCTCTTCATTGTTTACAAATATCATCTGGTCTGTGTCAATAACGAGATCCATAAACTGCGCAATCTGACGCACTGTATAGTAATTTCTTGTCTCAATCACATCGTTTTCCCTGATGCTGTAATCCTCCGGCTCAAGCTTCCGTTTACCTGGACAAACCTTGGACATGATACCTTTCTGCCGTTTATGATAAAAGTAATGACGGAATGATTGTACTCATCAAGCTGCGATATCTTATACTCTGCTGCCTCTCCTGCTGTGGACGGCTCGATGATTATCTCACTGTTTGGCTCAAGCGGTGTATTGATGCTTGCAGCTTTCCGTTCATGGTCACCACTGCGCCCTCTCCGGCCTCGCCTCTTACAAGCCTTGCCACACCGTTTACCGTAAAGTTTATCGGGGTGCCGCGCTTTGGAAACAGCTCATCGTTTGAAAATCCCGCCTGAAGCGCCGCATCGACTATTGTAAGCCTGTTATTGTCATAGAGCTTTATTCTCTCACCGTTGAATCTGACCATGATAAAATTATTTCTCTGCTCATAATAATTCAGACATATACCAATTGGAGTGACAAGAAGCGGATCCTTCTTAATATCCTCCTGCTCAAAGGTCACATCGCCAAGCACTTCCTCACCTCTTAGAGCGACTCTTTCCTCCGGCAGGTCAAGGTCTTCCGCAAGCTTTTCCGTGAAGCCGTGTATCTTGCCTCCGCCTCCGACTACAAAGCAGGCACTCACTGTTTTGTCACCGTTTAGCTCTCTGATTTTAGCCGATACCTCTTGTGCAATACTATCAACAACAGGTGCTGCTACATCCCAGACATCCTGTGCAGGAATTGTGTGCTCGATGCTCATGATATCCTTGTATGTAACCGTATCACTTGTCGTAGACTGAAGCTTGATGCTCTCCGCCATATTGAAATCCACGAGGAAATGCTGCACAATAACTTCTGTCATCTCATCTCCTGCATGCGGTATCATGCCATAGGCTATGATACTTCCATCTCTTGTGATTGAGATATCACTCGTTCCGGCTCCCACATCGACAAGTGCGATATTAAGCATACGATAGTTCTCCGGAATTGCCACATTGATAGCGGCGATAGGCTCCAATGTCATATTGGCAACACTAAGCCCTGCCTGTCCCACTGCCGCATAAAGTCCGTCAACCACATCCTCCGGCAGAAATGTAACTATGATATCCTCGCCTATTTTGTTTGCCTTATGACCCTCAAGGCTGATAAACACATCATCATTCAAAAAGAATTTGACTGTAGAATATCCCACACAGTAAAACTTATAGCTTGTATCGTTAACCTCCTTGAGTGCCTCCTGTGCTTTTTCTATGCCAAGCAGGTTAAGCGTATTGACATCCTCTCCGGTCACCACAGACTCCTGCGCATACTCATACTCCACATGCGTCGTGACAGTCTTTAATACTCGTCCTGCGGCTGCTATACACACCTCTTCAAGTGGCTGTCCTGTCTGTTTTTCAAGCTCGTTCTTTACTTCCTTAATGGTTTTTGCCACCCTGCCTATATCATGTATCTGACCGTCAAGCATCGCTCTGGTCTCATGCTCCTGACATACTGTGCTGTAACCACAAATTCCTTGTCATCAGTCTGATAGCCGACAGTTCCTACAACATTTCTTGTACCAATATCCAAACCGAATACATTGTTCATTCCCACTACTCCTTGTATTTGCTAAGCGCTTTATTTATTGAAGCTATCGTGTTTTCGATATCTCCATCATTATCAATAACCTCCTTGCAGTGCCTTCTGTACTCAGCTTCTTTAAGCTGGCTTGCAAAGATACTGTCTATCTTCTCATCTGAATAGCCTCTTGATGACTTAAGTCTTTTTCTTCTGACTTCTTCACTTGCATAAATATACCACAGCTCGTCGCAGATTTCACCATATCCCTCCTCTATAAGGAGTGCTGCTTCAAGAACAAGCATGAACAGACCATCTTTTTTTGCCTCTTTAACTGCATTAAGCACATATTCCTTTACTGCAGGATGCACTACTTCGTTTAAAAGCTCTCTTTTTTTATCATCCGAAAAAATCACTCCGGCAAGTGCCGGTCTGTCAAAATGCCCGTCCTCATGCCATATCGGTTCGCCCGCAAACAATTCCTTTAATCTGTTGTAGCAGTCGCTTCCCGGCTCCATCAGCTCATGTGCTATCTCATCGGAAAGCATGACCTTTACGCCATCAAGTTCCTTAAGATAGCTAAGCACTGCCGATTTTCCGGCACCTACACCACCTGTTATTCCTATAAAAATCATATTATTTCCTTTTCTGTCATCAATGCGCATCATACCAGTCATAGCCACACTCGGTGCCCACCTCCATGGATACCTTCATGTCCACCGCACCACGCATCTCTTTCTCCAGAAGCTTAATCACTTTATCCTTCTCAGCTTCCTTTGTCTCAATTAAAAGCTCATCATGCACCTGAAGGATAAGCCTTGACTTTAAGCCCTCGTCAAGAAGCCTGTCATGCACACGTATCATGGCAATCTTTATGATATCGGCTGCTGTACCCTGAATAGGTGAGTTCATCGCAACTCTCTCTCCAAACTGTCTTTGCATGAAATTGCTCGAGTTCAGCTCAGGAATCGGTCTGATACGTCCAAACATGGTCTTTGTATAGCCATTTTTCCTGGCATCCAAAACCGTCTGATCCAAAAACTCCTTAATCTTTGGATATTTGACAAAATAGCTGTCTATATAGCCCTGTGCCTCTTTCCTTGAAATCCCCAGGTCGTTAGACAGGCCAAACGCACTGATACCATATACGATACCAAAATTTACCGCCTTTGCATTTCGTCTTTGAAGGTCTGTGACCTCATCAAACGGTGTGTCAAACACAAGGGACGCTGTACTTCTGTGGATATCCTGACCATTCTTAAAGGCTCTATCATCCTTTCATCCCCTGAAAGCGCTGCCAGCACCCGAAGCTCGATCTGCGAGTAGTCTGAATCAACAAACAGATCTCCCTCATCTGGCAGAAATACCTTTCTGATAAGCTTGCCCAGCTCAATCCTTATCGGGATATTCTGCAAATTAGGCTCTGTGCTTGAAAGACGGCCTGTCGCAGTGATTGTCTGATTTAAGGTAGTATGGATTTTGCCATCGGATGCAATATATCCCGAAAGTCCGTCAGCATATGTGCTCTTTAGCTTTGTGAGCTGTCTGTATTCCAATATATCCGCAACAATCGGATACTCCGGCGCCAGCTTTTCAAGCACATCTGCCGCAGTCGAATAACCGGTCTTTGTCTTCTTTTCATTTGGCAGTCCAAGCTTTTCAAAGAGAATGACTCCAAGCTGCTTTGGCGAATTTATATTAAACTCTTCACCTGCTGCCTCATATATTTTCTTTTCAAGCTCAGTTATCGAAACAGCAAGCTTATCTCCATACTCCTTAAGCTTTATTCCATCAGCCCTTATACCCTCATTTTCCATATCATACAGCACAAAAACAAGCGGGAGCTCGATATCTTTATAAAGCGTGAGCATATCCATTTCCTTTAGCTTCTGCAAAAGAACCGGCTTTGATTTCCAGGCAGTATACACCTCGTAGCAGGCACAGTCCACTGCCTTTTTCTCATCCTCCTTCATCATCCGGGTGAAATCAAGCTTTCCCAGATAATCCTTTTAGATGAGAGCATAAGCCCCAGATAGTCCTTTGCAACCGCATCATAGGGATACTCCCCGACAAGCGGATTGATAAGGTATGCAGCCACCATCATGTCAAAATATATGCCTCTGTCATCTGCCTTTATCTCTTTGCTCTTAAATCTGTGCAGATTGGTCTTTAAATCCGGTGATATCCATGACTTTACTTCCAGGGTATTTAATTTTTCATCCAGGAAGCTGCTTGAAATCTCATCACCTGTACAGATAAAATAAATGTCCTCCTCTGAAAAACAAATCGAAACAGCAAGATAATCGTTCGAAACCGGCTCCGAAAACAGACTTAGCTGTCCATCACTTTCGCAGTTTCCCAAAGACTCTCCCGGTACTACCGCAAAAGCGACCTCCCTGCCCTTTGCCTTCTCAAACACACTCTCTGCAGTCTTTAAGTCCCTTACTACCACAAAATGCTCCTCGGCATTGTTTTTAGGAGCCTCCACATTAAACCGTGACAGCATATTTTTGAATTCGTATCTTTTGCACAGTAAAAAGGCTTCCTCAGTGTAGAGTGACTCTACTCCGCCACTAAGCTTTGCATCAGAAAATTCATAGTCAACCGGCGCATCAAGTATGATTGTCGCAAGCTCCTTGCTCATAAGCGCCTGCTCCCAATACTCCACTATATTCTTTGAAGCCCTTGGCGGCTTTACATTCTCAGCGTCCTCATGTACTGCCTCTATACAGTGATATTTTGCTATAAGTGCGCCTGCTGTCTTTTCGCCGATACCAGGTACCCCGGGAATATTATCAGACGTATCTCCCTGCAGAGCCTTTACATCGATAAACTCCTTTGGAGTGACGCCGTACTTTTCGATAACATCTGCTGTATTGTAGTTTTCTATCTCGGTTCCTGTTTTCTTTGTCTTTGGAATCCTTACCATGACATGGTCAGTCGCAAGCTGCAAAAGGTCTCTGTCTCCGGAAATGATGGCGACATCCATACCGGCCTTTTCTGCCCTGACAGATAAGGTTCCAAGTATATCGTCGGCCTCATAGCCCTCCTTTTCCACGATTTTTATGCCCATAGCGGTAAGCATTTCCTTTATCATAGGCACCTGCTGCCTGAGCTCCTCGTCCATAGGCTTTCTCGTGCCCTTGTACGCATCAAACATCCTGTGGCGAAACGTCGGTGCATGCACATCAAATGCCACCGTCAGATAGTCAGGCTTTTCCTCGTCAAGAATCTTGAACATGATATTCAAAAATCCATAGACTGCATTTGTGTGAAGTCCCTCTGAATTGGTCAGATCAGGCAGCCCGTGATATGCCCTGTTTAAAATACTGTGTCCGTCTATAAGTACAAGCTTTTCACTCATTTTGATACTTTCCTTACTGTCAATTATAATATTGTTGTAATCGCTGCCGGTCACACTGCAGTGCAGGCAGTAACGTTAAATAGCTCTTGTATATTTCTTAAGCCACTGAGCCTCCTCATCATTCAAAAAAGGTGAAACAAGCTCATAAACTCTAGCATGGTAAGCGTTCAGGTATCCCTTTTCCCTGTCTGTCATCTGATTTGGATCAATCGCATCGAGATCTATCGGTACATAGGTCAGATTCTCAAAATACATAAACTGTCCATACTCATTTTTCTCACCCTTTCGGCAGATAAGCTCATTCTCTGTACGAATACCGAATTTGCCCTCTAAATAGATGCCCGGCTCATCTGTAGTGACCATGCCCTCTTCTATCACACGCTCTGCAGTTCTGCCCGGGTACTGCTTCCAGTGAAAGCTGTTTGGTCCCTCATGCACATTGAGCACATAGCCCACACCGTGTCCGGTACCGTGATTGTAGTCCATGCCAATCTCCCACAAAGGCTCTCTTGCCAGAATATCAAAATTAAGGCCCGAGCATCCCTCCTTAAACTTTGCATTTGCCAGGTTCATATTTGAGCGGCACACTCTCGTAAACATATCCTTCATCTCGTCAGTCACAGGGCCTAGTGCAAAGGTCCTCGTGATATCTGTGGTTCCCTCCAGATAATGTCCGCCTGAATCAACCAAAAGAAGACTCTCAGGCTTAAGCTGCCTGTCAGACTCCTCTGTTGCAGAGTAATGCACAATAGCACCATGATCAGCATATCCGCATATTGTGGCAAAGCTCAAATCAAGAAAGCCCTCCTGCTCAGCTCTAAGCGATGCAAGATAATCTGAAGCCGAAATCTCTGTCATGGATATCTTACCTATATTTGTCTTAAGCCAGTACATGAACTTGCACATCGCAACTGCATCCTTTAAATGCGCCTTGCGCAGATTTTCAAGCTGTACTTCATTCTTTACGGCCTTCATGACAACTGTAGGATCCTCCGCATCAATCACCTTAACACCATCCGGCAGGCTGTCGCAGATGCGGTAATTTACAATCGATGTATTTAAAAGCACTGTCTCTTTTTCATCAATATGCTTCACATATTCATAAAAATCATCGTAAGGTCTTGTCTGTATACCATTCTTATCGAGGTATGCCTTAAGAGTCTCTGTCACAACCTCTTCCTGCAAAAACCATATGCAGCTGTCCTGTGACAGTGCCAAGTATGAAAGCACTACAGGCACATAGCTTATGTCGCCTCCCCTGACATTTAAAAGCCAGGCGATATCGTAAAGTGATGACATCAGATGAAGTGTTGCACCTTTTGTGCCATCTGCTCTCTGACTCTTTTAAGCTTTGAGCTTATATCCTCACCGGTATATTTATTGTCAAAAATCATGACAGGTGCCTTTGACATAGGTGGTCTGTCAGTCCATATAAGGTCAATCAGATCCTCATTTACGTACATGCTGCCGTGCTTTTCTTTTGCGATTTCTGAAAGTCTTTTGCCCCATGCGGCATTTACCACTCTGCCGTCAAAGCCTATTACACCGCCATCCGAAAGAGTATCCTTTATATACTCATCAACTGTCGGTACGCCCTCCTCGCCAATCTTAAAGAGCTTTACAGTGGTATCCTTAAGCTGCGCAGCCGCCTGCACAAAATACCTGCCGTCTGTCCATAGTCCGGCCTCATCCATAGTGATGACTGCGGTTCCTGCTGAGCCCGTGAAGCCTGTAATATATTTGCGTGCCTTAAAATGCTCTCCTACATACTCTGACTCATGAAAATCAGCAGTAGGAACCACATACAGCGAGATGCCCCTCTTTGCCATCTCGCTTCTCAATGCTTTTAATCTATCCTGTATCATTTTATTATGCCTCTTTAAATTCAAAAAATTTTGTATCTAATTCCGGATACATTCTCTTTAATGAGATTGGTTTGCCGGATTTATTCAAAAAACAGTGACTGCTTTTTGCAGTGGTGCGAAGCTCGCCTGTCTCCTTGTCCTTCATGACATACTCAAGCTCCATCTTGATTCCGTTATACTTAAGCAGCTTTGTGTAGATAACGACCGTATCATCGAAATGTACCATACTGTGATACTCTACCGATATCGACAGCACCGGACTTATGATTTCCATATCCTCCATCTGCCTGTAGTTGAGTCCTATCTGATCCATCAAATCAAGTCTTGCTTCTTCCATCCACTTGACATAGTTTGAATGGTGGATTATACCCATCTGATCTGTTTCATAATACTTTGCGTGGTGCTCGTAAGGACGGATTCTAAGTTCACCTTGTGAGCCGGCAATCTGTAACTCATTGTTTGCCATAAAAACTTCCTCCATTCATATTTTGGTCTTATTTCTATTATGCCACATTGGACAGCTAAATTCAACGACTTGACCGTAAAATATAAGCCGGCTGCTACCTGCGTATCATGCTGTAGCAGTCTCTGCATATATTGCGCGAATTTCCAATCGGAAGTATTCTTCCGCAATACCGGCATCTGATAATATACTCATCCTTGCTCTTTGATAGAAGCTGCATAATCTTTGCCTGTGTTTTGTCGCGCTCGTTTTCAAGCCAGTCCTCCTCCACAATTTTGCCCATGCGGACTGAAAACTGATAGTACAAATCAAGCTTTTTGTAATAGGATTCGTATTTCATGAGCCCTGATACTTTGAATGCTTATCAGGCTTGTCGAGAGAGATATCAGATGTATACGACATGCAGTAGCGCAGCCATTGTCTGACAAGCTCCCTGTCCTTTATATCTATAGGACATGTAATCATCTTATAAAGCAGATATTTGTCATCAAAATCTGCGATAAAGTATCGCTCCTTATACGCATATCCATACAAAAACAATATCTCATCGACATTGATTTTCCTGAACGGTGCTGATGGCTTTGCCTCATGCCAGAGCTTAATTATCGCATCAAGCGGCGCATCCATTGTAAGGAGCACCTGCGGGAAGCCAAGACTTACTATATCAATATCCTGCTCCGGTATATTTAGCGTATTCTTCAGATAATTCAGATTCTTTTGTCCCAAAGCTGTCACATAGCCTGTATCATACAGACCAAATCTGCCTGCACGGCCCGCTATCTGTTTTATCTCAGAGATGACAAGCGGACGTCTTGATACTCCATCAAACTTTTCCACCTCCAGAAATACAATTCTTCTGACCGGCAGATTGAGGCCCATTCCTATCGCATCTGTTGACACGACAACCTGTGTCTTTTTCTCATTAAAAAGCGTCATCTGCCTACGCCTTATTTCCGGTGGCAGACTTCCGTATATGACACTTGGCTTTATGCCGTTTTCCTCCAGACGCCCTGCTATATTGAGTACCGACTTCTTTGAAAATACGATAAAGGCATCGCCTCTCTTACATCCTGCGGAAATGAAAAAGGCTTATCCTCCAGCTTTAGAACTGTCTTTCTCTCATACTCCCTTATCTCATACTCGTCGTGGCACAGATTAATCAGATGAATGACTACATCCTTTGCCACCGGACTCATGCATATATGAATCTCTCCTGCAAGTGTACCAAGAATTGCCCTGGTCCAGGAATGTCCCCTGTCATCATCTGCAACCATCTGTGCCTCATCAATCACTGCGATATCATATTCCTTGTCACAGTCAAGCATCTCCACTGTCGATGCTGTAATTCTGCTGTCTGATACCTCAAGACACTCCTGGCCTGTAAGCATGGTGCATGGTATGCCTGCATCATTCATCTTCTCATATACCTCAAGTGCCAGAAGTCTAAGAGGCCCCAGATAAACTCCGTTTTGCGCCAGCTTAAGCCTCTCAAGCGCCTGATATGTCTTACCGCTGTTAGTCGGGCCTATATGGAGTATGAAGCGCCTTTTCATGCTCTGTGCTTTTGGAAACTCAAGCTCCGGCCGTGCCGGAACCAGCGTGACAATCTCTCTTCTAAGCTCCTTGCTGCGGACTCATTATAAAGCTCTTTCATGCTCCTTGTACATATCGCACCTATATACTCCTTACGCAAAAGCTTTAGAAAATCCTCTGTGAGATACTCTGCCTCCTTCTCATCAAACTGCTCCATATCCACCCTTACGAGCTGCGGAAGGATTTCTCTATTTAAAATCTGCCTTGCATTTTTATTGTTGGAATAGTATGCAATCAATGCAAGCCTTTTTATTTCCTGATGCAGCTTGTCAAGTGCCACAGTCTCATTTTTTGAAAATCGCGCATATTTAATTGATTTTGCTTTGTTATTGAGCCTGTGAATATAGTGTGCCAGCTTTACAGGCTTACCTGTACTTCTCTTCGCATTCTCCCTGTACTGATCAACATAAAACTGTACCAGTACCTCTTCAAACGATTTTTCCATATATGTGTGTTATCCTCTTTATTTGTATACACCGTTAAGAGTCACCTCAAACGTAACATCCTTTCCGGCTAGTTCTGTATTCGTCTTATAATCATCCGGGAACTTCAGGTTTAAATCAAAGGTTTCTCCACCTTGTGACCTACCACTCCTTCCTCAAATCCATCTATATAGCTGCCTGAGCCGAGCACCAGGTCTGTGCCCTGTCCATCAGTGCTTCCACCCTCGAATTTTTCACCGTCCATATATCCGGTGTAGTCAATATTTACCTTATCTCCGTTTTCCGCAACCGTGTCAGCCTCTGTATTAAGTGTTGCTGCCTCGGTCTGTGAATCACTGCTTTGTGTCTCGGATGCCTGAGATTCTGTGGTCTGTGATGCAGCTTCTGTACCATCAGTACTGTTTGATGATGAGCCTCCCGATGTCGCAACTGCCAGATGAGCACTATGACTACCACAACAACTGCCACTACCGGCACCCAGAATTTCAGCAAATTCACAACCTTTGCCTTCTTTTCTGCCTTCTCTCTTTCGATTCTTCTTTTTTCCTGTGCGATTTTTTTGTTTTGCTTGTTCATTTTGTTAATCTCCTGTTTATTTTTATTATTGAATTATACTATTACAATTTGAACATTCTGTGTTTCGCATAAATGAACTGTATGCGTTACAGGTCATTGTAAGCATTATCTGTCACTGTTCGCTTTAAACTTTAAACGGCTGCGTCTCTTAACTATTTGACGCAACAATAAAAGCAGTAGAAAGACGCCCACACAGCCTGCGCTTATAGCTGCACCTGCCTTAAGCCCCGGTGTCTCATAATAAAGCTCTATCTCATGCTCTCCCTCATCCAGATGAATGCTCACAAAGGTATCTGAAAAATCCTCATACTCTGCATCATTCCCATCCACCTTCATAGTCCATCCCTTTTCACTCGGAATAGAAAGCACAAGCTGTCCTGCCTGCTTCACATTTATGTGTCCGCTTATGTGTGTATCTGAAAAATCATCCACCGAGAGTGTCTGATCATTAAGCTCATTGTATGCACCTTCCACTGCTGCAGCATTTAGCTCGTATACGTTAAATCGTACAGCATCGGCAGCAGTGTTTGTGACGGAAACTGTCTCCCCCGCCTTCACATATCCCATGTCAAACAGATACCTGTGAGTGGTCTTCGAGTATGTGGTCTCATACTCTCCGTGACTGAAGGTCAGACTGTCAGTGCTGCACGAATCGTATGCCGCATAATAATATCCGTCATGGTCAAAGGTGAGAGTCGTAGTTCCCGGATTTTCGTCCTGAGTGCACTCTGTCAGGGTCAGCGTATCATCTGCTGCGCCAAGGAGCCTGCCAAGGGAATTAATCGAATAGATTTTCGATGACGATGATGGTTTCCACGCATCAATCACTCCCTCATCCATCATAAATCCAAGCGGAAGTGTGTAGTTGTTCCGATACAGATAGTGATTTCCGCATTTTCCCACAAGTGTAGTCAGCTCATTCTGTGGCTGTATTGATTTTGTAACCATATATCTGACCGAAAGCATGGCTGACGTGACAGGTGTTGCACCGTTATAACAGTAGAAATTCTTGCCTCCCTCCATATAAAGAGCCTGATAAAAATGGCTCACATTTATATTCATCAGGGAAGAAAACTGTGTTCCAGAAGCATAGCCGTATCGTGTGCCATCATTTTTAGTAAGTCGGCCTGTATCCTCAACCTGTAAAATGGTACATCGTTGTCAGCTGCATCCTCTTTTGCCAGCTCCAGTGCCTTTTGCATATCGTCCACATTGGCATTGTAGCTGCTTCTGCCGGTACATCCAAGTCCTGTCACAGCCATATTGACAGCCAGCTCCACAATCGCAATACCGCATGTTATGACCATCAAAAGCTCCCTGTTTTTCCTTGCTGCAAGCTTTAAAAGTACTGTCATAATGCCGTACAGCGCAACAAACAATATGCTTATGATAACTGCATAATACTCTGTCACATCCTCATCGGCAAACATCGTGCTTACTGCCATAAGTGCCGATGCAAATACCACTGCCACACCAATATGCCACAGTCTTATGCCACGCCACTTTCTTACTGTAGCATAGCCTATGGTCAATACAAGAAATGCATACAGATACGACTGTCTGCCAGGCAGCGAATCCGGAAAATGCAGTCCGTGCCATATAAAATCAAGCTGTTTATTGGCAAAGCTTGCCATGAAAAGCAACACAAATAATACGGGAGCTATTTTTTTCTTCCAATTAATCCTTTTATTGAGCACAAACAGTATCAAAAGCATCACACTAAAGGCTCCTGCATACAGATTCGGCCAGTTCTCTGCCCCCTCATAGACGCTTGCTGTCGTGCACATCCTGCCAACCTCCGATAAGAGATTAAAATACCACTCTATCTGCTTTGGAAACTCGATGCCCGATGAACCGCTGTAGCTTAAAATGATAAGCTCAGGGATGATTAGCACCATCGCAGTGCCTCCAGCCAAAAGCGAGTAAACGGCAAATCTCACAATTGCAGCCATTTTACCGCCCTTTTGCGTAAAGAAAAGCCATGCAAACCAGAATACCAAAAAGATGCAAAGCATGATACTCAAATAATAGTTTGACAATATACAAAGTGCCAGTGATACATAGTAAAGCACCGGCTTTTTGTCCCGCACAAGCTTCTCAAGTCCCACTATCGCAAGCGGTGCAACCGCCACAACATCCATCCACATAACATCCCAGCTATACGCAGCTACAAAGCCGGAAAGCGCATATGCCGTAGAGAAAACAAATGCCGGCACAAATGTATTATCGTGATATCTGTTATCCTTTCCAAGAAGCACAAAGTGCTCCTTCAAAAAATAGAAAAATGTTGCTCCGCTAAGCGAAATCTTAAAAATGATAAGCAGCTCAATAAACTCAATAATATGGCTCTTTGGAAAAAACACCACAAGCCAGTTTAACGGACTCGCCAGATAATAGGCAAATACCGATACAAAATCACTGCCAAGCCCGATATTCCATGTATACATGAGGCTCGCACCATTTCTTAGCTTCTCCCACAGCTCATTAAAGAAAGGCAGATACTGGTGATACAAATCCATATGCAAAAGGCAGTAATCGCCAAATGGATATACACCATTTCCTATACAGATGATTATACATATGAAAAACGGAATTAAAAACGCTGTCAAAAGTGGATGCTTTTTAACAAAATTCATCACTTATCCTCCCAGTCAAACAGTCTGTAATATTGCAAAAGCTTATAATCGTTTAGCATATCCGAATCGGCCTGCTTATTTTTGCTGCCGGTTGCCTTGTCTGATTTATTTGATGCTTTATCTAATGTCTTATCTGCAGTTTTATCCGTGCGTACCGCTGATATAATTGGATACTCCTCCTGCAGCTTTAGCAGAAAACTCTGATAGTCATTTGTCGGCACATCTGCCGCTTTAAGTACGTTTGCAGCCAGATAATTAACGCTCGTGTCTTTTCCTGCCGCCTCATCAATATCATAATTTGCCCAGATAACATACGGCACCTGATAGCGCAGCTTAAGCTCTTCATTTGATAAATTATTATAGTCCATGCCGTTTGCTGCAAGAACAGAGCTCGCCACAGTATCATTTGGCTGATGATCACCGAAAAATACCACTATAGTTTTCTCATCCACATTTGAGAAATATTCAATGAGGTTCTTTAAATCCTCGTCTGTCATCTTAATCAAAGAAAGATACTGGTCAAGTGCAGAATTATTGAGCTTATCCGCTGTCACCGTATTGTCAAAGCCGTAGTAGGTATCCGTGTATCCACCATGGTTTTGCATAGTGACATTGAATATAAATGCCGGCTGACCATCCGGTTTGTTCTCATAGGTCTCAATAATCCTGTCAAAGGATGTCTCATCACTTATATATTTGCGCACAAACCTCTGATTAGAATAATCCTGCATAAACGAAAGATTGTCAAATCCCAAAAGAGGATAGACCGTATCCCGGTTCCATCCACTGCCATAGTACGGATGCTGTGCATACGTTGCGTAGCCTATGCTTTTTAAATAGCTTGCAAGGGAAGGTGTCTTGCTCTTTATATACTGCTGATAAGGAATACTTCCTACCGGAAGAAAAGCCATCGTATTGCCTGTCAGAAACTCAAACTCGGTATCGGCGGTATTTCCACCGCATACAGACGTATTCAGATATCCTGTTATAGTGTTCTCATTGCCCTTTTCAAGACTGTGTACAAACGGCATATAGTCTGTATTTGTATCAAAACCACCGAGCACTGACAGGTCTGAAAATGCCTCATCCATCACAACTATAATATTCGGATAATCACTTTTATCTGTAATTGCAGTATTATTAGCTGCATCTGAATTATCATCTGCACCGGCATAGCTGTCAAGCAGCTCCTTTGCCTTCTGTCTGCTATACCCATCAGGCTTATCAACCGCCACAAACTTAAGATCCATCGCAAATGTCACTGCCATTCCATTCACCTTTGTCATATATGCCGGTGTAAATAGAAACGGATACAGATAATTGTCCGTCTGAAAATCCTCCTCCTGCAGGGCATTCACAAACAGACACAGCGCAAGTATTCCAAGCACAGTCGGAATTAGTCTGAACCTGAATTTCCACTTAATTCTGAAATCAACAAAATGCATAAGCATAATAAGAGCTATAAATATAACTGTAACAACAATTACTCCTGCAGTCGGTGCGAAATCATAATTGGATGCAACACTTGTCGCCGTACCAATTGAAAAAATATCCCACGGAACAAAAGGAGTCGAGCGGAAAAGCATAACATAATGATTAATCAGTCCAAAAACCATGGCCACAATAAAAACTGCACAAAGTGCCCATTTCGCCCTGCCCGTAACAAAATAAAGAATCCAGCAATCAGCTCAAACAAAATAATATTAAAAAAACCTGCCATAAATCTGACTTCTTCAAAAGGATTATGTTCGTAGAACTCCATAAGATAAAAAGCCGCAATCGGAAAAATCGAGAATAATACAACATTGAATATAATTTCATATTTTTTATAAATCTTTTTTATCATCATAATGCTCCTGTTTACTATCTGGTATTACAGCCTATATGGCAGATTTTTGGGTACCTTTTTGGCAGATTTTTCTTAAAAGTACCTAATTTCTTTAATTTTTTGAAAGATTGTAAGTAAAGAAAAACCCCGCAAACCCTTGATTTTACTGAAAATCTTGGATTTACGGGGGTTTTGCAAATAGTGCCGGCAGTGGGACTTGAACCCACACGGGCTTGCGCCCAACAGATTTTGAGTCTGCATCGTCTGCCATTCCGACATGCCGGCGTCTTACGAACAGACAATATTTTATCACAGTTATTGACTTCATGCAACTAAAATTTTTAATTTCAATATAATTTCAATATAAATATCTCAGCATACAACCTTATTCTTACCTGTGCATTTTCCGACATAAAGCTGTTTGTCAACAAAATTAATCCATTCCTTGTAATCCTGCCCCACTTTATATTTCCCTGCACCTATGGTCACTGTCATCCTTCCGCTGCCCTTAGATGTCCAGAAGGATTTTGAATTAATCTCTACACGAAGCTCATCGAGAAAATTCTTAGGCACCTCTCCGTCGACACATTTACCAAGAAGTAAAAACTCTTCTCCTCCCCATCTGCAATAGCTAAGCTCAACACCTCGAGCCTTGTTTACGATAGTACGAGCGAGCATCTTAAGTGCATCATCTCCTACATTATGTCCGAATGAATCGTTAATTTTCTTAAAATCATCAATATCAATCATTGCAAGGAAATATTCCCCCTGCTTGTCAGCCTCAAAAAGATTCTTAAGCTTTGCCATCATATAGAAACGATTTGGAAGCTCCGTCAACGCATCAAACTGTGCCTGCTTTTCCATTGCCCCCTCCTCGGAAGACATAAAATGCAAAAGGCACATCATACATATTATTATCAAGAAAACTACACAAGAAATCATAGCAATAGAAATACTCTTAATAACAACAGAATCCAACTTATATAAAGGTGTGTAAAAGCCATCAAGCATATAAAGAATAATCAGAGCAATAGCATATACACAGCAAATCAGAATGGCGACATGATTCTTTTTTTTCTTCCTGAGGACCACATAATCCATGGCAAAAAAGAAAAAACATTGCATCGATCAAAAAAAGCTGGAAATTACATTGAATTCCGAGACAAACCACCGCAAGTATCATATGAAGCAATATCTCAACAGCCACACTATAAACATATATGCTCAGTTTTTCAGATTTTGTCAGACTGAATGCAAGGAAATAAAAGCATATGCTGATCAGACTGACTCCTGCCATCAAGTCTACACCTAATGATGAAAACATAAATAGCATCAGCAGATGGATGACAAGAAATATTTTGTTTACATTAAATAGAAAGCTTTGCTCCTTAGCAGTACTATCATTGCTACTCATTGTCCAATACCTTCATAAAAAATATCTAATATATTACTATAGAATAATAACACATTTTAGCCAATATAACAATATATTATTGTGCAAAAGTACTAGACTATTTTGCTCTTTTTTTTCTGATTATATATCCAATAAGAATAATAACAGCACTTGTTATGACACTTCCATAAAATGTCATTCCCCTGCACAAAAGCTCCATATTTGCTGCATTACTACCAACAAGCTGTTTAAACCCATCAATCATAATATAATCAGCCACGCCCATAGCACCGGGTATCGGCACACAATTGGAGCCCATCGCCACAAAACACTGTATCACACTCACATCAACTGCCTTATTTACGCCTTCGCCGACTGCCATAAAAATCATAAACGATACCAAAAGCTGTGAAACTCTCTGCATTATATTCCAAAAGAAAATCTCGATGAGAAGCCCGGTCTGCCCTGTGATACTGTTTGAACACTCCTGATATTCTTTCATAGTATTTTTAAGCTTTATTCGAAGCCTGTCACCATGCCGTATTATGTGTATTCTCTCAAAAAGCCGGATAAGACTATCACAAATTGAGTATAGTATGTTTCCCTTCCTTAGCAGCATATAAAATACAAGAGCCAGAAAAATCAGCACTACAATCCCCAAACATATAAATATCCGCGAAATACCTGAGAAATTTTTCAGCAACGAATACTTAAAAATCATACATAGTACGCCAATTGTTAAAAGTGAAAGTGTATACATAACAAGATTAATCAGCAGGGCCACTGTAGCAGCATAGCCCGGTATGCCATCCCTTATCATGAAATACGCACTGGCTGGCTGTCCTCCCGATGCCGATGGTGTAATAGCTGAAAAATACACATCGGCTCCACCATACACAGTACCATCAATCGCACTGGTTTTATACCCAAAGTGTCTTGCCATGCGTACCAGAGCAAAGCCTTCAAACCAAATAAACCCAAACGTACAAACAAAACTCATAAAAAGCCAGCCTTTATTTGCATTTCTGATAAAACTCATAAGAATTTCAAACGAAAAATGCTTGCTCTGTGAGACAACAGTCCATATGCTCAAGATAGCTATAAAAACAGAAGCTATCGCCCAAAATATCTTTTTTCTGTCCATTAAATCTAATCCCCTTAAAAAAAACTGGTAAAGTGAATTATGTAAATACACCATACCAGTTTATTGTAGAGAATATATATAACTTTATCAAGTAAAATATTATTAATATCTTTTTAATGTTTGTTAAATTATTTACTGTTACAACTAACAAATCAGTCTAAATACAAATTAACTTCTATGATTCCTCTTCCTCATCATTGTCAGTGTTCATCATATACACACCCCTGCTTGCATCTCCATCAGGATTCTTTCCAAACTCATAATCATTTCCCGGCAGAATAGCATTTAAGAAAATCCCTGCGATAGCTGCAATTGCCAAAGCTGTCAGTGTAATTGATGTTCCTGCTACAGTAAATGTCAGTCCATTTCCAAAGCCAAGACCACATACAAAAATAACACCTGCAATAATCAGATTTCTTGATTTAGTCAGATCTACCTTGTTTTCAACAACATTTCTAACTCCTATTGCTGAAATCATTCCATAAAGCATAAATGAAACTCCACCAATAATCGCTGATGGCATAGTAGATATTACTGCCGAAAACTTTGGAATAAATGAAAGTGCAATAGCAAAAACAGCCGCAATACGGATAACTCTCGGATCATATACCTTAGACAGCTCAAGCACTCCTGTATTCTCACCATATGTTGTATTAGCCGGTCCTCCGATGGCTCCTGCGAATGCAGTTGCAATTCCATCACCTATAAGTGTCCTATGAAGACCCGGATCAGCAATAAAGTTCTGCTCTACCGTAGCAGAAATAGCAGACATGTCGCCAATGTGCTCCATCATAGTCGCAACAGCGATAGGCGCCATAACAAGAATGGACGTAATATCAAACTTCATGAACTGAAATTTAGGTATTCCGAGCAACGCAGATGATGCAATTGATGTAAAATCAAGAATTGCTGAACCATCAGGATTAGTAATTCCAGCAGCATTCATAATAAGAGCAACTACATAGGAAATGATTACTCCCATTAGAATAGGAATGATCTTAAATAAGCCCTTTCCCCATATATTGAAAATAATTATAACTCCAAGTGCGATAATTGCAAGAACCCAGTTTGTTGAAGCATTATTGATAGCTGAGCCGGCAAGTGAAAGACCAATGCATATGATAATAGGTCCTGTCACTACAGGTGGAAGAAAACGCATTACACGCTTAATTCCAACCAGCTTAATGATAAGTGCAAGTACGAAATAAAGCATACCTGCAACAAATATGCCACCACACGCATACGCGGCCTTATCATTGACAGCCATATCTGCATACATACCACTGTCAAGGTTTGCAACAGTATAAAAGCCTCCTAAAAAAGCAAATGACGAACCCAAAAAAGCCGGTACCTTAAACTTTGTACACAGATGAAATATAAGCGTGCCAAAGCCTGCACAAAATAGGGTAACCGATACAGAAAGACCTCTGGTAAGCGGCTCCCCACACGCCTTCTGAAAATATCCTGATACAAGAATAGGCACAAGAATTGTTGCGCCGAACATAGCAAACATATGCTGCAAACCAAGAATAAGCATCTTGACCGTTCCAAGCTGTCTCGCATCACGAATTGGCTCCTGTTTCTTTTGTTCCATAACAACCTCCTTAATAAATTAATGTTTTCGATAAGTAACTGAAAACAATATAGCAGTTTTTAATTATTATTTCATTATTATTTCATTATTTTTTTACTATTTTTTACAAAAAAAAAGACATCTCATTAGATGTCTTAAATAATTCATATTTAATAAGTTTGTACCTTCAAAACTTCATACAAATTTGATTACTGTAATCGTCACCGAAAAACTCATCTCGATTCCGCTTCGCTTCATCTCGATGGATTTGCTTCGCAAATCTGCGTCCAATTAAATCCAGATTTATGCAGACACGTCTGCAAAATCCGTATTTCATTGTACTTGTTTTTCTTCGTTATTAACCAGATTAAGCCCTCGACCTATTAGTAACAGTCAGCTCCACATGTTGCCATGCTTCCACCTCTGCCCTATCTACCTTGTAGTCTTCAAGGGGTCTTACTCCCGAAGGAGGGATATCTCATCTTGAGGGGGGCTTCACGCTTAGATGCCTTCAGCGTTTATCCCTTCCAGACTTGGCTACTCTGCCATGCCGTTGGTCGACAACAGATACACCAGTGTCCGTCCATCCCGGTCCTCTCGTACTAAGGACAGCTCCTCTCAAATATCCTCCGCCCGCGCCGGATAGGGACCGAACTGTCTCACGACGTTCTGAACCCAGCTCGCGTACCGCTTTAATGGGCGAA
>ENA-OQCE01000088-OQCE01000088.1-human-gut-metagenome-genome-assembly--contig:-NODE-88-length-40990-cov-3.383550_pt1 | contig 40990 bp, 45 predicted proteins | sample MGYA00242495_ERZ504572 | MGnify/ENA primary metagenome ERZ504572 (study PRJEB26092, sample SAMD00036228) | human gut metagenome | host: Homo sapiens | study: EMG produced TPA metagenomics assembly of... | reverse complement strand
GTAAAATGAAAGGTTTTTGATAAAAATGAAGGGGAGGGTTTGCTGGTTAAGGTGTCTGTGGAAAAGCAAAAAAATAGAATAGCCATAACAATCGTTATGGCTATTCCATTTTTTTATAATATGTCGACTTTCAGCTTCTTACCAGATTATCTGCGGCAAGAATTTGGAGATCGTTTTTTTTAGTTCAACGATATTGATGGGCTTGGTGATAAATCCGTTGCTTCCGGCAGCACGGGCGGCTTCCATGTCATTTTCGAAGGCATAGGCGGACTGCATGATAATCGGTATGTTCGTGTCTTTCTTTCTAATCTCTTTCAGAGCTTCTATACCATTCATTTCCGGCATTTTTATATCCAGCAAAATCAAATCGGCTCCTTTTTCAGCAAAAACTTTCAATAGCTCCAAGCCGGTTCTGGCTTGCAGAACGTTACAGTGTCTTTTTAAAATGGTTTTTAATAGTAGGAAATTACTTTCCTCGTCTTCTGCGATCAGAATAGTTACATTGTAGTTGTCTTCGTTCGTGCCCATATCTTTTATATAATCTGTGAACAAATTTCAGCATTAATTTTTACATAACCAAATAGAATAGAACTTATTCTATGTTTGGAGGTCCGGTTCTCCTTGCTCATCATGGAATATCGTGAGACTGGGATCGGATTTGTTTTTCATGTTTATTGAAAATAAAAGGCTTGAAAGGTTGAAAGATCCGAGGATGTTTGTATATTTAGTGCATGAAACGAAGCAGCAAGATTAAACTTACCGCTTTGAGGAATGGTTATTAATGAAGAACAAGTATAACTTTTAAATCAAACATCATGGGAAAGAGTCAATTAATTCACAACAACGAGTTTCATTTGATCAGTAAAGCTGAAATTCGCAAAGCTACAGGTAATTGGTAGAATCATTGAATCTGGCGGCCGGTTCAACGGACGGGTTCGATATTTATAAGGTAGTGGACGCTTATTTTACGGACCTGGACAAGCGTCATGAAGTGAATGCTTTGTTGGGTATCGGCGAAAGTTGCCAATATTACGGTGAACAGGAACAGGTAGAGGAAGTGATCAAGGAGGTAGACTAAGAGCACTTTCTCTATTCTTTTTTCAGGCAATAAAAAAGGAGATATCCGGATGGACATCTCCTTTTGTTTTATTTGAAAAGACGGTAATTATTTACCAGCCAATTTTTCTTTCAGGGCAGCGAGTTCTTCAATGTCACCCAGTGTAGTCTTTTCAACCGGACCGGTTACCATTGCAGATTCTTCTTCTTTCTTTCCACCGCGTTTTGCAGATGATTTCTTTTCGCCAGTTTCTTTCTTAGCGCCTTTCTGTTCATCTTCGAAGATACGGCTGTGAGAAGGATGATTCTCTTAGCTTCCTTGTTGAATTCGATCACCTTGAACTGCAGTTTTTCGTCTACAGCAGCCTGAGAACCGTCTTCTTTTACCAGATGTTTCGGAGTTGCGAAACCTTCTACGCCGTAAGGCAGAGAGATTACAGCACCCTTATCCAGTACTTCGATGATTGTTCCTTCGTGGATAGAACCTACAGTGAAGATTGTTTCGAATACATCCCAAGGATTTTCTTCCAGCTGTTTGTGACCTAAGCTCAAACGGCGGTTTTCTTTGTCGATTTCCAGAACCTGAACTTCGATTTCAGCACCGATCTGAGTAAATTCTGACGGGTGTTTGATTTTCTTTGTCCAAGACAGGTCAGAGATGTGGATCAAGCCGTCTACGCCTTCTTCGATTTCTACGAATACACCAAAGTTAGTGAAGTTACGAACTTTAGCCATGTGACGAGAACCTACCGGGAAGCGAGATTCGATATCTTCCCACGGATCAGCTTTCAGCTGTTTGATACCCAATGACATCTTACGTTCGTCGCGATCCAGGGTCAGGATAACAGCTTCGATTTCGTCACCTACTTTCATGAAGTCCTGAGCAGAACGCAAGTGCTGTGTCCAAGACATTTCAGAAACGTGGATCAGACCTTCTACGCCCGGAGCGATTTCGATGAATGCACCGTAGTCAGCCATAACGACAACTTTACCTTTTACTTTGTCACCACTTTCAAGTTCGGGTCCAAAGCATCCCAAGGATGCGGAGTCAGCTGCTTCAAGCCGAGAGCGATACGCTTCTTTTCATCATCGAAGTCAAGGATAACCACGTTGATCTTCTGATCCAGCTGAACGATTTCTTCCGGATGAGAAACGCGGCCCCAAGACAGGTCTGTGATGTGAATCAAACCGTCTACGCCACCCAGGTCGATGAATACACCGTAAGAAGTGATATTCTTGACTGTACCTTCCAGTACCTGGCCTTTTTCAAGTTTGGAGATGATGTCTTTCTTCTGCTGTTCGAGTTCAGCTTCGATAAGAGCTTTATGAGATACAACAACGTTCTTGAATTCCTGGTTGATCTTAACGATCTTGAATTCCATTGTCTTACCTACAAATACATCGTAGTCGCGGATCGGCTTGACATCGATCTGAGAACCCGGCAAGAATGCTTCGATACCGAATACGTCAACGATCATACCGCCCTTCGTACGACATTTAATGTAACCTTTGATGATTTCGTCTTTTTCAAGAGCTTCGTTTACACGATCCCAAGAACGTGTAGCGCGTGCTTTCTTGTGAGACAGGATCAGCTGTCCTTTTTTGTCTTCCTGGTTTTCGATGTAGACTTCTACTTCGTCACCAATTTTCAGATCCGGGTTGTAACGGAATTCTGCCATAGATACAACGCCATCTGATTTGAAACCGATGTTTACTACAACTTCACGTTTGTTCATTGCAGTTACGGTTCCCATAACGACTTCTTTGTCTTTACTGTGTTCAAAGTCTCGTCATACGTTTTTACAAGATCGTCCTTGCTTACTTCACCGTAAGAATCGCCCTTTTCAAGAGCATCCCAGTTGAAATCTTCAATGGGCTGAATGTTCTTTAAATTTTCCATTCTCTAATTGTTAATACTTAAGTTTGTTTTAATTAGTAAGTTAGACATTATGTTGTCATCTCTCAAAAATCGGGGCAAAGGTAATGCTTTTTTCTGACTTGCAAGACTTTTTTGCATGGAAAAAACAATCTATTGGGCTTGTAATACCGCTACTTACATCTTTTCTTTCTGAGACATCTGCCTCCTTTTGAATAGTTGCCTGAATTTGTAATCGGCTCCCAGCAGGATGAGGGCAAGTATCCCGATATAGGCATAGAAGGGAGTGTGCTCATATTGGGGATCTGTACGGATATTGGGGAAATATTCATATAAAGGAATGAAGCGATCGCGATACCGACCATAAGCAGCGAGGCGGCGATGACGGCAATCCATCCCCAGCGTTCGTTGCGTTTGCGTATCCGTTCGGCTTCGGCCATGATCTGTCTCATCGCGTTGGCTCGGAACGAAGCCGGAAGCTCCTCTTCCGGCATCCGGCTGAACAGGTCTTTCAATATGTCATTCTTCTCTGTCATTTTATTGTTCCTCCATTCCTTTTAATACAAAAAACAGTTTCTTTCGTATGCGGTACAATTTCACTTTTATATTAGATGCAGTCAATCCGGTGATCGTCGCCACTTCGTCGATCGTTTTTTCTTTCATATAAAAGAGCAGGATGATCGCCCGCTCATCGGGTGGCAATTGGGCGAGGGCGGCATCGAGCATCTGTATCTGGTCGGAGCTGTCTGTCCTGTCTAGTGCTTCGGCTACTTCTTGTTCCGATACATTATTAATAACCGATTCCTCGATCGCCAGAAACTCGTGTCTCTTTTTCCGTGTTTCCGAGATGGCTGTATTGTAGGCGATCCGGTAGATCCACGTGGAGAAACTGCATTCCCCTTTGAACGACGAGAGGTGCTTGAACACCTTCATAAACACATCCTGTGCCAGTTCCTCCGCATCTTCCCGGTTTCTGACCACCTTTAGGATTAACGAATGAACAGGACGGCTGTATTTATCCAGAAGGCAGGCAAAGCATGCCGTATCTCCCGCTTGTATCCTTTGTATATAATATGTGTCGGTATACAACTCCATCGTATTATAATGGACGCAAGCCGGGCGAATAGGTTACAACTTGCATCGGCAAAAATACAATATATTTTTTCCCCCCGATCTGTAACCTTTCGGAAAGAGATGCGTCAAAAGTAGCAAAGAAATTAATCATTTAAAACAATACAGTTATGATGGATTTTATTACAGCTCCGCTGGTTGTCGGATTCATTTGTTTAGGTATTTACGCTTTGTTTGAACTGTTCGTTCGTCGTAAAGAACGTTTGTTGATCATTGAGAAGATCAGTGAAAGAATGGATATTGCTGATTTGGGAAAAAGGCTGAGCCTCCCTTCGTATAGTTTGCCTCGTTTTTCGTTTAGCTCTTTAAAAACGGGATGTCTGTTGATGGGAATCGGCTTAGGGATACTTGTAGGCTTTTTCTGTAATTTAATTGTTGCTGCTAATAGTCATTCATTGGATTTTCGTAATGAATATGAAGCTATCAGTCAGCTTATGGCGCCTCCGTCCTTTTGTTTGGAGGTTTGGGATTGATTGTCGCATTCGTTATCGAGACGAATATGAAGAAAAAAGAGGATAAATGATAAAGTTTTCACTTTTTTCTCAAGGTGAAAGTTTATTTTTACTTGCAGGAGAATAAATTTTCATCAGCAAGAAACCAAAGTTTCATCGGCGGGAAACAAAAGTTCCAAGCCGATGAAACTTTTTGTTTATCGGGAGGAAAGAGTCGGTTGGTCAGAGCGTTTCCACTCGTTGATCAGCTCGCTTATCGTTTCTTTCACCGACATGATGCGGGTTGTCCGCCAGGCATTGCTTCCTGCGAAAGCGTAGCCGTTCTCGAAGTTCCCTTTGAAGGCATTGTACAGGGCTGTTACGATACAGTAGGGGCTTCGCGAGATATCGCATGTCTTGATGCAGTTGAAAGGACAGACCTTCGGCTGTTTCATCCCGGCTTTTACCTTTTCGAGAAAATGACTGTGGATTGCCCTGCCCGGCATTCCGACCGGACTTTTGATGATCTCGATATCCTTCTCCTGTGCCTTGACGTAGCTTTCCTTGAAAGCATCGGAAGCGTCGCACTCGGTAGTGGTGACGAAACGGGTTCCTAATTGAACGCCCGATGCTCCCAGGTCCATCACGCGTTTGATGTCTTCACCCGTGTAAATGCCTCCTGCTGCAATTACCGGGATTCTTTTGTTATATTTTTCTTCGAAGTGGGAAACTTCTTCCACTACTTGAGGCAGCAGTTCTTCGAGTGAAAAATGCTCGTCTTCCAGCTGGTTCTCCTTGTATCCTAAGTGGCCGCCGGCTTTTGGCCCTTCCAGCACAACGGCATCGGGAAGGTAGTCGTAGTTGTTTTTCCATTTTTCGCAGATGATGCGGACGGCACGTGCACTGGAAACGATGGGGACGAGCTTCGTCACGCTGTCTTTCTTCAGGAAAGACGGCAGGTCCAAAGGTAGTCCGGCACCGCTGAAAATGATGTCTACCTTTTCCGCAATACTGGTTTTCACCAGTTCGGCGAAGTCTGAAAGGGCGACCATCACGTTCACGCCGATAATGCCTTTGGCCTTCTCGCGGGCTTTCCGGATCTCGGCTGCAAGGCCCAGATTGCCGGCTTCGGTGTAGTTGGGAGAAAGTTTCTTATATAAGAGACCGAGACCGGCGGCGGAGATAACGCCAATCCCACCTTCATTTGCAACGGCTGAGGCTAAGCCGGAGAGAGAGATTCCTACGCCCATTCCACCCTGGATGATTGGAATGCGGGCTTTCAGATCCCCAATTGTTAATGTCTTCATGTAAGTAAAATGTGTAAATAAAAAATATATATGTGGCAAAGGTAGCACAATAAACCAAAGAATGTGCAAAATCAACCGATATTATGCACAAATAAATAATGACTGTGCATTCCCTCTTGTCCCCGCGTCAAGCGCGGGGATGCAAAAAAGCCGACCATATCAATCAGATGTATATGGCCGGCTTTAACGCGATCCCGCGTCAAGCGTGGGAGCTATATGGTTTTTGACTTATTTTACCGGGATATAACCGACTTGTTTAACCGTTGCTTGTCCTTCAGCCGATAAGATATAATCGATAAAGGGTTTCACTTTACCTTCATTCTTTACATCGTAGTAATAGAACAACGGACGGACGATCGGATATGCCTTGTTTTTTGCATTCTCGAAGGATGGCTCGGTGAATGTTTTGCCTGCATCGTAAGAGACATGAATCGGTTTTACTTCTTTGTTTATGTAAGCCAAACCGACATAGCCGATGGCTCCTTTTGTTTGGCTGACAGACTGAATGATGGCTCCTGTTGCGGGCATACTGAGGATGCCGTTCATATAGTTCTTGTTCTTCAGGACACTTTCCTTAAAGAATTCGTATGTTCCGGAAGACGTTTCGCGCGAATAGGCTACGATCTTCATGTCGGCACCGCCACTTCTTTCCAGTTCTTGATCTTTCCTGTGAAAATGCCTTCCAGCTGTTCACGCGTCAGGTTGGACACTTTATTGGACGGGTGTACGACTACTGCCAGTGCGTCGTAAGCGATCACCACTTCTTTGGTGCTTTTCTTCGCTTCCTGCAATTTGACTTTTTCATCGAATTTCATCTTACGGGAAGACATGGCGATATCGGTTGTCCCTTCCATCAGGGCTGAGATACCAACGCCGGAGCCGCCGCCCGTCACGGTTATCTTTGCCGATTTATTTTTGTTGATGAAGTTTTCTGCTTCCGTCTGGCTTAAGGGAAGGCAAGTGTCGCTCCCTTTAATTCTCTGTGCAAACACGTTCGATACAAACATACAGGCGGCTACTGCGGCCATAACAATTGTCTTTCTCATTACTCTGTTTTGAATTAAATTTCTGTATGCAAAGTAAATACAGGAGTGTTGCAAGCGTGTGAAACAGATGTTACGTTTGTATTAAAACTTATATTGCAGACGCAAGGTGAATACGTCGTCTTCCCTGTCCTTTTCATATCCCTTTACGAAATCGCTCTTTTCATTGAAGTTGAACTCGTAATAGGCTTGCACGCGGATATGCTTGTTGAAACGGTACAAAGCGCCGATGCCGAGTGTGCTCTGGCGAGGTCGGTCTTGGAGGTCAAGCTGTTTTCAACGCCGATCTCATTCCCTTTCAACTTGGTGTTGGGATCATAAACGTCGTATTTCAAGACGGCAGAGAAAGGAGTGGTTCCGATGTCGTGCACCAAATAGAAAAAGTAGCCGATGAAAGGACGCTTGAACAGGGAGTTCTCCGGTTCATTGGCCGGGCGTGTCCCTGTGTTGGGGCTTTTGCTGCTGCCGGCGATACCCGGTTGTGTACCTAACAGTCCTTCACCGCGCAAGCTTGTCGTTCCCCAACTGTTTTTGAATGAGAACTGAGCATCCAAGCCGATGTACTCACGTTTCATGTATGTACCGGTTTCTCCTTTGTCGACTGCGATGAATTTTTTATCCTGGAGTTCGTAGGCGGTTGTCGTCGGGTTGTAAACTCCGCCGTTGTAGTAGGAGACGCCTGCTCCCCATTTTCCCCAGTTGCCGATTTTCTTTTCGGCTCCCAAGCGGCCGATGAAGTCTTTGCGGCTGTCTGTTTCCCGATTGATGCTGTTACCGGCGAACAGTCCGGCATCGAGACGGAGAAAACCGATCGGGCTTGTCTCTTTAGCCCGGAGTGTCAGCATGGCGCCTAAATCGCGTTCGTCGGGGAAGAAGTATTGGATGATGGTGGCACGTTCGGGAGATTCTAATCCGCTAGTCGAGTAGCCGATTTCGTGACCGAAAGGGCGGTTGAAAACACCCGCCATCAGTTGGCAGCGTTTTGTCCAGGGATCTTTTATACCGATGTAAAGGTCACGGAAACTGACACCCTTGTCGTTGGCTTCGATCTGTACAGCACCGGTTCCGATACCGTCATTATATTCGAATTTCAACCGTCCGCGGCGGATGCCGAAACGGTTGAAACCTTTGTCTTCATGTTCGTTCTTGTCACCGACTTTCAGGGTGGCATCTTCCTGACCATATTGGAATTGTCCTTGGATATAAGCGGATACTTTGAATTTGCTGAGTTTACGGACGATTTTATCCAGGGTTGTCGTCTCCTGCGAAAGTGAATCGATACGAGCATTCAGCTTTTCTATTTCCTGAGCTTCCTGTGCCTTCATCGCAATTGGAAGCAGCGCCAACAGGCCAAGCGCAATAATCTTTCCTGATTTCATTCCTAACTTTTTGGACTCTATGATTTTATTTACAAAGGAACGAGAAAACTGTTTCGCATTTACGACATATATGTTACATTTATGTTACAAGTTGCCGACGACATGGCGAGTGTTATCCGCCCGCTTTTCAAGTTCTTTGATTGTCAATGTTATAACTTTGCCAATCGGCTTGTTGTCCCGATAAGTGACAATACGTAACCAAGTCGCATTCTTGGGTATTCGGAGCGGAGCTTCATATTTCGGAGTGAAGTTGTCGGGGTCCGTATTGTCGAATGTATAGTAGATGTCAAGATTGCCCGGTTCGCTATCCAGTTTGATTTCCAAAACACCATCTTTAGTATAGTAAGGAGTGACGATGGCATTGTACATGCTGCGTGCATAGTTGATCTGTGCCTGGTCCGCACGAACGAAATGTCGTTCGACACGTGGCCAGAACCGGTCCCAATCCGTCTTGGAAGGTCCGGTCCAAAGGACTTCGGCAAGTGCCCATCCACGTGGCCAGGTCATATATTCGGCATGCCGGAAAGTGGGGACGGATTCAGCCAGAGATTGCCTTGTCCTCCTAGTATCATTTCGGCCGGCACGCTGTCGGGAACTGGGTTGAAACTGTAGGAATCTTTCAGGCGGCACATGGAGTAGGTGTCCGGTTCGACAGATGGTTCTCCTTGCCAGAGGTCGATGTAGCAATGTTCGGTCGGTGTCATGATCACATGATGACCGGCTTTTGCTGATTTGATTCCGCCCTCCATACCGCGCCAGCTCATAACGGTAGCATCGGGAGCCAGCCCGCCGTCGATAATCTCGTCCCAGCCGATCAGTTTTTTCCCTTTTTCTTTCAAGATGCTTTCCATACGGTGGATAAAGTAACTTTGTAGTTCGTTTTCGTTCTTCAGGTTTTCCGCTTTCATGCGAGCTTGGCAACGTGGACATTTGTGCCAAAAACCTTTGAAACATTCGTCTCCTCCGATATGGATGTATTCATCCGGAAACAAGGCGGCAACTTCTGTCAAGACCTTGTCCATAAACTCGAAAGTGGCATCTTTGCCGACACAAAGTGTGTTTTCGTCTTCGCCGTAAAACTTGTTGCCGACCCCGACAGCCGATGGTGCTTTCATACACGCCAGATCAGGATAGGCGACGAGTGCTGCCAGGCTATGTCCCGGCACGTCTATTTCAGGAATGACGCGTACGTAGCGTTCTGCAGCGTATGCCAATACTTCCTTCACATCTTCCTGTGTGTAGAAGCCTCCGTAGGTCGTTTCTTCTCCTGGTTGCTGTGGTGCGCGTTGCCACCATTGCCCGACGCGCGGAGCGCGCCAGGCGCCAACCTCTGTCAGGCGTGGCAGGGATTTTATTTCCAGACGCCATCCTTGATCGTCGGTCAAATGCCAGTGGAATACATTCATTTTGTATTCTGCCAGTTCGTCGATGTATTTCTTTACTTCCTCTTTAGTGAACCAGTGGCGGCTGACGTCAAGCATAAGTCCGCGCCAGGCAAACTGGGGTTTGTCGGTGATGTCGGTACAGGGAACCGTCCAGTCGATGCCTTTTTGTTTCTGGCTGTTTTTTATTTCGGGGGGAAGCATCTGCAATAAAGTCTGTATCCCGTAGAAGATCCCGGCCGGTTGATGGGCGGTGATGATGATATCGCCATGTTTTACCTGCAAGCGATATCCTTCTGCACCGAAAGCGGTATTGTCGGTCAGCTTAAATTCAATGTTGCCGTGCTTTTCAACCGGAATTTCAAAACCTGTTGCGGGGGCAACTTTATTGTTGAAGTACCGAGCTATCCCTATTAACTGAGGATTGGATGTGTCGAGTGTGATAGCTGCCCGGCGAGTCAGTTTGAAATGATCCGTCCCGACTTTCATTTCTTGGGGCTGTGGGATCAATGCAAGTGCATTATCTGGAGTGTCTTTGTGGGAACAAGAGCTAAATCCCTGTATAAGACCTGCTGTAAAGAAGATAAATAGCAACTTTTTCATGAATCAGTGTACTTGTTTATTGTTTAGGTCGCGAAGATAGGGATTAATACGGAAGACGCAATAATAAGAATCCGTGATTTATAATGTCGGGCAGCATAAAAAAACGGATAAGCATTCGAATGTTCTTCGAAGCCTATCCGTTTCAAAATGGATGCCTGTCGGATTTTATACCGGCAAGCGGATATTTCAGAATCTCCAACCGAGGTTGATCTGCAGGACGCCATTGCGGGATTTCTCCCCATCCCAATTCATGGAGTTGCCATTTAATGTGATGTCGCCATCGGATAAGGTATTGGTGAATCCTATATTATAGTTCATTGAAACCAGCAAGCCTAAATCGAATTGATAGCCGACGCCGATTCCTAGTGCGAAATCAAATGTTTTGAATGCATCTTTCGAATTGACCGAAATGTCAGTACCGTTATAAGAGGCGCTTGCTTTAGAACGGGCTAAGAAACCGAATTGTGGTCCCGCAAATGCATAAAAGCCATTGTATAGATAGGCTTTTGCATAGATAGGAATGTTTATGTAATCGTTTTTGATTTTGCCGGAGATTCCGCCTTCTGATTCTTTCACTCCTTGCATGGAATAATAGATTCCCGGCTCGACGGAAAATTGCGGATTGATAGGAACTCGGCGGCAACCCCGACGTTCAACCAGGCTTCATACTTCCGTCACTATTTGTCATATTGGCAAGGTTCAATCCGATCTTCGGTAAGAAATGGAAATCCTGTGCACTGACCTGAAACGCCACGAACATCAACAATAATAAAGCAATCTTTTTCATAATGGATAATATTTAAATGAGTAATAGATAAACCTTTCATAAATAAAAAAAGTTGCGCTATATTATTATAACGCAACTTCCTATCCAAATATTATTTCTTATGCTCTTCTATCCACTTCCGTGCGTTCACGAAACCTTCGATCCACGGAGTGACTTCGTCACTGTTTCGTCGGTCTTCAGGATAGTAACCGCATTGCCATGGGAACATCGCACGTTCCAGGTGAGGCATCATTGCCAGATGGCGTCCGTCGTGAGAGCAGACACCGGCAACCGACCAAGGCGAACCGTTCGGGTTGGCGGGATAGCCTTCGTAGTTGTATTTAAGTGCGATATGATATTCTTTTTCTTCATACGGGAAAGAGAACTTGCCTTCGCCGTGAGCCACCCAGATTCCTAATTTGGAACCGCTTAAGGAACCGAACATGACAGAATGGTTTTTCGGGATCTCGACCGAGATGAAGTTCGATTCGAACTTGTGCGAATCATTGTGCAACATCTTATGTTTCTTCTCATGTTCCGGATAAACAACCCCTAACTCGGCCATCAGCTGGCAACCGTTGCAGATACCCAGACTCAAGGTGTCGGGACGTGCATAGAAGTTATCCAGCGCCTTCTTGGCTTTCTCGTTGAATAAGAAACCTCCGGCCCATCCTTTGGCAGAGCCTAAAACGTCGGAGTTGGAGAAACCGCCGCAGAATACAATCATGTTTACGTCTTCCAATGTTTCGCGTCCGGAAGCCAAATCGGTCATGTGAACATCTTTCACATCGAAACCTGCCAAATACAGTGCATAAGACGTTTCACGTTCGCACTGGCAACCCTTTTCACGGATTACGGCGGCACGGATTCCGCTCTTTCCTTTGCGATCGGCAGTCAGGCCGTAAGAAGACAGCTTGCCGGTAAAGCTCTTCGGATACTTGAATTCCAGTGGCTGCATCTTGTAGTTCTCGAAACGATTGCCTGCACATACGCTACCACTCTGCTTGATATCCAGTTTATAAGATGATTCGTACCATACGTCGCGCATGTAGTCGATGCCGAAGTGGTATTGGACGCCTTCTTTGGAAACCAGAATGTGGCGTTCGGAAGTCGGCTTGGCGATAATGGCAAAACCTACTCCTGCCTCTTCCATCAACTTTTCGAATGCTTTCTTGTCTTTCACCTGGACCAGGATACCCGGGTTTTCGGCAAACAGAATCTTGACAATGTCCTGTTCCGACAATTTGTCGAGGTTCACTTCCAGACCGCCTTCTACGTTAGCAAAACACATTTCGAGCAATGCCGTGATCATACCACCGGCAGAAATGTCGTGTCCGGCGAGAACCAACCCTTTTTGGATGGCATCTTGTACGGCGTTGAATGCGTCGGCAAAATATTCGCTGTCTTTTATCGTCGGGACTTCGTTGCCCAATTTGTTCAGAACTTGTGCAAGAGCGGAACCGCCCAACTTCATCGTGTCGAACGAGAAGTCAATATAATATATGTAAGAATTCTTTTCGTGGGCCAATACCGGAGATACGATCTTGCGAATGTCGCTGACTTCTGCACCGGCAGAAATAATCACCGTACCCGGAGCAATCACTTTGTCGTCGCCATATTTCTGTGTCATGGACAGAGAGTCTTTACCGGTCGGGATATTGATGCCCAGTGCGCAAGCGAAGTCCGAAGCAGCCTGGACCGCTTTGTACAGGCGGGCATCCTCGCCTTCGTTACGGCATGGCCACATCCAGTTGGCACTCAAAGATACACCTGATAGCTTGTCGGACAGTGGAGCGAAAACGATATTTGTCAATGATTCGGCAATCGCCATGACAGAGCCGGCAGCCGGGTCGATCATCGCTACCTGCGGAGCATGCCCGATAGATGTGGCGATACCCGCTTTTCCACGGTAATCCAGTGCTACAGCACCCAAGTCGCTCAGCGGCAACTGCAATTCGCCTTGGCACTGCTGGCGTGCGACCTTACCTGTCACCGAACGGTCCACCTTGTTGGTCAGCCAGTCTTTACATGCAACAGCTTCCAACTGAAGTACATTTTCCAGATAGTGATGCAGTTCGGATTCTTTATAAACGACTGGAGCGTATGTTTCTTCGACCGTATGATCCTTCATGATCGTTCTTGGCGGTTTACCGAACATATATTCCAGTTTGATGTCGATTGGTTTCACGCCGTCGGCCTGTTCGAAGACGAACTTCATGTCGTTGGTCGTTTCACCTACCACATACATCGGAGAACGTTCGCGGTCGGCAATGCGCTGTACACGGGCAACATCTTCTTCCTTCATCAGCAAACCCATACGTTCCTGGCTTTCGTTACCTACGATTTCTTTTGCGGAAAGTGTCGGGTCACCGACAGGCAACTGGCTCATGTCGATATGTCCGCCGGTTGCTTCCACCAATTCGGAGAGACAGTTCAAATGACCTCCTGCGCCGTGGTCATGGATGGAGATAACCGGGTTGTTGTCCGATTCGGCAATCGCACGGATCACGTTGGAAACGCGTTTCTGCATTTCCGGGTTGGCGCGCTGTACGGCGTTCAACTCGATACCGCTGGTATATTGGCCCGTGTTTACGGAAGAGACAGCGCCTCCGCCCATACCGATGCGGTAGTTGTCGCCACCTAACAGGACAACTTTTTCGCCCGGTGCGGGATCGCCCTTTAACGCGTCGCGCATATTAGCATAACCGACACCGCCGGCCAACATGATCACTTTGTCGTAAGCATATTTCTTCTTGTTCTCTTCGTGTTCGAATGTCAGGACCGAACCGCAGATCAGCGGCTGTCCGAACTTGTTACCGAAATCGGATGCACCGTTGGAGGCCTTGATCAGGATTTGTTCCGGAGTCTGGTACAACCAGGGGCGTGGATCGAGGATCTTTTCCCATTCGCGTGCACCTTCCGTACGCGGATAAGATGTCATGTAAACGGCTGTTCCGGCAATCGGCAGGGATGATTTTCCGCCACCCAGGCGGTCACGGATTTCACCACCCGATCCGGTAGCCGCACCGTTGAACGGTTCGACTGTTGTCGGGAAGTTGTGGGTTTCAGCTTTCAGTGAGATAACCGATTTGATTTCTTTCACTTCGTAGAAATCCGGTTTGTCGCCGCTGGCCGGAGCAAATTGTTCGATCACCGGACCTTCGTTGAAAGCCACATTATCTTTATAGGCGGAAACCAATTTGTTCGGGTTCTCCGCCGATGTTTTCTTAATCAGGTTAAAGAGAGAACTTTCTTTCTCTTCTCCGTCGATAATAAATGTACCGCCGAAGATTTTGTGACGGCAGTGCTCCGAGTTCACCTGTGCAAAACCGTACACTTCGCTGTCGGTCAGCCGGCGTTCCAGCTTTTGGCTTACTTCGTTGAGGTAGGCTACTTCTTCATCGCTCAATGCCAGTCCTTCCTGTTTGTTGTAGGCTTCGATATCCTCGATATAAACAATCGGGTCCGGTTGTTTACTGATCGTGAAGATGTCCTGGTTCAGACCGTCATAGATACGCTGTAACATCGGGTCATGTTCTGCTTCGCCGGAAGAAACGGGGAAGTATTCCTCGATGCGTGATATACCGGTGAGTCCCATGTTCTGGGTGATTTCCACGGCATTCGTACTCCACGGGGTAATCATTTCCCGGCGTGGACCAACATACCAGCCTTCCAATGTTTCAGCCTGGAGAGGTTTTGCCTCGCTAAAAGCCCAAACTAATTTTTCTACATCTTCAGGAGAGAAAGCGTGTGCAGCCTCCACAGCTAACACCGTCTTTGTTGGAGATTGAAAGAATAGAATCATATCGTCGATTTATTAATGGTATTCCGTTCATACGGGGGATAATATAAGGATACCCCTCGCTTACAAAGTGCAAAGATAGTGCTTACTAACCGAATTTCCCTTAAATCTGTTGAAGAAAATAAATTTGTTCCAACAAAGGCCTTTTTCGGTTAAAAACGGAGCCTCGCAGATGGTGCCCGATAGGGAAACTGGCGGGACTTGCGCAAAATGTCAAAAACTAATGGCCGGACGAACTGTCGATCAGACAGATCAGTATGGCAAGAATATCGAGGCGAACCAAGTGGTTGCGTATCTCGCTTAATGCTTTGGAGATATCCCAACCGGACAGCTCTGGAGCCGGGTGTCCGGCTTCTTCCGGAAGTATTGAAAAAAACAGGCTACCAGACTTGCCATATAGGAAAATGGCATGTGACAGAAAATCCATTGCAGAACGGATGGATATTAATATAGCTGGGAATCATATCGGACATCCTAAAAGTTACTTTTCTCCTTACGGAATGGAAATCTGGAAAAATGGTCCGGAAGGAGAGTTTTTGATGATCGGTTACTTCTTTCGAGTCGGTTGCTTCTGGCACAAGAATTTCCTAATATTGTGTTATTCTTGGTGGATGATATGGGAGTAATGGATACCTTTTTGCCTTTTTTTGACGGATAAGGTGAGGTAATCTGGTTCGCAGTGCGTTGAACGACTGGTATAGGACACCGAATGTGGAGCGTATGGCTCGGCAGGGAATATATTGAAACCATTTTACAAATAATTGTTTATTGAAGTATGTCAAAACGGTGTTCCTCTGTCACTGTATCACTGATTCCTTTTTTATCGATTGATATTCAACCTGTTTCGTTAGTGATATATGCCCGTTTTCTCTATCACTACGGTATCACTACCCTATCACAGGCAATTTGGATGGAAAACAGAAATTGCGCTTATACACATCTGTATAGTAGCGTATTACAAATAACAAAAGCAATAAATACCCGATTTCCATCCTTATAAATCACTCGATTATTTTATGTAAAAACGGCTATAAAATAGGTAAAACCGGGTGGTTTTTATTGTCCGGCATGGTACTTTAGTTGCCGGACACCCCCATGTTGCCCCCTCTTACACCCGGATGTACCGGCTCTCTACACCCGGATGTAAAGGATGGCAACATGGGGGTGTTTACGGAATGATGTGCTTGTCTTTGCTAAAAAAAGAGATAGCTTTTGTGGAATGAAGAACCGTATTCCGCCAATTTAATACCTGTTATATTCGTTTTTACATTTGTTTATTCGATTATTTTATATGCTTTTTCAAAAGTAATAGAAGGTAATATATTGGTTTTCAATTGTATGACAAAAATGTCCTGTTTTAGAAGTGATAGAGGAGTGATAGGGGAAAACGTCCTGTATCACTGCCTTTGGACGTTTGAATATGAATAGCTACAACCTTTGTAGTGATAGAGTGATAGAGGATTAGCAGAAAACTTCGTATGCAGATTACAATCTTGGAAAATTGTGATATACTTCGTTTTATTGTATATTTGTCAACAATAAGGTTATAGCTCCCGGCGAGATTTGCTGAAAAAACAATTGTCGGAGTGTGGAGGACGTTTTCGGGATTCTCGGATTGACAATCTCAAAATGGAGAAAGGTTTATCAATTAACAGTTAATTTATTATCATGAAATCAACAATCGTATTGGGAATAGGAGCTACCTTGCTGGCCTCCTGTTCTGGAAACAGACAAAAGGCGGAAGAAAAAGTAACACAGCAACAGAAGAAGCCGAACGTTATTTTCCTGATAGCCGATGATATCGGTTATGGTGACCTGAGTTGCAACGGATCAAAAACGATCCATACGCCGAATGTGGAACGCCTGGCAGCCCAAGGTGTCCGTTTTACGGATGCGCATGCGGTGGCTGCGACCAGTACGCCGTCGCGCTATTCGCTGTTTACGGGGCATTATGCTTGGAGGCGGAATGACACGGGGATTGCGGCTGGAAATGCCGGAATGGTCATTCGTCCCGAACAGCGACTGTTGCCGATATGTTTCGTGAGTGTGGTTATACAACAGGTGCTATAGGTAAATGGCATTTGGGATTGTCTGACAGGACGGGAGGACAGGATTGGAATGGCTTTATCACGCCGGGACCTTCAGATATAGGGTTCGACTATTCCTATATAATGGCTGCCACAGGCGACCGTGTGCCTTGTGTGTGGGTTGAGAATCAGCGGATCGTCAATCTTGATCCGAATGATCCGATTGAAGTGAGCTATGAAAAACCGTTCCCTGGCGAACCGTTGGGAAAAGACCATCCGGAATTGCTTACCAAATTGAAACCGAGTCCGAACCATGGGCATGATATGGCGATCGTGAACGGCATTTCGCGTATCGGCTACATGAAAGGGGGCAAGCAGGCCTTGTGGAAGATGAAAACATTGCAGACAGCATCACTTGCAAAGCTGTCCGATTTATTGAAAACCACAAAGATGAACCGTTTTTCCTGTATGTCGGAACCAACGACGCGCACGTTCCCCGTTGGCCGCATCCCCGTTTTGTCGGCAAGAGCGGCATGGGCCCTCGTGGCGACGCTTTGTTGCAATTCGACTGGACCGTAGGCGAAATAATGGGCGCACTCGAAAAAGCCGGTATTGCCGAAAACACCTTGATCGTGTTGAGTAGCGACAACGGTCCTGTTGTGGATGATGGTTATGCAGACCGGGCTGTGGAATTGTTGGGCGAACATAGACCCTGGGGGCCGTTCCGTGGTGGTAAATACAGTATCTTCGAAGCCGGTACGCGTGTTCCGATGATTGTGAGCTGGCCGGCTCAGGTAAAACCGGGTGTCTCCGACGCATTGGTATCACAGATCGACCTGTATGCTCCATGGCAAGCCTGATGGGCAAGCCGCTCGAAGAAGGGGCCGGTCCTGACAGCCGGGATCATCTGGACGCATTCTTGGGGAAGGATCTGAAAGGGCGCGACTATGTGGTCGAAGTTGCCGGTTCTCTTTCTGTCTCCGACGGCGAATGGAAATACATAGCTCCGAGTAATGGTGCTGCTTATGCTAAACTGACGAATATCGAGTTGGGCAACAGCAAGGAAGAACAGCTTTACAACTTGAAGCAGGATATCGGAGAAAAGAAGAATCTGGCGGCCGAACATCCCGAAATCGTTGCAAAGTTGAAAGCTATATTGGAAAAGGAAAAAGCTAAATAGCCTTTTTACATAAAGTGTGAAAACGCCTGTAGGTAATCTAAAAAACATTCCTGCAGGTGTTTTTTGGTTAAAAATGGACGAGTTCATTTTATTCTGCTCCCGGTTTGCGTTATCTTTGCAAATCATTAGGCAGAAAATAGAAGGATAATGCTGGGATTGATAAGTAAAGGAATTGTTATTGGCGTACTGGTTTCCGCCCCGATGGGTCCGATCGGTATGCTATGTATACAACGAACGCTGAACAAAGGACGTTGGCATGGGTTTGTTACCGGATTAGGGGCTGCTCTGTCAGACGTGATCTACGCTGCACTGACTTGCTTGGGGATGGGAGTTGTGGTGAACTTTGTGGAGGCGAATCAGGCTCCTTTGCAATTGATCGGCAGTATCGTATTGGGTATTTTCGGCTATTATATTTTCCAATCCAATCCTGTCCGGAATCTTAGAAAACAACGGGAGAAAAAGTTATCTTTCACTCAGGATTTTATTACAGCTTTTCTTCTTACCTTTAGCAACGTATTAATCGTATTGCTATATATTGGTTTGTTTGCCCGCTTTGGTTTTGTCTTGCCGGAACATTCTGTTTGGATGCTGTCGGGTGGCATTGCTTTTATTGGGGTGGGGGCTGTTCTCTGGTGGTTCGGAATCACTTATATAGTTGCTAAATTGAAAAAATGGTTTAACGTGCGAGGTATATGGTTATTGAATAGGATTGTAGGATCGGTCATTATTGTTTTGGCTATAATCGGAGTCTTATCCGTATTGCTGACTTCTTATTTACATTTACCATTACTCCAAATCTATAATTGATAATGAAGAAACTGAAAGTCCCTTATTTGGAAACGCTGGACGTACTGGATCTGTCGTCCGTAGGCTTTTTGATGGAAAAGGCCCAGCGAGAGTCGATCGATGTGATTAACTGGGAGGAATATTCCTATAAGCCTATCGTGGCTTTCGATATCGCAAGATCGAAAGTGAATCTGTATATTCGTTACTTTGTAAAAGGCAATTCATTGAAAGCTCTTTATGAAACGGATGGTTCACCTGTCTATCAAGATAGTTGCGTGGAGTTTTTTATGAAGCGGGTGAATGATCCCAATTACTACAATTTCGAGTTTAATTGTATCGGAACATGTGATGCTTCCTATCGGGAATCGCGTGATTCGAAGAAATCTCTGACCCCCGAAGAGTATGCTTCGATACGTCGTTTTTCAAGTCTTCCTCATGTCGCTTTTACAGAGAAACTGGGGGTTTATAGCTGGGAGTTGGTGGTTGCCATTCCTTTCCGGTTGATGGGCCTCGATCCTGACAACCTACCGGAAAAGATAATGGGCAACTTCTATAAATGTGCGGACGATACGGAATTTCCGCATTTCGTAAGTTGGAGTCCGATTGATCTTCCTTCTCCGAACTTCCATTGTCCGGAGTTCTTTGGGGAAATCTATTTATAAATTAAGAATTAAGAATTAAGAATTAAGAAATGAATGCATAAGACACCATTTCTTAATTCTTAATTCTTAATTTTTCAACTCCTTGATTTTTACTTCCGAGATACTTGCATTGCCGGAGGTTATTACGATACGGATATCACTGGCGGTCGTGCCTTTGAACCGGTAATTCGTCAGCTCGTTCGTAGCTTCTACCGTCCCTTCATATACGGTCAGGAACTGGCCTCCGCCACCGGAGAGTTGGATTTCAAATTTTGCATCTTTGCTTTTTTCTTTCCAGGCAATCGCGATATTGTTAGGAGAGGCGTTGTTTTCGAGTGCAAAAGTTATGTATTCACCTTTGTTGGCTTTCCAAGCCGTAGATGGGTTGCCGTCTAATACTGACGGAGCAGACTCCTGAGTAGAGCTAGCAATAACTGATTTCTGCTGTCGGGAAGCTGCCGATATGTTTGCCTGCTCTTTACCATATTCCACTACCGTAAAACGGTCGTTCAGGCGGATGTCTTCGGATGAGGCTCCGATCATAACCTTGAAGTCTCCCGGTTCTACCACCCAATGGTTATCGCTATTCAGCAGCTGCAAGTCGCGCGGTTCGATAGTGAAGGTAAGCTCTTTCGTTTCTCCCGGATTCAGATGGATACGGTCGAAGCCGACGAGGTTCTTCTCGTAGGTCGTAACACTGCTGAGGATATCGCGTACATATAACTGTACTACCTCATCTCCGGCACGTTTACCTGTATTCGTCACCTTGCAACGGACGGTGACCGGTTGAACCTGTGTCACGATAGCTGGCTGGATCGAAATGTCTGAGTATTCGAAAGTCGTATAACTCAATCCGTAGCCGAACGGGTACAACGGACCGTTCACGCGGGACATGTTGCCGTCCAATCCTTTGTTGCGTCCGCCGTCGACCTGTGCATTCGGTTTGGTCGGGAAGTTGAACGGAATCTGTCCGACTGTCTTCGGGAAGGTAACGGTCAGCTTTCCACCTGGGTTATAGTCGCCGAACAGAGCGTCTGCAATGGCCGTACCGCCTTGCGAACCCGGATACCAGGCTTCGAGGATAGCCGGAACATATTTGTCCGCCCAATTGATCGACAACGGACGTCCGTTGATCAGCACCAATACGACCGGTTTTCCAGTGGCTACGACAGCTTGCAGCAAATCGAGTTGGCGGCCTGGCAAATCGAGGCTGGAACGTGATTTGTTTTCTCCGCAGGTGCGGTTACTTCCGCCCAGCACGACTACAGTCACATCGCTCTTCTTTGCGTTTTCCACTGCTTTGTCGATCTCGCTCTGTTCTTCGGCTGTCAACGGATAACGGATCAGTTCCGATTCCGGCCAATTGGCATCTACCAGATCACAACCTTTCGTAAAGAGCACGTCCGTTCCTGGTTTTACCTTATTCCGAATGCCTTCCAACACGGTTGTCACTTCTACGGCAAGCGGGCCGTAGTGTGTCAAAGCGTATGCCTCTTCATCTGCATTCGGACCGCATACGGCGATTTTGGAAATTTTGTTTACATCTAAAGGAAGGACGGCATCCTGGTTCTTCAACAGAACGAGCGATTCTTTTGAAGCCTGCAAGGCTACCAGTTGGTTTTCGGCGCAGTTTACCTCTTTGTCGGTCTCTTTCAAATCGATCTGATACGGATGGTCGAACAATCCAACGAGGAATTTGACGCGCAAAATGTCACGCACTCGGTCATCAATGGTGGACATTGGAATTGCTCCTTCCGCGATCAGTTCGCGAAGTGGCAGGACGTATGAATCCGGTGAGCGGAATGTACAACGTATGTTCAATCCCGCCAATACGCTTTGTAGCACGGATTCTTTCATATCGGCGGCAGTTCCGTGTTTAGAGAAAAGATATTCGACGGCGTCGCTGTCCGATACCACATATCCGCGGAAACCGAATTCGCCACGCAGACGTGTCGTCAGCCAATAATAGCTGCTCTGAATGGGGAATCCGTCGTAATCGTTGTATGAACTCATGACTCCGAGGATCCCGGCTTCCTTGATCACCCGTTTCCAGGGATAGACATGGATCATCTCGACCTCGCGTGGTGACATTTGCGGATCTACGCGTGCCATCCTTCGCGTCCGCCTTTGTTGTTACTGTAAGCGATATAGTGTTTGGAAGTGGCGGCAACCTGATGGTCGGTCTGCATTCCTTTTGCCATTTCGATACCTAACTCGGCTACCAGATACGGGCTTTCGCCATATACCTCTTCATAGCGTCCCCAACGTTGATCGCGCCCGACATCGAGGATCGGAGCATAGACATTGGTATATCCCAACAACCGTCCTTCGCGCCCGGTGATATAGCCGACCTTATGAACCAGGTTCCGGTTCCAGGTGTGTCCCAATCCCAACTGTGTCGGGAAGTTGGTGGCGATATAGCTTTCTACCCACGTATGCCTTCGTTCGTGAAGTCGGTCGGGATGCCGAGGCGTGTCTCTTCGATAAAGAACCGTTGTACTTCATTCAAAGCCCAGGCATGACGGGAAGCCGGCCAGACATACGGGTTGTCGGAAGGAGGAAGTCCCCATTGCTGGAAACCGTTCAGATGTTCATCGATGGCTCCTATGCCGTCTTTCCAGAGTTGTTTTTTCCAGTCCGATGTCGGCAGGTCGTCTTTCAGCACCCGCTTGTAACCGTAGAGCGTAACCATCTGGCAGGTTTTTTCTTCAACATTCATCTGCGAAAGGAGGTCTTCGACACGTGCATCGATCGGGACCGTAGGATCTTCATATACATCCTTTTTCCCATTCTTGTTGAAATCTATCCAGCCATTCCGGTAGATAGACTTGTTCGTTAATTTGTAAGTATCCGGTATCCGGATTTCCTGTGGCGTTTTGTTTTGTGCCTGCGTACAGAATGTCCCTGACAGGACAAGGCATGACGTAAGGACGGCGAGTTTGTTTTTCTTCATGGATTATAATTTGATATCGTTTAGTTCAACTAATTTGTTAACAATGGCGTATACGGTCAGACCACTGGCACTGTGTACCTGCAATTTCCGGGCGATGTTGCGTCGGTGTGTAACAACGGTGTGTGTGGAAAGGAACAGGCGGTCGGCTATTTCGCGGTTTGTCATCCCTTTGACGACACAGACCACGATTTCTTTTTCGCGTGCGCTGAGCGTCTGCTGTTCTTCGTTTTCGGTTTCCTCTTCCGGTGACGTATGGAGGCGTTCCAGCTTGTGGCGGATCTCGTCCGGGCTGTCATAGATGTTGATCTGGTCGTCGTAAGGTCGCAGCAGGGCATGATCAGCGACGGCATACAGCAGGGCTATGCATTTCATGTCCATACAGCCGGTTTCTTCCTTGAGAAGCTGAATGGTGTAGTAACCGGGAAGTGACGGGTTAATAATCAGTATGTCTGGTTTGTGTGAGCGAAGTGTCTCTTGCAAAAGCTCCGCAGTGGCAATTTCGATGATCTGGATGCGGAATCCGGGAATTCGCTTTAATACCGCTTCGAGCCCACTGCGGATGATGGCAGACGGTTCGGCAACCGCTATGTTTAATAAGGCGCTCATAGGCATCACTGTATTGTTTTTTCAAGAGTCAGGATCGCCGGGACGAAAAGATAGTCTTCTACGTGGTTATGGGAGGCCAGATCTTGTTCGGTCGCGAAGATGTCAAACAAGACGCTGTTCAGCAGGTTGCTTCCGGGTCCCGGATAATACTTGATCAAGATATTTTTCAGTTCGATAATCTTCATTTCGATCTGATCATGATGTTTTCGGAAGATCGTTATGTTGTATTTCGGGTCTTTTATCCCTTTTAATAATCCCCGGACGTATGGAAATACTGTCTTTTCTTCATACGACATGTGTTTGTGGACTTCTGCTGCATATTCGTCGAAAAATTTAGTGATAACGAACGCCACATCTTTCGGGCAGTCTGCAATAGCATCGGTCAGTTTACGGCGGATATGGGGCAGCCGGAAGTCCAGGAAATAGGCGTGTGCATTATGCAGATAAGTGATCAAAGCCTCGATCGACAGACATTTGTCAATGTTTGTCATCGGCGCGGATATCTCTTCCGTCAGAAAGTTTACGACGGTCAGGAACGTGCAGGGATCGACACCGTTTTGGCGGCATACCTCTCCGATATTCTTTTCTCCGAATCCGAGTGCAATACCGAAGCGGCTCATGACGAGCACCATCGGATAATTCTCACAGATCAGATCACTCATTTTATCGGTTTCCCGATATTTACCATTCTTATACATAGGCTTTTCTCTCTTGTCTTGGTGTTTGAATAGCCAAAGATACATAAAAAATAGATTCTGCAGACTGCGCTTACAGAATTAGTAAATTCGGTAAGTCAGATAGTTCCAACGATTGAAATAAAAGTTTCGACCGCAGACACATTTGTTTTGCGGCAGGAAACGGATGATTTGTGGATTTTAGGAAAATATCCGTCTTGCTTAGGGACTGAAAAGGGCTGTTTTGGGTAGTAATTCGCAAAAAAGGTGCTTTTTGCATTTTGACAGTTTTTGTAATGGGTTGATTAATAAAGATATACTAATTTATATAATGTACGCGTAAATGAAGAATTTTAAGAGTGAAATCGGGTGTGTGATTGTATGTAAGATGTTGATATATAGAAAAATAAGAGGATATTTAGAAATGACTAATGAAAACGTACGTTTTTTCGTCATTTTTTTGGAGCATTCAGTAAGTTCGTGAGCAAAAGAAGGTTTTTTGTACATATTAAGCTATCTGATTGATAAGAAAGAATATAGAAAAGAAAAAAACTTTGAAGAAAGAATTGCAGGTTTAAAAAGTATATGTATTTTTGTAGCTGAAAAATGACGAAAAAAAACGTACGTATCGATTTCAAGATACAATAGTTAACAAACGTACGATAAGAACTGAACTTTTATAAACATTAGTATTAATATTAAATTTAGAATTATGAACAAAAAGTTTTCTACTCTTTTGTGTGCTAGCTTACTGTTCTCTTCAGCTTTCTCAGCTGTAAATGCGGCTGACCTCAATAATGCAGCTGTGGGAGCTAAGCTACAGCTGTTGCTAAGTTGGATAAGGCGGCTTGAGTGGAGTGTATCAGTGAGAGTTGGTACTCAGGTGCTTGTTTATAGAAGATGGCAAGTATGTATTAAAGAACGTAAATGATGGCTTTGATTTACAGGCTTCTCTGTGGTGTGTTCAAGTGACGGAAGAAGGTCAAGGCAAAGAACCGATCTATGACTTTGTAAATAAAGCAACTGGTGAATTTTTAGCTATTTCAGAAGAAGATGTTGTTGGTTTACAGGTAGGAGAAAAAACGAAGAGTAATTTGTCTGTTGGCGAAACTTTTGGCGGTTGGGCATTTTCTCCGGAATACAAGGAAAATTTGAAAGGTAATATGCCTTTATTTACTTATCAAGAAGCTGATAATGTTCTTTTATTGGTAAAAGGTGATAATGGAGCCTTAAGGCAAAAAAGTAAAAGCATCTGTTGCCCGATCAGAATCGGAGAGAGCTCAATTTACTCTTTATGATGCAGGTACTTACGTTTTGAGTGCGGCTGAAATTAATGCTTATTTGAAAGATAATAAGAATGTGCTTACATTTACTCCGGATGCAAATGCAGATGTCAATCCGTTCTCAACGACTGCTTTTGTCGCTAAAGGAGTTGTAGCAGATACTGATCATAACTTCGTATATGTGACTTCTAAATCCGATGCAAATGCTTATTTGAAAGTGGATACTGCTGCTAATGGTGTTGGTATTCAATTCTTGAAGTTTGGCTGGACTGATATGGCTAAAGAAAAAGATTTTGATAACTCATTGTTAGTAGATCAGCACAAGTTCTTATTTACTTATCGTCCTTCTTTGGATCAACTGCGTATCCAGGTTAAACAGGCTCGTTACAAATCAGATAAGAATGCTGAAAAGTATTGGAGCGAAATTAATGGTACAGCGAAAGGAAAAATTTATAATTATGGTGATAATTTTGTAGATCCGTTTAAGACTGAAGGTAATGTTGATGCTGCTAAATTTGCATGTTAAGTTGCAGAACTTACTGTTGCGGATCGTATTGCTACAATTGGAGAACAACCTATTAATACAAAGATCGGTTTCGGTCTGAAAGGCTGTTTCGTAACTAGCGATAAGACTTCTGTTGACAACGGTTTGTATATCATCAAGAATGCAAAGGGTCAGGTATTGGCTGCTCCTATTCATAAAAATGCAGAAGGTGAAAAACAATATGCAATCGAATGGGTGACATTGGACGAACAGGAGCCGTTGCATATGCCTGCATACCAGTGGGTTATTACAAAAACATTGAACGCAGAGGTATCTCAACCGGTTTCTCCGGTTAAAATTGTAAACCGTGAATTCCCGAATGCGAAAGATTGGGATAACGTTCAGTTCCGTTTGAATGAAGATGGTGAAATCTATACACTTACAACGGGTGCTGATATGTTGAACAACGTAACGTTTGTTCAGATCAAAGACTCTGCAATCATCAAAGATAAGAAGTTAGGTTACAAACATATCGACTCAAAAGATTTGTTGGTCAACAGATATAAATTCAATTATCTGAACCCATTCTCAATGGAATATTGGATTGCTAACGGTACAGGTAAAGATTCTTTGATCTATGTTAAGCAGGATGCCGGCGATTATGCTTTGGTTGAAGGTTCTACATACGAATATGGTATCGATGTTGATGCCGCTCTTTTGAAAAAGATTCCGGGACTGGCTCAGTTGGAAAGAACGAATTATGTCATTGCTAAAGACGAACAGGATCGTTTGGTTGAAGCTTATGGAAGCAAGTATTCAATGGGTGTAGCAAACTATAATACTAAGATGGTTGTTGATACATTCTTCTTTAAAGAAAACAACCACTATGATGGTAAAGACTTCTATGCTATCGTCGAATCTTATTATAATAGAACTGCTCATGCTACTGAAATTCAAAATACAGCTGATACGAAGAAAGTCGGTATCGCTGATGACGGTATGAGTGCTGGTCTGAAAGTTCAGTTGCTGAATGAAACAAGAACTTCTGCTTTCACTGTTGAACCTTCTACAACTCCGTTGTATCGTCGTTTCAACAACGTTGCACTGAGTGAAAGCGCAACGGACGGCCGTGACAGCTTGAGATTCTTCGAAACGATCCGTAAGGAATACTTGATGGATGAAACAATAGCAACTTGACTGATGCTAATGTTGACTATCTGGGTATGTGGACAGCTGACAAAGCAACAGGTTTGTCATTCCAGATCGATACTGCTTGGGTTAATCGTGGTGCTGGTTATATCAAACCGCAATACTTGATTTCGGTTGCACATAACGACTTTGCCGGAACTCCGGGTAAACCTTGTACGGAAGATGGTCCTCACGTAGACAAAGACGGTAATATTACAGACGCAGAACATTGTGTTCACGCTACTCCGGCTATCCCTGGCTTCGAAAGAGCTAAATATTTGGTAAGTTTCCAGGATTCTGTAGATGTTTACGGTCAGGACAAACCTTATGCAGATATCAAGGGTGGTTATACTCGCGTAGGTTTCGTTGAAGGTATCCGTGTTGCCGATACGTTGTGGATCCTGCCGGCAGAATTCGTAGCTTTGGCTAACGATAAGATTAGCTTCGATGCATTGGAAGCTTATAATGATTCTGTGAAAAATCTTGCTTCTAAATCATATTTGATTAAGAATAGACTGGACGGTGACGACCATAAGAATTACACTTGGTCATTCCGTTATGTACATCCGGAAAATGCAGGTAATGTAACGGAAGAAGGCGTAGAAAATCAGTTCTTGTTCGAATCGAACAACTATGACAATAAGATTATTGCACCTGAAAATGCTGCATGGTTGAAGATTCAGAATGGTTGTGTGGTTTTGACAGACAAATCATCTACATTCTCACATGCTGCAACAGGTGGCGACGGAGCTTTGATCTTCAATGTTGAAAATAAGGTTGACGATCAGCTGGCAACAGACAACGAAGAAATTGCAACATCTGAAGTTACAGTAATCGCTTTGCAGGGTGCTGTACGTGTAGCTAACGCTGAAGGTAAGAAAGTTGTTATCACTAACATCTTGGGCCAGACAGTTGCTAACACAGTTATCACTTCAAGCGATGCAACAATTGCTGCTCCTCAGGGCGTAGTTGTAGTAGCTGTTGAAGGTGAAGAAGCTGTTAAAGCGATCGTTAAGTAATAATGATCTCCCGTAGAGACACTATGAAACAGTGTCTCTACTATATTGAAATAAAGATTTTATAATCAAATAATGACCATGTGTCCGGTCTTTCCGACCAGTCAATTACCCCGCGAGGGCGAACAAGTGGTACATTAATACTAAAGTAAAAAATAACAATGCTGCCTGTACTTCCGTGAGGAAAGAGAGCAGACACAAAACAAGCCCCGACAGAGTAATTCCGTCGGGGCTTCGTTGTTATTATGATAAAAGGATTCTGCCAAATGGCTAAAGTGCCGCAAACCGTTCATCTCCTTTGGCTGTCACCGCTGTACATTCCATTTCGACCAGCCAGCCGGTTCGGCAAACCGGAGCACGTACGATGATATAAGGGAGGCTGGATGATGTTCGTCTATATAACGTTTGACCCGCGCATAATCCGCCGTATCGCGGATATAGATTACAGCTTGCATGATGTCATTCAAAGTGGCGTCCGCTTCTTTCAGCAGGGCTTCGATATTCTCAATCATGCGGGAAGTTTGTTTTATGACATCGCCAGCATGCACGATTTCTCCGTATCGGTCGATGCTTGCCGTGCCGGAGATAAAGACATGGCGGCGGTCGCCGTATGTGACAGCTGTGCCCCGTTCAAACGTAACGCCGTATTCATATGTGCGGTTCAGGTGTTCTGGTGCATATAGATAGCGGATTTGTCCGGGGCAGATACCGGAAACAGCATATGTGTCCATTGTCACGAATACCATCGGGTCGAAATAGCGTCCTCGATTCCCGTACTGGCGATGAAATGAGTCTCTTCCGTCAGGTTTTGTGTCGCAAACACTGCTTTGCGGGCTTTTACCACACCCGGATAATTTACGTCTACATTCTGTACGAAGATCCATGTGCGCAGGCAGTTGTCCGCCAGTGTGCAATTGGCTTCCGTCAGTTGCAGGATATAATCGCGGAAGATCAGGCGGGTCTGATATTCCGAATTGGCCGCCCTGTTGCACAGGTTGGCTCCTAAAAGCTGACCGTATGCGCCGTGACGCGCTTCGAACAAACCGCTTGGCAACACCTGTGTCTGTACGCCTGTCTGCAACCAGGCCCATAGTGCAATCTTCGTGCCGTTCATCGGAGCCTGCTGTACGATTGACAGTGCGCAATAGGGAGAAAGCCGTTCCCGTTCCATCAGTTCGTCCGTCTGGTTGGTTACGTCACTCAGGAAATAACGCCGGAAAATAGCGACCGGATTACCCGGCAATTCTTCTACTGAACGGGCGTAAACATCTTGTATATGTTGCAACTGGGTGCGGAAATCCTCCATGCTGTCCGTCTGTTGGAAGAAGATATGGTATTCCGTTATACCTTTGGAAGATTGAAATGAGGTGATTTGCACCTCCGTTGTGCCGTATGTTTTCCTTATCGGGTTCATATCTGTAGTGTGTTTTTGCGGTATAGATCGTAAAAATAAGGCTATTTAATGGAAAATTGAAAATTAAGAGTTGAAAATTACTTAATACAAGGTAAGGAGCTGTACTGTTTGTCAACCGTTCAGGTCTTTCAACTCTATCAATTTGTTTACGATGGCGTAGACGGTCAAGCCGCTGGCACTGTGCACTTGCAATTTCCGTGCGATATTCCGGCGGTGCGTGATGACGGTATGGGTGGAGAGGTACAACCGGTCTGCAATCTCCCGGTTTGTCATGCCTTTCACCACGCAGACGACAATCTCCTTTTCCCGGCTGCTGAGTGTCTGCTGATCATCGCTTTCCCCTTCTTCGTGGAACCTCTTCAGCGTTGAGGCGCTCCAGCTTGTGCTTCAACTCGTCTGCGCTGTCGTATACAGATATCTGGTCGTCGTAGGAGCGAAGCAGGAACGGGTCGCTCACATTATACAAAAGAGCGAAGCATTTCATATCCGGGCAGCCACATTCGTCTTTCAGGTGTTGGAGGTTGAAGTTTCCCGGAATGGAAGGATTCATAATCAGAATGTCCGGCTTATAAATGCGTAAGCCCTCCGTCAGACAGTCTGCCACTGTTATCTCGGATATCTGGATACGGAATCCGGGTAAGCGTTTCAGCAGCGTTTCCAGTCCGCACCGGATGATGGCGGATGATTCGGCTATCGCTATTTTGATGTTAGTGGACATGGCAGGTGGTGTTTATTGTTGTTGTTCTAAAGACAGGATGGCAGGTACGAAGATGTAGTCTTCTACCCGGTTATGAGAAGCAAGGTCCTGTTCTGTCGCGAAGATATCGAACAGGACGCTGTTGAGCAAGTTACTGTCCGGCCCCGGATAATACTTCAGGATCAGGTTCTTCAGTTCCGTAATTTTCATCTCTATCTGGTCGTGCCGCTTACGGAAGATGGTGATGTTGTATTTCGGGTCTTTCTTTCCTTCCAGCAAATTGCGGACATACGGAAAGACGGTTCTCTCTTCGTACGACATATGTTTGTGTACTTCTTCGGCATATTCGTCGAAAAAGCGACGGATCACGAAAGCCACATCTTTCGGGCAGCTCACGATCGCCTCTGTCAGTTTGTGGCGGATATGGGGAAGACGGAAGTTCAGGAAATAGTCGTGTGCGTTATGCAGGTAAGTGATAAGCGAGGAGATGGAGATATCCTTATGGATCTCTGCTGCTGGGACTGTCTCGGTGTCTGTCAGAAAGTTGACGACAGTCAGGAAAGTAGGTGTGTCGATCTTATTCTGCCGGCATACATCCCCGATGTTTTTCTCTCCGAACCCCAGATCGATACCGAAGCGGCTCATCACCAGAACCATCGGATAATTCTCGCATATCAGGTCGCTCATCTTACTTGTTTCCCTGTATTTTCCGTTCTTCATGTTTCCCATATCTTTTATCGTTTGTATAGTAGATTGATTATAAGCATGCATATTGAGGTGCATCCGCCGGTATGACGGCTATGCATTCCGTTTCGATCAGCCAGCCCGGACGACACACGGGAGCATGTACGATCAGGTGTGGAAACGACGGATACCGGCTTTCGATATATTGCTTGACCACGACATAGTCGGCCGGGTCGCGCAAGTAGACGACCGCCTGCATGATGTCCTGCAATCCGGCTCCCGCCTCTTGTAGCAAGGTGTCGATATTTTCCAGCATGCGTTCCGTCTGCTTCAGGATATCCCCCGGATAGACGATCTCGCCTCGATTGTCGATACTCGCGGTTCCGGAAATGAAGATTTGTTTCCGGTCGCCATAGGTTACAGCTGTCCCCCGCTCGAAAGTCACTCCGTATTCGTATGTCGGATTCAGGTGGGTGGGAGCATAGAGGAACTGGATTTGTCCGGTCTGCAAGCCTTTTACGGCATAAGTATCCATCTGGACAAAAACGTTCGGATCGGCATGGCGTCCTTCTATTCCCGTACTGGAAATATAATGGGTCTTTTCCGTCAGGTCTTGCGTGATGAAAACCTCTTTGCGGGCCTTGACGACGCCGGCATAGTTGACATCCACGTTTTGAACGAAGAACCAGGTACGGATGCAATCGTTTGCCAACTTGCATCCCTGCTCGGTCAGTTGCAAGACGTAATCGTTCAGCAAAAGCCGTGTCTGGTACTCGGAGTTGGAAGCCCTATTGCAAGAGCCCCCGGTCCAGTATTGTGTATAACGGTTGTGTTTGGCTTTCGACATTCCGTTTTTGGTAGTTTCGACAGTGATACCGGTCTGAAACCAAGTCCACATGGCTATTTTGCTCCCGTTTAGTGGAGCTTGCTCCACGATGGAAAGAGGGCAATAGGAATTTTCGCATTCCCAAACCATCACCAAGTCGGCTTGGTTGGCAGCGTCGCTCAGGAAATAGCGCCGGAAGACGGCAGTCGCATCGTCAGGTAACACCTCTTGGATAACTGCCACATAGGCCCGTTGGATGTTCTGAAGTTGTCCGGAAAACGGCAATGTCCGGTCTGTAATAGCGAGCAGAACGTGATATTCGGTAACCCCACCTTTCCCGGCAAAGGAAGAAATTTGAACTTCGACAGCTTTGTCTGTGTATGTCTTTTTGATATAATCCATGTAATATGTGCTTTCTTATTCTTTAGCTCCGTTATTGATCCAATCGTCGAGCAACGTCAGAGTGCTGGATGTCGTGATGACGTTGGTATGATCGTACTTGACAATGTTCTCGTGCAAGATGACGTGCAGGAAACTTTCCTCCGCGCTTCCAGACTTGACCAGTTTCAGCCCTTCCTTGCTTTTATCAGCTACGACATCGACTAAGGCTTTGTAACTTTTACCTTCCGTGAGGTACAGTCCGGCAGCAGGTTCCGTACTTCCTCCATGGCAAGCCGTACAGGAACGATTGAAAATTTCGGTTTGGATACTGTTGAACATGCCGGCATCCAACTTTCCGGCATCCAGCCGTATGGTATCCGCCTGTTCCGTGTAGTCGGCGGTATAGAAACTGGCAATCCTTTTGCGTAGCTTGTTGATGACGCAAACTTCGATCTGTGTGACTTCACTGGGAATACCGGCCAAGACCATGTTTATCGTTCCGTCGGCTGTCTGGCTAATCCCTTTTGCCGTTTGTGCGAAAGCATTGTCAGGGGTGAATCCGGCCAGTACGACGCTGTAACCGCCTGGCCAGGAATCTATCCCGTTGATTTGGGCGGTTAACTTCACTGTTCCTCCTTCCCTTTCCGTCTGATTGTTTTCATCATATATCTTGCCATCGTCACAGGAGATGGCAAGACAGGAAAAGAGCAATAGCCCGGAGATGAATGAATAACTTCTCTTTTCATGACGTTACGATTAGAAAGTGTACTGAAGTAAGACGGTTCCGGAATGCATGGCTAATCCTAAGTCGTCGTTGTCGCGGTCAAGCTGCGTGTCATGTCCGGTACGTCCGATGAACTGATACATGGCTTGCAGTTTCAAGTTGCAGCTGGTGAAGAAATAGTTAAATCCGACGGCCGGCATATTCAGAAAACCGTTTGTGTCCAATCCGTTGCGGTTGAAGAAGTCATAACGGGCTGTCGCTTGTAGTTTGTTGGTAACGAAATAACCGCCTTGCACGTAACCCCCTAAATAGTTATAGCTCTCGTCGATTTTCTGCCGTTTGGTAAAACCTACATTCATATAATAGATTTCGGCGCGAGATACAGGCGGTTCTTCAACATGGCAAATTCGGCTCCTGCCCGGAAATCGTTCGTACTTTCGCTTTCGCTCTCCACATTCAATGAAGTGGAAAGGCCGAACAGCATCTTATCTTCCTTCAAACGGTTCGGGCTGCCCTGGTTGGACGGCATAACTCCTTTCGGCATGTACGTGATGCGGCCGGCATACAACAATGACGGGATATGCCAGTCGTCGCTGAACGTTTTGGATGCCACGTTGACGGAGCTTCCCGTTCCGTTGAAAATCCCAACTTCGTAGCCGAACTTCTCCTTTACCAATCCGTGCACTTCCACTCCGAGGTCGAATCCCATGCCGATGTTCGGTGTCACGGCATTAAGAGAATAAGGCAGGATAACGGATGAGGTGAGCGATGTCGGCAGTGTCGGCATTAACGTCTCGCCCAGCGTAGTCAGGTAAGCGTGCGAGAACGGAGTCTTGAACTTGCCGACACGTATGGCAAAACTCTTTTTCATCTCTACGTCGAACCAAGCCTGTTGAAGGATGTTTCCTCCGTTTCCGGCAGCATTGATGGAGAGGTTGAATGTCACCCGGTCGAATGCCTTGCCCGTGAAACCGAGGATGGCATAGGGAATCGAGAAACCGCTGTTGTGTATATTGTCCTGATTGTAGGCCGGGTCCAGCCCTTCATCGTCGTAGTAGTTGATGTTAGCACTGGTCTGTACCAACATATAAGGTTTGAAAACGAAATCCCCCTTCTTGGTAGCGATTGTAAAGCCTTCTTTGCCGTTTAGCGATACGACACCGTTTTCCGTATCTTCCTCATATTGGGCCATGACGGCCAACGGCAATAGTAATAATGCTGCAATTGTGATTATCAGTTGTTTCATTTTAGTTTGTCTTATGGATAAATTATAAGGAGTTGAGGAATGCGATCACTGCCTCACGCTCTTCCTTGCTCATTTGTTTGAATAAATTTTTGGAGGCTTCCCCTTCGCCTCCATGCCACATGATGGCTTCGGTCAGGTTGCGGGCGCGTCCGTCATGAAGGAAATAGGTATGACCGTTGACTTTCTCCTGCAGCCCGATACCCCAAAGCGGCGTAGTACGCCATTCGTTTCCTCGTGCCAGACCACTGACATAATTGTCGTTCAACCCGACCCCCATGATCTCCGACCCCATGTCATGCAGTAGGAAATCAGAATAAGGATGTATGGTCTGTCCGCCGAGCCATGGCAAACGTGTGCCGTTGAGCAGTGTGGAACCGCCCGCTTGCGTGTGCAGCGTAGTGACGTGGCAGAGATGGCATTTCGCTTCGTAAAACTTTTGTTCTCCTAAGATGACCTGAGGGTCGTTTATGTTGCGCCGTGCCGGTACGCCGAGGCTTTGCATATAAAGGTCCACATCTTCCATATCGGCGGTCGATATGTCGAGCTGGTCATACGAGAGTCCCATCATGCTGCCTTGGTTGATCTGAGCCTGCCCTTCGCAAATCTCTTCCGGATAGCGGCTGTTTGTCACGCCATATCGCTTGAAAAGCCCAGTTCGACGGTCAGGTCGAGATGCTGTGCCTTGTTTCCTGAAAGGCCGACACCGGTGACACCCTTCTCGGTGATATAGTTGCAACGTCCGCTGATGCCATATTCCGGATAATTGCTTTTGGCAGCGAGCGCTTCGATTTCCCGGCGGTCGATCGCATCATCTGTCCCATACCGACGTGGCGTAACGGGATGCGTACGGTGCAGAACAAATCTTCCGGGGCGATACTGTCTTTATACCATTCGGTTATCGTGTAATTGGGTTTGCATAGTTCGTAAGTCTCTCCGTCGGGGAAGGAAAAAGTCTGCTTGTCGTATGTGACGGACAACTTACCTTCCGGTTTGACGCCGTAGATGGCTTGGTCGTGCAATACACGTCCGTAGTCGCGGAAGAAAGCACCGTTGCGGCGGGAGATATAGACCAGCATGGAAGAGAAACCGTAGTTGCCCGATCCGCCGTTTTCCCACAATGTCGGTTTGGTCCTTCCTGCGTTGCGATGGCAACTGCCGCAGGAATAGCCGGCATAAACAGGTCCGAGACCGCCTCCGTCGCCATTGTTGCTGGTGCGTACATCGTCGTAGAGACCGTCGCCGTTGTTGAAACGGATCGAGTTGGCTCCTGTTATCCAGTCGGCGTTCGTATCGTAGGCGACCGATGAGTTTAGGAAAATCGTTGAAGTCCCTGCTGACAGCGCATATCCGTTCGGGACATCTATTTTATCCATATCCATTTTATCGTCCTCTTCACAAGATGTGCATGCAAAGAGCAGGAATAGCGAGGATGTTAACAGGTAAGATTGCTTCATATCATTTTATTGGTTTTCTGAATTTATTTCCGAATAACGCGAGTCGCATTGTGTAATAACTCTGAAACCCTGAAACAGCGGGCATTTGTCTGCTGTTTCAAGGTTTGTCATGATCTATTATCAAGTTTTATGTCTCAGAGGCATGTTTATTTTGCTCCATCGACAGTGCGGGGCTGCCCGTCTTTGAACAGAAGATATTCCAATGTATGGTAACCACGTACGCTCTGTGCGGCTCCGATGGCTTCATCTTCTTCGTCAAAGTTTCCGCTCCATTCCAGGTCATCCCAGTTCTGTGAGTTCAATACCTGTACAATGCCGTTCTGGTCCAAAGGCCAGCTGTCCATATTGGGGTCCAAACCTAGGTTGGCGACCGGGCCGATAAGGAAGCTTCGCTCTTTTCCCACGGTTCGCGTGCCGTGATCCATAAGTTGCAGGCCTTTTCGAAGTTGTCGTTGCTTGGGTTCTGTCTGAACTGGTTTACCGCATCCAGCAAAAGCTTGTTCTTTTCCTGCAAGTCTTTATAAGTAGGAAGAACGACCGCATCGACAAACTGTTCGGCTATTGCATCAAGGTCATCGTCGTATTCAGGATCGCCGAATGTTTGGTTTACATACGGTTTTACTTCATTTAACAACAGGTTGGCCAGTTCCATGCAAGTGTTCATTGCGGCAACGGACTCTTCGCTGTCGATGTTGTTGCGGAACGGTTGCGGAATAGCCTGGATCGCCTTTGCAGAAGCGAAAATCAGCGTTTTGATTTCTTCGTCGAGATCCGGGTTGGTTGAAGCGATCAGTTTTGAAAGCGAGTGTTCTGCGATGTCTCCTTCATCGTCGAAATCTTTGTAAGAGTTGAATGCACTCAGGTTTCCGTCTACTTTGGACACGTCGTTGTCGTCGATACGGCCGTAATATGTGTTACGGATGGAGAAGATATTGTTCGTATAGTCGTCGCGCGAATGCCAGCTATACCATGATTCGACGGCATAAAGACGCCTTCTTTGTCACCACTGGTATATTTGGTATACGGGTCTTTGATCTTGGCGTCGCCCACCTCGTTGGCGATGTTCCACATACCGCTTTCGATCATTTCCTCGATACACGAGAGCGGACTTTGGTAAGCCCCGGCAGTCTGGTCTTTGAAGATCGTGGCGTATGGGCCGTGTGAACCCTGCTCATCGACGTAGTCGGTCACCCAGGAGTTGTAGAGCGTGGTTGCGTCGTCATTCAGCAGCATGGCTACGTTATACATATAGTTACCCCATGCACTGGCGTTTTCAGAACTGTAATCCAGGTTGACCGGATCTTTTCCGCCACCATCCGGATTGGGGTCGTTGTTGTCGCTACATGCTCCCATCGAGAATGTCATGGCGAGCGATAAGGCTGCCAGATAGAAATAATTTTTCTTTTTCATTTTATTGATTAAGCTATTAAATTGTTTATGTTGTTTTTATTTGCTGAGGAACCAGCTGATGTAGCGATAGCCAAGCTGAATTCGTTTTCGCTGTTATATTTGCCGCCTCCGATTTTGCGTGTTGTATAGTCTGCTTTTACGACAAGGTTAGGTAGAGCGTACCAGTTGGCGCCGGCTGTCCACATGCTTACTTTGTTGCGTAAGTCCATCGTGTGCTTGCCTTCGCCTTTCTCCTGCGGGTTGTAGTATTCGTAGCGGACGAACGGATAGATGACGGGCACATTCCTGTTGTCTTTACAAACCGCACGCAGGTTGAACCCCACTTCGCCACCATAGCTGACCGCACGTTTGGCGATCGGGGTTGTCTGTGTATAAGGAGAACCGCCGCTTTGGTGGTTGTTGACACTGCTGAGGTCGTCGGCTTTGCTCAGGTTACCGTATATCATGTTTGCGCGTGCGGTGACATATTTGTTTTTGTATTGCAGGTCGGCCGTATAGATGCGCAAAGGTATGTTTCCATATTTGACGTATGTTTCCGGTTTGTCGGAATTGGCTCCCGTATTGTGGCAATAGTAGAAGGAACCGCCTATTTTCAATCCCGGTACTCCTAAATAGTTCAGGCGGGCCACATAGCCCGGCGAGGTGAAGTTATCTGTTTCGAATAGTCCCTGCTTGCCGCCGGCAACCCATGTATTGCGGTCGAACCCGTTGGCGTTCAATCCGGCAACGACCAAAGCCTGGTAGTTGAAACGTGTGTAGCCTCGCCGAACGTACCGAACACTTCGATACCGTTTTCGTGCCAGGTAGAAGGAAGGATGGTCGTTTCGCCTTCCGGACGAGAAGTTCCGAAGAAGTTGATCGGCTCGTGATGCTCGTTGGTCAAACCGACCGGGACGATCAAATGACCGGCACGGACATTGAAGGCCGGATGGATAAGACGTGTGATGTGGAATTGTTCCAAAGCAACTTCACCGCCTTTTTCAACTTCCATTTCGTATTCTCCGTTTTCTGTGTTTTCTATCTCATAGGCACTACCCGTACCTCCAGCCTCAAATTCTATTTCTGCTCCTAATACCCATTGGGAATTGAATTTGTAATCGAAAGCCAAGACAAAACGGGGTATGGAGATCGAATTGCGATGGTCTTTCTTGCTTCCGTTGTCCGTACCCCGGAAACGGTTGATGCCGTAGTCCATAAAGTTTGCGAGGATCTCCCCATATCCGCCGAAGCGGAACTTGTTATATCCGTCGGCATAAATGTCTGCGGATTGTTCCACTGCGGATTTTTCTGTCGTTGTTTCTTCTTGTTCCTGTGCAAATGCCGTTACACAAGAGGTGAGTAGAGTGATTGCTAATAAATTAGTTAACCTTTTCATTGCGTTTTTTAATTTTTGGCAAAATTAGAGGGGCTGTCAACGGTGTGCAATCGCAATTAGTAGGTAAAAAGGTTCCGATGTTACCCATTTGTAGGTATTGCGCCTGAATATCACCTTGATTAGGTAGTAAAAGACGTTTTTTTACTCACATATAGGTATTGTAGGAGGTGGGAAGTGCCCGTATCTTTGCAATGTCATTAAGAAAGTAACACTATTAGTATAATCGCTATATCAAAACCTTTTGTCAATTATGTAAGCATATAAGATGATTAACTATATCGAAAAGTTTTTATTGGTTATTTTCGGTATAAAAAAGAAGCCTCTCTTCACAGAGAGGCTTCTTTTTTATGTTTCCGTTTCCCATTCGCTTCTGTCCGGAATCTGTTCGGCGTCGAGTCTTGGACTTGTTCCCGCAAAGGTCTGTTTGCTGCTCCGGCTGTGCCAAAACAATTACATCGGATTGGCACAACTGTTTCCTGAGTAGGAAACGCCTGTTACATAAGCTTGGCACAACCGTTTCATGCCGAGGAAACGGTCGTTACATAGGTATGGTACAACCAATACGTAGGCAAGTTGCGTCATGTGAACTTACCAGTCGTATGCCTCGAAGTAGGCATCGAACTTTCCGGGATCGTTGATACCGCACTGTTTCAGTATGTTCAACATGCTTTTTTGTTCGTCCGGCGAGAGCGGGCGTTCGCCTTTTCGCACGCGGTAGTAAGTCCTGCGTCCGAACCGTCTCATCAGCTTGCAAATGGCTTCCTGCATCAGTTTGTAGGGCATCCGGTCCAGCATCCCGATGAAACCGAGCGCATAGGTCAGTTTATCGGCAGGGCGGAAATAAGCACATCGGTCGGTTTGCTTCTCTTGGTATTTAGGCTGATGACGTGCCACAGTTTCACCTCGTTGCCGATCTGCTGTTCGGCGATCCGTCTTAAGCAAGTGGCGGCTTTGGGGCAATCTTGTTTCATGCAGAGCAGATAGGAGGCGGGGATGTCGGAGGAGTCGATTTTTTCTTTCATATATTCCATTAATGTATTATAGTTGTTTGATCCGTCTGTGACGGACGTTGATGTAAAGATACATAATAATGTAAGGTTTTGCAAGTCTTGAAGCTGTTATTGAGCTAAGCAACCAATACTCCGTATTTTGTATATCTTTAACAGAAGGGGGAGCTTTTCCAAGATGAAATTACGAAACCTGCTGTTTTTGCCGTTTTTCCCCTCCAATGTGAATAAAGGGAGTTAATCTTATAGGTGATTGATTATCTTTGTTTTGATGAAGATGTAAAAAAGTTTGGCGAGCGGTTGAAAACAGCTCTTTTTTTATATGGCTTTAGGCACTTTTTTTCAATGTAAGTCATTGCTAATAAGAAGTATATGGGTATAAGAAGAAAAATAGCGAAAAAACGTACGTTTTCTTTCGCCATTTTCACTGCACAAAAATACAACTACTTTTTGAACCTGCAATCCTTTCTTCCAATTATTTTTCCTTTTCTATATTCTTTCTTATCAATCAGATAGCTTAACAAGTACGAAAAACCAGCTTTCCAACACAAACCCTCCCGAAAGCCCCTCAAAAATGACTTAAAAAAAAACGTACGTTTTATCTCGTCAAAATACAGGAATTTGGTAAAAACCTGTTAAACAGGAAGTAAGAACGATATTCAATATACATATTATTATTAATTAAACATTTTAGATTATGAACAAGAAGTTTTCTACTCTGATGGCAGGGTTCCTGCTGACAAGTGCATTCGCTTCTGCGCAAATTTTGCCCAATAATTTGGAGCCGGTAACGTTTGAAAATGACAAAGTGACTTCAGGCGAGTACATTATCCTTCGTGACTTGACGAATGATGGGATAAGTAATGATGACTTGGCTTTGACAGCTACTTTAAATGGTAGCGTATTGACTACTAAAGCAGAAGCGCTTTCTGCTGCGAAGTTGGCAGATGCTGTTTGGAAATTCACTGTAAAGGAAGAAACAAATGCTGCTGGTACAAAGTCGTACACTTATACCTTACAAAACAAAACGACTGGCAAGTATCTGACTTTCGATCTTAACGGAAATTGACTACCAATGCGTCAAAAGCTGGCAAAGCTGAGGTTGGAACAGAATACAGCTCTATCTTTGCCGCTGTAGGCGGTACGACAGCTGCAAATGTTGAGTTCAAAAACGATGGAAACGGAATCTTGTATCTGAAAGGGGTGACGGTTGCAAATGCGTTAGCATTGGCCCAGACAAACAATGTGGTTAAGGTAGATGAAACTGGTACCGCTCTTATCCTTTGCAAATACACTGCAGAACAGAATGCCGACATCGCCAAGATGAACGACACAATGGGTGGCGAAGGCTTCAATCTGACATCTGCCGGTGACAAGTTTGAAGGCAACATCTTCAAAAACGGTGATGAATATCTGAATTTGAAGGCGTTCGAAGTTGTAACAGGAACTATTGCTAATGTCCCTGCCGGTACATACTTTGTTGTTGTAGACGAAAACATGCCGGCTACATTGAAAGGCAAAGATGCCCAATTGGACAAGAAAGAAGAATTCGAAGCTGCTACATTCGTAGCTGTTGATCCGTTGAAAAACCTGAACATCAACGAAGTACCGCGTGGTAAAGGTAAAGGGTTCTGGTTTACAACGGTAAAGGGCTCTGACTTCCATTTTAACAATGCGGCAGGAGAAGTTTCTAAGAAGGATGAAATCTATGTGGGTAACGCTTGTTTCACAGTGATCAACCCGACTTTGTTGGACGAAACAACTTATCAGATTTATACTAACAACGCTCGCGTTTTGAAAGAAGAAGGTAAGGATGACCATATTGCTGCCGGTAAACAGTTCATTGGTTTTGTAAAAGACCAGGATGTAGATTACATGATCACGAATGATGAAGATCATGCCCTTACATTCAAGGCTACAAACGAAACACTTTATGATGTTAAGGGTCTGTTGAACGATACGGATGCTCCGGCTATCTACACAATCCAGTTCGTCAGCGGTGAAGACAAAGAAGGGGTAAGCGAGTATGGCCAGTGGTTGACAGTTGACCAACATGCAACCCAGACTAGTCTCCGTCTCGCTTCGGTAGAAGAAATCAATGAACAGGATCCGCGCTTCCAGTTTGTTGTTAAAAAGATTAGCGATTACAACACGGATA
>ENA-OQCE01000087-OQCE01000087.1-human-gut-metagenome-genome-assembly--contig:-NODE-87-length-41131-cov-5.581773_pt1 | contig 41131 bp, 54 predicted proteins | sample MGYA00242495_ERZ504572 | MGnify/ENA primary metagenome ERZ504572 (study PRJEB26092, sample SAMD00036228) | human gut metagenome | host: Homo sapiens | study: EMG produced TPA metagenomics assembly of... | reverse complement strand
TGACTACGAAAGAACTATAACACGTTGAAAACTTATTGATCAGCTGAAGCGGAAACGCGTTCAGTTACATCCGGAAAGACTGATCAGCTCTTAGCGGAATGCGTGGTCAGATGAGCCGGAATTTGCAATTTGGAGCAACATTTCGATGTCGTTTTTGACACCTGTGGTGAATATCAATATGCTTGAAAGGAAAAAAATCAGATGAAAAGAGACAAGGCTGAAAGATGCATCAATCGAAACAGGGGTAAGAAGAAAAAAGTGTTTGCGGCAGCCTGATCATACTTTTGGTCGCACTTGCAGGATGCGGTGAAAATACAGAGAATGCGGGAAGATATGAAACGTTAGATGAAAAACAGCTGGATTCTGATCAGACCGATATCAATGACAGAGCGGAATATTATAAAAAGTATGTGGAAGAGAAGCTGGACGATATGACAAGGGAAGAGAAGCTGGATTTTTTTGTCGATGTGACGGTAGATTACAGCGGAAGAGACAGTCATCCCGAGGATGATATTATTTTCCTGAGAAATGATAATGTCTATGAAGGAGATCTTTATGACGGAGATGACACAATTTCTCTTCCGCCGGGTGTCTACCGGATTATTTCAGAACAAGTGGATGGAAACTTTGGCGAGATAAAATTACTTACACCGGGCGAAGAAGTCCGGCTGAAGATTGATTATGATTCCAAAAAGGCGAGTGTTTCAGAGGAAACATAACGAACACAATTCATCTCCCGCCTTAGAGGTCGGAGTCTTCTTGCTGGAAGCGGATAAAAGTCGAAAAAAACGAAAAAAAGCAGAACCGGAGCGTGTTAAAAAAGGTTACTCCGGCCACACAAAATGTGCATTCCCCGCTTCAAGGCCGTCAATCAGAATATTCTGTCCCGTGCAGAACCGGTTCGTCACGGTCATAAAATACGCCCAGTCCGCCGCTTCCTCGACGGTCATCCACCGTTTCAGCGGCGTCAGATCCATGATCTGATCCCAGAGCTTTTGGTCTTCTGTGACAGGCAGATTCAACTCGGTCAGTACGCCGCCGAAATCAAGACTGTTGCACGTTCCGCCATACGGTGCAATGCGGAGTGCCACGTTTTTCGTGTAGGCGAGCACACCGCCCTTGCTTGCCGTGTATTCCGGAAACTCAGCTCCGGTATGGCCGCTGGCCGAGCCGATCATAAGGACGGCGCGGATGGTGTCATGAATGCCATACGCCTCTGTGATTGCGATGGTTCCCTTTAAATTGATATCAATATCATTCTCGTTCTGCACACCGGCGTTGTTGATGACAATATCAAAAGGCGCAAGTGCCGGATACTGTTCTCTGGCGCGGATATCAAGGCAGAAATGAGTATACGACTCCTGTCTGATCGAAGCTTCCTTTCGGTCAAATCCGGTAACGTCAAAGCCTTCTTTTAAAAATTTCTCCGCAATCGCCTTTCCGATTCCGGAGCTGGTTCCTGTAATAAGTACACGCATACGATAACCTCCCGATGAAATATTACCCTCATTATACCGCAAACACAGCATGCGATCCAGAAGAAACGAAAAAGAATGCAGGAAAAGAAAATGTTACGGGAAAAATCACTGTATAAAACAAAAGAGTCTCCCAAACTGCAACAAATAATTGACAGATTTTAGGAGAAGGAGTAGAGTTTTTGAAAGGGGGATTATCCCTGCAAAGAGTGAAAACAAAAGAGGTGCAAATATGCTGAAAGTAGACAATCTTACCTTTGAAGTAAACGAAGAGGGAAGAAAACGCTGTCTCGTCAACCACATCAGTTTTGAGGTAAAGGACGGGGAAATGCTGGTGATTACCGGACCGAACGGTGGCGGAAAATCAACGCTGGCCAAAGTGCTTGCAGGAATTGAGGACGCCAATGGCGGAGAAATCTTCCTGGATGAGGAAAATATTACCGGTTATGATATTGACCACCGTGCAAACGCCGGCATCGGCTATGCATTCCAGCAGCCGCCGCGTTTTAAAGGAATGACGGTGAAAAAAATGCTGTCGCTGGCAGCCGGAAAAGAACTGACGGAAGCCGAGAGCTGTAAACTCCTCTCCGCCGTCGGACTCTGCTCTGCCGATTACCTGAACCGCCAGATGGACGGTACGCTCTCGGGAGGAGAGATGAAGCGTTTGGAGATCGCAACGGTGCTTGCAAAACCGCATAAGGTCAGCATTTTCGATGAGCCGGAGGCCGGCATTGACCTGTGGAGCTTTTCCATGCTGATCAAGCGGTTTGAAGAAATCCACAAAGAGAAAAAAGAATGTCTGATTCTCATTTCTCATCAGGAACGCATTATCCAGATGGCAGACAAGATCATGGTGATCGAGGACGGCCAGGTGAAAGAATACGGTACAAAGGAAGACGTACTGCCGACCCTGTTCCAGCAGAAAACAGGCCGGATGTGCGGCCAGGAAGGAGGCACATGCTGATGGTACAGGTAGATGAGACAACCCAGGGCGTATTAAATCAGATCAGCGAGGGATTTGAGCAGAAAGGGGCATACAATCTCCGCCAGAACGGCATTCCGCTCTGCCACGGTGACAGTGAGCATATCAAAATCCGCAAAAAAGAGGATAAGCCGGGCATTGATATTTTGATCGATGGCGAGACGAAAGGTGAAAAAGTATTTATCCCGGTTGTCGTCAGCGTTTCCGGCATGACGGACCTTGTTTACAATGATTTCTACGTTGCGGACGGCGCCGATGTTACGATTGTAGCGGGCTGCGGCATTCACAACGGCGGCTGCAACGACAGCCGGCACGACGGTATCCATACGTTCCATGTAGGAAAAAATGCCAACGTGCGCTACGAGGAAAAGCATTATGGCGAGGGAAACGGAACGGGACAGCGGATTCTGAACCCGGTGACAAATATTGAAATCGGAGAAAATTCCGTTTTTACGCTGGATACCGTACAGATTAAGGGCGTTGACTCAACAATTCGTACGACGAATGTTGTGATGGATGCAAACTCCAAACTGTTCGTGCTCGAACGTCTGATGACAGACGGTGACCAGAAGGCAGAGTCGGATATTGAAGTATGTATGAACGGAAGCGGTTCTTCCGCACAGATTATTTCACGTTCTGTCGGAAAGGGCAATTCCTCCCAGGTCTTCCATCCCAAGGCAGTCGGCAAAAACAAATGCCACGCCATATCCAGTGCGATTCTATCATCATGGATCACGCCCAGGTCGGATCTATTCCGGAGATCCAGGCAAAGCATGTGGATGCGGCAATCATCCACGAGGCGGCGATCGGACGGATCAATGATGAGCAGCTATTGAAACTCAGAACGCTCGGCATGACGGAAGCGGAGGCGGAAAACGTCATTATTGAAAACTTCCTGAGCTGAAGAAAAAAAAGGAAACAAGAGAACAAAAAAGAGGCATTTCCAGTCTGCATAGATGGAGATGCCTCTTTTTGTGCATTTTTCACAAAAAGCAGATAGTAAATTTTACTAAAATAAAAAGTAAAATATTTTGACTTTTAACATATGATAAATTTGTACTGTTGAAAAAAGGAAAGATACAAGATAGAGAAATGGGGAAAGCGAAAATGGGTATTGTGATCAATCATTCCGAAAATATTTTCCTGCTGCAGACCAGATCCAACAGCTATGCGTTCGGCATTGACGATCAGAGACTGGTAAGACATACAGAGTTTCTTCCGTGATATCATTCAGGTGCAGGATGCGGAAGTGCTGTTCCATTACGCGGATGCGTTCTATCTGGAATTCGCAGCCGTGACGAGAAAACAGACCGGCAGGGGAACTTTGTATTACGTGGGCTGCGGTCTGGAAGAGAAGATCACGAAGCTTCTGATGGAGCAGGTGATGCGGGACTGGCACAGAAAGGCCTTGTGGAGCTCGAGCTCATCCCGGGAACGCGGAACAAAAAGAGGATTCTGCTGACGGATGCCGGACGGGAACTGGAGAAAAATACGACGGACCGGCTGCGCGGGGCGGAGATCCGTGCATATGTAAAACTCTCGGCAGAAGAGCTGAACAGCTATCTTGAGATGACAAGAAAGCTGACGGCAGCGCTGCGCGAGGAGACGGAAAAACTTTAAAGAGAGAGCAGAAATGAATCAGAAAAAAGACAAAATTCAGTTATCCGATCATTTTACATACGGGGCGGTCTATTTCCCGACAGTCCCTTTTCTTTTTGTCCGAAAAAAACTTGTAAATAAGACGCGAGTGTGCAAAAATAGACATAAAACAGATGCGGAGGCATCCTGAAAAAAAGAGGAGAACAACATGGAAAAACAGAAAAAGATAGCACTGATTAACGATCTGACAGGCTTTGGCCGGTGCTCGACGGCTGTGATGGCGCCGATCGTGTCGGCGCTGAGGATTCAGGCGGTGGCAGTTCCGACCGCAATTCTCTCAGCACACACGCAGTTTCCGACGTATTACTTTGATGATTATACTGACCGGATGAAGGATTACATTCAGACCTATAAGGAGCTGAAGCTCGATTTCGATGCGATCTCGACCGGCTTCTTAGGATCGGAACAGCAGGTGGATATCGTGCTTGATTTTATCCGCCATTTTAAGACGGACCGCAACTTTGTCATCGTCGATCCGGTCATGGGAGACTATGGGAAGCTGTATCGGACGTACACGAAAGAGATGTGCGAAAAGATGAAAGAACTGGTTCACTACGCGGATATCATCACGCCGAACCTGACAGAGCTCTGCACACTGCTCGATGCGCCGTATCCGGAGAACGGGGCTTCGATTGAGGAGCTGAAAGAGATGTGCGGAAAACTGGCGGAACGGGGACCGAAACATATTGTTGTGACGGGTATCCACTTTAACCAGACACAGATTGCCAACTTTATCTATAACAAAGGCGAAGATTTCCAGATCGTCATGGTAGACCGCATCGGCGGCGACCGGAGCGGTACGGGAGATGTCATTGCGGCAATTATCGCAGGCATGTATCTGAACGGCCACAGCCTGTACGAGTCGGTGAAAAAGGCGGCGGATTACGTATCGAAATGCATCCGCTACTGCGAAGAAAACGAAGTGCCGAGCTACTGGGGACTCTGCTTTGAAATGTTTATGAAGGACTTAACGGAGGAAGCGTAATGTATTTATATACTGTAACCGGAGCCGTCGGCGAGGAAGGGTATCTCGACCTTGCAAAGAGCGGCGATCTTACCGGAAAAAATGTCTATGTCAACATGACAAACAAATGCCCGTGTAGCTGTGTGTTCTGTCTGCGCCAGACGAAACAGCAGCAGGAGGGAAATACACTGTGGTTAAAAGAGGGCGAGCATCCGTTGAGACGATGCTGGAGCTGTTCGCACAGTACGATCTGAACGTGATCAATGAACTGGTCTTCTGCGGCTTCGGAGAACCGCTTGAGCGGCTTGAGGATGTCTGTCGGGTGATCGATTCCTTAAAAGAAACGTATCCGAACCTGAAAGTGCGTCTGAATACGATCGGTCTTGCCAACCTGATCTATGGAAGAGATGTCACCCCGGAATTAAAGGGAAGATTTGATACAGTCTCGATCTCTTTAAACGCGCCGGATGAAAAAGAATTTCTGGAGCTCACACGGTCGAAATTCGGCATCCAGTCGTACGAGGCGATCAAGGAGTTTGCAGTACTTGCAAAACAGTATGTGCCGAATGTTGTGATGACCGTTGTCGAGAAAGTTATGCCGGAAGAAAAGATTCAGAAATGCCGGGAAATCTGCGATGAATTAGGTGTTACCCTTCGTGTCCGCCCGTTTGAAAATTAAAGTGTGCGGAACGGAATCTTTCGCTTGTGTTTCCAGAATATAACGCCTATAATGGGAAAGAAAAACAAAAGAGAGGGAGAGACGTATGAACGAGTCTAATGGAGTCATCCGCGATGCGAGAAAGCTCGGTATTCCTAAAATGCTGATTCTCGGATTGCAGCACATGTTTGCCATGTTCGGTGCAACCATTCTGGTGCCGATTCTGGTAAACAGCTACTTTGTAGACGCATGCGGCGAGGGGCCGTCCCGCGGTCTTACCGTATCCGTCACACTGTTCTGCGCCGGCTTTGGAACCCTGCTGTTTCATCTGTGCGCGAAATTTAAAGTACCGGCATTTCTTGGTTCTTCGTTTGCATTCTTAAGCGGTTTCGCCGCTGTTGCAAACCTGAATACCGGAAAATATGCCAGCATGAGTGTCAACGACAAGGCAGCCTATGCCTGCGGAGGTATTGTGGTAGCAGGTCTTCTGTACCTGATTTTTGCCTTGATCATCCGCATGGTCGGCGTCAAACGCGTGATGCGCTACCTGCCGCCGGTTGTCACAGGTCCGGTTATCATCTGCATTGGCCTCAGCCTTGCTGGTTCCGCCATTAATAATGCTTCGACGAACTGGTTCCTGGCACTGGTTGCGCTGGCAGTCATCATCATTTTCAACATCTGGGGAAAAGGAATGCTCAAAATCATTCCGATTCTGATGGGCGTTGTGATTGCCTACGCTGTGGCAGTTGTCCTGAATGCACTCGGCATCAAAAATCCGGACGGATCCGTGATCATCAACTTTGCGCCGGTTGCACAGGCAGGCATCGTCGGACTTCCGCCGCTGCAGCTCTGCAAATTCGATCTGACCAGCATTATGATCATGGCACCGATCGCGATCGCGACCATGATGGAGCATGTCGCGATATGTCGGCGATCTCTGCAACCGTAGGAGAGAACTTCCTTTCTGATCCGGGCCTGCACAGAACCTGCTCGGCGATGGTCTTGCAACCGCAATGGCAGGTTTCATCGGCGGACCGGCCAACACGACGTACGGCGAGAACACCGGCGTTCTGGAATTGAGCCGCGTACATGACCCGAGAGTCATCCGTATTGCCGCAGTCTTTGCGATTATCGTCAGCTTCATTCCGAAGGTGTCGGCACTCATCAGCACCATGCCGTCCTCTATCATCGGAGGCGTCAGCTTCATGCTGTACGGTATGATTTCTGCCATCGGTGTGCGCAACGTGGTAGAGAATAAAGTAGACCTGACCAAATCGAGAAACCTGATCATCGCGGGCGTCATCTTTGTCTGCGGACTGGGCTTCAGCAACGGTCTCTCCTTTATGATCGGCGGAACGACCGTCACCCTGACTGCACTTGCCATTGCAGCCATCGCAGGAATCCTGCTGAACATGATTCTGCCGGGCAATGATTACGAATTCGGCGTAAACGAGTCCGGGGACGAGAACAGAGGAATCCACGCATAAAGAAAAATGCAAAAGAAAATCCGTTTTTTCTGCATCTGTATTCTGCACAAAGGAATGTGCAGAAACAGAGGGGAAAAAGCGGATTTTCTTTGCATTTCGGTACGGGCAAGTGTGTATTGGAGGGTAAGAAGATATAAGGTTGGTAAAAAAATGACACACGAAAGATCGAAAAAGGGGATGATGGGACAGATCGTCGGATCCTTATATTACCTGGATCCAACGGTGATTCCGCGGCTGAAAAGTCTGCGAAGCGGTGACGATCCGGTGTTTTCGTTTGGTGTTTTATTTTACGCGCTCAAATGCAATCCGCGGAGAGTGGTTCAGTACGTAGATGATGCCGCGCCGTTCAAATCCGTTTTTCTGGATCAGATGCTGCATGATTTGATTGTCCGCATGCGTATCGACGCGCAGGTGCGGGATCTGTGCCCAGCAGTAATCGACGATCTGGGAGAAAAATCCGTGGATTGTTCCGTCTGAGGCAACCTGGTGGATCGTGCCATACGGCGCATCGGAGAGCCAGGAGCCGTCGTCGATCTGCAGATACGTCGGATCCTCACCGATGATGAAGGCAAACGCGCCGTGTAGCGTGCCGTTTTCTTCCAGGACAAAAAGCTGTTTGTCACGGATTCTGTTGTGAATCAGCTCCTCCGGCGGAAAATGGTTTTCCCATTGATTCGGATTTCCGGTTTCCTGCATAAAAGAGCGGGCGTACGCATAGATTGACATGAGCGAAGTAAAATCCTCCGGGACGGCAAGTCGTATCATGATAAAAATTCTCCTTTTAGTTCAAAATAAGCAGTTTTATTGTAGCACAGCGGACGGTGAAGCACAAGAAAGAGAAAACAGGATTTGACTTTTTGAAAAATCCCATGTACAATGCGGTTAGTTGTAACTAACTAAAGCAGCCAAAACCACAACAAAACGATTTCTGCCGGTCCTGGATGGGCCGGTTCCGCATCAAATTGTCAGAAAGGAAAGAATATGAAACAAAATCGAAAACGAAAAGAGACGGCGGGCATGAATTTTCTCCGCTATCTCGGCCCGGGACTTCTTGTCACGGTCGGTTTTATCGACCCGGGAAACTGGGCATCCAACATTGCCGCCGGATCGGGTTACGGCTACGAGCTTCTGTGGATGGTCACCCTGTCCACGATCATGCTGATTTTTCTGCAGCACAATGCGGCGCATCTCGGCATTGTCACGGGAAAGTGCCTCTCGGAGCGGCGAGCCTCTATCTGCCTGCGTGGCTGAAAAACACGATTCTTGCGACGGCGATGATGGCAGCGGTGGCGACCGCAATGGCGGAGATCCTCGGCGGTGCGATTGCGCTCCAGATGCTGTTCGGCATTCCGATCAAGCTCGGCAGCATGATGATTCTCGTGCTGGTTCTGATCTGTGAGTTTACAAGTGCTTACAAACGGATTGAAAAACTGATCATTGTGTTTGTCTCGCTGATCGGCTTTTCGTTCCTCTTCGAGGTCTGGATCGCCGATATCGACTGGGCGCAGGCGGCTGTCGGCTGGGTAAAACCGTCGTTTCCAGAGCACTCAATGCCGGTCATCTTAAGCGTCCTCGGTGCGGTCGTCATGCCGCACAACCTGTTTCTCCACTCGGAAATTATTCAGAGCCGCCAGTGGAATCTTGAGGATGATGAGGTGATTGCGCGCCAGTTAAAGTATGAGTTCAAAGACACCCTGTTTTCCATGATCATCGGATGGGCCATCAACAGTGCAATGATCCTGATGGCGGCCGCAACGTTTTTCCAGCCGCAGAATGCAAAGCAGGTGGATGATCTCGCAACGGCGGGAAAGATGCTGACACCTCTCCTTGGAAATGCCGCATCGGTGATTTTTGCAGAAGCGCTTCTGCTCGCCGGAATTTCATCGAGCATCACCGCGGGAATGGCGGGCGGAACGATTTTTTCGGGGATTTTTAACAAGCCGTATGAGATCAAGAGTAAGGAGACACGCTGGGGAATCCTTCTTACCATGATCCCGGCCGCAGCGGTCATTCTTCTGATTGATTCCCCGTTCCAGGGCCTTCTCTATTCACAGATGTTCCTTGGAATGCAGCTCCCGATTACGGTATTTACACAGATTTATCTGACGTCCTCGAAAAAAGTCATGGGAAAATACGCGAACAGTCTGCAGCTGAAAATTGCCCTGTTTGCGATTGCGGTGATTGTGACACTGCTGAATATCGCGCTGCTGTTTGTGCAGTAAAAAGAATGAGAAATAAAAAAAAGAAGTCCGCTGCGCTGCTCCCTGAAAAAGAGACCGGCGCAGCGGACTTCTTCTATTATAATATGCTCTCCATGCAGGCATCGACAAAGTCCTGCAGAAGCGGAGAGAGTTTCCGCCCCTTTTTCCAGATCACGGCGATCTGCGTTTCCAGGTCGCTTTCTGCGAGCGGCTGGATGCGGAGTCCCTGGCAGAGAGAGCTCATGGACTGCGGGAAAATGGCAGTAGCAAGGCCTTCCTTTGCCCAGAGCATCGCGCCGCGGGGATCGTCGCAGACACAGAAGAGATCCGGTTCCATGCCGCGCGAGTGGAATGCATCCATGATAAGTGCCTCGTACCGGCGGTAGATGATAAGTGGAATATTTAAAAGGTCCGAAAGTTTTAGCGCTCCGTTCTTCTCGGGAAGCATATCTTTGGAAGAAACGGCAATCATAGGTTCAGAGCTTAAAATTTTATAGTCGACATCATCGAGCCGCAGCGGCGTGCGGGCAATGGAAATATCAATGATGCCGTCCATCAGATAGCGGTACAGGGTGTAGGTGATGCCGTCATGTACTTCGAAGTTGACGTCGGGATTGCGGCGGGAAAAAAGCGAGACACACGGCATGATTGTCGCAACTGTGGTCGGTGTGATGCCAAGTCGGAGAACCCGCTTTTTGCCGACCTTTGCGACCTCAAGCTCCGTCGATTTCACGTACTCGAGCAGGCTGGCGGAGCGGTCGTACAGCAGTTTTCCGGCCTCCGTCAGACGGACACCCTGGCGGGTGCGTTCAAACAGGATGACGTTCAGTTCCGTTTCGAGCTGTTTTAACTGGTAGCTGAGCGGCGGCTGGGACATGTTGAGGCGGCGGGCGGCCTCGTGAATACTTTCGGTTTCGGCGATGACGCGGAAATATTCAAGCTGGCGCAGTTCCATAAGAGACTTCCTTTCGTGAAATTATCTATGATATTAAAATTGTATCACTAAGCTATAAAAACAATACTATTCGTATTAATCATATGAGATTATACTGTCAATGTCAAGAAACAAAGAAATGGAGAGTGAAAAAGAAGATGAAAAGTCTTGGAGTCTACTTGAAGCACTACAAAAAAGAGAGCATCATCGCTCCTTTGTTCAAGCTTCTGGAAGTCGTATTCGACCTTCTGGTGCCGATGGTTGTTGCCCAGATCATCGATGTGGGTATCGCAGGCAATAACCGTCCGTACATCGTCAGCCGTTTTGGAATCCTCGTTCTGATGGCGGCAGTCGGACTTTGCTGCAGCTTCACCGCGCAGTATTTCGCGGCAAAAGCGAGCGTCGGCTGTGCAACCGAGCTTCGCCAGGCGGTCTTTGACCACATCCAGGCTCTGTCCTTTACGGAGCTGGATACCATTGGAACCGATACGCTGATCACCCGTCTGATCAACGATATCAACCAGGTGCAGAACGGAATCAACATGGGTCTGCGTCTGCTGCTGCGGAGTCCGTTTATCGTATTCGGTTCCGTTGTGATGGCATTTACCGTCAACGTAAAATGTGCCATCGTATTCCTGGTTACTATTCCGATCCTGTTCGTTGCTGTATTCGGCATTATGCTGGTCAGCATCCCGCTGTTCAAAAAGGTACAGGCGGCACTCGACCGCGTCACCGGAATGACAAGAGAAAATCTGAACGGTGTCCGTGTCATCCGTGCGTTCTGCCGTGAGGAGCAGTCTGTTGCCGATTTCGAAAAGAGCAACGATGAGCTGACTTGTCTGAACGAGTTTGTCGGAAAAATTTCCGCACTGTTAAATCCGCTGACCTATGTCCTCATCAACATCGCAGCCGTTGTCCTGATCTGGCAGGCAGGCCTTCAGGTTAACATCGGCAGTATGCAGCAGGGACAGGTTGTCGCACTTTACAACTACATGCTGCAGATCATCGTGGAACTGATCAAACTGGCATCGCTCATCATCACCTTAAACAAATCCGTTGCCTGTGCAGAGCGTGTCTCCGGCGTACTGGCGGTTCCGACAACCATGAACTACCCGGCAAAAGGCGGCGCTGCAAAGAAAGTAACTGGCGATGCAGCTGTTACATTTAAAAATGTCAGCTTCACCTATGCAGGAGCCGGCGCAGAGAGCTTATCGGATATCAGCTTTACCGCAAAACGCGGACAGACCATCGGAATCATCGGCGGTACCGGAAGCGGAAAATCGACGCTGGTCAGCCTGATTTCCCGTTTCTACGATGCGACCAGCGGTGACGTCATGGTAGACGGCGAGAATGTAAAGAATTACACGAAAGAAGAGCTCTGCAATAAAGTCGGTGTTGTTCAGCAGAGAGCAGTGCTCTTTAAAGGCAGCATCCGCGACAATATGAAGTGGGGCAAAGAGGACGCCACCGATGCAGAAATCTGGGAGGCGCTCACCACAGCCCAGGCGAAAGAAGTCGTAGAAGGCAAACAGGATCAGCTCGATTTTATGCTGGAGCAGAATGGAAAGAACCTCTCCGGCGGACAGAAACAGCGTCTTTCTATTGCGCGTGCGCTGGTAAAAAAACCGGAAATCCTGATTCTGGACGACAGCTCGAGTGCGCTTGACTTTGCAACGGATGCAAAACTCCGCAAAGCCGTCCACAATCTCGAAGGAAACACGACAACCTTCCTCGTATCCCAGCGAATCGCCGGCATCCGTCAGGCAGACCAGATCCTCGTTCTTGGAAATGGTACGCTCGAAGGAAACGGCACACACGACGAGCTGATGAAACCTGCGAGGTTTACCGCGAGATTTACTTCTCCCAGTTCCCGGAAGAGCGTGCAGCTTATAACAACGAAAGCGGGGTGATCGCATGAAAAAGACAGAAAACAAGTCCGGAAAAAGCGGCATGCAGGTCATGAAAAAGCTGATGGCGTTTATCGGAAATTATAAAATTTTCTTAGGCCTTAGTATTGTCCTGGCTGCGGTTACCGTTATTTTACAACTTTATATTCCGATCCTGTTCGGCGATGCGATTGATGAGGTCGTTGCAGCCACCAGGTCAATTTCCCGGAGATGTGGTTCTATCTGAAACGAATCGTATTCTTTACCCTCGTTTCCGCACTTTCCGCATGGATCATGAACCTGATCAACAACCGTATGACGTACCGCATCGTGCGCGACCTTCGTTCCCAGGCGATCCGTCATATTCAGGTGCTGCCGCTGTCCTATCTGGATCAGCACAGCTCCGGAGACATCGTAAGCCGTGTTATCGCAGATACCGATATCTTATCGGACGGTCTTCTGCTTGGCTTTACGCAGCTGTTCTCCGGCATCGTAACCATTATTGTGACACTGTTTTTCATGTTCTCGAAGAACGTATGGATCACCCTTCTTGTGATCTGCCTGACACCTCTGAGCTTCTTCGTGGCAAAATTTATTTCCGGCCGCTCGTTCAAAATGTTCCAGAAACAGAGTGAGACGAGAGGAAAACAGACCGCACTCATCGATGAGATGATCGGAAACCAGAAAGTAGTCAAAGCGTTCGGCTATGAGGAAAAAGCTTCCGAGCGTTTTGCAAAGATCAACAAAGATCTGCAGAAATACAGCCAGCAGGCCGTGTTCTACAGTTCCTTAACGAACCCGTCCACCCGTTTTGTCAACAACGTGATCTATGCCGGTGTTGCCCTTGTGGGAGCTTTCATGATCCCGGGCGGTGCGCTGACCGTCGGCGGACTTTCCGTTCTGCTGTCGTACGCAAACCAGTATATGAAACCGTTCAATGATATCAGTTCCGTTATCACCGAGATGCAGAACGCGCTTGCCTGCGCAGGCCGTATCTTTGCTCTGCTGGAAGAGAAAGAGGAGAGTGCAGACCCGGCTGGAATGATCGATACCGTGACGGGAAATGTGACGATCGATGATGTAGCATTCAGTTATGACAAAGAGAAAAAACTGATCGAGAACTTTAATCTTGACGTACAGCCGGGCATGCGTGTTGCCATTGTCGGCCCGACCGGATGCGGAAAGACGACGTTTATCAACCTGCTGATGCGCTTCTATGATGTCGATGCCGGAAAGATCTGCATCGACGGAAAGCCGATCGACGAACTGTCCCGCCATGCGCTCCGCAGCTGCTTTGGTATGGTGCTGCAGGATACCTGGATCAAACAGGGAACTGTGCGCGACAACATCAGCTTCGGAAAGCCGGATGCGACGGAAGAGGAGATCATCAATGCGGCCAAAGAGGCACACAGCTGGGAGTTTATTAAGCGTCTGCCGAAGGGACTTGACACGGTTCTCAGCGAAGACAGCATCAGCCAGGGGCAGAAACAGCTTCTCTGTATCACCCGTGTCATGCTCTGCCTGCCGCCGATGCTGATCCTCGACGAGGCGACCTCCAGCATCGATACCCGTACCGAACTGCAGGTTCAGGAGGCGTTTGACAAGCTGATGCAGGGCAGAACGAGTTTCGTCGTTGCCCACCGTTTGTCCACGATCCGCAACGCTTCGCTGATCCTCGTCATGAAAGACGGAAAGATCATCGAGCAGGGACGCCATGAGGAGCTTCTTGAGAAGAAAGGCTTCTACTACAATCTGTACAACAGCCAGTTCCAGGCGTCATAAAAGATATTTGGAAAAGAGAACAGCAGATCTGTGCCGCGCATGCGATTTTGAGGCGTGCGCGCTCAGATCTGCTGATTTTTTATATGTTTTTGCAATATTCTGAAAAAAAATACGGCATGGGGTATTGACGAATCCTATCACAGGTGCTATAGTTTTACAAAAATAAAAAAAGACGTAGAAGTTTTTAGAAAATGTGCGGAGAGCCTTTGGAAATTTAATTTTCGAAAGGTGCACGACCGAAGAAGTAAAACTTTCAGGTGCTGGTTCTCTTCTTAAAACAAGAACGGACGGGAGACGGCGAGGACTAAAAACGGAGTGGTCTCTGGAGAAGCTCTTGAAAAGAGTGCCGAAGGTGCAATGCAGCGATGCAGAATCTCTCAGGCAAAAGGACAGAGTCAAAAAAGATACAGAAGAAAAACAGCCGCGGAACAAAAAAAGCGGTGCGCAGAAACGAAAAAATTCCGGAAGTGCGGTTTTTTGCTGTATTTTTCAATCAGAGCCATGTTCTGCAGGAAAAATTCCGCAGGAGATGGTATTTTTTTTCTCAAAACGGTGCGGATGTGTGATCCACATCGTTCAGACCATACGTCGAATGGAAAGGGAGAAAAGAAAATGGATGCATTGAATCAGGCAATTGCGCAGATCAGTGATGTGCTCTGGAACAGCGTACTGCTGTTTCTGCTGGTAGGTACGGGAGTTTATTTCTCTGTTCGGACCCGCTTTGTACAGGTAAGAAAGTTTAAGACCGCGTGGAACCGCGTCTTCGGCGGTTTCTCGTTAAAGGGTAAGAAGGCCGGAAAAGACGGCATGACTTCCTTCCAGGCGCTTGCAACAGCGATCGCCGCACAGGTCGGAACCGGAAACATCGCAGGATGTGCGACCGCACTCGTATCCGGCGGCCCGGGAGCCATCTTCTGGATGTGGCTTGCTGCGTTCTTCGGCATGGCAACGATCTACGGCGAGGCGTATCTCGCGCAGATCTCCAAACGCCGCGATGAGAGCGGAGAAGTCATCGGAGGACCGGTTTACTACATTACCCACGCATTCAAGGGAACGTTTGGAAAAGCACTGGCAGGCTTCTTTGCCGTAGCGTTATTCTGGCACTTGGCTTTATGGGAAATATGGTACAGTCGAACTCCATCAGTGATGCGTTCTACACCGCATTTTCCGTACCGAAATGGGTGATGGGTGTGATTGTAGCCGTTCTCGCCGCATTCATTTTTATCGGAGGTATCTCCCGTATCGCATCCTTCACCGAAAAAGTTGTTCCGGTGATGGCAGCACTGTATCTCGTCGGAGCCTTGTTGTTATTCTGATCAACATCCAGCATGTGCCGTCAGCGATTGCTTCGATCTTTATCTGTGCATTCCGTCCGGACGCCGTATTTGGTGCAGCAGCCGGTATTACCGTGCGGAAAGCCATGCGTTACGGTGTTGCCCGAGGCCTCTTCTCTAATGAAGCCGGTATGGGTTCCACCCCGCATGCCCATGCGATTGCCGATGTCGAGAACCCGGAGGATCAGGGTGAAGTAGCGATGATCGGTGTCTTTATTGATACCTTCGTTGTCCTGACCATGACCGCTCTCGTTATTCTTTCTTCCGGCGTTCTGGAAGAGATGATGAGTACCGGTGTTGTAGGAACCCCGGTCGCACAGGCGGCATTCCGAACCGGCCTCAAAGGCTTCGGACCGGCGTTCGTAGCGATCTGTCTTCTGTTCTTTGCATTCTCGACCATCGTCGGATGGTACTTCTTCGCAAGACAGAACGTACAGTATCTGTTCGGAAAGAAAGCAGTCGTTCCGTTCTCGCTGATCGTCGTTGTGTTCGTTTTCCTCGGCTCTCTGCTGAAAGTGGATCTCGTATGGAACCTGTCAGACCTCTTTAACGGCCTGATGGTAATTCCAAACCTCATGGCGTTGATCGTCCTCGCAGGAACCGTAGCAAAAGCGGCAAAAGGTGAAAAAGTAGAATTCTAATCATATATACAGAACGGGAAAAAGGAGGAAAGTCTGCTGATGCAGACTTTCCTCCTTTTTGCAATTATTCAGAGCCACATCTCGATTCCGCTGCGCTGCATCTCGATGTGGCTTCTCGCCATATAAAATTTCAAGAAGAACTGTTCGTTCATGCGAGCATGACTCACAGTTCTTCTTGAAATTTTGCATGGCTCTGAATAATTGCAAAAAGAAAGACCGGCAGGGGAGCTACCGATCTTTCAAGGGGAGTATAAATAATTAATAAGGGGTTATTAATTGTAAAAAAATTTATGAAGGGTAAATTCTTTTACAAAATTGATTATAATACAGATAACGGGAAAAAGCAACATCGAAATTCAAAAGTTGGAAAAAATTACCACAATTTGGAAAGCAGTGGTCCGAAAGCAGGAAAAACACTGTATTTTTGGGCTTGCATTCCCCACTTTGGAACAGATACCGTGGAAAAACAGGTTCTGGATGCATAATCTGCGCGGAAAAAGCGATACTAAAGGATGTCGCAGGACAAAAAAACATTCAGGAGGAAACAAGATTATGACCAGAAACAGCAAAAATGAATACAGCAAAAACGAGTACAGCAAGAACGGATACGAAAAAAGCGAATACAGCAAAAACCAGAAGAACAGCAGAGACTGCAATCATGTAAAGGACCGTGAGATGTCATCCTACGGTCAGCAGAACCGGGAGCAGGACGAGAAGGATGAGTATGAAAAATACTAAGTAAACCTTGGGACTCCGGCAGAAAAAAGCCGGCGGCGGGTCCCATACGGACTCTGCCGCCGGTTTCTGCATACATATAAAACAGGAGAGAAAGTCAGATCCGGAGAGGGGGACCAGGATATGGCAGGCATGACACTGCTGGCGGCAGACCAGCTGGACTGGTACGTGGGAAAACCGTGGGCGATGATCATCGATGTGCGGAACCGGCGGGAATACGAAAAAGGGCATGTGAAAGGAGCGGTGAATCTTCTATGACCATCTGCTCGAACGGGTCTGTCTGCCGCGGGACAAAATTCTTGTGATCTGCTGTGAGCGGGGTGCCGCGAGCATGGCGGAGGGAAAACGGCTGGCGGAGAACGGATACGAGGTCAAAACGGTCATCGGCGGAATGCATGCATACCGCGGACGATATCTGGTGGCGGGAGAAGAGCTGTAAGGGGGCGGCAATCCAACATTTCTTCTTGTCAAGCGGGAAAAGATACGGTAAGATGAAACAGAAAACAATACAAAACCAAACCACAAAACGAAAGAGAGATCACGATATGAAATACATGTTTGCATCTGATATTCACGGTTCTGCCTATTACTGCAGAAAAATGCTGGAAGCCTTCGAGGCAGAGGGCGCAAGCCGCCTGTTTCTGTTAGGCGACCTTCTCTATCACGGCCCGAGAAACGATCTTCCAAAAGAATACGCACCGAAACAGGTCATCGCCATGCTGAATGAGAAAAAACAGTACCTCACCAACGTGCGCGGAAACTGCGACGCAGAAGTAGATCAGATGGTACTGGAGTTCCCGGTGCTGGCAGATTACGGCATCCTGATCGAGGGAGGCCATACCTTCTATATGAGCCATGGCCACATCTACAATGAGCAGAATCTGCCGCCGCTGATGGATGGAGATATCTTCCTGTACGGCCATACCCACGTCCTGCGTGCCGAGAAAAAAGGCGCACACACCTTCCTGAACCCGGGTTCTGTATCTCTGCCGAAAGAGGGCAATATCCCGACCTATGCAATCCTCGAGGACGGCGTATTTACGATCAAAGGCTTTGACGGCACCGTCGTAAAACAGCTCACATTATAAGAGGGGACGGGAGAGTATGGAATTATATGAACTGATCGCCCCGTGCCACTTCGGCTTGGAGGCGGTGATGAAACGTGAAATTCTCGACCTCGGCTACGAAATCGAGCGCGTGGAGGATGGAAAAGTAACGTTTCTTGCAGATGCAGAGGGAATCGCCTACGCCAACCTGTTCCTTCGCACGACCGAGCGTATCCTGCTCAAAGTAGGACAGGTCCACGCCGAGACGTACGATGAACTCTTTGAAGCGACAAAAGCGCTCCCGTGGGAGAAATTTATCCCGAAAAACGGAAAGTTCTGGGTAACGAAGGCAAACTCCATCAAGAGTAAGCTCTTCAGCCCGTCCGATATCCAGTCGATTATGAAAAAAGCGATTGTCGAGCGATTGAAACAGGTCTACCACATGGAGTGGTTCCCGGAGGACGGTGCACAGTACCCGATCCGTGTTTCGATTTTAAAAGACGAGGTTACGATCGGACTCGATACCTCCGGCGTTTCCCTTCATAAGAGAGGCTACCGCAAGCTGACCGCGAAAGCGCCGATCACCGAGACCCTTGCCGCAGCACTTATCATGCTGACTCCGTGGAAGGGTGACCGGATTCTTGTCGATCCGTTCTGCGGAAGCGGTACGTTTCCGATCGAGGCGGCCATGATGGCGGCCGATATTGCACCGGGTCTCAACCGTTCTTTCCTTGCGGAGCATGGACGCACCTCGTGCCGAAAAAATGCTGGATGGATGCGGCGGAGGATGCACGCTACCGGATCCGGAACGATATTGAGACAGATATTCAGGGCTTTGATATCGACGGAGATGTCATCAAGAGTGCCAGAGAGAACGCAAAGCTGGCCGGTGTGGATCACCTGATCCATTTCCAGCAGCGTCCGGTTGCCGAGTTGTCGCACCCGAAAAAATACGGTTTTCTGATTACCAACCCGCCGTACGGTGAGCGCCTGGAGGACAAAAAAGATCTTCCAGCCCTGTATCAGACATTAGGAGAGCGGTACCGCGCTCTCGATTCCTGGTCGATGTATCTGATCACGAGTTACGAGGATGCCGAGCGGTATCTCGGCAAAAAGGCGGATAAAAACCGTAAAATTTACAATGGAATGCTGAAAACCTACTTTTACCAGTACGCGGGACCGAAGCCGCCGCGCCGGGAAAAAGAACAGAAATAATACAAATGGAGGAGCAATGCCGAATGATTTTTGGTGTTGCTCCTTTTTGATAACAAAAATTAAAAGAAAAATTTTAGAAAAGGTTAATATTTCCTTGAAATCACTGCGCTACTGTGCTAAACTGTCCTCATGCGAAATTTTTTCATCAAGCGGAGGAAACCATGAACGGACAGGAGATCAGAGACAGGCTGCTGCATTCCTACGAGAGGAGCTACGATATCGTAAAGCCGTCCGAAGTAAACGGCCATACATACGATGCCTGTGCAAGCTACCACGAGAGCGGCGCAAAATACGTGCTCTCAAAGAAAGCAGAGTTGTGGAGGATCAGCTGTCATGAGCATGCGTATTTTAAAACGGTGGAAGAACTGAACGACCAGGACGTCGAAACATTTCTGACGGACCTGACAGAATGGATAGAGCCAAAGGTGGTTCGCGAGGGGAAGGAAGTACCGGATACCGACCACATGTACACGCTGGTCACCGGTATTTTTTTGCGGACAAACCGGTTGCGGACAGCGTAAAGAAGAAAATCCGAAAATATAAGTATTATAAAAATTACCGGTTTTCTTTTGAGAGGCTACTGTCAGGTGCGGCTGCTCGTCTTTGATACGGCAGAACAGAAAGTGTTTGGAAACCGGGCGGCTTGGGAATTGGTAAAGGGATATGCTAAGATGTTCCGGTCTTAGTTATCTATAAATTTATTCTACCAAAAAGAGGGAGGAAAAAACAAATGAATAGTATTCTTGTACTGGTTGTCGGAATCGGCATTCTGATCGCCGGATACGTATTCTACGGAAAATGGCTTGCCGGGCAGTGGGGCGTTGATCCGAAACGGAAAACCCCTGCATTCACCGAGGAGGACGGTGTGGACTACGTTCCTGCCAAAGCTCCTGTCTTAATGGGACATCACTTCTCATCCATCGCAGGCGCAGGCCCGATCAACGGACCGATTCAGGCCGCTGTCTTTGGATGGGTTCCGGTTCTTTTATGGGTACTCATCGGCGGTATCTTCTTTGGAGGCGTTCATGATTACGGCGCACTGTTTGCATCCCTGCGCCACAAAGGACAGTCCATCGGCGAGGTTATCGCAGACACCATGGGAAGTAAAGCGAAAAAACTCTTTATCGTCTTCGCTTACCTGACCTGATTCTTGTTGTTGCAGCCTTCGGTTCCATCGTTGCCAATACCTTCAAGGCAGCCTATACCGAGAGCGGCGCTGTCGATGTGGCAGCAAGTTCTGCAAATGCAACAACCGCTATGATTTCCATTCTGTTCATCGTACTCGCCGTTGTGTTCGGTTTCATGGTATACAGAAGAAATGTATCTCTTGGCATTTCCACCATCGCAGGCGTTGCAGCTATCGTTGTCTGCGTTGTTGTTGGATTAAACTTCCATCCGATCTATCTCTCCGAGACAGCATGGATGGTAATCGTTGGTATCTATATCACCGTAGCTTCTGTTGCACCGGTCTGGATTCTGCTTCAGCCGCGTGACTACTTAAGCTCCTTCCTTCTGTACTTCATGATGATCGTAGCCGCTGTCGGTGTCATCGGAAGTGCTCTGATGGGCCATGCATCCCTGGATATCCCGGCATTCACCGGATTCAAAGATACGCTGGCTCCGACCGGAAGTTCTCTTGGATTTATGTTCCCGGCCCTGTTCGTAACCATCGCCTGCGGAGCAATTTCCGGATTCCATTCACTCGTTGGTTCAGGAACTACATCGAAACAGCTTGACAATGAGAAAAATGCCCGCCCGATCGCATACGGCGGTATGCTGATTGAGTGTGCACTTGCAATCGTATCTCTGTGTGCAGTCGGCTACATCTGGTCCAGATACACAGACGGAACCACCGTTGTTCCGACCGCTGTATTTGCAACCGGTATCTCCGAGATGGTAGCAACCATTCCGGGACTTGGCGGATCGACCCACGTACTGTACTCTCTGCTGGTTCTGACTGTATCGGTATTCTGCCTGACTTCTCTGGATACTGCAACCCGTCTGGCAAGATACATGTTCCAGGAGTTCTGGCTTGAGCCGGGACAGACTTACAAAGAGGCAACCGGCTACAAAGCCGTTCTGACCAATCCGGTTGTATCAACCGTTATCACCGTAGTACTCGGCATCGGCCTTGGCCTGACCGGTTATTCCAAAATCTGGCCGCTGTTCGGTGCATCCAACCAGCTGCTGGCAGCCATCGGACTTCTTGCTGTTGCTACCTGGCTTGGAAAAGTCGGCAAAAACAACAAAATGTTCCTGTTCCCGATGGTATTCATGCTGATCGTAACCATCACATCCCTTGTACAGACCCTGCTCGCAAACTTCAAGGGCCTTGGCGCAGGCGTTGGCATCGGCTGGTGCGTAGCACGTATCGTGCTGGCAGGCCTGCTTGTCATCCTGGCGCTGATCCTGGCTGTCGATGGATTCAAGACTCTGGCAAATCAGAAAAAAGCAAAATAATGTGTGATTACAAAAAAGGCTCCCGGATAAAAACGGGGGTCTTTTTTGTGACAGGGTTCTTGTGTTTGCGTCACACATACGGTATAATGATCGCAAGTTATTTCAGCGTGAAAGAAGGAAAACGGTTATGAAAAAAATTGTATTTGCAACAGGAAATGCCGGCAAAATGAAAGAAATCCGTGAAATCCTTGCGGATCTGCCGGTGGAAATTTATTCGATGAAAGAAGCCGGCATTTCGGTCGAGATCGATGAGAACGGCAAAACCTTTGAGGAGAATGCAAAAATCAAAGCACAGACCGTTGCCGGATGCACAGACGGCGACACGATCGTGCTGGCGGATGACTCCGGTCTGGAAGTGGATGCCTTAAACGGCGAGCCTGGTGTCTATTCGGCAAGATATATGGGAGAGGATACGTCCTACCGCATCAAAAATCAGAGCCTCGTTGACCGCCTGGAGGGCGTGCCGGTGGAAAAAAGAACGGCACGATTCGTCTGTGTGATTGCAGCTGCCTTCCCGGATGGAACAGTCTGTACCACCAAAGGAACGATCGAGGGAAAAATCGGTTACGAGGAACGCGGGGAGAACGGTTTTGGCTATGACCCGATTTTCTATCTGCCGGATATGAGCCGCACGACCGCAGAACTTTCTCCGGAAGAGAAAAACGCAGTCAGCCACAGAGGAAAAGCACTGGCGGCGATGAAAGAACAGATTGCATCATATTTGAAATAAGAAGAGGGAAGAGAATGAGTATGAAATTTCTGATAGTGAGCGATACCCATGGACGGATGTATAACCTCGAGGAGGCCATGGAACGTGAGGAGTTCGACGGCATGATCCACTGCGGTGACGTGGAAGGGATGGATGACCTGATCAAATCCAAGGTAAACGGCCCGTGCTATATGGTCATGGGAAATAATGACTGGTTTTCAAACCTCCCGGCGGAGATTCAGGTGAACATTGATGATTACCGTGCCTTTATCACACACGGTCATAACTACGGCGTATCGCTCGGCCTGGAGGGAATCTATGCGGAGGCGCTTTCCAGGGGTGTGGATATCGTACTGTTCGGCCATACGCACCGGCCGGTCGCAGAAAAGCGTGGAAATCTCTGGATTGTCAATCCGGGCAGCCTCACGTATCCGCGTCAGATGGGAAGAAAACCAAGCTATGCCATGCTGACGATCAATGAAGAGCATGAGCTTTCGGTGGAAATCAAGTATTTGGATTAAAAAACGGGTCGAAAAAGGGCGGAAAACAGCCCAAAATCGAATGAATTATCGCAACTAACATGACTATTCCAAAGAAAACAGGGTAGTACCGGAGCAGGTTCTGACTAATTCTTAAAAAGTTTGTCAAAAAAATACAATTTAGGTGTTGACAGATGAGAAAAGATATGATAAGATCTCTTTGTTGTCCGGTGAGAACAAAACAACACAAAAAATATTTTGAAAAAAATGAAAAAAAGTGTTGACAAACCGAAAACAATGTAATATAATAAATCTTGCGTCGAGCGCGAAAGGGTTAAACGCAAATCGGGAAACCTTGTTTACGGGGTGTGGCTCAGCTTGGCTAGAGCGCTGGTTTGGGACCAGGAGGTCGCAGGTTCGAATCCTGTCACCCCGATGTCGTGCGGGTGTAGTTCAATGGTAGAACACCAGCCTTCCAAGCTGGATACGTGGGTTCGATTCCCATCACCCGCTTGCTGCTACAATTTTGTAGAAGCTGTGTGCTTGTAGCTCAGTTGGATAGAGCAACGGCCTTCTAAGCCGTGGGTCGGGGGTTCGAATCCCTCCAAGCACGCTTCACTAAAATTAAATAGTGAAAAAGACTGTAAGTCGTAATTATGGTGGGTATAGCGCAGTTGGTTAGCGCGCCAGATTGTGGCTCTGGAGGCCAAGGGTTCGAATCCCTTTATCCACCCTGCCAGCAAGGCGAAACATTGGCTATCGCCAAGCGGTAAGGCACAGCACTTTGACTGCTGCATTCGCTGGTTCGAATCCAGCTAGCCCAGTTGGATGCAAAAGTATACGGAGCATTAGCTCAGTCGGTAGAGCACTTGACTTTTAATCAAGTTGTCCGGGGTTCGAATCCCCGATGCTTCACTAAATAACCCATAGAAAACGCCCATGGAGGTTTTCTATGGGGTTTTTCTTTTTTGAAAAAATAATATGCGGTTATGACGGAATTGGCAGACGTGCAGGATTTAGGTTCCTGTGCCTTTCGGCGTGTGGGTTCGAGTCCCACTAACCGCAGAAAAATCGTTACAGTTCACAGGTTCCCTGCGAACTGTAACATTCGCAGCCCTCATTTAAAGTTTTGCTTCGCAAAAGGAGGGCTGCTCACACCTGAATCACTTTCTTACGCAGCGAAACAGCAAGTGTTTCACTGCTGAGTGAACAGTAACGAAAAATCCACAGCAGTAAAATGATAAAAATCAGATTCTAAATAATTGCAGCAAAAATATTCGCGCATCAAATATCTTAAAAACTCCAAACAGAACCGAAAATCAAATAGAGAATAGATAGAGGAAAAATGGTATGACAAGAGAAAAGTATGAGTCATTGCCTTTGAGCATGCTGAAAGCGCTGGCAAAATCCAGAAACATGAAGGGAATTTCCACCCTGCGGAAAGAAGCGCTGATTGAGCGGATGCTGGAAGAAGATCAGAAAGAAAACCAGAAAAACATGGAAGAGTCGGCGGTTCTAAAAGAGGAAAAAAAGACGGAAACTGTACAGGATCAGAATCAGGAACCGCAGGAAAAGCGGGAGGACGGTATGGAGCGCCAGAATCGGGAAACCTCGGAAAACGGCACCGCGCGCCCGTACCAGAGACCGCGGTATGTCCGCCGGGAAGAGCGCAGTGAAAACGGAGAGCGCCAGGAGTACCGTCCAAGAGCGCCGCGTTTCAATGAGCGTAGATTTCAGGAACCACGGAATTATAATCAGAATAACCGTGAGGAAGAGCAAAGACAGGAGCCGCGTCAGGAAGCAGGGCAGGAAATGAGACAGGAGCCGCTGCGTCAGGAAGCAAGACCAGAGACGAGACAGGAACCGCGTCAGGAAACCAGCACGCTCGACAGCGGCCAGGAGGCCTGCGGCATCCTCGAGGTCATGCCGGACGGATTTGGATTTATCCGCTCCGACAACTATATGCCGGGCGACAGCGATGTCTACGTTTCTCCGTCCCAAATCCGCCGTTTCGGACTGAAAACGGGAGATATCATCCGCGGAAACACGAGAGTAAAGTCCGCAACCGAAAAATTCAGCGCCCTTTTATACTTAAAGAGCGTCAACAATCTGCCGCTCGACCAGATCATGCGCCGCGGCAATTTCGAAGATATGACACCGGTCTTCCCGGATGAGCGGCTGCGCCTTGAGCGCCCGGCGGAAGCATGGCGATGCGGATCGTGGATCTTGTAAGTCCGATCGGAAAAGGCCAGCGAGGCATGATCGTCTCCCCGCCGAAAGCCGGAAAAACGACGCTTTTGAAGGATGCGGCAAAATCCATCCTGCGGAACAACCCGGAGATGTATCTGATCATCCTTCTGATCGACGAGCGTCCGGAGGAGGTCACCGACATTAAAGAAGCGATTCAGGGATCGAATGTGGAAGTCATCTATTCCACCTTCGATGAGCAGCCGGAGCACCACAAACGCGTGTCCGAGATGGTCATTGAGCGCGCGAAACGTCTTGTGGAGAGTAAAAAAAGACGTTACGATCTTCATCGACAGCATCACACGTCTCGCCAGAGCTTACAACCTGACCGTTCCGCCGAGCGGCCGTACCCTTTCCGGCGGTCTCGATCCGGCAGCACTCTACATGCCGAAACGGTTCTTCGGCGCGGCCAGAAACATGCGCGAGGGCGGAAGCCTGACGATTCTTGCAACGGCGCTTGTGGACACCGGAAGCAAGATGGACGATGTCGTTTACGAGGAATTCAAAGGCACCGGAAACATGGAACTCGTGCTCGACCGGAAACTGCAGGAACGCCGCGTCTTCCCGGCCATCGACATAGCCAAATCGGGAACAAGAAGAGAAGATCTGCTTCTGACACCGGATGAGCAGGAGGCCGTTTACAATATGCGGAAAGCATTAAACGGCATGAAATCCGAGGAAGCCGTGGAAAATATTCTGAACATGTTTGCCCGCACCAGAAACAACGGCGAACTGATTCAAATTTTAAAGAAACAAAAAATAGTATAAGGCTTGCAATTTTCAAAATTGTGTGATACAATGAGAAAGCTGTGCAAGGTTGATGAGATTTTGTCAGCCTGAAATACGAAATCATCAGAGTAAATCTGAGAAGATAACAATATTAAGAAGAGGTGAATAAAATGAGAGAAGGAATCCATCCAGAATACCATCAGGCAACTGTTACCTGCAACTGCGGAAATACTTTCGTAACAGGTTCTACCAAGAAAGAGATCCACGTTGAGATCTGTTCTAAATGCCATCCGTTCTACACTGGCCAGCAGAAAGCTGCTGCAGCTCGTGGACGTATCGAGAAGTTCAACAAGAAATACGGCATGAAATAAGAATTGAATCAAGCAAGATGAAAAACGGGCTGAGGTTGGAAGATCTCAGCCCGTTCTTGCGTTACGGATGCAGAAAATCCCCTTTGAGGAGGTAAACGTAAATTATGAAATCATCCAATATTGGCGGCCAGGCCGTGATGGAAGGCGTCATGATGATGAACAAGGACGCTATTCCGTCGCAGTACGCCGGCCGGACGGGGAGATTGAGGTTAAAGTAGAGCAGCACAAGCCGCTGACGAAGCACAAGGAGCTCTTAAAAGTTCCGATTCTGCGCGGTGTCTTCAGCTTTGCCGATTCGATGATCGTCGGCATGAGTTCCCTTATGTACTCCGCTTCGTTCTATGAGGACGAGGAGGAGGAAAAGAAAAAGCCGGCGACGAAAGAGGAAGAGGAGCAGCAGAAAGCGAAAAAAGAAAAGACAGACAAGCTGATGATGTACGGAACCGTCACATTTTCCGTTGTCATCGCCGTCGTTCTCTTTCTGATGGTGCCGTACTTCCTGTCCGAACTGCTGCACAAAGCGGGAGCCGGAACGACACTGACCGCGGTGGCAGAGGCCTTTGTGCGTGTGGCACTGTTCCTCGGCTATCTGGCAGCCATTTCCCGTATGGAAGACATTCAGCGCGTGTTCATGTACCACGGCGCCGAGCATAAATGCATCAACTGTGTTGAGCACGGTCTGGAACTGAACGTGGAAAACGTCTTAAAGAGTTCCCGGGAGCACAAGCGCTGCGGAACGAGCTTTCTTATGTACGTCATCGTCATCAGCATCATCTTTTTCATGTTCATCCGGGTCGATTCCCCGGTGCTGAAAATCGTGATCCGCCTGCTTCTCATTCCGGTGATCGCGGGCGTTCGTATGAAATTATCCGCCTGGCGGGAAAAAGTGACAATAAACTGGTCAACCTGATCAGTAAACCGGGCCTGATGCTGCAGCACCTGACGACGCGCGAGCCGGATGCCGAGATGGCAGAGGTTGCGATCGCCGCTGTGGAGGCTGTGTTTGACTGGAGAGCGTACCTGAACGAAAACTTTGGTTATACGTACCCGGCCAAAACCGAAAAGAAAGAACATGAGGAGCCGTGACCGATGAGTGTGCACGATAGAAAAAACTTGAAATCTGCACTGGAATCCGCTATTCTGTACTTACAAAAGCAGGGGGTGGAGGAAGCCCGGCAGGACGCATGGCTTTTACTGGAGTATGTCTGCGGGATCAGCCACAGCACCTACTTTGTACACAGTGAAGATGAAATGCCAAAAGAACAGCAGGAGCAGTACGAAGCGCTGGTCAGAAAGCGCGGCGAACACATTCCGCTGCAGCAGCTGACCGGAGAGGCGTGGTTCTACGGAATTCCGTTTTTTGTGAATGAGCATGTACTGATTCCGCGGCAGGACACCGAGATTCTTGTGGAGGAAGCGCTCCGCGGCCTTCCAAAAGATGCACGGATCCTCGATCTCTGCACCGGTTCGGGATGCATCCTCATATCGCTTCTTGTGACGAGAGAGGACTGCACGGGAATCGGCGCGGATCTCTCCGAGAAAGCCTTACAGGTTGCGGAAAAGAACGGCGCACAGGCGGGCGGACGGGCATCGTTCGTAAAGAGCAACTTATTTGAAAACATCGAGGGAACCTTCGATGTGATCGCAAGCAATCCGCCGTATATCCGCACGGATGTGATTGAAACCCTGATGCCGGAGGTGCGCGACCATGAGCCGCGGATGGCACTCGACGGCAGTGCGGACGGTCTTGTCTTTTACCGGAAGATTACAGAGCAGGCAGGAAGCTATTTAAAAGAGGGCGGAAAGCTCTGTTTTGAAATTGGATACGATCAGGGAGATGAAGTGCGGGAGCTGATGGAAACCCACGGCTTTGCCGATGTACAGGTTCTGAAAGATCTGGCAGGCCTGGACCGCGTGGTGGCCGGTATCTGGCACAAAAAACCCTGACAGAAATGAATTTTAATTTTGACACCATAATGACATCATAAACAGACGAAAACAGTAAAAAGGAGCAGTCATTTTATGTTTGATAAACTTGATGATATCCTCATGCGTCTCGAGGAGGTACTGAATCAGTTAAGCGAGCCGGACGTCGCTGCCGATGCGGCGAAGTTCCAGAAGCTGATGAAGGAGCAGGCAGAACTCCAGCCGATCGCAGACGCATATAAGGACTATAAAACACAGAAACAGACCATCGAAGAGAGCCTGATGCTTCTCGAGGAGGAATCCGACGAAGAGATGCGCGAAATGCTGAAAGAAGAACTCTCCGATGCGAAAAAACGCGTAGAGGAGCTGGAGCAGGAGCTCAAAGTCCTGCTTCTGCCGAAAGACCCGAACGATGACAAGAACGTTATCGTAGAGTTCCGCGCAGGTGCCGGCGGAGACGAGGCGGCACTCTTTACCGCAGAAATCTGCCGTATGTACATCAAATACGCAGAGAGCCGCGGCTGGAAAACAGAGCTGACCAGCGCCGATGAAAACGGAATCGGCGGCTTTAAAGACGCAACACTTCTGATCAACGGAGCAGGCGCGTACTCCCGGATGAAGTACGAGAGCGGCACGCACCGCGTACAGCGTGTGCCGGAAACCGAGTCCGGCGGAAGAATCCATACCTCAACCATGACCGTAGCGATCATGCCGGAGGTGGACGACGTCGAAGTACAGATCGACCCGAAAGATTACAAATTCGATGTATTCCGTGCTTCCGGAAACGGCGGCCAGTGTGTCAATACGACCGACTCAGCAGTCCGTCTGACCCACTTCCCGAGCGGCATCGTCATTTCCTGCCAGGATGAGAAATCACAGTTAAAGAATAAGGACAAGGCACTGAAGATTCTGCGTGCCCGTCTGTACGACTTAGAGCAGCAGAAACAGCACGATGAGATGGCCGAGCTTCGAAAGAGCCAGGTCGAACGGGAGACCGCTCCGAGAAGATCCGTACGTACAACTTCCCGCAGGGACGTGTGACGGATCACAGAATCAAACTGACCTTATACAAACTGGACGCCATCATGAACGGCGATCTGGATGAAATCATCGACAGTCTGATTGCAGCCGATCAGGCCGCAAAGCTGAGCAGCATGCAGGAAGAAGCATAATAATAAACGCTGCGAATCACGATTGGTCTACAGGATCGATTGTTGATAGAATAAACAAGAGAAAAAAGGGGAAAAGAGAAAGGGAAAACGCTATGAAGAAAACAGCACTTGTGATCATGGCAGCCGGAATCGGCAGCAGATTTGGAAAGGGAATCAAACAGCTTGAGCCAGTAGGACCAAACGGGGAGATCATCATGGATTATTCCATCCACGATGCACTGGAAGCCGGCTTCAACAAAGTAGTCTTCATCATCCGCAAGGATCTGGAGAAAGATTTCAAGGAAGTCATCGGCAACCGCATCAGCAAAATCACAGAGGTGGAATATGCATTCCAGGAGCTCGATGATCTGCCGGCAGGCTTTGCAAAACCGGAAGGCCGTACCAAACCGTGGGGAACCGGCCAGGCCGTTCTTGCCTGCAAAGGTCTTGTAAAAGAGCCGTTTGCTGTTATCAATGCTGATGACTATTACGGAAAAGATCCGTTCGTAAAACTGCACGACTACCTTGTACAGGAGCATGATGTGGATGAAGTTATGCCGATCTCCATGGCAGGATTCGTGCTTGGAAACACCTTAAGTGACAACGGCGGTGTTACAAGAGGTGTCTGCGTCGTTGATGAAAACGGAAATCTGACTGGTGTCAACGAGACGAAAAACATCGTAAAGACCGCAGAGGGCGCAGGCGTTGAAAAAGAAGACGGAACGGTTGATCCGATCGACAAAAACTCCCTTGTTTCCATGAACATGTGGGGACTGCAGCCGGAGTTCATTGATCTTCTGGAGAAAGGCTTTGTTGAATTCCTTTCTGCACAGAAAGAGGGAGATGTAAAAGGCGAGTACCTCCTTCCGATCTACATCGACGAGCTGCTGCACGCAGGAAAAGCAGAAGTAAAAGTTCTTCCGACCGACGCAGAGTGGTTCGGCGTAACGTATCAGGAAGACAAAGCTTCCGTAACAGAAGCATTCCGCAAACTGATTGCGGACGGCGTATACAGCGAGAAGCTGTACGACTAATTACGATATTTTGTTATTTGAGTGAATAACCAGAAAAAGCGTGTTTGAATGATTGCAAAAAATTTCAGACACGCTTTCTGCCCGAAAGGGGAAAGGAGCATACCATGGGTAAATATTTTGGAACAGATGGATTTCGCGGAGAAGCAAACATTGATCTGACGGTTGAGCATGCATATAAAGTGGGAAGATTCCTCGGATGGTATTTCGGAAAAGACCACAAAGCACAGATCGTCATTGGAAAAGACACCAGACGCTCCAGCTACATGTTCGAATATTCGCTGGTAGCAGGACTGACCGCATCGGGAGCAGACGCTTATCTGCTGCATGTAACGACCACCCCGAGCGTTTCCTATGTTGTCCGTACCGAAAACTTTGACTGCGGAATTATGATCTCCGCCAGCCACAACCCGTTCTATGACAACGGAATCAAAGTCATCAATGGCCTGGGACAGAAACTGGAAGCCGACATCGAAGCGCAGATCGAAGCCTACATCGACGACGGAACACCGAAGATCCCGTTCGCAACGAGAGAAGACATCGGACGTACCGTGGATTTTGCAGCCGGAAGGAACCGCTACATTGGACACCTGATCTCGATTCCGACAAAATCCTTTAAAAACATGAGAGTCGGACTCGACTGCTCCAACGGAAGTGCCTCTTCCGTAGCCAAGAGCGTGTTTGATGCCATCGGCGCCAAGACATATGTGATCCACAACGAGCCGGACGGAACAAACATCAACTGCGGCTGTGGTTCCACCCACATCGAAGAGCTTCAGAAATATGTAAGAGAGAAACACCTCGATGTCGGATTTGCCTACGACGGAGACGCAGACCGCTGCATCGCTGTCGATGAGCTGGGAAATGTGGTAGACGGAGACCTGATCATGTATGTCTGCGGTAAATACTTAAAAGAAAAAGGCCAGTTAAACGGAGATACGATCGTGACCACGATCATGTCAAACCTCGGTCTTTACAAAGCGTGTGACCGCGCCGGTATCCGGTATGAGAAGACGGCAGTCGGCGACAAATACGTGTGCGAGAACATGATGGCAAACGGCTATTCTCTCGGCGGAGAGCAGTCCGGCCACATCATTTTCAGCAAGCACGCGACGACCGGTGACGGAATCCTGACCTCCCTGATGGTGATGGAAGTGCTGATAGATAAGAAACTCCCGCTCAGCACCCTGACAGCCGAGGTAGTGATTTACCCGCAGCTCTTAAAGAATGTCCGCGTGGCAAACAAAGCAGCTGCAAAGGCCAACCCGGCAGTACAGAAAGCAGTAGAAGACGTAGCAGAGGCCCTGGGCGATGACGGACGCATCCTCGTAAGAGAGAGCGGCACCGAGCCGGTGATCCGTGTCATGGTGGAAGCACCGGACGACGCAACGTGTGCAAAATACGTAGACCAGGTTGTTTCTGTGATGCATAAAGAAGGACTTGTGACAGAATGAAAAAAAGACTGGTAATCTTTTTTCTGGCGGCGGCAATGGTGCTTGGCGGCTGTGAAAATAAAAATTCAAAGCTTTATAAAAAGGGCATCGAGGCGCTCGAACAGAAGGACTACGTAACGTCGATTGCGATGCTGGAGGGAGCCGTAAAGGCAGGCGACCGACTGGCGGAGAGCTACCGGTCGCTCGGCATCGCTTATCTGAAAAGCCAGGAGTATGACAAGGCAAAAGAGGCTTTCAAGAGCAGTCTTTCGAGCATGAAGCACAAAGACGCGGAGTTTTCGCGCGATGTCATGTATTACGAGGCGGAAACCTGCGTACAGGCCGGAGATCTGGATGGAGCCATTGAGATCTGCACCAATATTCAGGAAGAAAAGGCAGATGCCGATGCGCTGTTCCTTAGGGGACGCGCGTACTTCCTGCAGAAGAATTACGAGCAGGCGAAGGTGGATTTTGATGCGGCAGTGGAGACGAAGGAGAGCTATCAGCTCTGCTTTGACATTTACGAGCTGTATCAGGAGAGCAGTATGAAGGCGGACGGAGACCGTTACCTCGAAGCGGCAGTGAAGATTGAGCCGAAAACGACCGAGGATTATTATAATATCGGCTGTGCATACTACTATCTGGAGGAGCAGGACGAGGCGGTCAAAGCGTTCTCGAAGGCAATGAAGGACGGCAGCAGCGCGGCGATGGAAATGCTCGGCGAGGTTTACCTTTCCAATGGTCAGAACGACGAGGCGAAAGCACTGTTTTCTTCGTATCTTTCGACAGATGGCTTTGCGGCGGCAGCCAACAACGGGCTGGCGCTCTGCGCACTTGCGGAAAACGACACGGACAGTGCACTCTCGTATATCGAGGAAGGACTCAAAACGGCGGAGGATTCCGACCGGGAAAATCTGCTGTTCAACCAGATTGTATCCTATGAAAAACGGGCGGATTTTGATACCGCGAAGTCGCTGATGGCGGATTTTCTGGCAGCATACCCGGAAAACACCGCGGCGCAGCGGGAAAATACGTTTCTCCAGAACCGATAACAGACGGAGGAAGTTGAATTGTTTGATTTAAGAGAAGAACAGGAGCGCGTGATTCTGGTCGGCGTACAGGAAAACGGCGGCGCAAACGCAGAAGAATCGCTCGACGAGCTGGCGGAACTGGCCAGCACCGCCGGTGCGAAGGTGGAGGGCCGCCTGGTGCAGGTGCGAGAGGCCATTCATCCGGGAACGTACATCGGAAAAGGAAAATTAGAGGAGTTGAAAATTCTGGTGCGCGCCTGCGATGCGACGGGCATCATCTGCGACGATGAGCTCTCCTCGATCCAGTTAAAAGGGCTGGAGGAAGCACTGGAATGCAAGATCATGGACCGTACGCTTTTGATCCTGGATATCTTTGCGGCGCGCGCCGTGAGCAGCGAGGGTAAAATCCAGGTTGAGCTGGCCCAGTTAAAGTACCGTGCGTCCCGACTTTCCGGCTTGGCACATCGCTTTCCCGTCTCGGCGGCGGAATCGGTACGAGAGGACCGGGAGAGAAAAAGCTGGAAACCGACCGGCGCCTGATCCGCACGCGTATTACGCAGTTAAAACGTGAGCTTGAGGAAGTACGCCAGCACAGAGAGCTCCTTCGTGAAGGCAGAAAACGTTCCAAAATCCCGGTAGCGGCGCTCGTAGGCTATACGTCAGCGGGAAAGAGCAGTCTTTTAAATGCACTGACAGGATCGGAAATTCTGGCAGATGCAATGCTGTTTTCCACGCTGGATACGACGACGCGGTCACTGACCTTCCGGATGGACAGGAAATCCTGCTGACCGATACGGTTGGATTTATCAATAAGCTGCCACATCATCTGATCGATGCATTCCGCAGTACGCTGGAGGAAGCACGGTATGCCGACTATATTCTCCACGTTGTGGATACGTCAAATCCGCAGATGGAGCTGCAGATGCAGGTCGTGTACGATACGCTGCGGGAACTGAAAGTTGAGGACAAAAAGATCGTCACCCTGCTGAACAAGCAGGATAAGCTTCTCGCCCCGATGGTTGTAAAAGATTTCCGGGCAGACGCGAGCCTTGCGGTCTCTGCCAAAACAGGACAGGGACTCGAAGACCTCAAAAATTTACTCTCCTCGTGGATGATGGAGGGAAAAATCTATATCGAGCGCCTCTATCCGTACGATAAGGCGGGAACGATTTCACTGATCCGCGGATACGGAATTCTGCTCGAAGAAGAATATCTGCCGGAAGGCATCCGCGTAAAAGCCTATGTACCGAAGGATATCTATCCGAGGGTATAGAGGTATGGCAAGCGGGCTTAAAAACGGCAGTACATCCCTTTAAGCGCCGTACAGCGCCGAAAAATGGAAGGGACAGAATACAAGTAAAAGTACCATATCTAGTGATGTTAGAAAATTTCATACTAGATATGGTACTTTTTACTATTGACGGGAGAAACATGCTCTGCTATCATATGGTTCAGACACTGCAAAGAGTGGAACCTTAAAAAGGCCTTGCAGAAACGGTTGAATTAACAGGAGGGATTCCATGTTTCAGGTAGAAAAGAGAGACGGAACGATTGCAGAGTTCCAGATGAAAAAGATTACCGATGCGATTGGAAAAGCATTCGGCGCAAAAGATATGCAGTTCAGCGATGACATGCTTCAGATGCTGGCACTGCGCGTAACAGCGGACTTTCAGTCCAAGATCAAAGACGGAAAAATTTCAGTGGAGGCAATTCAGGACAGCGTGGAGAACGTGCTGATCCAGTGCGGCTACGCAGAAGTGGCAAAAGCTTACATTCTGTACCGCAAGCAGAGGGAAAAAATCCGCAACATGAAATCGACGATCGTAGACTACAAAGAGATCGTGGACAGCTACGTAAAAGTAGAGGACTGGCGTGTCAAAGAGAATTCGACCGTAACGTATTCTGTCGGCGGTCTGATCTTAAGCAATTCCGGCGCGATCACAGCCAACTACTGGTTATCAGAGATTTATGATGACGAGATCGCCGAGGCACACCGCAACGCGGATATTCACATCCACGACCTGTCGATGCTGACCGGCTACTGTGCAGGATGGTCGTTAAAACAGCTCATCAAAGAAGGACTTGGCGGCATCAACGGAAAGATTACTTCTTCTCCGGCAAGACATCTTTCGGTTCTGTGCAACCAGATGGTCAACTTCCTCGGCATTATGCAGAACGAGTGGGCAGGTGCGCAGGCATTTTCTTCATTTGATACGTATCTGGCGCCGTTCGTCAAAGTGGACAACTTAAGCTACGGCGAAGTGAAGAAGTGCATCGAGGCGTTTATCTACGGCGTCAACACACCGAGCCGCTGGGGAAGCCAGGCACCGTTCTCCAACATCACACTCGACTGGACCGTACCGGATGACCTCGCGGAGCTTCCGGCGATCGTCGGCGGCAAGGAGATGGACTTCAAGTACAAAGACTGTAAAAAAGAGATGGATATGGTCAACAAAGCGTTCATCGAGACGATGATCGAGGGAGATGCCAACGGAAGAGGCTTCCAGTACCCGATCCCGACCTACTCCATCACATCCGATTTTGACTGGTCCGATACGGAGAATAACCGTCTGCTGTTCGAAATGACTGCAAAATACGGTACCCCGTACTTCTCCAACTACATCAACAGCGATATGAAACCAAGCGACGTGCGCTCCATGTGCTGCCGTCTCCGCCTGGATCTGCGTGAGCTTCGAAAGAAAACCGGCGGATTCTTCGGTTCCGGCGAGAGCACCGGATCGGTCGGCGTTGTCACCATCAATATGCCGCGTATCGCATATCAGTCCAAAGATGAGAAAGAGTTCTACCGCCGTCTCGATCATATGATGGATATTGCCGCACGTTCGTTAAAGACGAAACGTGAGGTCATTACCCGCCTCCTGGACGAGGGACTGTATCCATATACGAAACGGTACCTTGGAACGTTTGAGAACCACTTCTCAACCATCGGTCTGATCGGTATGAACGAGGCCGGCTTAAATGCCGCATGGCTCGGAAAGGGTCTGGAGGATCCGAAGACACAGCAGTTTACGAAAGAAGTTCTGAACCATATGAGAGAGCGTCTTTCTGATTACCAGGAGGAGTACGGCGATCTGTACAACCTTGAGGCAACTCCGGCGGAGTCGACCGCATACCGTCTGGCAAAACACGACCGTGCAAAATGGCCGGATATCAAGACCGCAGGCCATGAGGGAGATACCCCGTACTACACCAACAGCTCCCATCTGCCGGTGGACTATACCGAGGATATTTTCTCTGCGCTTGATATTCAGGATGATCTGCAGACGCTGTACACCTCGGGAACTGTCTTCCATGCGTTCCTTGGCGAAAAACTGCCGGACTGGAAAGCAGCAGCTTCCCTTGTGCGGAAGATTGCAGAGAACTACAAACTGCCGTACTACACGCTGTCCCCGACGTATTCTGTCTGTGCGAACGACGGCTATCTCGCCGGCGAGCACTTTACATGTCCGATCTGCGGAAAAGAGGCAGAGGTTTACAGCCGTATCACGGGATATTACCGTCCGGTCAAGAACTGGAACGACGGAAAACGCCAGGAGTACAAGAACAGAACTGTATATGATATCATCCACTCCAAATCGCCGGAGCAGAAAATGAAATCGTACGGTGCAGCAGAGAAACTGGCAGAGCAGGCCGCTGGAAAAGAAGAGCCGAAAGCCGCTGCAGCAGCAGATAAAATCGAGGAAGACGGCATGTACCTGTTCACGACAAGCACCTGCCCGAACTGCAAAATGGCAAAAGAAATGCTCGCCGAGGAGCAGTATGAGGTGATCGACGCAGAGCGTCACCCGGATCTTGCCGCACAGTACGGCATCATGCAGGCACCGACTCTTCTCGTTGTGGAGGACGGCCAGGCGCAGAAGATTGTGAATGCTTCCAATATCCAGAAATATGTGGATGAATATCTCTCCTAAATCTGTGCGCATATAGTTGCAGGAAAGAACAAACAGAGTTATAATAGGAAAAAGTGATACCCTCGCCCGGGCATCCCGGGTGGGGGTATTATTATGGCGCTGAGCACAGCAGAAATCGGCCCGGTGGACCGGTTTCACTTACAGAAGGGAGAAAAATTATGGGATACAGCCAGGACACAATCTGTGTACAGGGAGGATGGCAGCCGAAAAACGGTGAGCCGCGTGTACTTCCGATTTACCAGAGCACAACATTCAAATATGCAACCAGCGAGGAAATGGGAAAACTGTTCGATCTGGAGGAAGAGGGATATTTCTATTCCCGTCTGCAGAACCCGACGAACGACGTCGTAGCACAGAAAATCTGCGATCTGGAGGGCGGCGTGGCAGCCATGCTCACATCTTCCGGCCAGGCGGCAACGATGCTTGCTGTTACCAACATCTGTGAGGCAGGCGACCACGTTGTCTGCGCGGCAAAGGTTTATGGAGGAACCTCCAACCTGCTCGCCGTTACCTTAAAACGATTCGGCATCGAGACTACCCTCGTGGACCAGGATGCGCCGGCAGATGAGCTGGAAAAAGCATTCCAGCCGAACACCAAAGCTGTCTTTGCCGAGACGATTTCCAACCCGGCAGGTGTTGTACTTGACATTGACAAGTTTGTTAAACTTGCACATGAGCACGGCGTTCCGATGATCTGCGACAACACCTTTGCAACCCCGATCAACTGCCGTCCGTTCGAGTTCGGTGTAGATATTGTCACCCATTCCACCACAAAATACATGGACGGCCATGCAATGGCGCTCGGCGGAGCGATTGTCGATTCCGGAAACTTCGACTGGGATGCGCATGCAGACAAATTCCCGGGCCTTACTACACCGGACGAATCGTACCACGGCGTGATTTATACGCAGAAATTCGGTAAAAAAAGCGTATATCACAAAAGCAACCGCACAGCTGATGCGTGATATGGGAGCGTGCCAGTCCCCGCAGAATGCATTCCTGACGAATGTCGGTCTGGAGACCCTGCACCTGCGCGTGGAGCGCCACTGCAGAAATGCCGAGAAAGTGGCAGAGTTCCTGAAAAATCATCCGAAGGTAGCGTGGGTTGAGTACGCAGGCCTTGCAGACAGCAAATACCATGCACTGGCAGAAAAATATATGCCGAACGGAACGTGCGGCGTTCTCTGCTTCGGACCGAAGGGCGGAAGAGACGGTGCGATGCGTTTTACGAACGGCCTGAAAATGGTAGCAATTGTAACACACGTTGCCGATGCAAGAAGCTGCGTTCTGCACCCGGCAAGCCATACCCACCGCCAGCTGAACGATCAGCAGCTCATCGAAGCCGGTGTTCTGCCGGATCTGATCCGTCTGTCGGTCGGCATTGAGGATGTGAACGATATCATTGCAGACCTTGATCAGGCGCTTGCGAACGTATAAAGATACAAAAAACAGGATGTGAAAAGGAGCGTATTGGTAAAATGGAAGAAATGGCAAAGAAACGCGTAAAAGATTCTGAGACAGAGCAGTCGTATCTTCTGATGCACCGCCATATCAACGGCTATGGCCGTCTGTTCGGCGGCCAGCTGGTCGCGTGGATCGATGAGCTTGCCGGTCTGGTGGGACGCCGCCACTGCGGCCACGAAATCACCACCGCGTGCATCGACAATCTGAACTTCAAGCATCCTGCTTTTATGAACGACACCGTCGTACTGGTCGGAAGAGTGACGTATGTCGGACGCACCTCAATGGAGGTGCGCGTCGACACGTACGTGGAAGAGCTTGCGACCGGCATTCGGAAAATGATCAACCGTGCCTACGTGGTGATGGTGGCCATCGACGAGAACGGCCGCGCACTTCCCGTCCCGGGCTTGATTCTGGAATCCCCGGAGCAGGAGGCCGAGTGGGAGGGCGGAAAACGCCGCTATGAACTGCGAAAAGAGCGTCACAGAGAGGGGTTCTAAGTTGACGTTCACCCACACATTTGCAGAATCCACCGGGGCGTTTACCGGAGCTGTCTTCGTGCATTCTGAAAATTTTATTTTAAGAAAATCCCGCCGTGTCCCTTGACAGGCGGGATTTTCCATGTTAAGGTAAAGGCAGTTATACGACTGACGGAAGTGGAAATGACCACAGGGAGTATAGCGTGAGAAGAGGCCGACCGTCTGGGCAGAAGAATGCTTGGGGGAGTGGGTCTGTTTTTTTATCCAAAAACAGAAAATCCCATTCCAGCCACCTTGAAAAGGAGATCAGAAGATGAAAAAAGTATCACTGGAACAGGAATTAAAAGGAAATGCATATCCAGGAAGAGGAATTGTGATCGGCAGATCCAAAGACGGCACAAAAGCCGTTGCCGGATACTTTATTATGGGCAGAAGCCAGAACAGCCGCAACCGTGTCTTTGTTGAGGAGGGTGAGGGAATCCGCACACAGGCGTTTGATCCGTCGAAGCTGGAAGATCCGAGCCTGATCATCTACGCACCGGTACGCGTTCTGGGAAATGATACGATCGTAACAAACGGAGACCAGACCGATACCGTATACGAAGGACTGGAGCAGGGAAAAACGTTTGAGGTATCCCTTCGAAGCAGAGAGTTTGAGCCGGATGCACCGAACTACACTCCTCGTATTTCCGGTGTGATGCACGTAGAGAACGGAACGTACGGCTACCAGATGTCGATCTTAAAGAGCAATAACGGCGATCCGTCCCAGTGCAACCGCTACACCTTCTCCTATGATAACTGTGTAGCAGGGGAAGGCCATTTCATCCACACCTACATGCACGACGGCAATCCGCTGCCAAGCTTTGAGGGTGAGCCAAAACTGGTCGAGATTCCGGATGACATCGATGCCTTCACCGAACTGCTCTGGAGCAGCTTAAACGAGGACAACAAGGTGTCCCTCTTCACACGCTATATCGACATTGCAACCGGCAAGTATGAGACAAGAATCGTGAATAAAAATAAATAAGAAATCGAGTGTTTTGCGAAAGGAGAAAATCATGAAAGAATTAGCGTTAAAATACGGATGCAACCCGAACCAGAAACCTTCCAGAATTTACATGGATGATGACAGAGATCTTCCGATCGAAGTATTAAGCGGCCGTCCGGGCTATATCAATTTTCTGGATGCCTTCAATGGCTGGCAGCTGGTACGTGAGCTGAAAGCAGCCACCGGTCTTCCGGCAGCAACTTCCTTCAAGCACGTTTCCCCGGCAGGTGCAGCCGTAGGTCTTCCGCTGGACGAGATCCTGCGTAAAATTTACTGGGTAGACGATATGGGAGAGCTTTCTACGTTAGCATGCGCTTATGCAAGAGCCAGAGGCGCAGACCGTATGTCTTCTTTCGGCGACTTTATCGCACTTTCTGATGTCTGCGACAAAGACACCGCATCCCTGATCAAACGCGAGGTTTCTGACGGTGTCATCGCTCCGGGATTTACCGATGAAGCACTGGAAATCCTGAAAGCAAAGAAAAAAGGTAACTACTGCGTCATCAAAATCGACGAGAATTACCGTCCGGCTCCGCTCGAGCACAAACAGGTCTTCGGCATTACCTTTGAGCAGGGCCGCCAGGAGCTGCCGATCGACGATGAGCTGCTCTCCAACGTGGTAACCGAGAACAAAGAGATTCCGGAAGCAGCAAAACGCGATCTGAAGATTGCACTGATTACCTTAAAATATACCCAGTCCAACTCCGTATGCTTCGTCAAAGACGGTCAGGCCATCGGTGTCGGCGCAGGCCAGCAGTCCCGTGTGCACTGCACCCGTCTTGCCGGACAGAAAGCCGACAACTGGTTCCTGCGTCAGTGCCCGAAGGTGCTGGATCTGCAGTTCGTAGACGGCATCCGCCGCGCAGACCGTGACAATGCGATCGACGTTTACATCGGCGAGGAGTACATGGATGTTCTCGCAGACGGCGCATGGGAGAAGATCTTCAAAGTAAAACCGGAAGTCTTCACAAGAGAAGAGAAACGTGCATGGCTCGACCAGATGAAGGGCGTAACCTTAGGTTCCGATGCCTTCTTCCCGTTCAGCGACAACATCGAGCGCGCACACAAGAGCGGCGTCCAGTACATCGCAGAGCCGGGCGGATCGGTTCGTGATGACGCTGTCATCGAGTGCTGCAACAAGTACAACATGGCGATGGCATTTACAGGAATCCGTCTGTTCCATCACTAAAAAGAAATGCGTTTTATATTTATATAAGAAGAAAGAATCCGGTCTCTGGGCGGCCGGATTCTTTCTTTTTTTCGCACATGTATCATCAAAGAGAGAGTAGCACTTTCTGAAGAATAAAAAATAAGCAGGAAGAGGGCGGTACCGCCCTTTTTCTGTCGAAAACCCCTGTTCTTTTTCGGAAAAGTGTGATAAAATACCCCATGGGCGTATCTTTTGCCCGCTGCAAAAAGGAGGATGAGAAATATGCGGCAGATGGAATTTAAAATGGAGCGACAGGGACTTCTCGAGGAAGGCCAGGAAGTCAACGTGACAGAAAGCGCACTGCCTACCTCCTATTATTATACGATTACCCCGGCAGTGCCATGAGCAGGAATTATCAGGCGTATGAGAGGCTGCAGTCCCGGAAGGGAATCGTAAAAGAAGTAAAAGAGACACCGAGAGGATTCTATACGGTAG